>ERZ1645187.2724-NODE-2724-length-15321-cov-6.151841_pt1 | contig 15321 bp, 20 predicted proteins | sample MGYA00575352_ERZ1645187 | MGnify/ENA primary metagenome ERZ1645187 (study PRJEB40837, sample SAMN11349314) | freshwater sediment metagenome | isolation source: river sediment | host: Sediment | place: India: Wazaribad , New Delhi | collected 2017-02-21 ...
CTGCTCTAAAATCTCTTGTCGCGCACTCTAAAATCTCTTGTCGCGCTACACCTTCCGCAGAATAATTTCACCGGCCCCTTGAAAATCCGACGCATCGCCCATAAGTTAATGTTTGTAACATTCACTTGGGAGACCCGGATGTTCTGTGCCTCGTCACGTAACCGCACCTATGCCGGCGCCGGAGATGGCCCGTCCTGCAGCCCGTTCTGGCCGCGCGGCGGCATCGACGGTTCGGGCTCCTGCGGCCGGTGGTGGACGCTGGGGCCGCTGGCCTTCGCCGGCATGATCCTCGGCTTCATCCTGTTCTGGCCGATCGGCCTTGCCATCCTGTTCTATAACCTCTGGACCCGGAAAGGCGGCACCATGCCCTTCGCCAACCTGATGGACCGCGCCCCCTTCACCGCCGCCTCCAGCGGCAACATGGCGTTCGACGACTGGCGCCGCGCCGAGATCGAGCGGATCGAGAACGAGCGTCGCAAGCTGGCCGAGGCGGAGAAGGAATTCGCCGCCTTCGTCGATGAACTCAAGCGCGCCAAGGACCGCGAGGAGTTCGAGCGGTTCATGAACGCCCGCCGCACCTGGACCGACAAGCCGCAGGACAACGCGTGACGCTTGCCCCGCTGCTGACGGCCGCCCCCGCCGTCAAGATCCATGTGATCGCAGCCGTCGCCGCCCTCGTTTCGGGGGCGGCGATTGCGTCGATGCCCAAGGGCACGCCGCGCCACCGCGCGCTGGGGCGCCTTGCGGCCATCGCCATGCTGGTCACGGCCCTGACATCGTTCTTCATTTTTGGCCAGAACGGCTGGTCGCCGATCCATGCCCTGTCGCTGGTCACGCTGGTCTCGCTCTCCTCCGGTCTGTGGTTCATCCGCATGGGCAATGTGCCGGCCCATCGCGGCTCGATGACCGGTGCATGGCTGGGGCTGCTCGGCGCGGCGGCCTTCACGCTCTGGCCCGGACGGATCATGCATCAGGTATTTTTCGGCTGAGCGTGTCGTTAACCAGTTTCCTTAGCGGTCCGTTTCCGGAAAGGAACGATTTTAGGCCGCATGTGGAAGCCTTCGTTCACCCTGTCGAAAGCCGCGCGGCGCGTGGCGCTGTGGAGCGCCGTGCTGATCGGTGCCGGCGCGGTTCTCGCCGGCTGCGGCAGCTTCCGGCGCGAGAAGCGGGCGGAGTGGCGCGATCAGGCGGAAGTCGCATGCATCAAGTCGGGCCGCGTGCGCGAGGGGCAATACGTCAAGATTTCCAAAGCCATCGACGGCCCCGGCGTCTGCGGCGCCAATTACCCGATGAAGGTGGCCGCCCTCGCCACGCCTGTCGCGCCCGAGATGGCGCAGAACGGCAACCTCATCCTTACCAGCGGCAACATGATGCTGACCAGCATCACCCCCACCGCCACGCTTTCCTGTCCGATGGTTTCCTCGGTGGATGACTGGCTGGCCGGCGAGGTGCAGGCCGCGGCGATGACATGGTTCGGCCAGCCGGTGATCGAACTGGTCACCTTCGGCTCCTTCGCCTGCCGGCCGATGAACCACCGCGCCGGCGCGCGCCTCTCCGAGCATTCCTTCGCCAATGCCATCGATGTGAAGGCGTTCAGGCTGGCCGATGGCCGCTCGGTCAGCATCGTCAAGGGCTGGCGCGGTGCGGCGGACGAGCAGGGCTTCCTGCGCGAGGTGACGCATGGTGCCTGCAAGCACTTCACCACCGTGCTCGCCCCGGGGTCGGATGCGCTGCACTATGATCACCTGCATATGGACATGGCCCGCCACAGCGCCCGCGGCGACCGGCGTGTCTGCCGGCCGAAGGTGGAGATGCCGGCCCCGCCCGCCGGCGTCCCGTCCGAGCCGCTGATGGCCCAGCAATCGCCGCTGATCAAGCCCGCGCCGGGCATCGCGGCACCCCGGCCGCGCGGCGGCATGGAGACCTACCCCGATGCCGATCCCGTCCTCTCCGACGGCGAGACCGAGGATCTCGGCAGCGAGCCGAACTTCAACGGCAAGCATTTCGATGTGACGGGATCGGTGACCAACCCCAACGATCCGCCGGTGCTGAAGCAGCGTCCCGGCCCGCCGCGCCGCAAGCCGTAAGCCCCGCCCTTGCCCCGCCCCGGGATCGGGGCTAGACCATCCCCGATGGCCCTGCCCCGGCGCAGGGACGATTCCGTCTGAGGAGGGTGTCCATGCGTCTTGGCCTGATCGGAGCGTGCCTGTTCGCGCTTGGCGTCACCGCCGCCATCGCGCGCGAGCAAATCCCCGCGGAAGAGCGCTGGTGGCCCTATAATGCCGATCTGCCGGCCTGCGATTCCGCCGAGGTGATCGACCGGCTGCGCGCCCGCTTCGCCGACAAGGAAAGCACCTACTGGGCCTCCGATCTCAGGATCGTCTCGGTCGAGAAGGTCCGCACCCTCGCCATGCGGCCGAACGGACTGGATTTCATTCCCCGCCGCTATTGCGCCGCCACCGCCCATCTGAACAACCTCAAGTCGAGCCCGCTGTATTATTCGATCGGCGAGGACACCGGCATGGCCGGCTACGGCTATGGTGTGCATTTCTGCGTTGCCGGCTATGACCGCAACTGGGCCAACGCCCCCGGCTGCAAGATGGCGCGGCCGTGACCCTCAGGACCGCTCTCGCCATCGCCGGCCTGATCCTCAGCACGGCTTTGGCCGCCGCGCAGGGTTTCCGTGATCGCGATGACCCGCGTCGCGGCGGCAAGCCGGGCGATTTTGATTTCTACGTGCTGTCGCTGTCCTGGTCGCCCACCTTCTGCGACAGTGAGGCCGGCCGGCGCAACCGCAGCCAGTGCGGCATCCACGAGCGGGCGGAATTTGTCGTGCACGGCCTCTGGCCGCAATATACGCGCGGCTTCCCCTCCTATTGCGGCGTTGCCAACCGTTCCATCCCGCGCAACGCACTGGACAAGGCGGCGACGGTCTATCCCGATGAGCGGCTCGCCCGCTACCAGTGGGAAAAGCACGGCACCTGCTCCGGGCAGGGACCGGGCGAATATTTCGCCGATGTCGCGCAGGCCCGCGCCAAGGTGGTCATCCCGGCGGAATTTGCCCGCCCCGCGCGCAACCTGCACCTGACGGGACAGGAGATCGAGCGCGCCTTCACCACCGCCAACAAGGGGCTGCGCGCCGATATGATCGGCCTGCAATGTGCGCAGAACATGCTGAAGGAAGTGCGCATCTGCCTGTCGAAGGATGTGCGCGGCTTCGTGCCCTGCCCCGAGGTGGGCCGCTCCAGCTGCCGCGCGCGGGATATCGTCATCCCGTCCGCGCGCTGACCCTGCATCACGGCGGCGCCGGCCATGAACTATCGCCACGCCTTCCACGCCGGCAATTTCGCCGATGTGCTCAAGCATGCCGTGCTGGCGCGCATCCTCCTTCATCTCAAGGCCAAGGACGCCCCCTTCCGCGTCATCGATACCCACGCCGGCACCGGTCTTTATGATCTGACCTCCGAGGCGGCTGTCCGCTCGCCAGAGTGGAAGGATGGCATCGCCCGGTTGATCGGCACCTCCCTGCCGCCCGCAGTGGCGGAGATTCTTGCGCCCTACCTTGCCATCGTCGGCCCGCTGATGGGCAAGACCAGGCCGCATTATCCCGGCTCGCCTCTCATTGCGCTGGCGCTGGCCCGCACGCAGGATCGGCTGAGCTTCATCGAGAAGCACCCGGTCGACAGCGAGAAGCTGAAAGGCGCGATCGCCGGCGACCGCCGCGCCAAGGCGCTGGCGCTCGATGGCTGGCTGGCATGGAACGCACAGGTGCCCCCGCCCGAGCGGCGCGGGGTGGTGCTGGTCGATCCGCCGTTCGAGGAGCCGGGCGAATTCACCCGCATGGCCGAGGGGCTGAAGGCTGCCCACCGCAAATGGCCGGGCGGCACCACCATGCTGTGGTATCCGATCAAGGACGCCCGGAGTGTCGAGCGTTTCACCGACGATCTCGCCGCCTCCGGTATCCCGAAGATCCTGCGGATCGAACTTGATGTCGACCGCATCGGCGGCGAGGGGCCGCTCGCCGGCACCGGGCTGATCGTCGTCAACCCGCCCTACACGCTGGAAAAGGAGATGGCCGTGCTGTTGCCCTTCCTCGCCCGGCGTCTGGCGCGCGGCCCGGGCGCGGCCAGCCGCATCGGCTGGATCGCCGGGGAATAAGACCAAGGGCATAGGGCGCCCGCGCCGGAAAAGCGCGTGTTTTCGCTTGCAAATTCCCATTGACTGACGAAGGATTGCCGCAGCGGACGGGAGGGAGACCCGGACGTTATTTTCGCTTGGGAATGGAGCGGCCAAACGCCGCTCATGCGTTTAGGGAGGCGCAGGGTCCATGGCGCAGCAGGGTACTGTGAAGTTCTTCAATACCGAGAAGGGCTACGGGTTTATCAAGCCGGATGGCGGCGGGGCGGATATCTTTGTCCACATCACCGCGCTTCAGGCGGCGGGGCTCGCCTCGCTGAAGGAGGGGCAGAAGATCGCGTTCGATGTCGAGCCCGACAAGAAAGGCAAGGGGCCGAAGGCGATCAATCTGGTCGCGCAATAGCGGCGCTTCCCGCCCGGCGCACCCCGCACCGGGCTCATCATTCCTCTGCCGACAGGAAAAGCCCGGCTTGCGGCCGGGCTCTCCTGATGCGTCGATCTGCGGAACCGATCAGAACTTGTAGTTCAGACCGGCACGGATGATGTTGCCGCGCGTTTCCGCACGGTAGCCCGGGTTGGCCGCCACCGCGACAGCGGCAGCGTTGGCCGCGCTGAGGGCCAGATTGTTGTTGCCAAGGTCGTAGTAGAGATACTCGAGCTTGCCGGTGATGTTGTTGGTGAAGGCGTATTCCGCGCCCGCGCCCAGCGCCCAGCCGAACTTGGTATCGCTGTTGCGGCCCAGCCACAGGGCGTTGCCCTGCGTCGGCGAGAGGAAACCGCCGCTCAGCCCGGTGTTGCCGTAGGCGACACCGCCGGTGCCGTACACCAGCAGGCGATCGACCGGCGTGATGCCGAGACGGATGCGCGTGGTGCCGAGCCAGCTCGACGTTTCCTTGAACGAGCCGACCGTGCCCGAAGCGAGCGCGACGTTCGACTTCTTGGAAAAGCCCAGCGCCTGCCAATCGGTCTCGGCGCCGACCACGAACTGGCCGATCTGATAGTTCGCGCCCAGCTGGAGACCACCGGTGAAGCCCGAACGCTTGTTCGAGACCGCACCCGGGAACACCCCGGCGCCGGCAAAGGCCAGCGAGGCGGCATCACCCACCGGCTTGATCGAGTTGCCGGACGAGAAGGCCCCGCCGACGTTCACGCCGGCGTAAAGGCCCGTCCAGGTAAAGGACGGCATGGCCGCCACAACCGGCGCAACCGGCTGACGACGACGCGCGCCGAGGTCGGCTGCATTGGCGGACACGCTAACAACAGCCAAACCAACACTGGCCAACAAAAGCTTCTTCATTACAAACTCCATAGTTTCGACGAGCACTGATCTCGTCTGCACCTGATCAGGATAAGCGAACCCGATCGATTTTTCTGTATCTCGACTGCCACAGCGTCGCGTGGCGACATGGCAGAACCATGGCCAATTCTTTTGCATCAATCGCATTTTATGCACAATTGAGAAGGATATTTAACCTTACGCGTCCGTTAAACACGGCGAAGCGTCGCGATATCAAGCACTTGCTCCGGTTTGCCCGGGTAAACGGGCCTTGCGCGCCTGCCACACTCATGCCACGAAGCGCCGATGCCTGCCGAAACCGCACACCTGCTGTCCATTTTCATCATTGCTCGCAACGAGGCCGATCGCCTGCCGCGGACGCTGGCGGCCGTGCAGGGGCTGTCCGATGATATCGTCTTGGTCGATTCCGGCTCGACCGATGGCACGCAGGAGCTGGCGCGCGCCACCGGCGCCCGGGTGATCGGCAACGCCTGGCCCGGCTATGGCCCGCAGAAGCGCTTTGCCGAGGAGCAATGCCACCGCCCGTGGCTGCTCAACATCGATGCGGACGAGGTGATCCCGCCCGATCTGGCGGACGAGATTGCCGCCGCCATCGCGGCCGACACGGCCGACGCCTATGAAATCCGCATCGCCGAGATTTTCCCCGCCGAGGAAAAGCCCCACGCGCTGGCCTATGCGCTGGCCCCGGTGAGGCTTTATCGCAAGGACAAGGGGCGCTATTCCCCCTCCCTCGTCCATGACCGGGTGGATCTCGCCCCCGGCGCGCGCGTCGCACGGCTGAAAGGCACCATCCACCATTTCTCGGTCCGCTCGATCGGCGACCAGATCGCCAAGCTCAACGCCTACACCGACCAGCAGGTGACCGATCTGGTCGCCCGCGGCAAGCGCATCGGCACATGGCGGCTGTTTGTCGAGTTTCCTGCGGCGTTCCTCAAGGCCTATGTCATCCGCCGCCATTTCGTGCGCGGCATCTACGGGTTTATCACCGCGATGAATTTCGCCTTCTATCGCTGGCTGCGCGTCGCCAAGGATTTCGAACGCCGGATGCTGGACGAGCACCGGCGCGGCAAGGATCGCGCGCCGTGACCACCGCGCTGGTGACCGGCAGCGCCCGGCGCATCGGCGCGGCGATTGCCGGCCATCTCGCCGCCGCGGGCTACGATATCGCCCTGCATCATCAGGCCTCGGGCGAGGACGCCGGGGCGCTGGCCGCGCGCCTGCGGCAGCACGGCCGCCGCGTGGCTGTGCTCAAGGCCGACCTTGCCGACCCTGCCGCCATCCGCACCCTTGTCGCAGATGCCGCCGCCCTCGGCCCGCTGGCGCTGCTCGTCAACAACGCCGCGCTGTTCGAGGATGACCGCATCGGCGGCATCGATCCTGCAACCTTCGATCGCCACATCGCAGTCAACCTGCGCGCGCCGCTGCTGCTCACCGAGGCTTTTGCGCAAAACGCCGCCCCCGGCGCTTCAATCGTGAACATCATCGACCAGCGGGTGCTCAAGCCGACGCCGGATCACATCTCCTACGCGCTGTCGAAATCCGCGCTGTGGAGTCTCACGCGGATGAGCGCGCAGGCGCTGGCCCCGGCCATCAGGGTCAATGCGGTCGCCCCGGGCCCCACCCTGCCCAACCGCGAGGAGGGCGCCACCGGCTTTGCCGGCGAAGCCGCCGCCGTGCCGCTGGCCCGCCCGGTCGCGCCCGAGGCGATTGCCGAGGCAGTGCTCTATCTCGCCCGCGCGGCGCATGTCACCGGCCAGATGATCGCGGTCGATTCCGGCCAGCACATCGCCTGGCGCACGCCGGATGTCATCGCCGTCGAGCGTTAGAGCCTTTTAAGGCGAGGTGCCCCGGTTCGCGTGAAGACCATGCGAACAACAGGGAAAAGCAGCCGATTCAACGCCAAAGAAATTTCCGAAGCGGCTTCACACTCTACCTCTCGACCAGCGCGATGGCCGACATCTGCCGTCCGTAATCCGCCTCGCCGCGGTGCGTCATCCGGCGATAGCTGTAAAGGCGGGCCTCGTCCGCATAGGTGCAGATGTCGAGATTGACCGCCGTGCCCACGCCCGCGCGCCCCAGCCGGTCGACAATATAGCGCGGCAGGTCGAACATCGCATGGCCCGCCCGCGCCGAGGGGGCGAAATACGCCTCATTCTCCGCCGCCCCGGCGATAAACCGGGCAACGAACTCCGGCCCCACCTCATACGCACGGGCGCTGATCATCGGCCCCAGCACGGCGACGATCCGCTCGCGCTGCGCGCCGAGAAGCTCCATCGCCTCGATGGTCGATTCGATCACCCCGGTCAGCGCGCCCTTCCAGCCCGAATGCGCGCCCCCCACTACCCCGGCGGCCCCGTCGGCGAACAGGATCGGCCCGCAATCGGCCGTGCCGATCGCCAGCCCGATGCCCGGCACATCGGTCACCATCGCATCCGCCTTCGGCCGGTTGGCCATGTCGAACGGCTCGTGCACCACCAGCACATCGGGCGAGTGATGCTGCCAGACCGAGAGATAATGCGCCGGCTGAACCCCGAGCCAGCGCGCCATCCGCGCCCGGTTCTCGGCCACCGCTTCGGCTGCGTCGCTGGAGCCGATGCCGCCGTTCAGCCCGGCATAGACCCCGCCGGAAACGCCGCCCGCGCGGGTGAAGAACCCGTGCCGCACACCGGCGAGACGGGCAAGATCGGGCGAGAGAATCGGATCGGGAGTGCTCATGCGGTCAGGCTTGCGATAACGGGGTCCGGGCTGTCAAACGCCGCCGGCGCGGCAAGGCCGGGCGCGGTGAGGCACAGCGCCTTGAACAGCCCGCCCATTCCGCCTTTTTCAAGGCCGGTGAGCCTCCGCCCCGCCGCTTCGATTTCCCCGGCCTGCGCCGGCGCGGCGCGCATCAGCGCCCCTGCCCGCACGCCGATGCCCAGCCGGGCGAGCAGCGTATGCTGGCTCAGCAGCGGATGGGCACTCAGCCCCGCCCGCCGCCCCGCCGCCGCCAGCGCGGCAAAATCCACATGCGCGGTCAGGTCCGCTTCCCCCGGGGCGGCCAGTACATCGTCAAACCGATGCGCCCGGAGCGCCTGCAAACTGTCTCCGGCGGCGGAAACGGCATAGCCGTAGTCGATTGCCAGCAGCGCCCCGCCCTGCGCGGCCAACCGCGCGCCCAGCGCCGTGATAATGGCAACGCCATCCGGACAGGCCTCGCGCAATGCGCCCTCCGGCGCCTCGGGCAGGGCCACCTCCGCCGCCTCGCCGGAAAGGCCGAACACCAGCGTCCCCGCCGCATCAAGCCCCACCAGCCGCTCGCGCCAAACGCCGCCGGCCTGCACGAACTGGCGGATCGGCAGCGCATCGAAAAACTCGTTGGCCAGCACGATCAGCGGCCGGTCGCCGGGCAGCGTATCGATCGTCTCATGCCATTCCACAGTCTTGCGGGCGCCCGCAAGCGCCCGCCCCTGCGCCTGCCGCAGCACCGGGCTGGTCTCGACCAGGTGCACTTCCACCGCCGCCGTAAATCCCGGCAGGGCCCGCGCGGCGCGCAGCGCATCGGCCATCAGCGTGCCGCGGCCCGGCCCGAGTTCCACCAGCCCGAAAACACCGGGTGCGCCCATCCGCTGCCAGGTATCGGCCACCCACAGGCCGAGAAGTTCGCCGAACATCTGGCTGATTTCCGGCGCGGTGGTGAAATCCCCGCCCCGCCCGAGCGGATCGCGCGTGATGTAATAGCCATGCTGCGGATGGCCGAGACACAGCGCCATGTAGCGCGCCACCGTCATCGGCCCGTCGCTGAGGATCATCTCGCGCAGGATCGCGGCCAGCGCTGTCACCGCGCGCGCTTCCACAGCCACAGGCCCACCGCGAAGACCGGCAGCGACAGCAGCATGCCCATGGTCAGCCAGCCGCCGAACAGGAAGCCGATGTGCTCGTCCGGCTCGCGGAAGAATTCGCCGATGAACCGCGCGATGCCATACCCCATGCCGAACAGGCCGGTCAGCCGTCCGGGTCTGGAAAAGCCCAGCCGCGGCGCGGCGATCATCATCACGATCAGCAGGGCCAGCCCTTCCAGCCCCGCTTCATAAAGCTGGCTGGGGTGGCGCGGCAGCGGCCCGGCGTGGGGAAACACCACACCCCACGGCACATCGGTGACGCGGCCCCAGAGTTCGGCATTGACGAAATTGGCGATACGCCCGAGCAGCAGCCCCACCGGCACGACGGTGGAGCAGAGATCGAACACGCTCAGGGTTTGCAGCCCCTTGGCGCGGGCGAAGAGATGGGCGGCCACCGCCGCGCCGATCAGCCCGCCGTGAAACGACATGCCACCATGCCAGATCTGGAAAATCTCGCCCGGGTTCGCGGCAAAATACGGCAGGTTGTAGAACACCACCTCGCCGATCCGCCCGCCGAGCACGATACCGAGCGCCATGTAGACGATCAGATCGTCGAGCGCCGCATCGCCCGGCGCAGTCACGGAGCCCCACAACGCCGTATTGCGCGCAAGGCGCCGCGCCCACCACCAGCCGATCAGCAGCCCGCCGATGTAGGCAAGCGCATACCAGCGGATTTGCAGCGGGCCGAGGCTGACCGCGACCGGATCGATGACAGGGAAGGGGATGGCGAAGACGGGCATGGAACATCCGGGGTGCGAAGCGCCCCTCTGCCGCAGGCGGGCGACACCGGCATGACAGAAGCGCGCAATCGGTGTAACAGACGTCAACGCCAACAGGAACAGCCCCGCAATGTCGACCAATCCCCTCATGGATAACCTCTCCCGCCTGATGACCGACGCCATGGGCGTGGCGCAGGGCGTGAAAAAGGAGGCCGACGGCGTGTTTCGCGCACAGGTGGAACGTCTTCTGCGCGATATCGATGTCGTCACCCGCGATGAATTCGAGGCGGTGAAGGAAATGGCCGCGAACGCGCGCGAGGAGAACGAGCGCCTTGCCGCCCGGATCGAGGCGCTGGAAGCCGCGCTGAAAATCGCTGCGGAAAAATAATTTTCCGGCTTTGCAACCGAATCTGTGGAATCTCCGTTTTCCGGGTTGTCGTGACGGCGCAAATCACCGAGTCTTGCCGGCGTTGGACCTGACAAGGGACGACGCGTCGTAGAGCGAGTGTGGCAGCCGGACAGGGTTCAGTCGTCCGGTGCGTTGCCCCGGTACGAATCCCTGTGATTCTCCAAGGGTTTGATGTGTTGCCGTGCAACACATCCCTCTGCTGTTGCGCGCGTTTTTCCCATGTCCCCGCATGTTGCGGCAGGCTCCGGCGACCGATGAGGACGAAGAGTGCTGACTGAACTGGACATGGTGCGCGACGAGCACCCCGTCGACATCGTCGAGCGGGTGGCCGCGCTCAATCAATGGAGCTTCGAGCGGCCGGACGCGGATGAGATCTCGATCGAGATCACCGGCGGCTGGGCAGATTATCGCGCCGGCTTCACCTGGATCGAGGATGTCGAGGCGCTGCATCTGGCCTGCGCCTTCGATCTCAAGGTGCCCGAGGCCCGGCGCATCGAGGTGCTGAAGCTGATGTCGCAGATCAACGAACAGTTGTGGGTCGGCCATTTCGATTTCTGGGCCGGAGAGAATGTGGTGATGTTCCGTCACTCGCTGCTGCTGTCGGGCAATTCGGTCGCCAGTTCCGATCAGTGCGAGAGCCTGCTCAATCTGGCGGTCACCGCCTGCGAGCGCTATTATCAGGCCTTCCAGTTCGTGGTCTGGGCCGGCAAGACCGCGCGCGAGGCGCTGTCCTCGGCAATGTTCGATACCGTGGGGCAGGCATGAGCAACCGGTCGATTGTCCTGGTGGGGGGCGGCAAGATGGGCTCGGCCATGCTGGAAGGCTGGCTGAAGCAGGGCTTTGCCGCCGGCACGATGACGGTGATCGACCCCCACCCCTCCGAGGCGTTGACGGCGCGCGCCGCCGCCACCGGCTTTTCCCTCAACCCGGCCACGCCGGGAGAGGCCGATGTGCTGGTCCTTGCCATCAAGCCGCAGATGCTCGATGTCGCCGCCCCGCTGCTGGAAACGCTGGCCGGGCCGAAGACGCTGGTCATCTCGGTGCTCGCCGGCAAGACCATCGCCAATCTCGCCGCGCGGATGTCGCGCGCCAGCGCCTTCGTCCGGGCGATGCCGAATACCCCCGCCGCCGTCGGACGCGGCATCACCGGCCTCGCCTTCTCGCCCGATGTCTCGGTGGATGATGCCGCGCTGGCCGAAACACTGCTGGGCGCCATCGGCACGGTGGTGCGCGTCGGCGATGAGGCGCTGATCGATGCGGTCACCGCCGTGTCCGGCTCCGGCCCGGCCTATGTGTTCCATATGGTCGAGTGTCTGGCCCGCGCCGGCGAGGCGGTGGGCCTGCCCCCGGCGGTCGCGGCCCGGCTTGCCCGCGCCACCATCGAGGGCGCCGGCGAGTTGCTCCATCAGGACAAGGGCTCCAGCCCCGAGCAGCTGCGGATCAACGTCACCTCTCCCGGCGGCACCACCGCTGCCGCGCTCGCGGTGCTGATGGCCGATGACGGGCTGGGCCCGCTGATGCAGCGCGCGGTCATTGCCGCGCGGGACCGGGCCGAGCAACTCTCCGGCTGATGGCATGCGGGCCTTGCCCTCGCCGGCAATGCCCCTACATTCGCAGAGGTCAATACCGCGAAGGAGTGAGCCATGGCCCGCAAGGCAGCGAAACCCGCACCGGAGACGCCGAGCAGCGCGCCGCGGCCGGACCCCCGCCGCAGGGTGGTCGAGGCCCTGATGACGCTTGCCGCCAGCCAGCCCTACCACACGATTACCCTCAGCGAGATCGCGGCGGAGGCGCAGGTGTCGCTGGCCGATCTGCGCGATTGTTTCCCCTCCAAGGGGGCCATTCTGGGCGGGCTGATGCGCATCGCCGACCGGGCAGTGCTGGACGGCACCGGCACCGACATGGCGGACGAGACGGCGCATGACCGGGTGCTGGATGTGATGATGCGCCGGTTCGATGCGCTCGCCCCCTACAAGGAGGGGCTGCGGTCGATCCATCGCGATGTCCGGCATGATCCCGCTGCCCTGATCGCCTTCAATCAGGTCGCCGTCAATTCCTGGCGCTACATGCTGGAAGCGGCGGGAATCGACACCAACGGCAACCTCGGCACGCTGAAGACCCAGGGCGCCGTGCTGGTCTTCAGCCGCGCTTTCGAGGCCTGGCTGGAGGACGGCGACGACATGGCCAAAACCATGGCCGTTCTCGACCGGGAGCTGAAGCGCGGCGAGAAGGTCCTCTCCGCCGCCGATGCGCTGCACCGGCTCACCGCCCCGCTGCGCGGCATGGCCCGCGCGGCCTGCGAGGCCCGCGCCCGCCGCGCCAGGCCGAATGCCGACCACGCCATGGACCTGCCGGGCTGACATGACCATCACGTTTGCCGACTTCGAGAAGGTCGAGATTCGCGTGGGCACGATCGTCGAGGTCGCGCCCTTCCCCGAGGCGCGCAAGCCCGCGTTCAAGCTGAAGATCGATTTCGGCCCGAAGATCGGCGTGAAGAAATCCTCGGCGCAGATCACGGCGCATTACACCGCCGAGACGCTGGTCGGCCGGCAGGTCGCCGCCGTCGTCAACTTTCCACCGCGGCAGATCGGCCCCTTCATGTCCGAGGTGCTGACCCTCGGCTTTCCCGATGAGACGGGCGAGGTGGTGCTGATCGGCCCCTCGCTCCCTGTGCCGGACGGCGGCAAACTGTTCTGACCGCGCCTAGGCCGGAATCCGCACCACGGCGCGCAAGCCCCCCTGCGGCGCGCTGTCAAGCTGCACATCCCCGCCATGCGAGCGGGCGATATCCCGCACGATGGCAAGGCCAAGGCCGGAGCCGGCGTGATCCTGATTGCGCGCCTCGTCGAGCCTGAGGAACGGGCGGAACACATCGCTCCGGCTTTCGGGCGGAATGCCCGGCCCGTCGTCATCGACCGTGATCGTCAGGTAGCGCTCGTCATGCACCGCCTGAATCTCGATGGTATCGCCGAACCGCGCGGCATTGGAAACGAGATTGGCCAAAAGCCGGCGGAAGGCATCGGGCCGCACTTTCACCACCGGATCGCCGGAGACCACCAGCCGCGTGCGGTGGCCCTGCCGCTCGGCATCGCCGCGCAGGTCCTCCAGCAGCGCGCGGATATCGGTCGGCGTCGCGGTCTCGCTCGCATCCCCCCGCGCAAACGCGAGATAGGCTTCCAGCATGCGGCTCATCTCGTCGACATCGCGCTTCAGATCGTCGAGTTCCGGGCTGTCGTCCAGCAGCGCCAGCGACAGTTTGAACCGCGTCAGCACCGTGCGCAAATCGTGACTGACGCCGTTCAGCATGGTCGTGCGCTGGTCGATCGCGCGCTCGATGCGCCGCTTCATATCGAGAAAGGCGACGCCCGCGCGCCGCACTTCCAGCGCCCCGCGCGGCTTGTAATCGGTCTCCCGCCCCTTGCCGAAGGCTTCCGCCGCATCCGCCAGCCGCAGCACCGGGCGGATCTGGTTCCGCAGGAACAACACCGCGATGACGATCAGGATCATCGAGGTGCCGACCATCCAGACCAGGAAGATGTGGCTGTTGGAGGCATAGGCAAGGCTGCGCCGGGCGATGACGCGCATGATCGCATCGTCCAGCTGGATGCGGACCTCGATCATGTTGGATTTGCCGACCGTATCGACAAAGAACGGCCGGTTGACCTGCCGGCGCAACTCTGCCGTCAGGCTCTCGTCGAGAATTTCGAAAAACGGCTTGGGCAGCGCCGGCGGCAACGGTTCCAGCGGCATGAACTCGACATTGATACCGAGCTTTTCCTGCGCCACGCGCTCCAGTTCGTCCTCGTGCACCCACGGCGCCATCAGCTTGCGCATCTCGATCAGCGCGGCGATATCCTGCGTCAGCGAGTTGGACAGCCGCTGCGTCACTGTCTGCCAGTGCCGTTCCATGAAGGTGTAGGCGATCACCGATTGCAGCAGCACCATCGGCGTGATGATGATCAGCAGCGCCCGGCCGAACAGCCCCTTGGGCATCCGCCGCCGGAGCCAGATCGCCGGATGCCAGCGGGAGAACGGCGACCGCTGCCAGGCCCGGATCAGGAAGCCGCCGATCTCCGCCATGGCCCGCGCTCAGGCCTCCACCGCGAGGCGATAGCCGACGCCGCGCACCGTCTGGAGATAGTTGGGGTTGGCTGCATCAATCTCGATCTTGCGCCGGAGGCGGTTGATCTGCACGTCGATGGTCCGCTCGTTGGCCCCGCTGTCAGGGTCGGCCAGCATCTCGCGCGGCACGGTGCCGCCCAGTGCCTGTGACAGCTGGCGCAGGATGTCGCGCTCCCGGTTGGTGATCCGCACGATCTCGTCCGACTGGCGCAGTTCCCCGCGCACGAGATGGAACTGGAACGGGCCGAAGCGTACCGCCTCCGGCCCCGCCGGCAGCGGCGCGGGCGGCGCGGCGGCAACGCGCCGGAGAATCCCGTTGATCCGCAGCAGCAGTTCGCGCGGGTCGAACGGTTTGCCAAGGTAATCGTCAGCGCCGATTTCGAGCCCCTTCAGCCGGTCGTCGAGATCGGACAGGGCGGTGAGCATCAGGATCGGCACGGTGGAATGGGTGCGCACGCTGCGCGCAAGATCGAATCCGCTCTCCCCCGGCATCATCACATCGAGCACGAGAAGATCGAACTTCAGCCCGCGCAGCCGGTCGCGCGCTTCGGCAGCATCGGCCGCCACGGTGACGCGGAAGCCGTGCCCTTGCAGAAAGCGCGAGAGCAGCGAGCGGATGCGGCTGTCGTCATCCACCACCAGCACATGCGCGCCATCGTCGGAAATCGGAACCGTGATTCGCGCCATCAGGCCTCCCCCTGCCCGCCGCCCAGCACCATGCGGTCGATGCCGGGACGCGCCTCCCCGTCGACCAGCCCG
>ERZ1645187.2726-NODE-2726-length-15310-cov-6.419338_pt1 | contig 15310 bp, 9 predicted proteins | sample MGYA00575352_ERZ1645187 | MGnify/ENA primary metagenome ERZ1645187 (study PRJEB40837, sample SAMN11349314) | freshwater sediment metagenome | isolation source: river sediment | host: Sediment | place: India: Wazaribad , New Delhi | collected 2017-02-21 ...
GAGGGAAAGCAGTTGCTCTCCTGGACATGGGCTCACCGGGTCAGGGTGATGAAGCGGTTTTTCCCCTCCTTTCCCACAGAGGATCTTTCCGTACCCCACCTTGGGGGAAGGCGGAGGTAGGAGGAAAAGCCTCTCGGGGGGGACGTTCATCCGGAAGAGCGGCTCCCTTCCTCGGGCCGCCGCCCCCTAGGCCCGACAACCCCCTGTACGAAGCGCCGTAAGGGAGTCTCCGTTGGAAGATCGTGTAAGAAAATGAGGAGCAAAACGGAGTGTCCGTTGTAGGGGGGAAAGTCGAAGGGCCCTCCCCTCCGTCGTGGCGTTGCCTTTCCCTTGAATTTTCACTATTCTATGAAGAGGAAGGAGGAGGGGAGGATGCGCTTTACCCACTGGCCTAGACTCTTGGGGGGGGCTCTCTTGGTGGGGTTCCTCTGCTTCTTTCGCCCGGTTCCCCTCTCACTTCTCACTTCTTTCTCAGGGTTTCTCCTCCTAGGGGTTCTCTTCCTCCTGCCCTCCTTGAGGCGGTATTTCCCCTTTTTCCTGGCCCTCTCGTTCCTCTTCCTCTTCGCCCTCCGCTTCACCGCCTCCCTGGAGAGGGCCGAGGAGTTGAGAAACCTCGTGGAAAGGCTCTCCGGGAAGGGCGTCGTCGAGGTCGAGGCCATCGTTGAGGAGACCTGCGAGAGGGACATCCGGGGAGTGAGCCATACGGTCTTGTTTCTGAAGGGGTGGAGCGGGAGGGTCCGAGTCGAGGGAATCCGTCTCGCGGTGACGACGAACTCGAAGGCCGGAACTCTTCCCCTTCCCGGCCAGAGAGGGCTCTGGCCTCTGCGCATCCGGCCTCTGGACGATCCGACCTTCTTCCGTTTCTCCTTCCTCTCCTTCAACTCTCTCTCCAGAAACCTTCACGGCCGGGGTTCCCTCAAGTCTTTCCTCCAGGTGCAGAGGAGGGGAGGGGGCAAACCGTGGTTGACCCTTCCCGCCCGTTTCCAGGAGAGCTACCTCCGCTTCGCCCGGAAGATCGACATTCCCGGGGAGAGAGGCGAGGTCGTTGCGGCGCTGATCGCCGGGACAAGGAAGGGCCTCTCCGAGGAGCTCTCCTACCGGTGGAAGGAGTCGGGGATCTACCACCTCCTGGCCCTCTCGGGGGCCCACGTCGCCCTTCTCTCCCTGCTTCTGGAACTTTTCCTGGGTCTCTTCGGACTTCCTCCCAGGAAGAGGGCCCTCCTTCAGATTCTCTGGGCCCCTCTCTTCCTCCTCTTCGTTGGCTTCGATCCCCCGATTCTCAGGGCCGTGGTGACGCTGACCCTCTTCTTCGTCGCCCGGCTCCTCTGGAAGGACGGGGATGTTCTCTCTCTCCTCGGGCTCTCGGGGGTTCTCCTTCTCTGGTACGATCCCCTTGCCCTCCTGGGTGTATCCTTCCTCCTTACCTACACGATGACCTTCCTCCTGATCGCGGCCTTCCACGCCTTCCCCCTCCTCTGGAACCTCTCTGGGAGAGTTGAAAAGGCTTTCTACGGGCTCTTCTTTGGGACTCTTTTCTCCCTTCCTCAAGGGATCTTCCTCTTCAACACCGCCCCCCTGGGGGCTCTCTTCTCCAACCTCGCGGCGACTCTCTTCTCACCCCCTCTCCTGGTCTGCGGCTTCCTCTCTCTCTTCCTCCATCCGCTCTGGGAGGGAGGGGCGGCCCTCTTTTTCCGCTTCGCCGCCCTCTGGGCGGGGTTCATCGACAAGGCCGCCTCCCTCTTCGCCCCTTGGCACATGCGGGTTCCCGGTCCCCCCCTCCTCCCCCTCTTCCTCTTTGGCGCCTTCCTCCTGCTCTTCCTCTTCTGGAAGGGACACCGGTTTCTCACCTTCCTCTTGGCCCACCTTTTCCTGATTCTGACAATCCTCTGGCCCGAGAGCCGGGTGAAGGGGCCGGAGGTCACCCTTCTCGACGTAGGGCAGGGCGAGAGCCTCCTCCTGAGGGATCCCCGGGGTGGAGAGTTTCTGGTCGACACCGGGGGAAGCTATGTAGGTTCCTCTTATGTGGGGGAGCTCTTGGTGGTGACCCCCTTGCTTCTGGAGAGAATCCGCTCCCTGGAGGGTCTCCTCTTGACCCACCTCCATCCCGACCACTCCGGAGGGGTCTTCCGTGTCATGGCCTCTCTGAGAGTCCGCCGACTCTACCTCTCCCAGAGGGATCTCCTTCGCCCCGAGGCGGACGGCCTGCTTCGGGAGGCCGAAAGGAGGGAAATCGAGGTCGTCCCGTTGGAGGGAGGGGAGAGGATCCCCTTCGGCGGGGCCGCGCTTCTCGTCTTTCCCCTTCAACGGAGGCCCAATCCGGGGGTAACCAACTCCGACTCCCTCGTCCTCAAGGTGGAGGGGTGGGGGAGGAGAATCCTCCTGACCGGGGACGCGGAGAGGGAGAGGGAGGAGGAGCTCCTGGAGGGGGGTGGCGAATCTCTTCGGGCCGAATACCTCAAGGTGGCCCACCACGGAAGCAACACCTCCTCCACCGCGGCCTTCCTAGAGGCGGTCTCACCGAGAGCGGCCTTCATCTCCGTCGGCCGAAGGAACCTTCACGGCTTTCCCTCTCCGAGGGTTCTGGAGAGGTTGAGGGAGCGGGGGGTCTTCACCCTCCGAACCGACCTGAGGGGTTCCCTCCGGCTGACCCTGCCGCAGGAGAGGTGGGTGACCACAAGATGACCGCCCTCTGGAGAAGAGTTGACTTTTCCCCCCTCCCATTCTAAGATGAGAACCCATGGCCGATAGGATCGACGAACTCCTCAGCCGTCTGGTTCCCCTGAAAGGTCCCGATGTGCCGACACCCCCTGTGAGGTACCGCTCCGACGATCCCTCTTCGTCCCAGGCCCTCTCTCCACTTCCTCCCGCCCGGTACGAACAGCCAGAGTGGAACGAGGACAGCGAGGTCAGGTTGAACAGGCTTCAGGAGATCGGCCGCTCCATAGAGAGCATGGTGGTCTCTAAGCCCTCTCCCCTTCCCGCCGATAGGAAGTGGAAGATCGATTACCCAAGCGAGCTCAACGAGCGTCAGCTTGCCGCGGTTCTCCAGGATGTGGGCCCGGTCCTGGTCATCGCCGGAGCGGGGAGCGGAAAGACCCGCACCATCGTCTACAGGGTCGCCTACCTCGTGGAGCGGGGGGTTCCTCCTGAGAGGATTCTCCTCCTCACCTTTACCAGGAAGGCCGCACAGGAGATGTTGAGCAGAGTCGGAGCCCTCCTGCGGGAGGAGAGCGTCCAACGGGTCATGGGAGGGACTTTCCACGCCTTCGCCAACTCCATGCTCCGCCGTTACGCCCCCATGCTCTCCCTCTCCCCCCGCTTCTCCATCGTGGACACCGCCGACAGCGAAGAGATCATCGACCTGATCCGCCATGAGCTTCATCTGGAGAAGAAGGAGAAGGCCTTTCCCCGAAAGAATCGGCTCCAGGAGATCATCTCTCGGGCGAGGAACCTCCAGATCTCCGTCGCCGACGTGATCCGCTCCCAGTTTAAGGGGCTCCTGGAGTATATCACCGAGATCGAAACCATCGACGAGGCCTACCGTCGCTACAAGAAACAGAACCAGGTCTTGGATTACGACGATCTTCTGGAGACCTTTCTCGACAACCTGAAGGAGAACGTTTCCTTCCGGGAGAAGATTCAGGAGCATTTCCCCTTCATCCTCGTGGACGAGTACCAGGATACCAACGCCGTTCAGAAGGAGATCCTCGATGTCTTGGCCTCCCGGGATCGGAACATCATGGTGGTTGGAGACGACAGCCAGAGTATCTACGCCTTTCGGGGAGCCCGGTTCGAGAACATCCTCCGCTTCCCCGAGAGCTATCCCGATTGCCGTGTGGTGAAGCTGGAGCAGAACTACAGGAGTACCCAGCCTCTCCTGGACTTCACCAACAACCTGATCGCCAAGGCGAGAATCGGTTTCCCCAAGACCCTCTTCTCCCTGGACGAACGTCCGGGAAAGCCCAAGGTGGAGCTCTTCTTCAACCAGGAAGACGAGGCCGAGTTCATCGTCGCCAAGATTCTGGAACTCCGGGAGAGGGATGTTCCCCTCTCGGAGATGGCGGTTCTCTACAGGGCCGGGTACCATGGAAACTTCGTCCAAGCGGAACTCCTCAAACGGAGCATCCCCTACGTCGTCTACGGGGGAATCCGCTTTGCCGAACGGCGCCACATCAAAGACATGGTGGCTTACCTGAGGGTCCTCTTCAACCCTTTCGATGCGATCGCCTGGAACAGGATTCTCAAGCTCCTGCCGGGAATCGGACCGGCCACGGCGAGACGGATCATCGACGCGATTCAGCTCAACCGAGGGCGTCTTGAAGGGGGGGAGATTTCAGGCAAAAAAGGGGGGGAGGAGCTCAAGAAACTGGCCCGAATCCTCCAAGAGAGCTCATCGGACTCCATGCCGGTGGTCAAGAAGCTGGAGCACCTGAAGGGGTACTATCTGCCTATCCTGAAGACCCTGGAGGATGATTACGAGAACCGGGTCATGGATATCGATGTCCTGATGACACTGGCGGTCAAGTACGATGACCGGGTCGAGCGGTTCCTGACGGACTTGGCCCTGGACCCGCCGTCCCAGAAGTTCCAGGATCGGAACACCCCCCTGGTGGACGAGACCGAAGAGAAGCCCCTGGTCCTCTCGACAGTCCACTCCGCCAAAGGGCTTGAGTGGAACACCGTCTTCGTTCCCCACCTCCTGGACGGGCTCTTTCCCTCCACGAAGTCCCTCAACAGCTGGGAAGACCTTGAAGAGGAACGCAGGCTCTTCTATGTCGCCTGCACCAGGGCCAAGGAGAGGCTCTACCTGACCTTTCCCTCCCTGGTCGGGCTCTTCGATGCCTTCTTCACCCATCCCTCCCGCTTCCTCGCGGAGATCGATCCGGACCATTACGAGTACAGGAACTCCGCCCGTCTCTGACCTCGCCGCGGCTTGTGGTATAATTCTCCAACCACCTCCAGGAGGAAACCATGAGCGGTGTAACAAGGTTCTACGTTGAGAAGAGACCCGGCTGTGGGAGCGAAAGTGTCGGGCTCTTGAGGAACCTGCGGGAGTACCTCGGTTTGAACGGCTTGAAGGGCGTGAGGGTCTTCAACCGCTACGATGTGGACGGTCTCAGGGAGGAGGAGATCGAGCCGGCGTTGAAGAACGTCTTTTCCGAACCCCCCGTAGACCTTGTCTACATCGGCAGGCTTCCCCAAGAGGTCGAAGGGTTCTCCCGCTTCGTCTCGGAGTACCTGCCCGGTCAGTACGACCAGCGCGCCGACTCCGCCGAGCAGTGCCTCGCCCTCCTGCTTCAAAGGAGCGGTGTCAGGGTAGTCACCGCCAAGATTGTGGTTCTCGAAGGGCAAGTCACTCCTCAGGAACTCGCCAAGGCGAAGAGCTACTTCATTAACCCGGTCGATTCCCGAGAGGCTTCGGAAGACCTACCGGAGACACTGCAGAAGGAGACCCCCCTCCCCGGGGAGATTCCCCTCCTCCTGGGGTTTAGGGAGGCCTCGACGGAGCGGCTGAAGGAGTGGCAAAGAAGCCTGGGGCTGGCCATGGCCGTTCCTTCCCTTGCCTTCCTTCAGGAGCGGTTCCGCCAGGAGAAGAGGGATCCCACGGAGACGGAGATCAAGGTCTTGGATACCTACTGGTCCGATCACTGCCGCCATACGACCTTCCATACGCCCCTCCAGAGGGTCGAGGTTGAGGACAGCCCCTGGAGTGAACCTCTAGAGGCGGCTTTGAAGGAGTATCTCCTCGACCACAAGAGGGTTTACGGCGAGGAGAGGCCTCTGACGTTGATGCGTCTCGCCCTGGGGGCCATGAAGCTCCAGAGGGAGGAGGGGGGGCTTGAGGACCTGGAACTCTCCGAAGAGATCAACGCCGCGAGCATCAAGGTTAAGGTGGACGTGGAGGGAGGGCAGGAGGATTGGTTGGTGATGTTCAAGAACGAGACCCACAACCATCCTACGGAGATCGAACCCTTCGGGGGGGCCGCCACCTGTCTCGGAGGAGCCATCAGGGATCCCCTCTCCGGGCGGACCTATGTCTACCATGCCATGCGAGTCACCGGATGCGGAGACCCCCGAACACCCTTGTCGGAGACCCTTCCAGGAAAACTTCCCCAGAGGAAGATCACCCTTGAGGCCGCCCAGGGGTACAGCGCCTACGGGAACCAGATCGGCTTGGCCACCGGGTTGGTCAGGGAGATCTACCATCCCGGCTATGCGGCCAAGAGGCTGGAAATCGGCGCCGTCGTCGGCGCCGCTCCTTTGGATTCCGTGGTCCGGGGCGTTCCCGAACCGGGAGATCCGATCCTCCTGGTGGGGGGTAGGACCGGAAGGGACGGGTGCGGCGGAGCCACCGGCTCCTCCAAGGCCCACGACAAATCTTCCCTGGAGACGGCGGGCGCGGAGGTGCAGAAGGGGAACCCTCCCACAGAGAGAAAGCTCCAGCGGTTTTTCCGAAACCCTGAGGTGGCCAAGAGGATCAAACGGTGCAACGATTTCGGAGCCGGCGGCGTCTCCGTGGCGGTGGGAGAGTTGGCCCCGGGGGTCTTGGTCGATCTGGATAAGGTCCTGCGTAAGTACGAGGGGCTCAACGGGACAGAGCTGGCCATATCGGAGAGCCAGGAGAGGATGGCCCTGGTCTGTTCTCCTCGGGACGAGGAGACCCTACTGGCCCTGGCGGACAGGGAGAACCTCGAGGCGACCGTCGTGGCCAGGGTGACGGAACACCCCAGGATGGTCATGCGGTGGCGGGGGGAGACCATCGTCGACCTCTCCAGGGAGCTCCTTGATTCCCAAGGTGTCATCGAACCGCGGGAGGCCTACCTCTGCGCACCCCACTACGAGGCCAACCCCTTTCTCTCCCACCACGGGATGGAGAGTCTGAGGGAGAAGTGGCTCCACGAGGTTTCGGAGCTTGGAACCGCCTCCCAGAAGGGTCTGGGGGAGAGGTTCGATGGGTCCATCGGCGCCGGAGCCCTTTGGGCGCCCTACGGCGGGGATTCCAGGGAGACCCCCACGGAAGTCATGGGCTTTAAGCTTCCCCTCTCCGGGAAGAAGACCACCACCTCCACGGTGATGACCTTCGGTTTCGACCCCTGGGTCTCCTCTTGGAGCCCCTTCCATGGGGCGATCTTCGGGGGGATCGAAGCCCTGGCGAAGCTGACAGCGGTCGGGGCCGACTACAGGAAGGCCCGACTCACCCTCCAGGAGTACTTCGAAAAGCTGAGGGAGGAGCCGAAGAGGTGGGGGAAACCTCTGGCGGCCCTGCTGGGTTCCTACCTCCTCCAGAGGCGTCTCAAGGTCCCCGCTGTGGGCGGTAAAGACAGCATGTCCGGTTCCTTCGAAAACTTGGACGTTCCGCCGACGCTGGTAACCTTCGCCATTTCCGTCGAAGATGAGAGACACCTCATTACGCCTGAGTTCAAGAGAGCCGGGAGCCGAGTCGTCTATGTCCCCCTCTGCAGAGACCGTTTCGAGTTGCCCGAGTGGGACACCCTGGAGAGCAATTTCAGCAAAGTGAGGGAGCTGATCGCCTCCGGAAAGATCTTCGCCGCCGAGGCGGTCGGAAGGGGCGGTTTGGCGATCGCGCTCACCAAGATGGTTGTCGGAAACGGACGGGGGTTTCGTTTCACCTACCCCGTGAGAACCGGGGCGCTCTTCACGCCTGACTACGGCTCACTGGTCCTTGAGGTTCCCAGGGAGGAGGATTGCGGCCTCCTTCTCGAGGGGATCGGGTACCAGGTCCTTGGGGAGACCACGGACCGTCTCGAAATCGAGGGCAACGGCGAGTCCATCTCCCTTCACGACCTCAAGGAGGCGTGGAAGAGCCCTCTAGAGGAGATCTTTCCCGATGAGGACCGGGAGCACGAGAGCCAGCAGGAGAGACGGATACCTCTTCCGGAGGCTCTCTACAGGGAAGGGGGGGTGCGGAAGGGGCGTGTCCGGGTCGCCAAGCCGAGGGTTCTCATCCCCGTCTTCCCCGGCACGAACTGCGAAGATGACAGTGCCGAAGCCTTCCGGAGGGCCGGCGGGGATCCGGAGGTTCTTGTCTTCCGTAACCTCTCCATAAAGGCTGTTCAGGAGTCGATTGAGGCTCTGGACAAGGCGCTTTCCAACGCCCAGATTCTCATGATCCCCGGTGGGTTCAGCGCCGGAGACGAACCCGACGGCTCGGGAAAGTTCATCTCCGCGGTCTTCCGCAACCCCCGCCTCATGGACGGAGTCCACCGCTTTCTCGGCAGGGACGGCTTGATCTTGGGAATCTGCAACGGTTTCCAGGCTCTCTTGAAGCTTGGCCTGTTGACCCATGGAGAGATCCGCCCTCTCCAGGAGGATTCGCCGACTCTGACCTTCAACCGCATCGGTCGGCACGTTGCTTCGGTTATCACCACCAGGGTCGCCTCCAACCTCTCGCCCTGGATGTCCCTGGAGGAGCCGGGAACGCTTCACCAGATTCCTGTCTCCCATGGGGAGGGACGTTTTGTGGCTCCTCCGGAGACCCTGGAGGCTCTCTTTCTCTCCGGGCAGGTGGCGGCCCAATACGTCGACGATGAAGGGCGGCCCCGGAGAAACCGTCCTTGGAACCCCAACGGTTCCTGGGGGGCCGTGGAGGCCCTCTCCAGCCCCGACGGAAGGGTTCTTGGGAAGATGGCCCATACCGAAAGGGTCACCGACGGAACCTATCGCAACATTCCGGGAATCGTGCCTCAACGCCTCTTCGAGGGAGGAGTCTCCTACTTCCTCTGATCTCTCTGCCGGGAGAGAGGGGCAGGCCCATCCGAACTCTGAGAGGAAAAGCCTACAATTCGAGAAAGGGGAGGAGTTTGCTCGACCCCTCTCTTCTATGCTAGAATATTTTCATGGGCTGTCAAATCTTCAAAAGGGGCTTTTGGCTTTGCGCATCCGCCCTCTTTTTCTCTCTTTTTCCTCTCTTCTGTCAGGAGAAGGAAGTTCCTTACGGGTACGACGTCTCGGTTCAGGCCGTGACCATCTCGGTGACGGTTCAGGATGGCGACGGGCGCTTTGTTGATAACCTGTCGAAAGCGGATTTCCGGATCTTCGAGAACAACCGGCCCGTCACGGTCGACTACTTTTCCCATGAGTTCACGGCTCCCCTCAGCCTGACGGTCCTGCTGGACGTAAGCGGAAGCATGGGCCTTCAGGATAAGCTTCCCGAGAGTCGGGCCGCCCTCAGGCTCATGGTGCAGAACATTCTCTCCCCTCAGGACGAACTCGCCCTTCTGATCTTTGCAGACGGAGAGGTCGAGGTGGCCGCCCCCTTCTCCAGGGAGAGGGAGAGGTTTTTGAAGGAGATCGAACACCTTGACGCTTTCGGTCAAACCGCGCTCTTCGATGCTCTGGCGGTCTCCCCCGAGTATGCCACCCGGGGGAACCGGGAGAAGAGGGCCCTGCTGCTGATCACCGACGGAGTCGAAAACGACAGCCGCATGAAGATCGAGGATGTCGGCGAGATCGCCAGGAGGGCGGACGTGCCGATCTTCGTGATCGGTTACAAGATCCCTCTGACCGAGCAGTTGCTCAAACACAAGAGGGCCGCCTCCCTGACCCCCGACTCCATCGTCTCCTCTCTGAAGTTTTTCGCCGAAACAACCGGGGGTAAGGCTTTCTTCCTCAACGACTCCTCACAGCTCTACGCGACTCTGGGGGCGATCAAGAGAGAGCTCTCCCACCAGTACATCGTCGGCTTCACCTCCCATAACGGTGACTCCCAAAGGAAAATCCTTCGCGTCCAAACGAAAAAGAAGAGCCACCGAGTGAGAACTCGGCAGAGCTACAGATAAAAGAGTCTCAATTCAAGGAGGTTTTTATGAAAAGAGTGTTTCTACCGGCTTTGGCCCTTCTGGTGGGGTCTTTCATTTCCACCGGATGTGCCTCCAAAGGTTACGTTCAGCAGCAGATCCAGACCCTGGACAAGAAGGTAGCCGACTCCGAGACGGCCATCGAGGAGAACCAGAAGAGAATCAAGGAACACGATGAACGCCTCGTCTCTCTGGGCTCCCTCATCAGCCAGCAGAGCGAAGAGGTGAAAGAGGTCAGGAAGTTCGCGCAGGGGAAGCTGATTCTGAAAGAGGTTATTAAGAACAGCGACTCTCGTTTCAAACGCGACAGCGCCGAACTTTCACCAGAGGCCAAGGCCTCCCTGGATAAGTTTGTTCAGGATCTGATCGCCCTCGATAGGGGACTCTACCTGGAGATTCAGGGACATACCGACAAGACCGGGAGTGAGCCCTGGAACCAGGCGCTCGGCAAGAAGAGGGCCGAGGCCGTCATGGAGTACCTCTACAAACAGCACAAGATCCCTCTCCACAGGATGCAGGTTGTAAGCTTCGGAAGTTCTGTCCCTGTGGCCGAGAACAACACCAAGGAAGGAAGAAACCAGAACCGAAGGGTTGAGATTCTGGTTTTCGAATAGGCTCTTTTCGAAGACTTCGGGAGGGGTTTCCCCCTCCCGAAGCATGAAGCCAGGAAAAGGCTTCTCAAGGGACAGTCCAAGAGGACCCGAGACTCGTCAGGGTTCTCTTGGACACGCGCCCTTTAGACGGGGGACTCCGGTGAGGGGGATGTGGGGTGCCCGAAACCGTTGGGCGTGTCCGTGGATATCTGTCCGTCGAGAATCTCGACCTTCCGTCGCGCGTAACCGGCGATTCCATGGTCGTGGGTGACCATGAGAATCGTCTTTCCCTCGCGGTTGAGCTCGGTGAAAAGGTCCATGATCTCTTTGCCGCTCTTGGAATCCAGATTCCCTGTTGGTTCGTCCGCCAGGATGATCGGAGGATCGTTGGCCAGGGCCCTGGCGATGGCGACTCGTTGCTGTTGTCCGCCGGACATCTCCGTGGGCCTGTGGTCGGCCCACTCCTTGAGCCCCACTCTCTCGAGAAGCATCTCGACCCTCTCTCTCCTCTCCCTCCTTCCGATGCCGTCGAAGAGCATCGGAAGCTCGATGTTTTCGAAGGCTGTCGAGTAGAGGAGGAGGTTGAAACTCTGAAAGACGAAGCCGATCTTCTTGTTTCTGATCTCCGAGAGCTGATCGAAGGAGAGACCGGCGACATCCTCCCCCTCCAGGAAGTAGAACCCTTCGGTCGGCGTGTCAAGACAGCCGAGAAGGTTCATGAGCGTTGATTTTCCGGAGCCCGAGGGCCCCATGATGGCGATGAACTCACCGGGGTTGACCTTCATATGTATTCCCTTCAGGGCCTCGTAGACGACTTGGCCTGTCCGGTAGACCTTGCGAATCTTCACCAATTCGATCATTTCATGCCTCCTATTCGTATCTGAGGGCATCCACTGGGTTGAGCCTCGAGGCTCTCAGGGCGGGGAAGATTCCCGAGAAGAAGACCAAGACTCCCATGAGGACGGTGAAAAGGACGAGGATATCCGTCGAGAAGACCGGCCTGAGAAGGTAACTCTGAACTCCCGTGAAATCGTAGTCCACCGGAATCAGGCGGACGAGGCCGACGATGTTGAAGGCCACAAGGCCACCCCAAAGGGTACCTCTGACAAAGATCAGAAGGGTTTCCAGGAGGAACTGCGCGACGATGTGGCGCCTCTTGGCCCCCAGGGCCATCTTGATTCCGATCTCCCGGGTTCTCTCCTTCACCAGGGCGTACATCAGGTTGGTGACGCCGACGGCGCCGATGATCAGTGTGAGGGAGCCGATCAGGAGGAGGAAGATCTGTATCCCCATGAAGACCTTGGCGCCCTCCTGAGCCTGCTCGATGGTGTCCCAGACGTTGAGCGCGTAGGTGTCTTCAGGGTTGAAGCGGTACTTCCTGCCGAGCAACTCTTTGATCTTCTTTTCCAGACCGGCGGCTCCGCCGCCGCTCTCCGGTTCCACGTGGATCATGTAGATCTGGCGGTTCTCCTGGAACTGAATGTAGGAGGAGAAGGGGATATAGACCATCTCCGCATCTGTCCCTTCGTAGGAGGAGGTCTGGAGCTTCTTCTTCATCACTCCGATGACGGTGAAGGGGACTCTGTTGATCAAGACCCTCTTCCCTACAGCCTCTTCATCGGGGAAGAGGTTCTCCGCGACGGCCCACCCGAGGAAAACCACTCGGCGCCGTTCCCTTTCATCGGTCTCGTTGAGGAAACGGCCTCCCTCCTGGGGGATCTGGTTCCTCATGTTGGCGAACTCGGGGTAGACGCCGCTCACGTTCCGTCCCGTCTCCTTGCCCCGGTAGGAGAGGGTGAGCGTGGTCATCGATTCCGGGGAGATGTAACGGATTCCTTGGGCCTGAGCCCTGATCAGCTCGACGTCTTCAGGGTAGAGGGAGATCTTCCGTCCTTTGGGAAGGCCCTGGTGAACCATGGAGCTCTGCCCTCCGCTGATGATCAGGAGCCTGTCGCCGAGACCTTTGAAGCTCTCTTGAAAGGTCTCGGAGAGGCCTCTTCCGAAGGACATAAGCAGGAGAAGGGAGAGGGAACCCCAGGCCAGGGCGAAGGTGATGAGACCCGTCTTTCGGCGTCGTTTTCCGCTCTCGTTAAGAAAGAGTTTCAGAAGGTGGATTCTCATTTTAACCCCTTAAAGCCTCTATAGGATCGGTGGAAGCGGCCTTGCGGGCGGGCATCATCCCCGAGATCAGGCCGATGATCAGAAGGGTGGCGACCGTGGCCAGCGCCACCAGCGGGTTGAGTTTGGGAACCCCCACGTAGTCCTTAATCTTGTCCATGGGAAGAACCTTCAGGAGCAAGGCCGCCATGGAGAACCCGACGGCTCCTCCTGTCAGAATCACCGTGATCGATTCCAGGAAGAACTGGGCCAGAATCTGTCTCCTCTTGGCCCCCATGGCGAGTTTGACTCCGATCTCCCTCCGCCGTTCCTCGACGATCACCAGCATGATCGACGCGACGCCTACTCCCCCGACCAGGAGGGTGAAACTACCGATCATTCCCAGAAAAATCGTGAGGGAGAGGAGGAAGATATTGATCTTTCCCTCCATCTCCGAAAAGTCCCAGATCTGCAAGGCATCTTTGTCTTGCGGGGAGAAGCCGGCCCTGTCGCCGAGGTGGTTGCGGAGAACCTCGATCGATTGGGGGGACTCTTCGGGGTGGATGGGTCGGTAGATGAAGCAGTTGACGAACTTGTCCCCGTAGAGGGCCGTGTAGGTTGTCCAAGGGATGAAGGCGGCGTGTTCGTCCCGCATCCCGTTGTAGTTGCTCGTCTGGATCTTGTGAATCAGGACCCCGACCACGGTGAAGGGAACCCCTTCGATGAAGATCTGCTGACCCACAGGATCCTCTTCCTTGAAGAGCTTCTCCGCCAGGGTGTAGCCGATGAAGGCCACCCTGCGCCGGAGGGAGAGGTCGGCGTCGTTCAAGAACCTTCCCTTGGCGGGTATGGTGTTGCGCATCTTCTCGTAATCCACGTTGACGCCCCGAACGGTGTTGAAGACCTCCTCCTTCTTCCGGCGGATCCTCTTGGCCCGTGAGAAGTCGGGGGAGACCATTTCGATTGTCTCGGGGAGCTTCGTCGGGAGAGTCTCTACCGTCTCGGGGGTGATCCTTACCTCTCTCCCCTTGGTAAGACCTTTGTAGGCCATGGTCGTCGTGCTGGGGAAGACGAGGACGATCCCCTTGCCCATGCCGCGGAAAGACTTCATAGTCTGCTCTTTCACCGCCGATCCGAAGGCCAGAAGAAGAACGACGGCGAAGGTTCCCCAAACAACGCCCGAGAGGGTGAGAAGAGTCCTCAGGGGCTGGCGTACAAGGTCCCGGTAGAGGGTTTTGAAGAACATGGCGTCACTCGATCTCCCGGGGAGGTCGCTCGACGATCTGGGAGCCCTCTTTCAGGCCTTCGATGACTTCGATCTGCAAACCATCGGAGAGCCCGGTCTTGATGGTCTTCTTGACGATCTCGTCGCCCTTCTTGATCTCCACGGTAGAGACTCCGTTCTCAGTATGGACAAGCCTTTCCGGAACCACCAGGACCCCCTTCCTTTCACGAATCTTGACGGAGGCGGTGGCGGAGTAGCCGGCCCTCAGGGTCAGGGGGCCCTGGGATGAGACGAGCACTTCGATGGCGAAGAGGTTGGCGTTGCCGTCTTTCGTGGCCTTCGGTGAGATACGGAGAAGCCGACCCGGGAGCGAACTTCCGGGGATGGCGCCGATGACGATCTCCGCGTTCATGCCGGGGGACATCTTTCCGACATCAATCTCGTCCACGTTCCCTTTGAAGAGCATCCGGGAGATATCGGCCATGGCGCAGAGCTCGGTACCGGGCTGATAGTTTGTCAGGGGAACCACGGGATCTCCCTGGAAGACCGCTTGGGAGAGGATCACTCCCTTGATGGGGGATCGGACGATGGAGTCGATCTCCCGCCCCGCGGTCTTAATGCGTCCGCTCTCGAGAAGTTCATACTTCTCACGGTTGACCCGGAAACGGAGCTCGGCCTCACGGCAAAGGCTCTCGGCGGAGTCCATCTCCGAGGGGGAGATGATCTTGGCGGCAAAGAGCTCCCTCTTTCTGTTCCGCTCCCGCTGGGCCTGTTCGAAACTCTCCTTGGAGACTTCCATGGCCCTGAGGGTTTCGGTGTATTCGACCGGGGTGGGGTTGGGAGAGACCGAGAAGAGGGGTTTGCCCTTCTCGACGGTGTCGCCGACCTTGAAGAAGAGATCTTTGACGATTCCCGAGATCGTGGATTTCACCTTGATCTCGTTCTCCGGTTCGATGGTTCCGACGGCCAGGGCCTTCTCGGCGACGGTTCCCCTTTGGACGGTCACGGTCTTTATGGCCTCTTCCCCTTCACGGCTCTTCCGGAAGAGGAAGAAGAGGGCCAAAACGATGAGGATGACCAAAACGACGGTTCCGATGATTTTTTTCATTCTTCACACCTCGCTGTGGTGGTTATGGGGTAAGAACGGGGGAGGGGTGGGGTTGGTTCCATGAAAGAGAAAAAGTCGAAGAACCCCTCTCGTTGAAAGGCTCTCTCTTGCCTCTTTTCGGCTCCTGGAAAAATACGGAAAACCTCTCCGGGCCTACAAGGGACACTCCCTTTTAGAAACATGAACCGCGAACAACGCGAACGGCACGAACAAGGGCCTCTTCTTCCTTCACTGCTCTCGTTCCCACCCTGGAGGGGAGGGGAAAACTTTCCTTGGACTCTTCCTCGAACCGCTTTAAATCTACAAGGGACAATCCCTTTAAATTCCATGAACCGTGAACAACACGAAAGACACGAACACAGAGAAACAGACAATAAAATCTTTCGCGGTTAGAAATACAGGGGACACTCCGTTTAGAAACATAAACCGCGAACAACGCGAACGGCACGAAACTCCAGCGGACACTCCC
>ERZ1645187.2727-NODE-2727-length-15305-cov-5.268918_pt1 | contig 15305 bp, 11 predicted proteins | sample MGYA00575352_ERZ1645187 | MGnify/ENA primary metagenome ERZ1645187 (study PRJEB40837, sample SAMN11349314) | freshwater sediment metagenome | isolation source: river sediment | host: Sediment | place: India: Wazaribad , New Delhi | collected 2017-02-21 ...
ATCTATGCGCACCATCGGTTATCTTCACGCTAAAGGACTAGGCGTTCCTCAGGACTATGCCAAGGCCCTGCTTTGGTACGAAAAGGCGGCGGCGGCAGGCGATTTCGAAGCCATGCGTAGCATCGCACTTCTCCACTTCAGCGGAAATGGTGTGCCGCAGGACTACGGCAAAGCCTTAGCTTGGTTAGATAAGGCTGCAGCTGCAGGTGATGCTACAGCCATGCACAGCATCGGCAATCTCTACGTCCACGGACAAGGCGTTCCGCAGGATTATGCCAAGGCACTACACTGGTTCGAAAAAGCAGCAGCGAAGAGCGAGGCTGGAGCCATGCTCGACATCGGCATTCTCTATGTCCTCGGACAAGGCGTTCCGCAAGATTATGCCAGGGCGCTAAACTGGTTCGAAAAAGCCGCAGCGCAGGGCAATGCCATTGCTATGAGAAATATCGGCAATCTCCACTACAATGGGCTCGGCGTTCCACAGGACTTTGCCAAGGCCTTGGAATGGAATGAAAAGGGGGCGGCGGCGGGCGACACCGAAGCAATGAACAACCTCGGCAACCTCCATGCCAATGGGCAAGGCATTCCACAAGATTACGCCAAAGCTTTGGTATGGTATAAGAAGGCTGCGGTTGCAGGCCATGCCGAAGCAAACACCAGTATTGGTTGGTATGGCCTTCATGGTGGCGATGCTACTGCAGCACTAGCCGCTTCCGAATGGGGCATCGCACGAAATGCTGACGAGGCTACGAAACTCCAGCCCAAAACAAACCGCGCGCATGCGCTGATGTATCTTGGTCGCCTCGACGAGGCCCGCGCCGCCTTTCTATCCGAGCGGGGCAAGACAATTCCCGGCCAAGGCCCTTGGGAGACGGTGATTCTCAACGATTTCGCCGAATTGCGCAAAGCTGGACGCGATCATCCCTTCATGAAGGAGATTGAGGCAGAATTCGCGCGGCCCACAGGCAAATAATAGCAGGCTCGGATCAGGAAAATGAATATTCGATCTCTGCTCTTTGTTCTCCGGTTAGACCGTGCCACTGTCTCCGGCGAATAATACCGACCACGGACATGAATATGGCCGACAAAGACCTCTCCAATGAACCCGGCACGGAAATCGCCCCTGTCGCACAGCCGCCGACCAAGATCGAAGCCTATATCACCCGGCGGCTCGACTCTCAGATCGCATGGCTGGAGGCGAAATCCGCCGATGCCAAACGTAAGCATTTCGGCTTTTCCGCCACACAGATCACAGCCACAGCCATGATCCCGGTGGCCAATCTCATGCCTAACGGCGCGGTTGCTTCCACGATCCTCGCGGCTATCGTCGCCATCTCCACCGGACTGGCGGCGCTCGGCGCCCACCACAGCCATTGGCTGCGTTACCGCGCTGCCGCCGAGGCGTTGCGCAAGCTCCGCCTGCATCACGAGATACGCCTCGCCCCATTCGACCAGCCAGATGCCGATGACCGTCTGGTCAATGAGGTCGAGGCACTGCTCGGTGGCGAACATGAGAGCTGGCACAAGGAGGCGAGGAGTCAGACTGTCAGCAAGTCCACATTGCCGAAGTCGGGCAAATCGTCGCGAAAACGAGACGAAGCATGAGCGGAATAGGCAGTATTCGCCCCCGTGCCGCGCTCAAGATTGGCGTCATCGGGCATCGACGCGGGGCGGCACTCTCTGCCACCGATGCGCTTCTGCACAGCCAGATCGTCGCCATTCTCCGGAACATCCTGAAAGTGCTCAATGAAATCCGGAGCAGTCAGGCCGCTCGCCAATTCTATCGCGACGAGCCGCCGGCATTGGCTGTCATCAGTTCGCTGGCCAGCGGCGCGGATTGTATTGGCGCGAAAGCCGCAATTGACGAGGGCATTGCGCTCGACGCGATCCTGCCGTTCCCGTTGGAGGCCTACAGTTTTGATTTTCTGGAAAGTGGTCAACCTTCAGCAATCACCGACCTTGAACATGTACGTGGCTGGCTCGCAGCCAACAAAATCCGATCCACGCTGACGCTACCGCAAGTGCGCATCCCCTCTCCCGGCGATAATAGTGCGGCTTACGAACTCGCCGGGCGCATCCTGCTGGATCAGTCCGATCTGATCCTAGCCATCTGGAACGGCGGAGAATCGGGCGGGCGCGGTGGTACGCGGCGTTTGATCGATCGTGCGGTGCGGCGGGGTACGCCAGTGATTCATCTGGATTCAGCGGGGGAAAATGTGCCTCGCCTCCTGTGGGCTGGCCTCCCAGAAATAGGAGTCCGAGGGACCATCAACAACGAATGCGAGGTTGAAGACCTTCTAGCTCTAAAAGTCCCGGTGTTTGAAAGCAGCACCGCCACGCGCGAATTCTTGGACATGCTTCGATTCCTCGCGGAGCCACCTTGCGAACTCAGCGATAAGGCTGTGGCAGCGAATGAGCAGCAGCGCCACTCATCCGACCCACTGCTTAGGTCGGGAGCGGAGACATTTGCCCGTGACCGGGCAGCGTTGGCCGATTACCTTGCCGACAGTGCAACCATGAGTCTGCAAAATCTTAACCGGATGGTTGCGGACATCCGTGTCATGATCTCCCCATTTGGGCAGTCCAGAACTCCACCGGAAACGCCGGCAAAGCTCATCGAACGAATGCTCGAGGCCTTTGCGGCAGCCGACACATTGGCAATTCGCCATGCTCGATGGTTTCGCCTTGCGGTGCGGTTCATCTTCGCCTGCGCTGGGCTTGCATTAGTATTCGCCGTGCTCGGACATGCTCATGACAGCGTCGGCTGGCGTATCAGTTTCGCCGCCGCGGAATTCACAGCGCTGACGGCTATGGCAGGCGCGGCATGGTGGGGTCGCCGGCGGAGTTGGCACCGGCGCTGGATTGACGCACGCGAAGTCGCTGAACAGCTCAGGCTGACTGCCGTGTTCTGGACGCTTGGTCTCTGGCCTTGGTCTATCACGCTCCGAGACGAGAGGGATCGCTGGATCGAACGCTATGTCAGGGCCTACATGCGCGAGCAGAGCTTATGCGGAGACGCTGACAACGCGCCATGGTCGATCCAAAGTGCCCGCGCTGCGCTGATACAGTTGGTCCGGGCGCAGATCGGCTATCATCAAAAGAGCCGATTCGAGATGGAGGCACGCGCCCACAAATACACCTTGGCCAGCACAATTCTGCTCGGCTGCGTGCTGGTCATTCTGGGTGCTTTCGTCCTCGGGCATTTTTGGGCATCGCTAGCGCATGCGTTGCTGGCCTTAGCGCCGCATTCCTGGTTCGAATGGGCCGAACGACTGCTCCCCGTTCTGACCACCACGGTGGCTGCAATCTCCTTCGGCGCCTTCGGGCTCAAGACAACCCTGGATTTTGAAGGCGTAGCGGAACGGTCGGCACGTTCCGCAGCTCGGCTGGAAGATCAACTCTGCCAACTCGAAAAATTCGATGGAAACGTGCGCGAGTTACATGCATTCGCCGCCAATCTTGCGAAGATCATGTTAGAGGATCTGCGCAACTGGCGCCTGCAGGCGGAGAGCCGCGTGCTGGACATGCCGGGGTGAAGCAAGCGACTATCGTGCAGGTCTCATACTATTGGCCCTCAGGATTGACCTATCGGTCAATTTCGGGCCTTCCCTCGCAACGCCGTTTTCAACGGCTGCTCGGCGTCGCATTCGCTCCTAACCAGCACCCCTCCGAATTGACCTATCGGTCAATTGTTAGGGCCGCTGGTATCAGGTGGTCAGGAACTGGTAGAGGCAGAAAATTCGGCGATGAGCGCAGCCAATGCTCCGCTCTCCAAACCCTGTATTCTGAGCGAAGATATGATAAGTTCAGCATTCCGCAGCGTGGTTTTTTGCATCCACAATGTGAACGGTCGCGCCATCATATCACAAAGGGCCTCGGAGGCGCTGTCAATGTCAGCTTTCATCAAAGCAAGTTCGAAGAGCGTTGCATGATCCCAGTAATCGCCGCCACTGCGCGCAATCCGCTGTTCGACAGCATACGAAACAACCGGAATGAGCTTGTGTCGCCGCTCGTCGGGCGGGTCTGAGAGTGCCATCAGAGTTACGGCATTAATGCCTGGATACGCATCGCGCCAATCTGCCTCGAAGCCAGCAAGGTAAGCGCCAATCGCGCGCTTCAGATGCCCACGCGCCGCGATGGCCTGTCCTTCCTTGCGTGCTTTCTCCCAAGCATCCTTATAAACACGGCCGATCAATCCGTAGGTTTCGCTCGAGGGGCCGGTGTCTGCGATGATGGCCTCAAGCTCCTGCACGGCCTCAACACCACGTCCCAGGCGGTTAAGCGCCATGGCCCGCTGCTCCCGCACCAGAACCGTTCTACCGACAGCTGGATCCATCGACTCGGCGGTGGCAACAACTTTCGCCCAAGCGGATACGTCGCGATAACTGAGCATCAGGTCGATGGCGATACCCGCCTCCAACTGCTTCAATTCACCGAAGTCGGCCGCTAGCCTGTCGAGTTCCGCGACAGCATCCGGTGCGCGACGAGCAGCAGCAAGATTGGCCTTGATCCCCATTGAATAGCTCGCCTGCTCACGAAACACATCCGTACGCTCATGATCGATCGGCAGAGGTTTCAGACCACCGACCAACTGATAGAGCGGGCTGTCAGTGGCGCGTTCGCGCTGACACGTTGAAAGTCTTTCCGCAAGCGCTGTGCGGTCGATGGCAGGGTCCAATGGTTTTCCATCGGCGGTCAAGCGATAGGGCAACGCGCGCAAGCCCTGAACATCGAAGGGCAGGCGCGTGTCCTCCGCCATCACCATCACTGTTGAAGCGGGCCGCGCGACATGGCGGATGCCCAGCTCATAATAGACATTGGCATTGGAGATTGTGAGATCAGCGATGGCATATTCGCTGAGCAGCAGACGCTCGTACATCAGCTTGTGGATGAAACCTGCTCCGCTTTCCTCATCCGCGCGCACGCAGGCTAGCCCGGCACTCTCAACTGCCGGCGCGAGGATCGCGCGATAGATCTCGTCGAAATCAATGATCCGCCCAGCCGGATCCGGCTTGCGACCAAAAGGCATGAGAATGAAGCATACGGCGCGGGACATGGAATTTCGAGATCAATCGTTAACGCCGAGGGCACGAAGCTGGCGTTCAAAAAATGCTGGCCAGCCTTGTTGGTTCTTTGGCAGGCGCCTTTCAGCGGCCAGACGCCGGGCGATTTCACGCCCTTCGCGCAACAAGGCGACCTTTTTGTCTCGGACATCGTGCACGTTGGCAACCTCAGACAAGCTTATGGCGACATCCATCGTCCATCTTGCGTTACTTGGATCGATTGTGGCAAGATTACGAGCAACATCAAGCCCTTCTGAAAGGATTGCTCTTGCCGTGCTCCTGTCACCGACGGCAACCATGAGCGTTCCTAGCTTGTGGAGGCCAACACTCAGACCGCGCCGCCATCTGGTATTGCCTGGGTCTATGGAAACAAGGCGGCGACTGATATCAAGGTTTTCAGCAAAAGCAGTGCGCGCCGCAGTCACGTCCCCGGATTTGGCAGCGATATCTCCAAGCCTTTCGAGGCTCACACTCACATCATATTGCCATTGGGAATTGTCAGGATTTTTTTTGGCGAGCTCACGACGAATTTGGAGGCTTTCTGTAAGAGCCGTTTTCGCGGCGGCGACATCTCCGTCTGCAACAGAAAGATTCCCTATCTTGCTGAGAATTACACCGAGATCGCGCTGCCAATCGGTATTGCTTGGGTCCTTTTCGGTAAGTTGGCGGCGAATTTGGAGGCTTTCCGTAAAGGCCGTTTTCGCGGCAACCGCGTTTCCAGCATTAAAAGCAAGGTCTCCTAGCTTGCCGAGCCTGAGACCTACAATTCTTTGCCACGCGGTATTGGATGGCTCTCTTGTGACAAGGACACGGGCAATATCAAGACTTTCAGTGTAAGCTGCGCCCGCAGCCGCCACATCGCCAATTTTGAGAGCGATATCTCCAATATTATCAAGCGAATTGCTTAAACCATGCTGCATAATTGTATTGTGTGGGTCACGGGCGCTGAGACGGCGGTCGATTTCAAGACTTTCCGTAAATGCTGCGCGCGCTGCAACTGCATTCCCCTCCAAAGCTTCAAGACGCCCCAGGTTGCTAAGATGTTCGCTCATCATGAGCTGCCATCGTGTATTGCCGGGGTCAAGAGCGGCGAGCCGACGGTCAATATCGAGGCTATCTTTGTAGGCAGCTCGCGCTAAACTGAAATTTCCTATTTCGACTGCCTGATCGCCTTTCTTGGTTATGATATTGCTTAGTGCGCTCACCAACTTAGCATTATTAGCATTATCGGGGACGATCTTGCTAAGTATGTCGAAACTTTCTTTGGATGCGGCGATCGCCGCAGCGCTATCTCCTGCCAATTCTGCAAGAGCAGTAATCTTGTTGAGGGATATTGTTAATTCATGTTGAATATCTAACTCATTCGGGTTTTGTACAGCAATCGCGCGACGAATATCAAGGCTTTCTGAATAATAAGTGCGCGCTAAATCTATGTTTCCAACTCTTTTTGCCAAATCGCCGAGCCTGTCGAGGCTGAGGGTCAAATCTCGGCGCCATCTGGAATTGCGCGGTTCAGAAGCTGCAAGTTGACGACGAAAATCAAAACCTTCGGTGTATGCTACCCTCGCTGCATCTGTGTCGCCTGCGTCGAACGCTAGATCACCCAATCGATCAAGGCTCCTGCCGATGGCTAATTTCCATTCGGGTTCATCAGGTTCTGTGGCGGCATTACTGCGCTGGATACCAAGAGCTTCGGTGAAGGCCGCGCGCGCCGAAACCCGGTCTCCGGCTCGTTGCAGCACGTCGCCGAGATTGGTCAACATAATAGTTCGCAGATTTCGTACGATGTGGTCATTCGGAGCCGTCTGGGCCAATTTATCCAACGCTGCTCGTGCCTCATCAATGACACCCAAGATAACTTCCGAGCGAATACCTTCGACTTGGCTAAACCCTTGTGAAAAATTGAATATAACTCTTGATGTGGTTTCTCTGGCAACTTCAAAATTCCGCTGCGCAGTGTCACGCTGCTCGACCGCCACAGCTCGCTGGGTCTCCGCGTTGCGGCGGTTCGTTTCAGCATAAAGCCCCAAGCCAATAGCAACCGCAGCGACACCGAGTGAACCCCCGATAATGAAGCGGCCGCGCTGTGTCGCAGCCTTGCGGCTAGCGGCAACAAACTGGCGATGATCGGTGGTGGTAAATGCAGCGTCCTTCGGTTCACGCGTCAGCCAGGCCTCAGCGTCACTGAGCTTCACACCGCGCAGCAGAACGGCCGACGTTCGACCCCGCTGCGTCCATTCCGCAGCAGCCAAACCCAACCGCGTGTGCTCGCGCATCCATTCGAGATCCTGCGTCAAAGCCTGATCAAGTGCCGCGAGACCATTGTCGAAGGCATCCGGTTCGCTGAACAGGATGTAGTTCAGTTTCGCAAGCGCCCGCGGCACATCAGCGTCGGGCGTGGGTCGAAGCAACAGAGGCAGCACGCGCTTGCCAAGCCGCACCGCCTCCTCAACCTCCCAGGAACAGATCGACGAGGCAACAGAATCCGGGCTGACAAGAAAAAGGACCGTATCGGAGCGCTGGATCAGATCCGCCAGCCGCGCCTGCCAGTCCTCACCCGGGGCAATGTCGGTAGTGTCCAGAACGGCATCAAAGCCATTTGCTTTCAGAGCCGCCTGAAGGCGCTCGGCAAAAGCCTTATCCTTTCGTGAGTAGGACAGAAAGAGGCATGCTCTGGATTGGCCAATTTCAAAATTCATTATTCACCTCAATTTTAGAAGGGGGAGGGAGGGACGAGTAGCCTAGCCCTAGCAGATGAGGTCGATATCAATGCGTTTTTCGTCATCAGCATCCAGCCCAAGGTGACCAGTCCACAGCCAGATTGCTTTGAATTTTGTGCCATTTAGGCATTGAAAGCATCACAAAGCAATGACGGTTAGTATTGAAATTTTTGACAGAAGTTTTGAAGCGTTCTCAATCCCCCTGTTCGTGCCCTTTGTCCCTGTCCCTTGCCTGCGCGCGCTCCTTGCTGAGCTTTTCGAGCATCTCGGCTTGCTTGCGACGGATTTCGGCGACGCGGTCATTGGGGGCTGCGGCGGCCGGAACGGGCTTTGCCGGGTCGACTGCGATTGATCTCGCGGCCTCGGTGGCATTCCGCGCTTCTCGCGCTTCCGCTGACGCCTGCTTCTCGGTTTCCCGCACCAGCGCGCGCTTCTGGTCGATGGCCACTGGGGAACCAGCTTCACCGAGCGGCGCGCCCTCGATCTTCCGCTCAGTTTCAACCGCTCTTCCCGCAGCCTTCGCCGTCAGATGTGCTTCTCTGGCCTCGGTTCTCGCTACCTGCTCGGCTTTCTCGACGACGGGCGCCATGGCCTGACGCTCGCGTGCGGTTTGCTGGTCTCGCGCCTTGGCTTCGTCCGCACGCTGTTGGTCGACGCGTTCGGCAATCTTCTCAAGATACGTCCCGGCGCGTTCAAGGAACTTCGCGCGTGATCCCTCTGGGAGGAGGGCTGCGACATCAGCAGCCTTCTGGTTGAGGAGACGCAGGTCCTGCAGCATGTCTGCGGCGGATTTCGGTTGGTGGGTCATGTCAGGGGCAGGGGTCTCGGGCTGGGGATTGGCTTGCTGTTGGGGTCTGCTGTTGGCTGGAGAGGCTGTCTGCTTCAGATCCTTGATGAGCGCGCCGGCCTCGTTTGCTGCGCTGAGGCGCTGAACCATGGTCCGCGCCAGATCATTCTCCGGCTTCGCCTTCGCTTCCTCCCGCCAATGCGCAAGGCTGTCTCTCACTCCGGCGCGCTCGCGTTCCGTCCCAGGGATGCGGATTGGATTGGCGCGGGCCGTCTCCATCCGTTCCTGCGCATTGCGGATGAGGTTCGCGTTCCGGGGATCGCTGGCATAGACACGATCCTGCTCTTTCCGTTCCGGTCTCGGTGTCGTCGCCACATCGACGATGGACTTGTCCTTGGGACCATACGAACGGGACGACGCCTGTTCCGCTGCACGGGTCGCCACGACCTGCAAACCATGCTCACGGGCATGAGCGGCATAATTGACCCGCCATTGCGCCAGATCGCTGGGGCCGGGATGAAGCTTCGTACCTGTCTCGCTCCTGACGGCGACAATCGCATGGGCATGGATATGTCCTGCGTCTGCCTTGTCCGTATGCACCCCGAACATGAACTTGTGATCCGAGAACTGCTGATGGAGGAACGCCCGCACGGCATTGGTGAACTCCCTCGCATCAGTTCCGGCTTTCGCCGAGACCACCATATGCATGGTGTCGCGTGGTGTCTGGGACCGGAGATGCCGACCCCAGTCCCGCGTCACATCCCGGATATCTTCGGCATTGCGGACGGGCTTTCCTTCATGAGACCGGGCAGGGGCCTTGGACACCAGAGCAGCCAAACGCTGCCCGAGGGCATCTCGCCCATGGCCCGGTGTCGCCGGCTCGATACTGACCCCGCTGGCAGACCGTCCCGTCGCCTCCTCGACCCGAGCCTTCATCGCGGCTTCGGAGCGCGCATCGAACACCTTTCGCATCGGCGCATCGTCCGTCGTGCCCATGCGCTGTTCCACGACACGGATACGCGGAGGGAGAGCAGGGCGCTTAACACCATCGGCACCCATCATACCACCGATGGCTTTTTCCTCAGGCGACACCGTCCGCGCCATCACGGCAACGACGCGCGCTTCCAGCACTCCATCCTTCTGCACATCGATCCGTGATGCGTGGCGATGTCCGTCGAATGCTGCAGCAACGGCTGATCCCAGAACCTCGCGATCCCCGGTCGTATCCTTCAATCCGCTGAGTTGGACACGCACCGTCACCACATCCTGGCTTGGCTGACGTTTCTCAAAGGAAGAGGACCAGGCCTTGATCTCCTCAGCCACGGCCTCCTTGTCAGGAAGCCGCAGCCCGTCATGGGTCTCAAGCTCGACCTCGTCGCGCTCGACATACTGCGCCGATGCCGTGGCACGCGTTACCCCATAGGCATAGGACACGACCTTGACCACCGCAGGCTGATAACCCCGCGCGAGAAGGGAAGCCGTAGTGGCAGAAGCCACGCCATCAGCGGAACCGCTCGAACCAAAGGCGCCAAGGCCGCTTGCGCCCAAACCTGTTCCGCCGATCCCAAAACCGACACTACCGCTTACAGATCCCGACCCCTTCGCCCCTCGAGCACTGATGCCTCGCAACCGCCGCGCCCGCTCCTCATCCCTGTCGCCCGTAATGGAGCGTGACACGAGGCCGGAGAGGGAAGGGATTAGCCCTTCCCGACCACCGGCCCCCGTGCTGCCCGAAAGGCCAAAGCCTCCACGGCGCGCACCAAGCCGTGCCGCCAGCGCTGCATTCGCCGCAATCCACGATGCGGCATCGAACCCCGACAATCCGGAAGAGGAGGGCGCTCCATTCCTCATGCCGCATCAGCCTCGGCAGGGCCACGAACGACGAGACCAGCGCGCTCCCGAAGTGCCGCACCGTTGCCCTCCAATAGCTCCGTCAGCTCGGCATCCAGCGCAGCGATCATCTCCTGCAAGCCCCGCCATACCGGCTCGCTCTCGGCGATCCCGATGGCGTCTCCACGATGGATGGCTTTGAGCACCTGCATCAGGTTGCGCCCGACAATCCGGACCTGACCCGTCAGCGCCTCGACACGCTCCAGCCCATCAGACGACAGGGCAGGACCAACATCCACCGATGCCCGGACCAGGCGACGCACCAGCTCGGACTTGCCAACGCCGAACACATCCGAGGCATGCTCCAATGAATTAAAGTCTGCATTCGACAGAACCACACGGAACGAGTGCCTCCCGCCCTGATACTCGATGTCCTGCGCCATTCCCGGCCTCATCCAATCGTTCGGCAATTCAACAATCTATACAGCGCTCTAGCCACACACGCGGACCAGCGTCAGCGCCCCTCTGGTTTGATCAACAAACCGGTATCTTGTCAATCAAGAATACACAATATATTGCATTATTGAAACTGCAAGAGGCGTCCTATTTATGACCGCTTGGAGCGCCACGCTGCTGGGTTATCCGCTCAGTCATTTTCAATTGGCGGGCTTTGCATATTCGATTGGACGGACTTTGATTTTGCGCTGGTCGGACCTTGCTCAATCCGCTGGGTCAGCTCGGGCGCATTGCAATTGTTATCATTCTCTGATAAGTATGTGACATGGAACGCGACCAGACACTCGACACGTTGATCGACCTCGACGGCCTCGTGTTCGTGGTCGATCAGTCAGGCCAGCATTGGGTAAAGTTCGAAGTCAGAAGCATTGCGCCGACACGAGAGAAACCGCATGGGCTCGATTACAGCCTGACGCTGCACGGTCCGTCAGGCGAGCGCCTGGTCGGCTTTGACAACGCCCATTACGTCAAGGCCAGCGAAGGCCCAGGCGGCAAGCGCGAGGTGTGGGATCACAAGCACCGCCTACGAACGATACGGCCCTATGATTATGTGAACGCCGCAGCATTGATCGAGGATTTCTGGAAGCTCGTCGATGATGTGCTGGAGGAACGAGGAGTGAAGCGATGACAACCCTGACGATCGGCATCCTCCCTTACGATGAGATGAAGGCGCGCACGCTTGCGATTGCCCGTGGCCAGCTCAAGCCGGCACCGGACGACCCCAAGGTCTGGCTGCCGTCCACAGAGACACTCGGTCGGATTCTGTCGGGACCCAATCGGGCGCTGCTGGCAGAGATCATCCGGTCAAAGCCACAATCCATGACCGAGTTGGCCGAGCGCACAGGGCGCAAGGTCTCGAACCTGTCGCGCACGCTCAAGACAATGGAACGCTATGGCCTTGTCGCCCTGCGCAAGCTTAGCGACGGTCGCCTCGCGCCTGAAGTTCCCTACGACAGTCTGACGGTGAAAGTCCCGATCTCAAGCGCAGCTTGATGATCCAGAGGACTGCCGGAATGCGAGCCTGGCTATTTCGGCAGCCGGTCCATCTGCGAGACAGCATTGAGGTGGCCTGTCTTTCAATCTGCAGAGCTTCGGCTTTCAATCGGCGGGGGTGCTTGGGGCAGAAGGAGTTCCATAATACAGATCACAATTCGATTCGCATAATCAATCTTATGGAACTAGCGCATTGATATTGCTATCTACATTTACTCGGTTCACTCCTTAAACAGGTCCGCATGCGTCCCGGCGCGCACGAACCAGATCAGGTCGTTCTCGACACGGTAGATCAGCAGAAAGTCGCCGCCGATGTGACATTCCCGATGATCGGCCCAGTCACCTTTGAGCGGATGATCCAGCCATTCCGGACCAAGCGGCGCATCATTGGCGATCAAGAGCAACATCGCCTCCTTGAGCTGCACCATGTTGTAGCGACCACTCCGAGAAAGTCGCTCCCAGTCCTTCTTGAACGCCTTCGTGAAATCGCAAGCCAGTGGACGATTGGCCCGCCTGGATTTATTGGGCTTTCTGGTCGAGGGCATCGAACAACGCCTCCGGCGCGTTGAACCGTGCAACCCTGGCCTTCATGGCCGCCCGCGCCTCTTCCATCGCGGCACGGGTTTCTGCATTCGGAACCTTCAGCTCAAGCGGTAGGGCCTTGTCACGCGCCACGCGCGTCAACGTCATCCGCAGCACGTCGGAAACGGTCAGCCCAAGCTCCGCCAGCACATCCGCAGCTTCATCGCGGATGTGCTCGTCAATCCGGGCACGAACAAATGCTGTGGCGGCCATGGCGCTCCATCCCTTTCATCCGAAATGTAGCTCATATGAGCAACGTTATCAAGGTTGCAGAGTGACTCAATCAATTCTGCCCATAGACGACGAACGCTCCCCAATTGGCCGGATGCGCCATTTCAGGCGGCCCCAGAGTTTCGATTGCCGCCTTGGTAGCGGTCCGCAGGGCCTTGGCCCAGTCAGTGGCGCGCCCCTGCTCCTTACTGGCAACAAGCGCTTTCATGATATCGACCGTGGGCCCTGAGGGAATAGCCCAGTGACTGACCACCAGGGAGCGCGCGCCAGCGCCCATGAAGGCACGCGCCAGACCGGAAAGCCCTTCCGCTCCCGGGCGGCCATCCGAGGCTGCTGTGTTACAGGCCGAAAGGATCACCAGATCAGCATCGAACTTGAGCTGGCTTATTTCCGACGACGTGAGAACCCCATCGTCTTCAGCAGAAGCAACCTGCGGCGGCGTGAGAACAAGGCCGGGCTCGGCGAGCCCTTGAAACTCGCCGGCGACGAGGCCGTGGGTCGCAAATGTAATGACCCGATACTGATCAAGTTTGCTCGCCTTGATGGCCCGCTCGTTGGCAGCATCTCCCAACATCAAAGTCGAGTGTTCTGCCCCCATCGTCTGCGCCATCGCCGCGAGCTGCACCTCGGTATCCGGCAGAGCCGCCAGATTCCGAAGCGCCTCGAGATCCGTCACGACGGATTTCGTCAGGCTGCGCGGCACGCCGGCCATCGCGATGCCGGTCGCAACGCCCTTGAGCTTCGGATTGCCAATCCCGAAAAATGGCTTCTCGGACTTGGTGGCTAGAGATGTCCGCTCCCGCGCGTGCAGAGCCTTCACACTGGTCAGATGCCGCAAGACTGGCCCAAGCGCGAACCACTGCGTGCCGCTGCTGCGGAACTCATCTGCGGTCATAGGCTCCGTGGCAGGCTTGCGCATTGGCAGGATGCCAAGAGGCAGAGACTGCAGCGGACCATCGGCAACGACATTCAGGCTGTCAAGCGCGAAAGCCTCCTCTTTGGCCGGCCCCAACAGGAGTTCGAGAAGCTCGGCGGATTCAGCAAATTTGAACAGCGGAAGACGATTGCCGGTGATCTCGATGCCCTGGCGGACTGTGGCAATTCGCGCTTCTAAATCCTTGAGCGCAATTTTGCTGACCCAACTTTTTGGTTCGCCGGATTTGCCCACCAGCATGCCATACAGCCCGTCCGATCCGGCATGCAGGATCAATACGCCTTCCCTGGGTTGAAGATAGCGCTGCAACTCTGGCAGTGGCGTGGGGTTGGGCGTCGTCAGGTCTTCCGGCACCGGCAACAGGCGCTTGATCTCGGCCTCAACCTCGGCCAATCGCGGCGACAGCTTGTCCTTCTCACGGCCATAGATACGTGCGTCCAAATTATCGACAGCCCATTTCAGCGCGTCCAATGCGCCAATTTCTCCCCTCAGCCGCCCGCGTTCGTCGATAAGGTCCTTGAGCCTTGGGTCGTTGGTAATTCGCCGTTTCTGGGAAGCGAGCGCCGTCAGAGCGGTATCTCCCAGCATAGCGAGTTGCAGGTCTTCAAGGCCGGAAGCCAGCAGCTTCGATTGATAGGCCTTTGCCGAAGGGTTGGCCGCCGCGCGCAGCCGAAGCTGGGCAATCAATCGAATAGAAGCACGAAATTCCCGCAGCAAAATGCCGGCCCGGTCATTGCCAACGTCCCATTCGCGCTCTAGCCGTTTGAGAGCGATGAGGCGCGCACGATCAAGGTGCTGATTGAGCAGCGGCCAGTCTTTCGCTTCCTCTGCAAAGGCAGCGAGACGGGCGTGGGCGGGGACCAACGTCCTCGATTCCGCGATTTCATTTTCAAGGACCTCGCCAAATTTTGGCGGCCCATTGTCACCGTTCGTGTAAGTGACAACTTCCCTAAATAATTCTCGTGATGGCCAACCATAACCCGCGTAACGTAGAATTCTTGCTAAATCATCTATTCCAGTAATATTAAACCAATTTTGGGCTTCAAGATTCATTTCGGAAAAATTTGATTTGTTGAAACAATTATTGTTCCTTATCATTGCACCAAGATTATCACTTTGCCTCATGGAAAATAATTGCAATCTACATTTCTTGATATCAATGTCCCCGAAAACAGTCTGATAAAGCGCAACTTGCCGTGCCTCTTCGCGCTCCGCATATCGGCGGCTAGACTCGCGTCTCAGATTGGACACGGCAAGTTCATATGAGGCTCTCGCGCCAGAAACGGCTTTCAAACTGGATTTCAATCCGCTGAAAATTTCCTCACGATCTGATTGAGACAAAAAATTGGAGGGCAGTCGCAGGCTTCTGAGAAAATCTTTAGCGCCACCTGAATAGTCCAGAGCTGACGTCTTTATTTTGGACAACGATATCCATCTGCTCGCAATCTGCAAAGCGGCATCGCCGCACCCAGAGCAAAAACTGCGACGAAGCGTTTTTTCAACAATTGAATCAATCTCAAATATCAAAAACAAGAGCGATTTTAAGCGATTTACATCACTCGACTCCTCAATCCAGAATTTCGAAATACGCATCCGTTCTTTACTATTGACATCCAACGATACGTTTGTATTTGACGATGAACCGTTCT
>ERZ1645187.2728-NODE-2728-length-15303-cov-6.997442_pt1 | contig 15303 bp, 10 predicted proteins | sample MGYA00575352_ERZ1645187 | MGnify/ENA primary metagenome ERZ1645187 (study PRJEB40837, sample SAMN11349314) | freshwater sediment metagenome | isolation source: river sediment | host: Sediment | place: India: Wazaribad , New Delhi | collected 2017-02-21 ...
CAGCGCCTCGACGGCCCGGTGCGCGGCAACGGCAAGATCATCCAGGAACTCGAAGCCGAATTCCGCGGCGCGGGCTGGAACGTCATCAAGGTGATCTGGGGCAGCTACTGGGATGCGCTGCTGGCGCAGGACAAGCAGGGCCTGCTCAGGAAACGCATGATGGAATGCGTCGATGGCGACTACCAGACCTTCAAGTCGAAGGATGGCGCCTATGTGCGCGAACACTTTTTCAACTCGCCGGAACTCAAGGCGATGGTGGCCAACTGGACTGACGACGACGTCTGGCGCCTGAATCGCGGCGGCCATGATCCGCACAAGATCTTCGCGGCCTACAAGGCGGCCGTCGAGCACACCGGCCAGCCAACCGTGATCCTCGCCAAGACCATCAAGGGCTATGGCATGGGCGAGTCTGGCGAGGCGCAGAACATCACCCATCAGCAGAAGAAGATGGGCACGACCTCGATCAAGTCATTCCGCGACCGCTTCCGGCTGCCGGTCAAAGATGCGGAAGTCGATGAACTGCCCTATCTGAAGTTCGCCGACGGTTCGCCCGAACTGGAGTACATGCGCAGCCATCGCATGACTTTGGGCGGCTATTTGCCCAAGCGCCGGCGTTCCGTGGCTCCCATGCCGGTTCCAGAGCTTTCAGCCTTCGACGCCATGCTCAAGGCCAGCGGCGAGGGGCGCGAATACTCGACGACGATGGCCTTCGTGCGCATCCTCAACACGCTGATCAAGGACAAGCAGATCGGCCGCAACATCGTGCCGATCGTGCCCGACGAGTCGCGCACCTTCGGCATGGAGGGCATGTTCCGCCAGATCGGCATCTGGAATCAGGAAGGCCAGCACTATGTGCCGCAGGATGCCGACCAACTGATGTTCTACAAGGAGTCGAAGGACGGCCAGATCCTGCAGGAAGGCATCAACGAGGCCGGCGCGATGGCCGACTGGATTGCCGCCGCCACGGCCTATTCGACCCATGGCGTGCAGATGCTGCCCTTCTACATCTTCTATTCGATGTTCGGCCTGCAGCGCACCATGGACTTGTGCTGGGCAGCCGGCGATTCGCGCGCGCGCGGCTTCCTGATCGGCGGCACCGCCGGCCGGACGACGCTCAACGGCGAAGGCCTGCAACACGAGGACGGTCAGTCGCATGTGCTGTCGGCCGCGATCCCGAACTGTGTTTCCTATGACCCGACCTTCTCTTATGAGCTGGCGGTGATCGTGCATGATGGGCTGCGCCGCATGGTCACCGAGCAGGAGGACGTGTTCTATTACCTCACGGTGATGAACGAGAACTACGAGCATCCCGCGCTGCCGGCCGGCAGCGAAAAGGATATCGTCAAGGGCATGTACCTGTTCCGCAAGGGGCCGAACAGCAACGGCCCGCGCGTGCAGCTGCTGGGTTCCGGCGTGATCTTCCGCGAAGCGGTCGCCGCCGCCGACCTGCTCAAGGACGACTGGGGCGTCGAGGCCGATCTCTGGTCCTGCCCGAGCTTCACCGAACTGGCACGTGACGGCCACAACTGCACGCGCTACCACCTGCTGCATCCCGAGGAACCGCGCCCCCTGTGCCATGCCAAGGGGCTGCTGGCCGACACGCGCGGTCCGATCATCGCCGCCACCGACTACATGCGCCTGTACGCCGAGCAGATCCGTCCCTTCATCACCGAAGGCGGCCGGCGCTATACCGTACTCGGCACAGACGGTTTTGGCCGTTCGGACACGCGCGAGCAACTGCGTCACTTCTTCGAGGTTGATCGCCGCTGGATCACGGTGGCCGCGCTGTCGGCGCTGGCCGACGATGGTGCCATCGAACCGAAACAAGTCGCCGCGGCCATCGCGAAGTACGGCCTTGATGCCGCCAAACCCAACCCGATGAAGGTGTGATCATGGAAATCAAGGTACCCGACATTGGTGGCTTCCACGATGTGCCGGTCATCGAAGTGCATGTGCAGGCAGGCGATACGGTCAAGGCGGAAGATGCGCTAATCACGCTGGAATCGGACAAGGCGACGATGGACGTGCCGGCACCCGCGGCCGGCACGGTCAAGGAAGTTAAGGTCAAGCTTGGCGACAAGGTGAATGAAGGTACGTTGATCCTGCTGCTTGAGGTCAGCGCAGAGGCACCTGCACCTCAACCCGCTCTTGCTCCTGCTGTTACTGCTGCCGTCTCGCCTCCGCCGACTATCGCAGAACCACCCCTCGTGGTTGCCGTCGTTCAGGCGTCAGCCGCCGGTGCGGTCCCGCCGACGCCGACGATTGCGATGCTGCCCCCGCCCGTCCACATTCCTTCACCTGCCGAGATCGTGGCCGAACTCGACGGCATCAAGCCGCATGCCAGCCCGTCGGTGCGCCGCTTCGCGCGCGAGCTGGGTGTCGATGTCGCACAGGTGAAAGGCAGCGGGCCGAAGGGCCGCATCACCCAGCAGGATGTGCAGGCCTTCGTGAAGGGCGTGATGTCGGGAGGTGCCGTCCTGCCAGCGCCGACTTCTGCAAGCTCGGGATTGAATCTGCTGCCCTGGCCGCAGGTCGATTTCGCCAAGTTCGGCCCGGTCGAGGTCAAGCCGCTCTCGCGCATCAAGAAGATCAGCGGACCGAACCTCGCGCGCAACTGGGCGATGATCCCCGCCGTCACCTATCACGAGGACGCCGACATCACTGACCTGGAGGCGCTGCGCGTCCAGCTCAACAAGGAAAACGAGAAAGCCGGGATCAAGGTCACGATGCTTGCCTTCATCATCAAGGCCGTGGTTGCCGCGCTGAAGAAGTATCCCGATCTCAACTCGTCGCTCGATGGTGATAACCAGGTCTTCAAGAACTACTGGCACGTCGGCTTCGCGGCCGACACGCCGAACGGCCTGATGGTGCCCGTGCTCAAGGATGCCGACAGGAAAGGTGTGATCGAGATCGCGCAGGAAACCTCCGAGCTGGCCAGGAAGGCGCGCGAAGGCAAGATCGGCCCGGCCGACATGCAGGGCGCGACCTTCACGATTTCCAGCGTCGGCGGCATCGGCGGCACCTCGTTCTCGCCGATCGTCAATGCGCCGGAAGTGGCGATCCTCGGCGTCAGCAAGTCGAGCATGAAGCCGGTTTGGAACGGCAAGGAATTCGTGCCGCGCCTGATCGTGCCGCTGTCGCTCTCGGCCGATCACCGCGTGATCGATGGCGCGCTGGCGACGCGGTTCAACGCCTACCTCGCGCAGCTGCTCGGCGACTTCCGCAGGGTGATGCTATGAGCACCGAAGTCAAGGTACCCGACATCGGTGGTTTCCACGACGTGCCGATCATCGAAATCCACGTCAAGCCGGGCGATACGGTCAAGGCGGAGGATGCGCTGATTACGCTCGAGTCGGACAAGGCGACGATGGACGTGCCGTCGCCCGCGGCCGGCACCATCAAGGAGGTGAAGCTCAAGCTTGGCGACAGGGTGAATGAAGGTACGCTGATCCTGCTGCTGGAAACTGGGGCAACCGAGCCGGCACCGCAACCTGTTCCGCGTACCGTCTCACCAACGCCGACTTCTGCAGCAGCAGATATCGAATGCGAGATGCTGGTGCTTGGCGCCGGCCCCGGTGGCTACTCCGCCGCTTTCCGCAGCGCCGATCTCGGCATGCAGACGGTATTGGTTGAACGCTATGAAACTCTCGGCGGCGTCTGCCTCAATGTCGGCTGCATTCCCTCCAAAGCGCTGTTGCACGTTGCTGCGGTGATCGACGAAGCGCAGCACGTTTCGACTGCCGGGGTGAGCTTCCCCGCGCCGCAGGTCGACATCGACAAGCTGCGCGACCACAAGAGAAAGGTCGTCGGCAAGCTGACCGGCGGCCTGTCCGGCATGGCGAAAGCGCGGAAAGTCGAGGTCGTGCGCGGCTACGGCCATTTTCTCGACGCGCACCACATCGAAGTCGAACTAACCACCGGTACGGCGCAGGACAAGACCGGCGCGAAGAAGGTCGTCAAATTCCAGAAGTGCATCATCGCCGCTGGTTCGGCCGCCGTACATTTGCCCTTCCTTCCCCGTGATCCGCGTATCGTCGACTCGACCGGTGCGCTCGAATTGCGCCAGACCCCGAAAAAAATGCTCGTCATCGGGGGGGGAATCATCGGACTGGAAATGGCGACGGTGTATTCCACCCTGGACGCTCGCGTCGATGTCGTCGAGATGCTCGACGGCCTGATGCAGGGGCCGGATCGTGACGCGGTAAAAGTCTGGGAAAAACAGAACCTGCATCGTTTCGACAAGGTGATGCTCAAGACGAAGACCACGGCAGTCGAGGCCAGGGACGATGGACTGTGGGTAACGTTCGAAGGCGCGGCGGCACCCGCCGAACCGCAGCGCTACGACCTGATCCTGCAGGCCGCCGGCCGCACGCCGAACGGTCGCAAGATCGATGCGGACAAGGCGGGTGTGCAGGTGAATGAGCGTGGCTTCATCCCGGCCGACAGCCAGATGCGCACCAACGTGCCGCACATCTTCGCGATCGGCGACATCGTCGGTCAGCCGATGCTGGCGCACAAGGCAGTACACGAAGCGCATGTCGCGGCCGAAGCGGCCGCCGGGCAGAAAGCGCATTTCGACGCCAGCGTGATTCCGGGCGTCGCCTACACGCATCCGGAAGTCGCCTGGGTCGGCCTCGGCGAAGACGAGGCGAAGAGAGCCGGCCGCAAGGTCGAGGTCGCCAAGTTCCCGTGGGCGGCATCCGGCCGTGCCATCGCCAACGGCGCCGACTATGGCTTCACCAAGCTGGTCTTCGACGCCGAGACGCACCGCATCGTCGGCGGCACCATCGTCGGCCCGAGCGCGGGCGACATGATCGGCGAGATCTGCCTTGCCATCGAGATGGGCGCCGACGCGATCGACATCGGCAAGACCATCCACCCGCACCCGACCCTCGGCGAAAGCATCGGCATGGCGGCGGAAGTGGCACACGGCAGCTGCACCGACCTGCCGCCGCTGCGCAGGAAATGAAAGAATAATAACCATCAAGGAGGTTTTTTCACATGAGCATGACCCAGGACCAACTCAAGCAGGCCGTGGCCAAGGCGGCAGCCGACTACATCGTGGCGAACATCCCGGCCGGCAGCATCATCGGCGTGGGTACCGGCTCGACGGCCAACTGTTTCATCGACGAACTGGCCAGGATCAAGGATCGCGTCGCTGCGACCGTCGCCAGTTCCGAAGCGACCAAGAAGCGGCTGGAAGGTCACGGCATCAAGGTGCTCGACCTCAATGACGTGTCAGCCATGCCCGTCTATGTCGATGGCGCCGACGAAATCACTGCCAAGCTGGAGATGGTCAAGGGCGGCGGCGGCGCGTTGACGCGCGAGAAGATCGTCGCGGCGGTGGCCGACAAATTCATTTGCGTCTGCGATGCGAGCAAGCTGGTGAATGTGCTCGGCAAGTTCCCGCTGCCGGTCGAGGTGATCCCGATGGCGCAGGCTTATGTGGCGCGCGAGATCGCCAAGCTGGGCGGCCAGCCGAAGCTGCGCGAAGGTTTCGTCACCGACAACGGCAACCTCATCCTCGACGTGCATGGCTGGCAAATCGCCGATCCGGCCGGGCTGGAAACGACGCTCAACGGCATCGTCGGTGTCGTCACGAACGGATTGTTCGCCCGGCGCGGCGCGGACCTGCTGCTGCTGGCGACGCCCGAAGGCGTGCAGCAGCTGACGAAGTAGAAGTGATTAACCGCGCGGCGGCACGTAGCCGCTGACGCGGTCGGCGCCCGCGCCGAAGAAGTGCTTCTCGACCTGCTCGGCGAGGTACTTGCGGTGCGCAGGATCGGCGAGGTTGAGACGGTTCTCGTTGATGATCATCGTCTGCATGCGAATCCACTGCTGCCAGGCTTCCTTCGAGACGCCCTCGAAGATGCGCTTGCCGAGGTCGCCGGGCATCGGGGGGAAGTCGAGGCCATCGGCCTCGCGACCGAGCTTGACGCAATTGACCGTTCTTGCCATGGGGAATTCCTTTTGTAATTTGGTTTTCGCGAGCGCGGAATTCTACAAGGTCTTGACGAATACCTTCGAGCGCCGCTGATAGTTGTACAACTCCCGGCGCTGCTCAGGCAGCGCGCTGACATCTTCCTCGACGAATCCGCGCTCGATGAACCAGTGGGCGGTACGCGTCGTCAGCACGAACAGGCGCTTCAGCTTGAGTTTCTTCGCCCGTTGCTCGATGTGGCGGCGCAAGCGATCGCCGTAGCCGATCTCGCGGTATTCGCTCATGACGGCGAGGCAGGCCAGTTCGCCCGCCTTCGTTTCACCGGGGCGGCTGCTGAGTGGATAGAGTGCGGCACAGCCGACGATTGTGCCGTCGAGTTCGAGCACGGAAAACCGCTCGATTTCCATCTCGATGCGTTCGCGGCCGCGCTTGACCAGCGTGCCGTCGGCTTCGAGCGGAGCGATCAGGCCAAGGATCGCTCCGACGTCGTCGATCGTCGCGTCGCGCACGCGTTCGAGCGCCGCGTGGGTGAGCACCGTGCCGATCCCGTCGCGCGTGAAGAATTCCATCAACATCGCGCCGTCGCGGCGCCGGTCAAGGAAATGCACACGGCTGGTCTTGCCGCGCACGGCGCGCAGCGCACCGGGCAGCACGCGGACGATCTCGGGCGACTGCCTGACCCGTTTCGCCAGCAAAGCCGCGCCTTCCTCGGCAGTGAGTGCTTCGATCAGTTGGCCCTTGCGATCGACCAGGCCCGGTGCATCGCAGAGGAAAATCAGCTTGTCGGCCTCGATCCCTGTGGCCACCGCTTCCGCGACCTCCTCCCAGGCGAGGTTGAAGATTTCGCCGGTCGGCGAGGCGCCGATCGGGGTGATCAGCACGACGTTTTCCTGCGCGAGGTCGGCCTTGATTTCCTCGGCGATGACGTTGCGCACCGCGCCGGTGTACTGATAGTCGACGCCATCGACGACACCGACCGGCTTGGCGGAGATGAAATTGCCGCCGGTGACGCGCAGGAAGCCGCCCGCCAGCGGCGTGTTCGGCAGACCCTGCGAAAGCATCGCCTCGATCTCGATGCGCGTGACGCCCATCGCGCGCTTGACGCATTCGAGCGCGGGGGCGTCGGTGACGCGCAGGCCCTTGTGAAAGTGCGGCTTCAGACCGCGCGCTTCCATCTCGGCATCGATCTGCGGCCGCGCGCCATGGACCAGCACGAGGCGGATACCCATGCTGTCGAGCAAGGCGATGTCGTGGATCAGCGCCAGCGCGCTGGTGCGGTCGAGCAGGGCTTCACCACCGAAGGCGATGACGAAGGTGCGGCCGCGGAATGCATGGATGTAGGGCGCGGCCTGCCGCACCCAGGCGACCAGCCGTGCATCGGTCAGCGTGCTGTCTTCCGCTTCAGTCATTTCTTGCCCTTCTTGTGGTTGCCGTTTTTCATCGGGGTCGCCAGCGGCGTGGTTGCCTTGAGCGCGGCTTCGAGCCGTTCGCAAATGGTACGCAACACCTTGACGCGCGCATAGCCCTTGTCGTTCGCCTCGACCAGCGTCCAGGGCACGAGGCCGGTACTGGTGCGGTCGACCATGTCGCACACAGCTTGATGGTAGGCGTCCCACTTCTCGCGGTTGCGCCAGTCCTCGTCGGTGATCTTGAAACGCTTGAATTCGATCTTCTCGCGTTCCTTGAAGCGACGCAGCTGCTCGTCCTTGCTGACCTGCAGCCAGAACTTGACGATGATCGCGCCCGCGCCCGTCAATTCGTGCTCGAAGTCGTTGATCTCGGTGTAGGCGCGCAGCCAGTCGGCTTCGGCGCAGAAGCCCTCGACGCGCTCGACCAGTACGCGGCCGTACCACGAGCGGTCGAAGATGCTGACGCGGCCGACGCGCGGCAGGTGCCGCCAGAAGCGCCACAGGTAGGGCTGGGCGCGTTCTTCCTCAGTCGGCGCGGCAATCGGCACGATCTGGTACTGACGCGCATCCATCGATGCGGTGACACGGCGGATGCTGCCACCCTTGCCAGCGGCGTCCGAGCCTTCGAAGACGCAGATCAGCGAGCGCTGCCTGAAGCGCGGGTCGCGCACCAGTTCCGACAGCTTTCCCTGCCACTTGGCAAGCTGGTCCTCGTACTGCTTCTTGCTCAGTTTGTGGCTCAGGTCGAGCTCGGAGATGATGTCGCGGCCGTCGATGTTCGGCTGCACCGGCGGCGCGACGGGCGTCGCCTGCCGGTCGGCTTCGGCCAGCCGCTTGCGGATGGCGTCGAGGATGATCCTGCCTGCTGTCAGCGAACGGAAGCGGTCATCCTCGCCCTCGACGATGATCCACGGCGCCCATGGTGTGTTGGTCGTGCGCAGCACGTGGCCGGCGACTTCCTGCAATTCGTCATAGGTCTTGAGGCGGTCCCAGTTCCATTTGGTGACGCGCCAGGCCGTGCGCGGGTCCTTCTCCAATGCTTTGAGCCGGCGGCGCTGGCCCTCTTTGGTGAGGTGGAACCAGAACTTGAGCACCAGCGCGCCTTCGTTGACGAGCATCTGCTCAAAGCGGTTGATCTGGTCGATGCGCTGGTCGAGCGCAGCCTGCGACATGCTGCCGTCGATGCTGTCGTGGATCGGGCTCGAATACCACGAGCCGGCGAAGATGCCGATGCGGCCCTTGGGCGGCAGGGCGCGCCAGTAGCGCCACATATAGGGGCGCTCGCGTTCCTCGTCGGTAGGTGTGGAAAACGCCAGCGTCGAGATGAAGCGGGGATCCATCCATTCGTACAGCACGTTGATCGTCTCGCCCTTGCCGGCACCGTCCTGGCCGCTGACCAGCACGATGACGGGAATCTTGCCCTGCTCCTTGAGGTCGTACTGCGCGTCGAGCAGGTCGGCGCGCAAAGCGGGTACAGCCTTCTTGTAGGTGTCCTTGTCGATCTTGTGGCCCAGCTCGGCGGATTCGAACATTCTTCTTCTCCCTGGAAATTGCCCGACTAGAAATCACCCCATTGCGTCTGCAACGCGGCCAGCACGGCGGCACCCGCGGTCTCGGTGCGCAGCACGCGCGGCCCCAGCTTCAGTGCCTGGAACCCTGCCGTTCGTGCTGCCTGCAACTCGCCTTCTTCCCAGCCGCCTTCCGGACCGATCATCACGATGACCGGGGTGTCGGGCCTGCCCAGCGTGCGCAGGGCGGTCGTTCCCTCCGGCGAGAGTATCAGGCGCGTGGCATTCTGCGCCCGGGCACTGGCAAGGTATTGAGGCAGGTCAAGCACCGGCGCGACGATCGGCACGCGGTTGCGCCCGCATTGCTCGCAGGCTGAACTGGCGATGGCATTCCAGTGGGCGACGCGGCGTGCCATGCGCTCGGCGGAAAGGCGGATGACGCTGCGTTTCGCGGCGACCGGCTGGATGGCGGCGACGCCCAGTTCGACGCATTTCTCGACGACCCAGTCCATCTTGTCGCTGGCCGGCAGCGCCTGTGCCAGCGTGACCTGCAGAGGCGATTCGCAATCACGTTCGCTGAATTCGCGCAACGCTGCACGTGCCGTCCCGCCAGCGCCGACTATTTCGGCAAGCCACTCGCCGCCGCGGCCATCAAACAGGATTACGCAGTCGCCGGCCTTCATGCGCAACACCTTCAGCGCGTGGTGTGCGGCCTGCTCCGGCAGCTCGACCTGGGCGCCCGGTGCCAAAGGAAATGGACAGTGGAAGCGGGGTATCATTTCTGCATTATTCCACAATGACATTGCTGGATTGGCGCCATGAAACCCTCCCTGCCTGCCCTGAAAAAAGTCGCACTCATCGTCGTCGGTCTGATCGTCGTGGTGCTGCTCCTGCTTTGGCAGGCGCTGCCGCGCATCCTGCAGTCGCAGGCCGAGCAATTCATCGCCGAAAAGACCGGCCACAAACTCGTCATGGATCGGCCGGAGTTCAATCCCTTCCAGCTCGCGCTACGCCTCGGCAAGCTGCAGTTGAGCGATCCCGACGGCAGGCCGCTGTTCGGCTTCGCCGGCCTGCTTGTCGATATCTCGGGCGCGAGCATCACGAACCGTGCGCTGGTGTTCGACGCGATCCGCCTCGACGGCCCGGAAGCGACCGTGGTGGAACTGCCCGAAGGCAAGCTCAACTGGACGCCCTTCCTGGACGCGCTGAAGAGCAAGGAGGAAAAGCCGGAAGAGAAGAAAGGGCTGCCGCGCCTCGACATCCGCAGTTTCGCCCTCGCTGGTGGCAAGGTCGATTACGCCGATCGCCGGCGCACCACAGAAGGTTTTGCCACGACCATCGAGCCGCTCGATCTGGAGTTGAATGACTTGTCCACGCTGCCGGATGATGAAGGCAAATACAAGGTTTCCGCGCGCACCACGCTCGGCGCGCAGATCGATCTGGCCGGCCGGGTCGACCTCAATCCGATCATGGTCGCGGGAACGTTCAGCCTCGTCGACCTGCAACTCGCCAAGCTTGCTCCTTATCTCAAGAACACACTGCCCGTGCCGCCCGAAGGAGTGCTGCGCCTGTCGGCCAGTTACAAGGCCGGCAATGGCGGAGAAAAATTCGACGCCACTATCGAGCAGATCCAGGCAAAGCTGACTGGCCTGCGCGTGACGCTCAAGGAGGCGAACGGGCCGGTGGCGAGTATCGATGCCATCGAACTCAAGGATGGCCGCTTCCAGCTTGCCAATCAGGAACTCGTATTGGCTGGGCTTGCGATCACAAGTGGCAAGCTCGCGCTGCCCGGCATCGAGTATCCGCCGCAATTCGGTACATTGACGGTCGACGACATCAAGGTCGCGCTGGCCGAGCGCAATGCCTCGGTCGGCAAGGTCCGGCTTGCGGAGGGCCGTGTGCAGGCGCTCCGCAAGGCAGACGGCAGCATCGATTTGCAGGAGGCGTTCAAGTCGCTGGCTGGCGACAAGCCGGTCGCAGAAAAACCGGAAATGCCAGCAGATGCCGCCGCTGCGCCGTGGCGCTACAAGGTGGACAAGGTCGAGATCACCGACCTCGGCGTGATCCTGCAGGAAGCCAGCGTGAAACCAGCGCTCGAACTCGCGCTCGACAACATCGCGGTACAGGCCGAGGGGGTCAGCAGCGACTTGTCGATACCCTTGCCGGTAAAACTGTCGTTCGACGTGCGCAGCGGTGGCCGCTTCGAAAGCGAAGGCAAGGTCGTGCCGGCATCCGCAGCGGCCGACGTCAACTTCAAGCTGACCGATCTGGCCCTGAAGCTGGCCCAGCCCTTCCTCACGGCGAAGACGACGCTGACGCTGGCGGAGGGCCGGTTGTCGACACAAGGCCGCGCGTTCTACAACGAGAAGGGCCCGAATGTGAAGGGCGAGTTCGCCGTGCGCGATCTGCGCGTGATGGAGCCGGGCAGCAACAAGCCGCTGCTGGCGTGGAAGACCTTCGGCAGCCGCGACCTGAGCTTGACGCAGAAGGAACTGAATCTCGGCGAGCTGCGCCTCAACGGCCTCGATACCCAGCTGCTGATCGACAAGGACAAGAGCATCAACTTCAAGAAAGTGATGAAGCCGGGTGGCGAAGAGAAGCCTGCTGCGCCAGAAGACAAGAAGCAGGATGCCGTCTCGCCAGCGCCGACTTTCATCGTCAACATCGACCGCCTGCGCTTCTACAAGGGCGAGATGGATTTCGCCGACCAGTCGCTGATTCTCCCCTTCGGCACGCGCATTCATGAATTGAAGGGCAGCATCGCTGGTCTCTCGAACCGCCCCGGCGCGGTCGGCCAGGTCGAGCTCGACGGCGCGGTCGATGAATACGGCATGGCGCGCGCCGTCGGCAGCGTCGAGCTCGGCAACCCGACCAACGGACTCGACCTGCGCGTGCAGTTCCGCAACGTCGAGATGACCAACCTGACGCCCTATACCGCCCATTTCGCCGGCCGCAAGATCGATTCCGGCAAGCTCTCGCTCGACCTGCAGTACAAGATCGTCAAGCGCCAGTTGACGGGTGACAATCAGGTGATCATGGACAAGCTGACGCTCGGCGAGCGCATCGAGAGCCCGACGGCGACGAACCTGCCGCTCGACCTCGCCATCGCCATCCTGCAGGACTCGGACGGCCGCATCGACCTCGGCCTGCCGGTCGCCGGCAGCCTCGACGACCCCCAGTTCAGCTACGGCTCGATTGTCTGGAAGGCGATCACCAACGTACTGACCAAGATCGTTACCGCCCCTTTCCGCGCTCTGGGTGCCTTATTCGGCGGTGGTGGGGAAAAGATCGAGAACATCGTCTTCGAGGCCGGCGCTGCGCAGCTCACGCCGCCCGAACGCGAGAAAGTGGCGAAGCTGGCCGAGGCGATGGGCAAGCGGCCGGGACTTGTCCTGTCGGTTGGCGGCGTGCATGTCGATGCCGACCGCATCGCGCTGCAGGACGTGCAGCTGCGCCGCAGCGTGCTGAGCCAGGCCGGCCAGCGCGTGCCCGACCGCGGCGACCCCGGTCCGGTCTCGACGCAGCAGCCGAAGATTCGCGAGGTGCTCGAGACACTCTACAAGGAACGCGTCGGCGCGGCCGACCTGGCGGCACTGAAGGAGGGCTTCCGCACCGCCAATCCGGGCCAGCTCGAGGAAAGCGCGGCCGGCAAGGTGATGTCGCGCTTGTCCGGCCTGTTGCGCGAGAAGAAGACCCTCAGCGAGAACGAGGTTGCCCAGCTCAAGGGTGCTGATTTCTATGGTGTGCTGTTCGAGCGGTTGCGGGCGAAGGAAAACATCCCCGACGAGCGCCTGCTGGGGTTGGCGCAGAAGCGCGGCGAAGGCGTTGCCGAGATCCTCAAATCCGCCGGTATTCCCGCCGAGCGCGTGCAGTTACTGGCGCCAGAGAAAGGCAAGAGCGAAGGCGAACCCGTGCAGTCTGAGGTACCCTTGCGCATGGCCCTTGAGCCAGCAAAATCAAAATAAGCAAGGAGCAATCATGGTCAGTACCCCTACCCCCGTCTGCGATTTTGGCTGGCAGGCGCTCGATTTCGATCTGCCCGGCGTCGATGGCAAGCGCTACAACCTTGCTGCCGCGCGCGGCCCGAACGGCCTGCTGGTGATGTTCATCTGCAACCACTGTCCTTACGTCAAGGCGGTGCTCGACCGCATCGTGCGCGACACGGCCGAGCTGGAAACGCTCGGCATCGGCAGCATCGCGATCATGAGCAACGATCCGACCGATTATCCGGAAGACTCGTGGGACAACATGGTCGCGCTGGCACGCGCGAAACAATTTCCCTTTCCTTATGTCATCGATGAAACCCAGCAAATAGCCAAGGCCTACGGCGCCGTCTGCACACCGGACTTCTTCGGCTTCAACGACAAGCTGGAGTTGCAGTATCGCGGTCGCCTTGACGAATCACGCAAGGAAGCCGCGCCGGAGGGCGTGCGTCGCGATCTCTTCGAGGCGATGAAGCAGGTTGCACTGACCGGGCAGGGGCCGCGCGAACAGATTCCGGGCATCGGCTGTTCGATCAAATGGAAAGCTGAGTGAGCTCGCGGGTGCCGTCTCGCCAGCGCCGACTTTCAGCGCGTCGCTTCGCGCCCGAGCAAATGGCCGAGGAAGGCCTCGGCGACCGATGAGAGGTGCTTGCCCGCCGGGTAGGCCACGTACCACTGCCGCAGCAGTGGAAATCCTTTGACGTTAAGCGGCTGCAGCAGGCCGCTTTCGCCTTCCAGCGCCAGCGTGTGGCTGGAGAGAATCGACACGCCGAGGCCGCCGGCGATCGCCTGCTTGATCGCCTCGTTGCTGCCGAGTTCCATGCGTACGCGCAATTTCAGACCGTGTTCGGCGAAGTGCCGCTCTACCGCGAGACGCGTGCCAGATCCCGGCTCGCGCAGGATGAAGGGTTCCTCGGCCAGTCGCTTGAGCGTGACCGATTTCACCCCGGCCAGCGGATGGTCGTTGCGCGCGATCACGGCAAGCGGGTTGTCGGCGATCGGCAGTGCCACGACGTCGAGGTTTTCGGGTGGTGTGCCAAGCACGACGAGGTCATCCTCGTTGGCGGCAAGGCGCGCCAGCAGCTTCTCGCGGTTGGTGACGGTAAGCGCCGCCTCGATGCCCGGATAGCGCGCGCAGAACGCGCCGAGCAGGCGCGGCACAAGGTACTTCGCGGTCGTCACGATCGCCACGCGCAGCCGGCCGCGCTTGAGCCCCTGCATGTCGGCGAGCCTCATCTCCAGATGTTCCAGCGCCTCGCGTGTTTCGCGGCTGGTGGCGAGCACTTCGCGCCCGGCAGCGGTCAGGTGCAACTGCTTGCCGACGCGTTCCAGCAGGGGCTGGCCGATCCCGTCCTCTAGTTGCTTGACCTGCGTGAATACCGCGGGCTGCGTCAGGTGCAGATCCTCGGCCGCGCGCGTGTAGCTCAAGTGGCGGGCGACGGCTTCGAAGATGTGGAGTTGGCGCAGGCTGAAATGCATGGACAAATAATACATAATTATGAATAGTAAGTCTAAAAACTATTCAGTTTTATTTATTTACAGTTCTGGCCATACTGCGCTCAACCCGATGCCCGTCGGGCAAGACGACCGATAACGTAAAGGAGACACGAATGGCCGCAAAGACGTACAACGCTGGCGTGAAGGAATACCGCCAGACCTACTGGACGCCGGAGTACACCCCCAAGGAAACCGATATCCTCGCCTGCTTCAAGGTGACCCCACAGCCGGGCGTGGCGCGCGAGGAAGTCGCCGCCGCCGTGGCTGCCGAGTCATCCACCGGTACGTGGACCACGGTGTGGACCGACCTGCTGACCGACCTCGACTACTACAAGGGTCGCGCCTACCGGATCGAGGACGTGCCCGGCGACGACACCTGCTTCTACGCCTTCGTGGCCTATCCGATCGACCTGTTCGAGGAAGGCTCCGTGGTGAACGTGCTGACCTCGCTGGTCGGCAACGTGTTCGGCTTCAAGGCGCTGCGCGCCTTGCGCCTGGAAGACGTGCGCTTCCCGATCGCCTACGTCAAGACCTGCGGCGGCCCGCCCCACGGCATCCAGGTCGAGCGCGACATCATGAACAAATATGGTCGTCCGCTGCTTGGCTGCACCATCAAGCCCAAGCTCGGCCTGTCCGCCAAGAACTACGGCCGTGCCGTCTATGAGTGCCTGCGCGGCGGTCTCGACTTCACCAAGGACGACGAGAACGTCAATAGCCAGCCATTCATGCGCTGGAAGCAGCGCTTCGACTTCGTGCAGGAAGCCACCGAGAAGGCGCAGCGCGAGACCGGCGAGCGCAAGGGCCACTATCTGAACGTCACCGCGCCGACCCCCGAAGAGATGTACAAGCGCGCCGAGTACGCCAAGTCGATCGGCGCCCCGATCATCATGCACGACTACCTGACCGGCGGTTTCTGCGCCAACACCGGCCTGGCCAACTGGTGCCGCGACAACGGCATGCTGCTG
>ERZ1645187.2729-NODE-2729-length-15301-cov-224.438804_pt1 | contig 15301 bp, 14 predicted proteins | sample MGYA00575352_ERZ1645187 | MGnify/ENA primary metagenome ERZ1645187 (study PRJEB40837, sample SAMN11349314) | freshwater sediment metagenome | isolation source: river sediment | host: Sediment | place: India: Wazaribad , New Delhi | collected 2017-02-21 ...
GAAAGGGGGACTGGGAAGTCCCGTTTCGCATCCTGAGCACGGCGACACTCCGACTTTTCCGACATCACGAGAAACATAGCCCAGCCTAGTGCATTTGTGAGCACCTCAGTCTATGGCGCCAGGCAGGGCAATTTCACCCATTCCCAAAATTGCTTCGCATGAATTTGTAGAAGCTTAGCCCCGTGAGGTTCATTGCTGGAGTTCCAGTCTGGCTACTGCTTGGGCTGGCATGGGTCGCACAAGCCGCTGACTCTCTTGCTAACTTCCTCCCCTGGCGGTGAAAGGTTGGGGAGAGGAGGTTCGAACGATTTCATCGAAAATACGAGCCGCATGGCATGCCTCCCTGCATTGCCATAGGCGCCCTGACCCCACCGAGTCGTCGGGGTCAGGCGGTGCGTCGGTTGAAAAGTCAGTTCGCGCCTGGCTTGAAGGGCATCAGAATCGGGGTATAGATGGGATTATCGTCGAAGCCCGGCTCCCCGGGGATCAGGTAAGCCTCCAGGCGATTGTCGCCGAAGGAGTAGACGATGCTTTGGGCCGTGGCGGCGTTGAAGATATCGCCAGGATCTGTGCCCGGTTCCAGATCCGGCTGTTGCGGGGCATGGTAGGACATGATGGTCTTAACCCCGGCAAAATCGACGACCGGACCCCGTTGCGCCATTTGATCGCGGAAGTTATTCCAGCGAAAGATGTTGACCAGATTGAAATCAGTGGTGCCGGATTCGTAGAGCCCCTGGGTACCGGGGCGCAGGAAATGGTTGTCGGGATTCCACGGCAAGAGGAAGGAATTGACCGACGCGATCGCATCGGTGTATTCCCATTGCACCCCCTCGCGCAGGGCGGACTCCGCCGTGCGCAGTTCGCGCCGACGGTCCCCGGCGAGATAGTTCTCCTGCACCTTGGAGACATCCTTGTTGGCTAGAAACATGATGTGGTTGTAACCATAGAGCTTGGCGGAATCGCCGAAGTAATCCGCCGCCTGCTCGATGGTGCTAGCGGTTTCGAGCATTTCGCGAATGTCCATCTGGACCGCGCGCCGTCCCACCGCCGAGTACTCGTCGCCAATGTCGCTGTAGAGATTGGCAATATAGAGGCCCTTACTATTGATGCCCGTGCCCGACCCGATCAAGCCGAGAGCACCGATGGACAGGAATTCCTGCTCGGCCGTGATGGCATGGACCACCGCGTGCAGCTTGCCGAACTGGTTCTCAAAGCCTGGGAACCAGTCCATGTTGCGGCCGACGATCGTCTGGCCGGTCTGGGCGCGGTCGCCATAGACCGCCACCGCGGAACAGGCATCGGCGGTGGCGATATCGGGCGTCAGATTGAGCACCAGGTACTCATCGAAGGACAGTTTGCCATCCCGCATGGCGTTGGTGGTGCCCCCGCTGAGAGTCGAGGCAAAGCCTTCGAGCTCATCCATATAGTTAGTTTGGATCTGCTTGCTGATTTCCCGGGCCCGGCGGATCAACTCCGCGAAATCGATGCCACACTCCTCACAAAACGCTTGCAGAATTTCCACGGTATCGGCCACGTAAGAGTCCCCCGTGCGCTCATAGTCCGGAAAGACCTGGTGGGCGAGGCGACCGTATTCCTGGCCGATGGCATAGGGACTGGCGGAGGTGTAATCGATCCGCACCGCGTAGTATTGCCCCATATTCGTCACCGTTACGTCCGGCTTAGTGGGCAAGGGACCATGGCTGTTGCTGCTGTCGCAGCCGGGACTGAGCAAGGCGATCGACAGGCTGCCGAGGAGGAGGCTGGCGGGGAGCGTTATCGCGAGGGGTTTCATACCAGATGCTTTCATGAAAACACTACTTATCGTTGTTATGGGTTGAGGGTAAGGAAGAAGCGGAGAGCTTTACAAACTGACCAGAAGTGTAGATGACTGTCTCGGAGCCGTGGTAGCCGTACATACCCCCGGACTGAGGCAGTGGCGTCGGAAGAGGCAAGCCCCTGCGGCGGTTAGCGCTCGCCGTGACCGGATAAGTCCAGAGAGTAGCCATGTTGCCGGCAGGTGTCGATCACGCTGGCCAACAGGGTAAGTGACAGCAAATAGTGCGACTCCTGATGTGTCCGCTTCTGGCCAAATCCTGACGCAGCGAGTATCTCCGGTCAAGTTCCTCTCATGGGACGAACCGGCCGAACGGACTAGATGAATCAGAGGTCGCTTTCGGGGACTCAGGCAGGCTCCTTCAAAGTAGCCCCTGCCGTCCCCCTCACAACCACTTCCGCCTAACCCGCCGCACCGTATGCAAGCTGGCCTGGACCCGTTTCGACACCGTCGCCAACGGTTCCCCCGCATCCAGCGCCGCCTGGATCTCCGCGTTGCGCAGCTCCCGATCCACCGCCCGGATATAGCACTGCCCCACCCAGCGCGCCCGCACCTGCCCCAACACCCGCCGACACACCAAGGGGGCCACCCCCGCCCGTATCAGCTCCCGCAGCGCATCGCTCAAGGGATCGCTCACCTACCACTCCCTCCGCACGCGCCGCACAAACGCCTTCGGTGCCGGTCCCGCCGCCCAGGGCACCCCCTCCTCCTCGCCCAGCCGCGCCCAGGGCACAGCAGGGCCGCCAGGCTGTAAACCCGGATGTCCAGGGGCTCATTGCACCCCTTCAGCGGATCTCTCACCTGATCACGCACCACCTCCGGCAAGGATATGAAGTGATTCCCCAACCACCCGGTAGTTGCGCGGGAGACCAAGCAGGGTTGTCGCCACCTCGCGACTGAAGTCACCAAGGCATGCGCTGAGGGCCGCGACCTGGCTGTCTCGATCCCCCGGGGTATAGGGCTGGCGGAAGGCGGACTCGCGCATGGCGCGGGTGGTCTCGGCCTCGGGATCGATGAGGGCCCAGCGCACCTTGAGATGGGCGTGGCCGTCGTCGCCGGGCTCGAAGCGCAGGATATCTGCGACCAGCCGATACTGGACCGGCACCCGGACCTCGGCGGGCAGGATCAGCACCCGGCTGGTGCCGAGGAGATGGGCCAGGTTTTCGCTGAGGATGTTGACGATATCGGCGCGCAGGGAACCGCCCCAGCGCTGGAATTCATCGACCTCCAGGCGGTTGGCCCCGGAGCGATCGACTAGTTGCGGCCGATCAAGGAAGTCGGGCAGCGTGACCGGGCCGATGCCCAGGCTGAGGTCGCCCTCCGTCAGACTGCCCTGGCGATCCCGGGCCTCGGGCAGAGGGGAGAGGGCGTAAAAGCTGGCCGGCGGAGTGGAGGCACAGCCGGCGAGCCAGACCAGTCCCGCCAACACCAGACCCCAACCCAGTCGCGGCATCGACCCCGATCCTGATCCCAATCCTGATCCCGTCCCGCTTGCGACTCCAATTCCTGCTTCTGTTTGTGCTTTCGTGTCAGCTCCCGAATCTGACTGAGTTCTCAGCCTTGATGGCCTTACCTGCTGGCCACTCCCGGCCCTAGCCGACCCCTGCCTCAGGCATCTGCTCATCGTGCCCCCTTGCCCTTGATCAGGGCCTCCGGATGTCGTTCCAAAAAGTCCGCCAGGTCGCGGGTGGCGCGGGCGGCGGCGGAGAGTTCCGTCACGGCCCGCTTGATGTCCTGATAGAGGGCCGTGTCCGGGGCGATCACCTCCTGGGCGGACTTGAAGGTGGCGCGCACCTGATCCACGGCGGCGGCCAGCTTGGGCAGGGTCTGCTCATCCACCACCCGGGCCGCGGACCGCAGGGTCCGCAGGCTCGCCTCCAGTTCCACCAGTGCGTTGGCCAGGGCCTCGGAGTTGAGGACCCCCTTGGCGCCATGGACGGCAACCCGCAGGTCGTTACCAATCGCCTCGATGGGGAGAGTCTCCAGTTTACCCAGCAAGCTGCTGACCTTGTTGGCGATGTCATCCAGGGGGGCGGGGACCGTGGGGATGACCGCCAGATCACCCCGCCGGTCGAGGGCGGCGGGCGGGGCCTTGGGGTGCAGATCCAGGTCGACGTAGAGCTTGCCGCTGAGCAGACTGGCGGGTTTGAGCTGGCCGCGCAAACCCTTGGCCACCAATTCCGCCATGATATTTCCCTCCTCCCCGGGCGCGACCTCGGGGGCGTCCTCGATCCGCTGCGGCTCCAGTTCGATCAGCACCGGGATCTGGATGTTGCGGTGGTCCGGATCAAAGTCCAACCGGATATCCAGCACCTGACCGATCTTGATGCCGCGCACCATGACCGGGGCGCCGATCTCCAGGCCATGCACCGAGCCCTCGAAATAGAGCAGATAGCTGACCCGCCGGGTATAAAGGGTCTCGCTGGCCTTCTCCTGGCTGGCATAGAGGGGGAAGGCCTGGTTGTCGGGTGCCGGCGTGCCCTCGGCCTCCAGGGTGCGGACGTTCTCAAAGGCGACCCCGCCGATGAGGATGGAGAGTAGGGAATCTGTCTCCACCTTGATGCCATCGGTGGTCAGGCGGACATCGATCCCGCTGGCGTTCCAGAAGCGGGTGTTGGTCAGCACCAGGCGCTCATAGGGCGATGAGACGAAGACGCGGATGCTGACCCCCTGATCGTCCGGGTCCAGCTCATAACTGACCACCTGGCCGACCTGGATGGCGCGATAGAAGACGGGGGAGCCGATATTCAGGGAGCCCAGACTGCCGGCCTTGAGGACGAAGTGCTTGCCCGGTTCGGCGGTGGTCACCAGGGGCGGCGTGTCGAGGCCGACGAATTCCCGGCGGGAATCCCCCGCGGTGACCGGATCGATGGCGATGTAGGGGCCGGAGAGCAGGGTCTCCAGGCCGGTCACCTCGGTGGCGGAGATGCGCGGGCGGGCCACCCAGAAGCGGGTACCGTCGGTGAGGTAGCGCTCGCTGCCCGCCAGCAGGCGGGCCTTGACCAGGACATGGGTCAGGTCCGGACTGACGCTGATGCCGGTCACCTGACCGATCTCCACGTCCATGAATTTGACCTTGGTCCGTTCGGCCTGGAGGCCGGTGGCGGACTTGAAGGCGATCTGGATCTCGGGGCCCCGCTCGCTGTAGCTCTTCCAGGCCAGCCAGCCGCCGATGAGCAAGGCCAGTAGCGGGATGAGCCAGACCGAGGACAGGCGCCCCCGGGGGGCCACCTCCGCTTCAGGCAGATCTTGAGGCGGCTCGGGGGGCAGGGCTGGGGCCGGTGGGGGTTGGTCTGGGGGCGAGGCGGGAGGCAGGGCCTCGGGCAGGGCGGCAAGATCGGGATCAGGTACGGGCGCTGCGGGCATCGGGCGTCTCTTGTTGGGTATCCCAGATCAGGCGGGGGTCGAAACTCATGGCGGCCAGCATGGTGAGCACCACCACGGCGGCGAAAAATACGGCCCCCGACTGGGCGACCACATTGGCGACATTGCCCAGTTGCACCAGGGCCACGAGGATGGTGACCACGAAGATGTCGACCATCGACCAGCGCCCGACCAGTTCGAGGATGCGATAGAGCCGGGTGCGATCCCGGGGCCGCCAGGTCCAGCGCCAGCGGATCGAGACCAGCAGCAGCACCAGGATCAGGATCTTGAGCAGGGGCACGAGGATGCTGGCGACGAAGACCACCAGGGCCAGGGGCCACATCCCCGACTGGAGCAGATAGAGGGCGCCGCTGAGAATGGTATCGCTCTGCACCCGCCCCAGGGAGGTGGTCTGCATGATCGGCAGCAGGTTGGCGGGGACGTAGAGGATGGCCGCGGCCAGAAGCAGGGCGCTGGTGCGCTGCAGGCTGCGGGGTTTGCGGTGATGGAGGCGCGCGCCACAGCGGGGACAGTGGCGGTGCCCCCACCGGTCGGGGGGCAAATCCCCGGGGCTGACGAGCTCACAGATGGGACAGGCGAGGGTCGGCGCCCCGGGGCGGAGGGCGCCGCGTGCCGTCGCTGGCAGGGGAAGAGACGACCAGACGATGTCCGGGTCCAGGCTAGCCTGGGCGGCGGCCAGGACAAGGATCAGCAGGGCGAAGGCATAGAGACCGGGGCCGGGGATGATTGCCGCCAAGTCGGCGAGCTTCACCGTCGAGACCAGGATGCCGAGCATGAAGACGTCCATCATCCCCCAGGGGGTCAGGGTCTTGACCTGGCGAAAGAGCCGGCCGAATCCCGCCGGCAGGCGACCGCGCCAGAGAGGCATCAGCACCAGCAGGAGCAGGCACAATTGCAGACCCGGTGCCAGGATGCTGGTGAAGAGGACGGCGCCGGCCAGCTCCCACATCCCCTCCCGGTAGAGATCGATGACGCCGGTGGCCAGGTTGGTGGCCCGCACCTGGCCGCGCAACTCCAGGGCCAGGAAGGGAAAGCTATGGGCGACCAGGAACAGGATGAGGCCGGCGAGGGTCAGCGCCAGGGTACGCTCCAGGCTCTGCGGCCGGTGGCGGTGCAGCAGGGCGCCACAGCGCCCACAGCGCAGGATCGCCCCGGGAGGCAGGGGCGGATTGCGCTGCAACAGGCCGCATTCCAGGCATTGGGTCAGGGCGTCAGGAGACATCGACGGCGGACGAGGCAGCGGGGGTCAGGACAACGTGAGCCAGCGATGGCAGATAATGCAGGGGCGGATCGCGAGAAGGCGAGATTTGCGAGATTGCGGGATTGCGGGATTGCGAAGATGACAATCGGAGTGAGGGGATGCCCACCAGTACCCGTTAGTCCCAGTTCCAGTTACTGTACCAGTTTCAGCTCCATTTCTAGGCCCCAGGCCCAGACCCGGGCCCTGGCTTTCCCTGGCCCCGGCGCCAACGCCGGCAGATCAGAAGATCCAGGTGATCAGCAGACTGAAGACGGCGAAAAACAGGAAAAAGGCGCCGAGCATGAACGGTAACTCCCCAAACAGGCCATCCCCCGCCACCAGGGCGAAGAGGATAATGAGGGTCACCGTCACCCCAAAGCCCCAGAGGATGCCCGTCTTCAGCCCCATGCCCGGGGCCAGGGCGGTGGCGGTCGCCTCCAGCAGGGGGGCGCCGAAATAGCCAAGGGCAGCGACGACGATCAGGACCACCACCAGCAGCAGGGCAAGGAGCTTGAGATCCCCCGCGCCGGCGCAGCCATGGCGCGAACCGCCCTTTCGCAAGGGGACAAGTGGCGACCCACCGTGCCGTGAACCGTCAAAGCACAAGTTGCTCCTTGGCGAAACGCTCAGCCGCGGGTTGCCAAACTGCGAACCGCCTCTCCGGGACCCGCACTTGGGGTCCCCAACCGGCGGGTCTTGGGGCAGTCCGGACCCATTTCCGCTGGGCGCCACGGCTCAGCCCCGCTCCCCAGCGCTGGTATGTTGCCGCACCAGTTCCGGATTCGGCAGGCCCCGGATGACGACCTCCGGCAGATCGCCGGCGGTGTAGACCATGACATCCCCGGCGCCCATGATGCGTTGCAGGACCGATTGCTGGACGCGCACGCTGCGGATGGAGGACTGGGCGATCTCGGTGTACTGCTTGCTCAGGAGGCCATGGGTCCAGACAATCTCATCCGGTTTGATAACCAGATGATCCATCTTGGTCTGGATGAACCAGACCAGCAGCCAGAAAAAGGCCAGGGCCGCGAGCCCCAGCCCGCCCAGGCTGACCAGGTTCGCCGGCATCAGCAGCACGGCGCCCAGGCCGGCCGCCACGGGGGGCGTGGCGATGAGCACGCCACCCACCAGACCCAGGATCAGCAGCAGGGAGCCGAAGGGATTCATGCGCAACAAGGAGGGACTGGCTTCGTACAGGACCTGGGACATGGCGACTCCGGGGTTAGAAAGGGGATCGGGATCAGATCGGGCGAGGGGCGACGGGGTTGGGCCTTGAATCGGCTGCCAACCCTGTTATCCATTACTCAAGGGATGTTAGCAGCAAGGGTACGACTGATAAAGGAATCCGGATCGGCCAGAAATCCGGATCGGCCTGAATTCTCAGCCGACAGGTCAGTGTTGTGGCTGGCCTTGCGCTCCCGCACTCAGTCGGGCGCGCCATCCTCAAGCGCGAGCACCTCCCGAATCGCCTGGAGCCGCGCCCGACGAATCCGGTCAGCAATTAGGTTCCCGCTGGCGGCCTCGCGGGCGATCCTGGACTCGCAAGCGCTGGCGGCGTCGGAGGTGATCGCGGAATCGGCATCCCGCGCGATGGTAGCGTCACGGGCGTTAGCGGCGCCGCGGGTGTCAGCTGCGCCGCGGTCAATGGCGCCGTCACGGGAGATCGCCGCGGCGCGGGCGATGGCAGCGGTATCCACCCCACTGATGGCGGCCTGGCAGACCCGCCAGCGTTCGCCCTGGGCATAGTGGCGCTCCTCGTAAGTCGCGCGCCCACGATAGTCCGCCTCGCAGACCAGCAGCATCCGTTCGAACCGCTCCGGTCGGCGGCAGGCGTCCGCCCCCTCCAGGACCTCCAGGATCGTGGTCGGGCGCAGTTCGCCAATCTTGTGGACCAGGCCGTGGTAACGCGCGGCGATCACCGCCAGCTCCCGATAACGATTCGGCACGCGCAGGCGATCGCACAGGGCGTGAATCAGGCCCACGCTGCGCTCCTCGTGGCCCTTGTGGCTGGGCAGGATCTCCGCGGGAGTGGTGCCCTTGCCCAGATCGTGACCCAGGGCGGCGAAGCGCACCTCGGGCAGGGGGGAGAGCCGGGCCGACATGTCCAGCACCATCATGGCATGGACGCCGGTGTCGATCTCGGGATGCCACTTGACCGGCTGGGGGACCCCCCAGAGGCGGTCCACCTCGGGAAAGAGGCGGGCCAGGGCCCCGCACTGGCGCAGGACCTCGAAAAAGCGCGCGGGCTTTGGCGCGGCCAGGGCCTTGTCCAGCTCCTGCCAGACCCGCTCCGGCACCAGGGCGTCCACCTCCCCGGCCTCGACCATGGCCCGCATCAGTTCCAGGGTCTCGGGCGCGACGCTGAAGCCCAGGTCGGCAAACTGGGCGGCGAAGCGCGCCACCCGCAGCAGCCGCACCGGGTCCTCGCTGAAGGCCGCGGAGACATGGCGCAGGACCCGGGCCTCCAGATCCGCCAGGCCACCGAAGTAGTCGATGACCTCCCCCGCCTCATCCTCCGCCAGGGCGTTGACGGTGAGATCGCGCCGCCGCAGGTCCTCCTTCAGGGTCACCCCCGGGGCGGCGTGGACGACGAAACCCCGATAGCCGGGGCGGGTCTTGCGTTCGGTCCGCGCCAGGGCGTACTCGTCCTGGGTATGCGGATGGAGAAAGACCGGGAAGTCCGCCCCCACCTGCCGAAAGCCCAGGGCCAGTAACTGCTCAGGCGTGGCGCCGACCACCACGTAATCCCGTTCCTCGACCGGCCGCTGGAGGAGGCGATCCCGCACCGCGCCGCCGACGAGATAGGTCTCGAACCCCGACAGCATGTCTCAGCCCCCTCCCCCGGTACCACCGGAGCCCGAAGTGGCCGCGGGGCCACGACTGGGGGCGGGACCGGAATCGGAGCCAGGGCCACGATTGGAGGTAGGACCGTGACCAGGGCCGAAGCCCGGACCGGAGCCAGTCGCAGGGCCTTCATTGGGACCGGAACCAATGTCGGGCCCGGCAAGGCGGGGTGGCTCCAATAGGATTTCGGTCATCGTTTCCGGCCGCGAAGCGGATGGCGAACTGCCGGCCACCGGCTCCGCCCCCTTGCGGCCAAAGAAGCGGCCCAGGGCGCCAAAGACCCGCTTGACCCCCCGCCACAGCTTGGGCAGGAGCCAGATCAGCAACAGAATGAAGGCCGCCAGCAAGGCGAGAAAGACCAGGGGGTGGTTGATGGCGGCCAGGAGGCCGGCGACCACCGCCACGTCCTCGGCGAGGGAGGCACCCCAATTGGTGAAGGGCTCCGGGGAGGTATTGATAAGCACCCGGGCCCCGGCCTTGGCGGCATGGGTGGCCGCCGCCAGGCTGCCGCCCGCCAGCGCCGCCGCCAGTTCCGCCCCGGGGCCGATATCACCGACCGCCCCGGCGGCCAGCAGGGCCCCGGCCGGGATGCGAATGAAGGTGTGGAAGCTGTCCCAGACCGTGTCCACCCCGGGGGTCTTGTCGGCGAAGAACTCCGCCAGATACATGAAACCCGCGACCATCATCACCAGGGGATCGCTGAGCACCTGAAGGCCCTCAGGGAGGTCCAGGCGCCCGGTCAGGCCCAGAAAGCCCAGCACCAGAATGGCGGCGTAGAGATTGATGCCGCTGGCCCAACCGGCGCCGAGGGTCAGGGCCAGGGTCTGGCTGATGTCTTCCATCGTTAGCTCCACCTCCGCTTAAGGGGATGATGCCATTATAGCCCCGCCCCGCCCGGGGCTCCGCTCAGCGTCCCCCCGGTCAGGAAGGACCGAAAAGCGAGTCGCGGGGAGTAGAATGGGGATTACCCTCCTCCACTCCCAGCTCCCGCTGGCAGGCCATCATGCGCTTCATCGTCTCGCTACTCCTGGCCTCACTCCTGATCTTCCTCTTTTGGCCCTACTACCACCTCTATCGGCTGGACGATGCCCTGGGCCGCCCGGACCCCGCCGCCCTGGCCCCCCTGGTCGATCTCGATGCCATCCGCGCCAACACCAAGGAGCGCCTGACCTGGGCCTTGGGCATGCGAGACGCCGCCGCCCCCGGGATGGAGCCCCTACGCTGGCTGCAGCAAGGCCTGCAACGGGCCGGCGAGGCCGCCCTGGAGGATACCATCGACCTGGCCTGGGTCCAGACCCAGTTACGGGACGCAGTGTCCGCCACCACCGAGCGCCGACCCGCCTATCTCCTGGCCGCCGTCGATTTCGCCATGTTCGAGTCCTGGAACCGCTTCCTGGTCCGACTTGGCCGGTTGGGCCATGGGGAAACCCATCTCCGGCTGCGACTGGAGGGCCTGACCTGGAAGGTCACCGACATCGTCCGCTGAACCCCTCCCCTCCCGGGCCCACCAAGGGCCTTGCGGGCCCGGGGAGAAGCTCATGCGGTCGCCATCCCTGGCGACCCCTGGCGCTTCCCTGCCGAACCCTGGCGATAAAAGTGACAGCCCTGGCGGGGAAAGTGCCGGCTTGCCACGGGGTCAATAATTGACGTTGAAGGACGGCGGGCGGCCACCCCCTGGCCCTCCTCCTGACCCCCAGGGCGTCCCTGGACCAGTACTGCCCTCCCCGCCCATTCCAGCCGGCTCACCCCCGGAGCCGGGTGGCGGCTTGGCACCCGGGCGGTTGGGCCAGGATTGTCCCGGAGCGGGCTTGGGAGCTGGGGCCTGCTGGGGAGCCGGAGCGATGACCGGCCGCGGACCGGGCATCGTACCTGTGACGGGTGAAGGTCTGGGTCCTGGTACTGGGGCCTGAGTGACCGGAGCGGCACCCGGCCAGCCAGAGGGCGGCTTGCCCGGGGGCTGGAACTGGGGCGTAGGTGAGGGCCGTCCCGTGTCGTGCGTCCAGGGTTGATAACCCTGGTTGCTAGGTCTGCCAGGACTTACCCCGCCGACAGGCCTGGGTAGAGGGGCCGGACCTGAATCTTGTCCCTCTCCCAGGGCCCAGGGCAGGGTAACGCCGCCAGCTCCTGGCACCGGGCGGGGCGGCGACCCACCGGATGATTCGGACGGTGGACGCGCGCCAGGGGGCGGCTTGCCTTCTGACCAGGGACGATCCGCGGGAGGGGGTTTGCCTCCCGACCAGGGGCGGTCAGGAGGTGGCTTGCCCCCCGGCCAGGGACGATCGCCGGGCGGTGGCCGGTCATCAGGCCAGGACCCGCCGCCACCCGGGGGTTTGGGTGGGGGCCGATGATCGGGTGGCGGGCGCCAACCCGGCGGCGGCCGGTCGTCTCCCGGACGGTGATCGTCCCAATAAGGCTTGGGCTTGGGCCGTGGGGGCGGTGGCTTGGGAGGATGATGGCGATAGCTCTCCGGCGGGTAATAGTGCCGATGTTCGTCATAGCGGTACCAGGGACGGGGCCCCGGGTTGGTCAGGATCACATAGGTCCCCAGTCCGCTATAGAGGTAGGACGGCAGGACCGTGGTCTGGACCCAGGTCCCACCCGAGGGGTAATAGTAGTAACCCCCCACGTTGTCGTAGTAGATGCCCGAGGAAGGGTAATAAAGGTAGTCGTAACCCCCCGGCCCGTAATCGGGGTAATAGGCCGTGGTCCCGACCACGCAGCCACTGAGCCCGATGATGGCCGCCAGGCTGGCCGTAACCAGGAGACGACGAGTGACAGGCAGCTTGTTCATTGGGTTATTTCTTTCCTGACAAGGCGTTGTGACATCCCAAACGATGCCTTGAGTATTTGTCCGTGGTCGCCCCACTGTCAAGACGCGCCCGACGAATCCCTATTGGAAGCACGATCTGGCTTCTAGGCCAGCACCGACTCGGCGCGGAAGAGGCCGATCAGGGTCTTGGCGTCGGAGATCCGACCATCCCGACACCAGGTCAGGGCCTCGGCCAGGGGCAGCCAATGGACCTCGATGACCTCCTCATGCTCATGTCCAGTGGCGGTCAAGGTCAGGTTGCGCGCCAGATAGAGGTAAACCACCTCCGTCAGGATGCCGGGTGAACTATGCATGCACCCCAGTTCCCGCCACTCCGCGGCCTCTCGGCCCGCCTCCTCCGCGAGCTCCCGCCGGGCCGTGTCCAGGGGCGGCTCGCGGTTATCGATCTTGCCGGCGGGTAATTCCCACAGCCAGCCACCCGTCGCATAGCGATATTGACGCAAGAGGCAGACCCGGCCGTCCGCATCCAGGGCAACGACTGCGGCCCCTCCCGGGTGATGGACGATCTCCAATTCCGCCTCATGGCCATTGGGCAGGCGCACCAGCTCCTGGGTCAGGTGGATGATGCGCCCCTGGAACAGGGGGGTGACGGTTTCCGGGGATGAGATCGGTGGAGGCGGGGAAATCGGCATGGTCATGGTCATGGTCATGGTCGTGGACAGGCTCCAACTTAACAGGCGTTACCAGGGTCATGACCCCGGCGCGACGCGCGACCCGGAATTCATGACCCGGAATCGGCAGGCAACTCGGTTTCGTTCTGGGTCAAGGGGACGGGACAGCGCAGCGCCAGCCGCTCCCCCCGGCGGACGATGCGATAACCCTGCGCTTCCAGCCCCCGGCCATCGGCCTCCGAGGCATAGTGGTAGAGCACCAGGCGTTGCCGCTGTTCGGGCTTGTACTCCCGGGCAAGGTCCTCGCACCCGGTGTGGGAGGGGTTGGGACGGATACCGCAGTCGTGCAGGATAAACTCACCCTGGCTGGCATAGCGGTTGAGGATCTCCGGGATGGGCCGGGTATCCCCGGTGAACAGGAAACGCCCCTTTAGGGCCAGCCCAAAGGCACCAAGGTATTCGTGATGGCGGACGGGGAAGACGTTGAACAGCAGGTCCCGGAGCCAAAAGCGCTCCGCGACCGGGATCAGGTGAAAGACGTCCCAGAAATTGCACCCGCCCTCCGCCAGCAGATTGGGGTAATCCGCCAGCCGGCGTTGCAGGACCGGGATCAGTTCGACGGGGACGAACAGCCGCGGCGCTTCGATCAGTTCAGGGGCGGTCGCCAGGCGGTAAAAGAGCCCCTCCAGGCCACCGATATGATCCAGGTGGGCATGGGTGATGAAGATGGCCCTGGGCAGGTTGCCGTGAACCCCAAGATAAGCCGACAGGGTGTCCGGTCCGCAGTCGATCAGCAGACAGGGTTCCTCGTCCCGTTCCAGGACCGCCGCGGATGATCCCAGCGCGGGGGCATGGGCGTTGCCGACGCCCAGGAAGCGCAGATAAAAATCGGACATGACGGCTTATCAAGTGCGGAATCGAGTTGAACCCCTTGGGGCGAGCGGCCGAGGACCGCATCATAACCCGATGGGACCTGGCGGGTAGTCAGCGGCCACGTCACAGCGGCTACGTCCTGGGCGATGCATCAACCATCAACGCGGAAAGCTCCCTGCTGGCGCGATGCCAAATCTGACCGCTGTTGCCCCCCAGCCGTCACACCCAGCCGTCACATCCTTGTCACGGGATCTTCATACAATGACACTCGGCAGTGAGATCCTTCGCACGGCGTACCCGCCTCCGCGTTCCCCCACGTTCCCCCGGCGCCCTTCACGAACCCTGAGCACCATGGCGACCATTCTGATCATCGACGACGAACCCGATATCCGTGAAGTCATCCGTTTTGCCCTCGAGGGCACCGGGTTTCGCGTCCTCGAGGCGGGACACGCCGACGAGGCACGCAAGCTGATGCAGTCCGAGGAGCCGGACCTCATCCTCCTGGACTGGATGCTGCCCGGCCGCTCCGGTCTGGAACTGGCCCAGCAGCTCAAACAAAATCCCAAGAGCCGGGCCATCCCCATCATCATGGTCAGCGCCCGCGGCGAGGAGGAGGACCGTATCCGCGGCCTGGAGACGGGGGCCGATGACTACATCGCCAAACCCTTCTCCCCCCGGGAGATGGTGGCCCGGGTCAACGCCGTGCTGCGCCGCTCCCGGCCCGAGGAGCCCACCGACCAGATCGAGATCGGTGGCCTGCGGATCGACAACGTCAGCCATCGCGTCACCGCCGCCGGTCAGCGGGTCGATGTCGCCCCCACCGAATTCCGCCTGCTCCATTTCCTCATGAGCCACGCCGAGCGGGCCTTCACCCGCTCCCAACTCCTGGATCAGGTCTGGGGCGAGCAGATCTACGTCGAGGAACGGACGGTGGATGTCCACGTCCGCCGCCTGCGCAAGGCCCTGGAGGAAACCGGCCACGACAATCTGCTGCAGACAGTGCGGGGCGTGGGCTATCGCTTCTCCGATAAACCCTGACCGCGTTGGCGCCCGGCCCTCCCTCCGGGCTACCCCGATCTCCAACCGGGATCTCCTACACAGAGATGTCCAACCGTAGAGATCTCCAACCGCTTGTTACTCCCGAAGGTGCTACCTACAATGGGCCCTTTTTTACCCCTGGCCCAACCCCATGCGCACCTCCCGCTTCCCCCTGCAGACCCTTAAGGAGACCCCCGCCGACGCGGAGGTAGCCAGTCACCGGCTGATGTTGCGGGCGGGCATGATCCGCAAGCTGGCGGCGGGCCTCTACACCTGGCTGCCCCTGGGGCTGCGGGTGCTGCGCAAGGTGGAGCATATCGTCCGCGAGGAGATGGACCGCTCCGGGGCCCTGGAGGTGCTGATGCCGGCGGTGCAGCCGGCTGAGCTGTGGCAGGAATCCGGGCGCTGGGAGCAATACGGCCCCGAGTTGCTGCGCCTCAAGGACCGTCACCAGCGGGAATTCTGCTTCGGTCCCACGCACGAGGAGATCATCACCGATCTGGCGCGGCGTGAACTGCGTAGCTACAAGCAGTTGCCGGTGAACTTTTACCAGATCCAGACCAAGTTCCGCGACGAGATCCGCCCCCGCTTTGGGGTGATGCGGGCGCGGGAATTCCTGATGAAGGATGCCTATTCCTTCCACCTGG
>ERZ1645187.2730-NODE-2730-length-15300-cov-10.343719_pt1 | contig 15300 bp, 12 predicted proteins | sample MGYA00575352_ERZ1645187 | MGnify/ENA primary metagenome ERZ1645187 (study PRJEB40837, sample SAMN11349314) | freshwater sediment metagenome | isolation source: river sediment | host: Sediment | place: India: Wazaribad , New Delhi | collected 2017-02-21 ...
GCGTGGTGCGCATGGTGTAGCCGGAGATGCAGTCGGAATAGACCGTGTCGTCGGTCTCCGCTTCGATCAGGCGTTCCTTGAGCGGCAGGTTGACATCGGATTCCCGCGAGGCCAGCCAGAGCGAGCCGGTCCACACGCCATCGGCGCCGAGCGCCAGCGCCGCCGCCAGGTGGCGGCCGGTGGTGACGCCGCCCGCGGCGATGACCGGGACGCCCGTTCCCCGCGCGGCATCGACCACCTGCGGAACGATGGAGAACGTACCGATATTGCCGGTATGGCCGGCGGCATCGAAGCCTTGGGCGATGATGGCGTCGGTGCCGGCGGCGAGTTGCTTTTTCGCCTGACGCGGCTTGCCGACCAGGCCCCAGACCTGCATGCCGAGTTCATGGGCGCGCTTGAGCAGAAAGGCGGGCGAGCCGAGGCCGGATGCGAACACCGGCACGCGCTCGTCGAAGATCACTTCGAGCTGGTTCAGTGCGCGCTTCTGATCGAGGCCGCCCCAGACATGGATGTTGGGCTGGACCTTGGGATCGGGCACGTCGTACTTGGCCTTGATCTTCTGCTCGAAGGCGCGGTGTTCGGGCGGAATCATGGCCAACAGTTCCTCGACCGTTTTTTCCTCGGGCACCGACGAGGGCAGCACCAGATCGATGCCAAAGGGCTTGCCGCCGATGCGCTCGCGTATCCACTTGATGTCGGCCGCGATTTGATCCGGCGTGTGCAAAGCTTCGCCGAGCACGGCAAAACCACCTGAATTGATTACGGCGACGGCGACGTCTTTGCAGTGGGTGAAGGCGACGATGGGGTACTCGATGCCCAACTTGTCGCACAAAGGGGTATGCAGGGGACCGCTCATGAAGAACTCCTCCTCGAAGGATAGTATTGTTGCACGCGAGGCAATTTAGTTTTTCGGCGATAGCGAGTAATCCCCCATTCGGACGAGATTGGCGAGATGCCGATAGTCCGTTTGGGGGTTGACCCGGATGGGCGGCGGTGTGACCATCGACCCGGACGTGTGTGCCGATAGCGGGACCAAGCGTGAAGCAAGTGTGAAGAGGGAACCTCCACAATGAAGCCGGCAAGTTTTGACTACTATTCGCCGTCGACGCTCGCCGAGGCGGTCGAGTTGCTGGTGCGGCTCGACGAGGAAGGCGCGGATGCCAAGATTCTAGCCGGTGGCCAAAGCCTGATGCCGATGCTGGCGATGCGTGTCGCCCGTCCGGAAGTGCTGGTCGATCTGGGCAAGATCGAGTCGCTCGACTATATCCGTGAGGAGGGCGGGGCGATCGCCATCGGCGCCATGACGAGTAAGCGGGCGGCCGAGGAGTCGGCGCTGATCGAGCGGCAACAGCCGCTTTTCCATGCCGCCACTAAGCTGGTCGGGCATCGACAGATTCGCAACCGGGGTTCCGTGGGCGGCTCGTTTGCTCACGCCGATCCGGCTTCCGAATATCCCGCCGTGGCGCTGGTGCTCGACATCGCCTTCAAGGCCGTCGGGCCGGAGGGCGAGCGCACGATTCCGGCCGCCGATTTTTTCGTGACCTACATGACCACCAGCCTGGAAGGCACGGAAGTGTTGACCGAGGTCCGCTTGCCGGTGCTGCCGGCCGGCACGGGCTGGGCCATCCAGGAGTTCGCCCGGCGCAACGGTGACCTGGCGCTGGCGGGTGTCGCCACGACGCTGAAACTTTCCGCCGGTGCCTGCGCCGATGTTCGCCTTGCCGCCTTCGGGGTCAACGCGACCGCCGTCCGCTTGACCGGGGCTGAGGATTTTCTCCGGGGCAAGCGTCCGGACCGCGCCGTTTTCGCACAGGCGGCGGCCATGGCCGCCGATGGCCTGGATGAGCCGATGTCCTGCGTGCATGCCTCGGCCGACTACCGGCGGCATCTGATCAAAGTGCTCACCGAGCGTTGCCTGGTGGAAGCCGCCGCGCGCGCCGTGTAGGCGGGCGATCAATCTGGAGATTCGATTCCGATGACGACCAAGCAGCGCATCTGCATCGCCGTGAATGGCGTGCGCCACGAGCGGGAAGTCGAACCCCGTCTCACCCTGGCCGATTTTCTGCGCCATGAACTGCATCTGGGAGGCACGCACGTCGGCTGCGAGCACGGCATCTGCGGAGTCTGCACGGTGCTGATCGACGGGCGTTCGGCCCGTTCCTGCCTGGCGCTCGCCGTGCAGGCCGACGGTTGCGACGTCACCACGGTGGAAGGCTTGCGCGACCGGGCCACGGCTCAACTGCATCCCATACAGCAGGCCTTCGTCGAGGCCCACGGCCTGCAATGCGGCTTTTGCACGCCGGGCTTCATGATGACGACCCTGGAACTGCTCACGGAAAACGCCGACCCCAGCGATGATGAAATCAAGGAAGCCCTCGGCGGCAATCTGTGCCGCTGCACGGGCTATGAAAGCATCATCGCTTCGGTGCGGCTGGCGGCCCGGCGGCTGCGCGAGCAACAAGGCGCCTAGCCCGGCGCGATTCACCGGACCCATTCCGGCCCAGTAAGGCAAAGGCGGACCCTCATGGCAATCAAGATTCCCACCCTTCCGGAGCAACTGCCGACCACCGCGCCCCGTTTCGTGGGCAAGGAAATCACCCGCATCGAGGACCCCGGCCTGGTCTCGGGAAGCGTTGCATTCATCGACAACCTGTCCCTGCCCGGCATGCTGCACGGCGCGATCTTGCGCAGCCCGCATCCCCATGCCCGTGTGCTCAAGGTGAACACGCGCGCCGCCGAGGCGCTTCCGGGGGTGTTTGCCGTGCTCACCGGCGAGGATGTCCGGCGCTGGACCAATCCCGCCTACACCGCGCCGGAAGGTTGGGGCGGCTACTGCATCGCGGTCGACAAGGTCCGCTTCGTCGGCGAGCCGGTGGCCGCCGTCGCGGCGGTGAGCCGCTACGTGGCCGAAGACGCCCTCGAACTGATCGAGGTCGAATACGACGTCCTGAAACCCGTGCCGACGCCGGCCGTGGCCATGGCGGCGGATGCGCCGATTCTGTTCGAGGAACGGGGCAGCAATGTGATCCAGAGCCGGGTGTACAACTGGGGTGATGTCGATCGCGTGTTTGCCGAGGCCGACCATGTCGTCGGCAACACCTTCCGTTGGAATCGGGTGGGTGCCAACCCGACCGAGACTTTCGGCTGTATCTGCCAATGGGATCTCGTCGACAACGCCCTGACCTGTTACGGTTCGTACGGAACGCCGAGTTTCTGGGCCATGGGGCGGGCGATGTCGCTCAATCTGCCGACCAACAAGGTCAAGGTCACCTCCCAGCCGCAGGGCGGTGCGTTCGGTGGCAAGGGTGGACCGCGCGGCACCGACATCGCGGCGCTGCTGTCGCGCAAGGCGGGCGGACGTCCGGTGAAGTACATCGAAGACCGCATGGAATACCTCCTGGCGGGCTTCGGGCAGTCCTGGGACCGCCATTACGATGCGGCCCTGGCCGTCAAGGCGGACGGCACGGTGACCGGTTTCCGGGTGCGGCTGATCGACGATCAGGGAGCGGGCGCCGAGGGTTGGGGCACCATTTCGGTGGCCAAGCCGCTGGCGGCATTCACCGGTTCCTACCGCATCGAGGCGGCGCAGTACGACACCGTGCTGGTCGCCACCAACCGGGCGCCGACCGGCCCCTACCGCGGCTATGGCCCGCCACCTCATTTCCTCGTGCTGGAGTCGCTGATGGACATGGCAGCGCGCAAGCTCGGCATGGACCCGGCCGAATTGCGCCGCCGCAACTACATTCGTCCGGACCAGTTTCCCTACACGATTCCGAGCGGCAATGAATACGACAGCGGCAACTACGAGGCCGTGCTCGACAAGATCCTGGCGCTGTCGGACTACCGGGGTTTGCGCGAAAGTCAGGCGCGGGGACGCGCCGAGGGACGCCTGATCGGCATCGGCGTTGTCAGCACCGTCGAGCCGGGAGTCTTCGACTGGAACGCCTACGCCACCGTCGGCGTGCAGGGCATCGGCGTTCCCGAAGGCGCCAAGGTGGCCTTCGACATGCTGGGCAACCTGACCGTCGTGGTGGGATTTAATCTACAGGGACAAGGACAGTTCACCGTGGCGGCGCAGGTCGCCGCCGACTACTGGGGGCTGGACATCGGCGCCGTCAAGGTGGCATCGGCGTCCACCGACGTCGCGCCGCCCAGTTTCGGCCAGGGGGGCAGTCGGCTCGGCGTGGCGATCACCGGCGCCGTGCTGGGCGCCTGCGAGAAGCTGAAGGCGCTCTTCTGCCAGGTGGTGGCCCATCTGATGCAGACGACGCCGGACCAGGTCGAACTGATGGACGGGCGACTGCGCCTGAAGGCCAATCCGCAGGTTGGCATGAGCGTGGCCGAGGTCGCCGGCACCATGCTGGGCAGAAGCGATTTGCTGCCCCCCGGTGTGGAGCCCAGTCCGCAAGCCACCTTCGTCTGGACCGCCGAGAACCGGACGGTGCCCGATGACCAGGGGCGGTGCCGTTCCTACCTGACGGGAGCCAACGCCACCCATGTCGTGATGGTGGAAGTCGACCGTGACACCGGCCGCACCGACATCCTCAAGTATTTCATCGTCGACGACTGCGGTACGCGACTCAATCTCGCCACCGTCGAGGGGCAGTTGCAAGGCGCGCTGGCCCAGGGGGTGGGCGCGGCGCTGTACGAGGAATATGTCTACAACGACGAGGGACAGCCCCTGGTGACGACTTTCGTCGATTACCTGATTCCGACCATCCACGAAGTGCCGATGGCGACCAAGGATTTCATCGTCACGCCCTCGCCGGTGGCGCCGCTGGGCGCCAAGGGTTGCGGCGAAGGCGCCATCCATACCACGCCGGCCGCCTTGCTGTGCGCCATCAATGATGCCCTGGCGCCTCTCGGGGTCGAGATCACGGAAACCCCGGCTTCTCCCCATCGCCTCTGGAAGGTGCTGCAACAGGCCGCCGGGCGCTAGGAGAAAACCATGCGTGTGGAAACCGCCCTGCTCGGGCCCGACACCGATCAGTACGCCGGCAGCGGCCAGAACCGGCCGACCGTGGCGAGCATCGCCGCGAGCGCCAGGGAGGCGGAAGCGCTGGGCTTCGACGGCCTGACGAGCGCCGAAGCCGGGCATGATCCCTACATCCCGCTGGCGATCGCCGCCGAACACACGCGGACGATCACGCTGGGCACCAATGTCGCCATCGCCTTTCCGCGCAGCCCGATGGTCACGGCCCAAGCCGCCTGGGATCTGCAAAACCTGTCCGGTGGACGTTTCACCCTCGGCCTCGGCACGCAGGTGAAGGGCCACAACGAGCGGCGCTACAGCACGCCATGGCCCAGCGCGCCGGGTCCGCGCATGCGCGAATACTTTCAATGCCTGCGCGCCATCTTCAGCAGTTTCCAGAATCCCGCCAAGCCCAGCTACTTCGAGGGCCGGCACTATCGCTTCACCCTGCTGCCGCCCTTCTTCAATCCGGGGCCGATCGAGCATCCCCAGGTGCCGCTCTATGCCGCCGCCGCCAACCCGTTCATGGCGCAACTGGCCGGCGAGATGTGCGAAGGGCTGCGCCTGCATCCGATTTCGACTTTCCGCTACACGCGCGAGGTCATCCTGCCCGCCGTTGCCACCGGCGCCGAGCGAGGTGGCCGGAAAACGGCATCGTTCGATCTCGTTGGCGCGCCCTTCATGGCGCTCGGCCGCGACGAGGCGCAACTGGAGGCGGCAAAGAATGCCTTGCGCAAGCAGATCGCGTTCTATGCCTCGACCCGCTCCTACCACGGCGTGCTGGCCCATCACGGCTGGGAAGACATCGGGCTGGAATTGCATCGGCTGTCGGTGGCGGGCGAATGGGCCAGAATGCCGGCCCTGATCACCGACGACATGCTCGACGAATGGGCGGTGGTGGCCACCTACGACAAGCTCGCCGACACGTTGCGCAGCCGGTGCGCCGGCCTGTTCTCCACGGTGGTCCTGGTGTTGCTCGGCGAGGCTAGGCGGGATACCGATCTATTGCGCGAGACGGTTCGCCGCTTGCACGAGGATTGACTTCACTTTTCTTTCGAGGGCAGGATTTCCCATGACGACCTCCGATTTCTCCCGCGGTCCGCTCGCGGGATTACGGGTGCTGGATTTGTCCACCATGCTCGCCGGGCCGTATGGCGCCACCCTGTTGGGCGATCTTGGCGCCGACGTGATCAAGGTGGAGTCCCATTACGGCGACGAGAGCCGTCATCTGGGACCCAAGCGGGGCAGCGAGCGCGGCCCCTACCTCAGTCTGAACCGGAGCAAGCGGGACATCGTGCTCGACTTGCAGAACCCGGAAAGCCAGGAGGTCTTTTCGCGGCTGCTGCGCACCACCGATATTCTTGTCACCAACATCCGCGAACCGGCGTTGAGCAAGCTCGGCATCGACTACGAACAGGTCAAGGCGAGCAAGCCGGACATCATCTGGATACGTGTTACGGCGTTCGGGCCGGATGGCCCCTACGCCGGACGCCCGGGGATCGACTTCCTGGCACAAGGCTACACGGGTGTCCTGACGCTCAATGGCGAGCCTTCGGGCGGGCCGGTGCGCACGGGTTTCCCGGCGGTGGACGTGATGACATCGTTGCTGGTCAGCAACGCGGCGCTGGCGGCGCTGCGCGTGCGCGACAAGACCGGGGAAGGCCAGCGCATCGAGGTTTCGCTGCTGGACTCGTTGATGCATGCGCAGGCCAGCTCGATCGGCACTTATCTGGCCACCGGCGAGCGGCCGGTCCGCACCGGCAACCGCAGTCTTTACTTCGCGCCCTCCGGCGTGTACCCGACGAAGGATGGCAAGCACGTCGTCATCACCACCCCGGGTGAAAAGTTTTTCGCCAAGGTTTGTCGCGGCCTGGGCACGGATTGGGACACTGATCCGCGCTTTCACGACATCAATGCCCGATTGGCGAACCAGGACGAACTCGATCGGGTCATGAGCGAGCGAACCAGCCAGTTCACGCGCGAGGAACTGGTCGAACGCCTGGTCGCCGACGACGTGCTGACGGCACCGATCAATGAGGTCGAGGATGTCATTCAGGACCCGCAGATCCGGCACAACAACATGATCGTCTCGACGGAACATCCGGTGCTCGGCCGGATCGACGTGACCGGCGTGCCGATCCGCTTCTACGGCACGCCCTGCACTATCACCAAGCATCCGCCGATGCAGGGTGAGCACACTCGCGAAGTACTCGCCGAACTGGGCTATGCCGCCGCCGATGTCGAGACCTTGATCGGCAAGGGGCTGGTCGCCGACAGCGCGGAAATGCAGCGCTTGCGCGAGCAGCGCAGGGCACGGCAGGCCGGCCGCGACGATAAAGCCTGACATCGCCCGGTAGCCGCGGCGGTGGCCATGCCGGAGGTGGACTCCGAACATCCTGCCCGGGACGGGCAGGCGGCCGGACCTTATGCGTGGTACGTGCTTGCACTGCTGTCGCTGACCTACGTGCTCAACTTCATCGATCGGCAGATCCTGGCCATGCTGATCGAACCGATCAAGGCGGAGTTCGGTGTTTCCGACACCGCGATGGGTTTTCTCTCCGGCTTCGCTTTTGTCTTCTTCTATACCATCGCGGGCATTCCGATCGCGCGCTGGGCCGACCGTGGCTCCCGCAAGGTGATCATCACATCGGCCCTGGTGATATGGAGCGCCATGACCGCCGCGTGCGGCCTTGCGCGCAGCTTCACGCAACTGGCCATCGCCCGTGTCCTCGTCGGCATCGGCGAGGCCGGCGGCAGTCCGCCCGCGCATTCGCTGATCGCCGACTATTTCCCGCCCCGCCAGCGCGCGACCGCGCTGGCGATTTACGCCTGGGGCGTCTATATCGGCGCGGCGCTGGCGTTTCTGGCCGGCGGCTATCTGATCCAGCGTTATGACTGGCGCACGGCCTTCGTGATCGTCGGCCTGCCCGGCGTCGCGCTGGCGCTGCTGTTCGGCCTGACCGTCCGCGAACCGCCTCGTGGCTGGTCGGAAGGGCGCCAGGCGGCACCCATGCCGCCGCTCGGCGAGACGCTGCGCCATCTCCTGGCACTTCGCTCCTTCGTGCTGATCGTGCTGGGTTCCTCGGTTCAGTCGCTTTCCGGCTACGGCGTGCTGACCTGGGGACCGACCTTCCTTGCGCGCGTGCATGGCATGCCCTGGGGCGACATTGGTCTCGCGCTCGGTTGCATCATCGGGGTTGCCGGCTGCCTCGGGACATTCATCGGCGGGCGGCTGGCGGATCGCCTGGGCTCCGGCGACGTCCGCTGGTACATGCGCCTGCCGGCGATCCAGTCGCTGCTGTGCGTACCCTTCGTCGCCGGGTTCGTATTGCTGCCGACCCCCGAGGCGTCACTGCTGAGTTTCATTCCTTTCTATGCCCTGGGCGCCATGTATCTTGGTCCGATGTTCGCCGTGATCCAAGGCTTGGCCCCCTTGCGCATGCGCACGCTGGCTTCGGCGATGCTGCTGTTCGTGGTCAATATGGTGGGATTGGGGCTCGGGCCGCTGGCGATCGGCCTGCTCAACGACCATGTGTTCTTTGCGCATGGCGCGGAGGCGATTCGATACTCGATGCTGGTGATGGGTGTTGCCGGCGGCGGCGCGAGCCTGTTGTTCTGGCTGTCGTCGCGGACGCTGGCGACGGAACTCCGGCAAGCCGGCTGAAGCCGGCCCGCGCGGCGATGTCAGACCGCCGGCTGTCGTCGTTTCTGCCAGGCCGTCCCGACCCAGACCAGCGTGGTAAAGAAAACAATGCCGACAGCGAGCGCGACGGCCGCATCGACAAAGTCCACGCCGGACTGGATCGAAGGTATCGTCGTCACGGTCAGGTACAGCATGGTGACCATGTTCACCGCCGTCACCACCCAGCCCATCACCTGGAAATAAACCAGCACCAGCACCGCGACGAGAAACACGATGCCTCCCGGGTCGCCCAGCCACACCGGCAGCATCTTCAGCAGGAAGCCCATGAGCAGGCCAAGCGCCGCTCCGACGATGCAGGGCAGCAACTTCTCGAAACTCGCATGTTCGATACCGGCCCAATAGAGCAGGAAGAGAAACGCCGCCCACACGTTGTGAATGGCGAGCGCATGCGTGAGCGCCAGAAAGGAACCGATCACGACGACGATGGCGCCCAGCACGAGCAGGCCCTTGCCGGGCGTCATCGTTGCGGCTGCCGACGAATCATTCTGCATTATCGAGCTCCCTGAAGTCTGAAAGTTTTTTCCCGGTCCACGACCTGAACGCGCGCCGGAAATTGGAGACACTACTATAGCCGAGGGTGTAACCGATTTCCTTCGGTGTCAGCGAGGTGCCTTGCAGATACTGGATGGCCAGGGTCTTGCGGATGTCGTCGAGAATCTGCTGGTAGGTCACGTTTTCCTTAACCAGCCGGCGGCGCAAGGTACGGGAGCCGAGATTCAGGCGCTTGGCCATCTCGTCGAGCGTTGGAAACTCGCCCGGATTGTTGAGGACGTGGTTGCGAATGCGATCGCAGAGCAGATTGGTGTGGCGGGAAACGAGCAGCTGGCACTGCTGATCGCAAAGCTTGAAGACCTCTTCGTTGGCCAGGCTGATGGGATCGCGCAGCCTGTTGATGTCGAAGACCACGATGTTGCGCGGCTGATTGAAATGAAGCACGCAGTTGAAGCGCCGCACGTAGGGCCGGATATCGGCGGGTCGGGGATAGGTGACGTGCAACTCGAGGATGGGGAAGGGGCGGTTGGTCAGCGTCGATGCGAGTTCGATGGTTCGGCTGACGAACTCCTCGACGGCGAAACGGATGACGTCGCCGAGCATGAATGTGTCGCGTATTTCCGAGAACCAGCGTCCGTCGCGGATGTAATTGGTCGAGGCGAAAATGTTCTCGTTGAGGGCGCGATACTTGTTGAACAGCTCCCTTGACTGCTCGAGGTTCGCCGCGCTGAGGGCGGCGTAGCCGAGAATGCCGAGGTTGCTGATCTTGAACTCGGCACCCAGGGCGATGCCGATGAAGGGATCCTTGGTCAGGTCCATCATGTTGAGAATCACCCGCCGGTACTGCTCCGGCTGGACGCGCAGGTTCTCGTCGTTTAATTGCTCCACCGACAGCCCGGTGCCCCGAAGCACCTGCCGGGCCGCGATCGACCGACTGGCCATGCGATCGAGATAGAAGGCAAGTTTGCTGGTCTGCTTCATGCACTAGGCCACGCTACTGAGTGCCCTAGGCCACGCTGCTGAGCAGCAGTCGCACCAGCGTGGTCTGGCGGGTGACGCCGGTCTTGGTGAAGATGGAGCGGAGGTGGGCGCGAATGGTGTTCTTGCGGATGTGCAGTTCATCGGCGGCCTCGTCGAGCGTGAGACCGTTGGCGAGCAGAAGGGCGAGGGTTGCCTCGGCCGGAGTGAAGCCGAACAACTGGCGCAGCAGTTCGCTGGAGGCTTGCGACTTGCGCTCCGGATCCCTGATGAACACCGCCACGGCGGGGCGATGTCGCCCTTCCGACCATTCACCCAGGGGAATGGTGCGAATGACGATGCCGAGCTTGGCGCGACCCGAGGGGCGGGTGATCGCCAGCGCTTCCGGCACGGTCGGCGATGACGCGGTTGCGCCGGCCAGTGTCTGGCGCATCAGTTGCTGGAGGTCGTGATCCTCCTTGCGGTAGTCGGCGTGAAGCGTGTCGCGCGACAGATGGATGCCGTCCTTCTGTGCCAGGATGTCCTCGGCAACCCGATTGCTCCGGATCACGGTGCCGGTCTTGTCGAGAATCAGCGTCCCCACCAGCATGCGATCGACGGCGGTGGCATACAGCCGGCGCTCGGATTCGATGACGCCGAAATGGGTGCGCAGATTGACGGCGCGCTTGATATGCGGCAGCAGCATCTGGCACAAGGCCTTGTCGCAGTCCGAGAAGTTGGTCGCACCGGCGGGGCGGGTGATCCGCAAGCGGCATTCGGCGCCATCGTCCGCCCGCAAGTCGGAGCCGAGGATGTGACGGATGTCGTTCGGCGCGATGAACTGGCGATAAAACTCGCCTTTCACCCACTGTTGGGTGTCGATCATTTCATCGAGCGTGACGACCTTGTCGGGCGGCAGCCCGACGAAAGGATCCATGGAGAAAACGTTGTATTGGTTGTAGGCCGCGCCATAGATCTCGGCACCATGATCGCCCGCCCGGATGAGCAGCGCCGGCTGGTCGAGCGAGGCCGGGCGAAGTATCAAGGTTGCCCAATTGGCTTTCAGGAATTTCCGGAGCGTGACCAGCAGGCTTCCCCACTGAACGGGTTCCCTGAGGCCTTCGTAGATCAGGCCGATCAGCTCGCTGAACTCCTCGAGCGACAAGTTCATCATTTCCGACACGGAACGGCAGCCATTTTCCGGCGGCGAGCGGCCATCAATCATGGAACACCCTTCTGGCATCCTTCTCCACGGACTGGACATGGGTTGGGGCGACCGTCCGCGACCCGGCAAGCCATTGCCGATCCCGGACCTGCCCATCGTCGGTGGCAAGTCTGGCGCGGACCCGTTTGCCGCAGTATAGACGAGGACGGAGCAGGCGCGTCAGCCGGTCCTGGCCGGGGGTGGTACTCTCGTCCATTCAGACGAAGAATGGCGACGGGCAGTTGCCTAGACTCCACGACGGACAACGAGAGAGCGAGCGTTTCATGACGATTCATTTCGACTATTCTGGACGGGTCGCGCTGGTGACGGGTGGCACGAAGGGGATTGGTCGGGGCATCGCCGAGGCTTTTCTCGCCGCCGGTGCCGCTGTCGTCGTTTGCGGGCGCACCGAGCCGGAAATGCCGGTCCGTGCCGGCGGCCGCGAGGCGAGGTTCATCGCCTGCGACGTCAAGGATATCGAGTCGCTCAAGGCCATGTTCGCCGCGATCGCCGCCGAGCATGGCCGGCTGGACGTGGTGGTGAACAATGCCGGCGGGGCGCCGTCGACGCCGGCGGCGACGGCATCGCCCCGGTTCCACGAGAGCATCATTCGCCTTAATCTGCTGGCCCCGCTGAACGTGGCCCAGATGGCCAACCAGGTCATGCAGAATCAGTCCGACGGGGGCGCGGTGATTTTCATCGGCAGCATCGGCTCGCTCAGGCCAGCGCCCGGTACCGCGGCGTATTCCGCGGCCAAGGCCGGCATCGCCATGCTCGGATGGGGGCTGGCGCAGGAGTGGGCACCCAAGGTGCGCGTAATGACGGTCAGCCCGGGTCTGGTCCATACCGACCAGGCGGACGTTCACTATGGCGACGCCGCGATCTCGGCGGCGGTCGCCGATACCATACCCATGAAGCGGATGGCGACGCCGATGGATATTGGCAATGCCTGCCTGATGATGGCGGCGCCGGAGATGGCCTACGCCACGGGCAGCAACCTCTATGTCCACGGCGGCGGCGAGCCGCCGGTGTTTCAGACGGTTGTCGCTCAATTGACCAATGCGACCAGGGCGGGAGGCTGACTTGATTTCCCGGAACCTTCGCCGAGCTCGACGTTCCCAGTTTCTCGTAGTGGATTAAGGAAGCGGCAATGGATTTCAATATAGACGAGGATCAGGCCGCCATTGCCGACATGGCGAGCCGGCTTTTTTCCGAACAGTGCGACGATACACGCTTGGCCGCCTTCGACCGGAGTGGCGAACCTTACGATGCCGATCTCTGGAGCAAGGTGGTGGAGACCGGACTGCATGCCTTGCTGGTCGGTACCGATGCCGGCGGCAGCGGGCTGGGCATGACCGAACTGATGCTGGTGTTGCAGGCCCAGGGCCGTGCCCTGGCGCCGGTTCCGTTGTGGCGCCATCAACTGGCCACCGCTGCGCTGGCCGCTCACGGCCAGGGCGAGTCTAATGCGCGGCTCGTTGCCGGCGCCGCCGCCGGCGAATTCCTGGCCACCCTATCCACGGAAGGTGCCTTGCAGTCGCGGGACATGCCACTGCGGGCCACGCCTTGCGCGGGCGGCTGGCAACTCGACGGAACGGCGCAGGCCGTGCCCTTGGCCGCCCAGTCCCGCTGGACATTGCTGGCGGCCGCCGCCGATGGCCAGGCGAGGCTGTTCGCCGTCGATCTCGCCAACCCCGCCGTCGGTTTCGTCGAAGGGCGTCACACGCACGGGGAGGCCGTCGCCGACATCGTGTGTCCCCGACTTGCGCTGCCCGCCGAGGCCTTGCTGCCCGTCGCCGCCTGGCCATGGCTCGAACAGCGCGCCTGCGCCGCCGTTGCCGCGCTCCAGCTTGGCGTGAGCGAGGAGCAGCTGCGCCGGACCGCGGAATACGTCGGCGAGCGCAGGCAGTTCGACCGCGTCATCGCCACCTTCCAGGCGGCGCAGATGCAGATGGCCGACGGCTATATACAACGCGAGACGCTGCGCAGTTCGCTCATGCAACTGTGTTACCGGATCGATGCCGGTCTCGACGCCGCGCCGCAGGCGCTGGCGACCAAGTTCCTCGCCTGCGAGCTCGGCCATCGGGTCGGCCACATGGCTCAGCACCTGCATGGCGGCATCGGGGTGGACACCACCTATCCGATCCACCGCTATCAGTTGTGGAGCCGGGCCCTGGGGCTTGCCGCCGGCGGGGCCAACAGCGCGCTGGCGCGGCTCGGCGACTGGCTCGCCGACAACGATGGGCTCGGCTGGAAATACGATCTCGACGAGCAAGCGGCGGCCTGATGGCGCCGCTGGTTCTTCGATGGTCCTGGCAATGAAAATGATGGATCGGGCGAGGGTTGCCAGCCGGATTCCGGCGGCGCCGAGCCGATCAGCGAGGTCATAAAGACATGTTCGTGGATTTGACACCGGAACAGCATGCCCTGCGTCGGCGCGTGCGCGACTATTTCACCAACCTGATGACGCCGGAACTCCGCGCCGAACTGCGTGGCGCCGAGGGCGGCGAGCAGTATCGGCGGCTGGTGCGGCAGATGGGCAAGGACGGCTGGCTGGCGGTGGGCTGGCCCAAGGAATATGGCGGGCAGGGCTACGCGGCCACTGAGCAGCTGATCTTCTTCGAGGAAGCCAACATCGCCGGCGCGGTGCTGCCCTTCGTCACCATCAGCACGGTCGGACCGGCCTTGATGGCCCATGGTTCCGCCGAGCAAAAGAAGCGTTTCCTGCCCGGCATCGCGGCGGGTGAGATCATTTTCTCCATCGGCTACACCGAGCCTTCCGCCGGCAGCGACCTGGCCACGCTGAAGACCCGCGCGGCGCTGGAGGACGGTCATTTCATCGTCAACGGCAACAAGATATTCACCTCGGGCATCGAGGGCGCCGACTACGTCTGGCTCGCGGTGCGCACCGATCCCGACCTGCCCCGGCACAAGGGCATCTCCATTCTGATCGTCGATACCCGCTTGCCGGGCGTCTCGCACACCCTCATCCAGACGGTATCGACGCGCACGGCGGCCAGTTATTACGACAATGTCAAGGTGCCCGCGGATTGCCTCGTCGGGGAGTTGCACGGCGGCTGGAAACTGATCACCGCCCAGTTGAACCACGAGCGCCTGGGTCTCGGCGCCTTCTCCGACAAGGTGTTCGGGCCGTTTCGCCGCGTCTTCCTGTGGGCACGGACGCCGGACGAGCATGGCCGGCGCGCGGTCGACGTGCCCTGGGTGCGCGCCATGCTCGCCGAGTGCTATGCGCGCATCGAAGCCATGCGCATCCTCAACTTCCGCATCGCCGCGAGTCTCGAGGGCGGCGCGCTCGACGTTTCCCTCGCCTCGGCGGCGAAGGTCTATGGCTCGGAGACGGTGATCGAAGTGATGCGCCGCCTGATCGAAATCGTCGGCAGCAGCGGCCTGGTCAGGAGCGGCTCGGCCGCGGCGGCCTTGCTCGGCGATCTCGAGTACGAAGCCAGGCTGGCGCCTGTCAATACCTTCGGCGGCGGCACCAACGAGATCCAGCGCGAACTGATTGCCCAGTTCGGCCTGGGCATGCCGAGGACGCGCTGACACCCGTGCATCGCTCGAACGGGAGGATTGAAATGGTGATTCCGCGAGAGGTAACGCAGGCGAAGCTCGATCTCCGTTCGGTCGCCTCCGCCCGCTTCAAGCCGAAGGAGGAGTACACGATCGCCGATCGCCTCGAGGCCAAGGTGGCGGAGCAGGGCGCGCGCCCATTCCTGATCCACGGCGAACTCGTTCTCAGTTACGACGAGGTCAATGCCCGCTCGAATCAGGTCGCGCACGCCGCCGCCGCGCTGGGCTTCAAGCGCGGCGACGTCTGCGCCCTGGCGATGGAGAATCGTCCCGAGTTCTTCATCATCTGGTTCGGCCTCGGCAAGATCGGCGTCACCGCCGCCTTGCTCAACACGCACAACCGCGGCCGGCCGCTGCGGCATGCGATCGACGAATCCGGCGCCA
>ERZ1645187.2731-NODE-2731-length-15297-cov-9.192035_pt1 | contig 15297 bp, 16 predicted proteins | sample MGYA00575352_ERZ1645187 | MGnify/ENA primary metagenome ERZ1645187 (study PRJEB40837, sample SAMN11349314) | freshwater sediment metagenome | isolation source: river sediment | host: Sediment | place: India: Wazaribad , New Delhi | collected 2017-02-21 ...
ACCGCAAGGCCTCGCTGGCCCGCCGTCTCTTCGTCGGCCTGCGCATCCCCAGCCCCGCGCTGGAGAAGCATACGCTGGACCGCTACCTCGAGGTGCTGGGAGAGATGGGCGTACCGGTGGTGCATTCCGGCCCGGAGCTCGGCGACTGGAAGCGCGACCAGGCGGCTCGTACCATAAAGCCGCCCCTCAAGATCTGCCTGATGCAGACCGCCTTCCTCGGCGACTGCGTGCTGACCCTGCCGCTGCTGAGGAAGACCGCCGAGGCCTTCCCCGGGGCGAAGATAACCGTGGTCACCCGCCCGGAGACCGCCGGGGTCTTCTCCGCCTGCGGCATAGCCGCGGAGATAATAGAGGACAGGAAGAAGACCGCGCCGTCGGGCCTGGCCGAGTTCCGCCGGCTGGCCGGGGAGCTGCGCTCCCGCTCCTTCGACGCGGCCATAATCCCCCACCGTTCGCTGAGGACCGCGCTCCTGGCCTGGCGCGCCGGCATACCTGCGCGCGTCGGTTTCTCGTCGAGCGCCGGGAGTTTCCTGCTGACGCACAAGGTGCAGTTCTCCTGGCTGCTGCACGACGTGGAGCGCAACCTGGCGCTGCTGTCGCCGCTGGCGGCCGACCTGAAGTCCCCTTTCCCCGGCCTCAAGCCCGAAGGCGGCGCGCCTTTCGGCCCGGCCGACCGGATAGCCGTCGGCATAAACGCCGGCTCCGCCTGGCCGACCAAGCGCTGGCCGCAGGAGAACTGGGCCCGCCTTATAAGGAAGATAACCGACGCCCGCGGCGGCCGCGTGCTGCTGGTAGGCGGGCCCGGCGAGAAGGATTGGAACGCCGGAATAGAGCGGCTGGCCGGCCCGGAGCGCTGCCTGAACCTGACCGGCAAAACCACCATGCCGGAACTGATGGAGGCCATCCGCCCGCTGAAGGTCTTCATCTCGAACGATTCCGGCCCCATGCACATAGCCGCGGCGCTCGGCGTGCCGGCCGTCGGCATATTCGGGCCCACCACCCGCGAGCTCGGCTTCTTCCCCTACGGCCCGGACAACGCCGTGGTGGAGACCCCGCTGGCCTGCAGGCCCTGCGCGCTGCACGGCTCTAAACGCTGCCCGCGCGGGCATTTCCTTTGCATGAAGCTGCTGACCGTCGACGAGGTTTTCGCGGCGGCGGCCCCCAGATTCTGAGAGCGTTGACCAAGGAGGAACTTCATATGGCGATAGTTATAACGGCGGTGATAGCGGCGGCCGCGCTGGCGGCCAGCGCCCGCTGGGCGTGGTGGCGGCCTTCCGTCCCCGGGCTCTGCGTGCTGTGCTACCACAAGATAGGCACCCCTCCCGCCGGTTCCAAGCTCAAGGAGCTGTGGGTGAGCCCCGCCAAGTTCCGCGCCCAGGTCAAGTACATGCTCGACAACGGCTACAAGACGCTTACCTTCTCCGAGCTCAAGAAGTACTACGACGAAGGCCAGAACCCGCCGGAGAAGTCCGTGCTGATAACCTTCGACGACGGCTACGAGAACAACTATAAGGAAGCCTGGCCCATACTTAAGGAACTCGGCGCCAAGGGCAACATCTTCGTGGTGTTCAACACCATCGGCAAGGCCAACCTCTGGCATAACCCCGCCTCCGAGGCCTGGGTCAACATGGCCACCATGGAACAGCTCCGCGAGATGCTGTCGAGCGGCGTGATGGAGTACGGCTCCCACACGATGAACCACCCCCACCTCTCCTCGCTGAAGCTCGAGGACGCGGCCTGGGAGATCGCCGAGTCCAAGCGCCAGCTCGAGGCCGCTTTCGGCCGCGAGATGTGCGCCTTCGCCTACCCCTACGGCGACGGGGCCTATGTCCCGGCGATAAGGGAGAAGGCCCTCGAGGCCGGCTACACCTTCGACTTCAGCTTCAAGCAGGGCAAGACCCGCTGGCCCTGGGACCGCAAGGCCATGACCATAGACCGCCTGTTCATACGCGGCGGCGACAACAACTGGGACCTCGCGCTGCACCTCACCCGCGGCGCCTCCCGCCTCTGACGGATGCGGCCTGGGAAGATACTGATCATACAGCTGCGCCAGATCGGCGACGTGCTGCTGACCACGCCCGTGGCGGAGGTGCTGCGGGCCAATTTCCCTGAGGCCCGCATTGACTTCCTTACGCAGCCGCCGTGCGACCAGGCGCTGGCGGGCAACCCGCACATAGACCGCGTGCTGGCCTACGACCGGCGCCGCCCGCTGGGGATGCTACTCGACGTGCGCCGCGCCGGCTACGACCTGGTCATCGACTTCATGTCCAACCCGCGCTCGGCGCTGCTTACCTTCGCCAGCGGCGCTGCAGTAAAGGCCGGCCCGGATTACACGGCCTCCGCCTGGGCGTACAACCGCAAGTTCACGCTGCTGCCCGGCCGCCACGACTACAACCCCTTCCTGAAGATAGACCTCGCGGCCCAGCTGGGCCTGGAACGGGTCTTCTACCCGTACCCGAAACTCTACCCCTCCGCCTCCGACGAGGCCTGGGCCGGCGCGGCCATGGCCGGACTTGGTTTGACGAAGGAGAACACCATAGCCCTTGCCCCCGCCTCCCGCCGGGAGACCAGGCGCTGGCCGGCGGAACATTACGCCCGGCTGGGCGCCATGGCGGCGGAGCTCGGCCTGAACGTCCTGGTGCTGTGGGGTCCCGGCGAAAAGGCCCTCGCCGACGAGGTTGCCTCCGCGTCCGGTTCCCCGGCCGTCAGGACCGCGCCGGAAACATCGACCCTGGGCAGGCTTTCCTCGCTCTTGAGGCGCACTTCCATACTGGTCTCCAACTGCTCGGGCACCAAGCACGTGGCGCAGGCCTCCGGCGTGCCGACGCTCGGCGTGTACGGCTCCAGCCGCCCCGGCAGCTGGACCCCGCCGGACGACCCGCTGCACCAGACGGTAAGGAACGAGTCGCTCCACTGCATCGGCTGCGGCAGCAACGACTGCCCGGACGCCGTCTGCCTTAAGAAGCTATCCCCTGAAACCGTTTTTGCTAAACTAGTCCGGATGCTCCCGCTTACGCGGCAAAAGGTGAACAATGAGCCCCTCTCCTGAAGAACTTCGCGACAGGCTTAACGGCGGCGCCGCCGGCCGCCTGCTGCTCGACGGGCTTTCGCTGGCCTACTCCGGCGCCATATCAGCCAGGCGCCGCCTGTACGAGGCAGGGGTATTCCCCAGCCGCCGCCTGCCGGCGCGCGTGGTCTGCTTCGGCAACATCTCGGCCGGCGGCACCGGCAAGACTTCCACCGTCGTGGCCGTGGCGCAGGAACTGGCGCGCGCGGGCCGCAAGCCCGCCATACTGATACGCGGCTACCGCCGCGCCTCCCGCTCGTCGACGCCCGTGGTGCTGGCCAAGGGCCGCCCGTTCACGCTGGCCGAGAGCGGCGACGAGGCCCTGATGCTCTACCGCATGCTCGAGGACGAAGGCGTCCCGGTGGTGGTCTCGCCCGACCGCTGCGCCTCCGGCCGCGTGGCCACCGGCGAGCTCGGCGCTGACATACTGCTGATGGACGACGGCTTCCAGCATTTCGCGCTGAAGCGCGACGCCGACGTGGTGCTGGTGAACGCCACCGCCCCTTTCACGTCGGACCACGTGCTGCCGCGCGGCAACCTGCGCGAGCCGGCCTCCGGCCTTTCCAGGGCGTCCGCCGTCGTGATCTCCCACTGCGAACTGGCGCAGCAGTCCGACATCGACCGCCTGCGAGGCGAGATAAACCGCATCAACCCCGGCGCGGTCATAGTGGAGAGCATGCACACCCCGGAATCCTTCCTGGACCCCGCGACGTCTAGGCCCGTGGACCTGAGCGCGCTCAAGGGGCGCCCGGCGGTGGCGCTGTCCGGCATCGGCGACCCGTCCTCCTTCGAAGGCGCGCTGCGCCGCATGAAGGTGGACCTGAAGCAGATCTGGCGCTACCCCGACCACCACGATTTCACGGCGGAAGAACTGGCGGCGGCGCAGCACGCGCGCGGCGGCCTGCCGCTGGTCACGACGTACAAGGATTTCGCCCGCTTCCCCGAGGGCTGGCAGCAGATACTCGGCGGCGGCGTGCTGATCTTCTCGGTGAAGATAGCCTTCCTCTGCGACGGCTGGAAGCGGCTGATGTCCGTGGTGGACCCGGCCCGCAAGGACGAGGCATGAGGGCCTGGCCCCCGCGCGTCCCGCCGGGACACAGCGTCCCTACGGCCTTCCTGGACAGGGACGGCACGCTGAACATCAACAGGCCGGGCACCTATATCACCCGCCCGGAACAGCTGCGGCTTTACGCGCAGGCGCCGGCCGCGCTGCGGCTGATGGCGGCCAAGGGCTACAGGCTCGTCGTGCTGACCAACCAGTCCGGCGTGGCCCGCGGCTATATGAGCCTGGCCGCCGCCAAGGCCATAAACCTGAAGCTGGTGAGGGACCTGCGCCGCGCCGGCGTGAAGATAGACGCCGTGTACATGTGCCCGCACGGCCCGGACGACGGCTGCGGCTGCCGCAAGCCGGCCCCGGGCCTGCTCAAAGAAGCCGCCAAGGACAGGCCGGCCGACCCGCGCGGCTCCTTCCTGGCCGGCGACAAGGCCAGCGACCTGAAGATGGCCGCCAACGGCGGGATAAAAGGATTCCTGGTTCTGACCGGCGAGTGGCGCTCAGCGGGCGCCGCCGCCGCGAAGTCCGGCTACAAGGGGCTTCTGGCCCTGGCGCGGGCCCTGCCCGACGTAAAAAAAGGAAAGACCAAATGAAAAAACGCATACTGATCTCGCAGATCGCCACGCTGGTGCTCCTGGTCGCCGCCAGGCCCGAAAGCTGGACGCTGTTCTGGGCCGGCCTCGCGGTGATGGCGCTCGGCCAGGCCGTGCGCCTCGCGGCCAGCGCCGCCATCGTGAAGTCCAAGACCCTCACCACCACCGGGCCCTACTCCTCGGTGCGCAACCCGCTGTACCTCGGCACCATGCTGCTCACCGCCGGGCTGATGATCATGCTGTCCGCCCCCTCCCGCCCGCTGCTCACCGCCGGGATCTGGACCTTCGCGGTGGCCGCCTTCGGCTGGATCTACTACGTGACGATAAAGGCCGAGGAGGCCTTCCTGTTGTCGGTATACGGCAAGGACTTCGAGAACTACATGGCCGCCGCGCCGGCGCTGCTGCCGCGCTGCCTGAAGGGCTTCTTCGACTCCTCGGCCTATTCCGCAGAGGTGTTCCGCAAGAACAAGGAATGGCGCGGCCTCACCGCCTCGATACTGCTGGCCGTCTTCGTCGCGGTCCGCATAAAGTATGGTTTTTAAGGCGGCGCTGCTCGCGCTGCTGGCCGCCTCCCCGGCGGCCGCGGCCGACGACCTGCTGAAGCACCCTTACTGGGAGCTGCCGCGGTCCTCGACGGCCCCGGTCTCGCACGTGCCCGGCCTCGAGGCCGGCGAGACGCTTGAGTACGAGATCTACTGGGGCGTGATACACGTCGGGAGCGCCTACATGAAGGTGGAGGGCGCGGTGGACGTCTCGTCGCGCCCGGCGTGGCACATAGTCTCCGAGACGCGCTCCTCGTCGTTCATAGAGAACGTCTACAAGGTCGCCGACCGCAACGACTCGTGGATGGACGCCGGCGACCTGAGCTCGCGCGGCTACTACAAGAAGCTCTCCGAGGGCCGCCACTTCTTCAACGAGTGGTCGGTGTTCGACCTGGAGAACAGGCGTTTCTACGGCCGCAAGATGAACCGCAAGCGCCAGGTCTCGGACTTCGAGGGCCTGCTGGAGAAGCCGGCCAACGACATGCTCTCCGGCGTGTACCGCATACGCGCGATGCGCCTGGAGCCCGGCAAGGCGATAGAGATGGACGTCAACACCAAGAAGAACTGGCGCCTCTCGATAAAGGCCGGCAAGCGCGAGAAGATAGAGACCCCCTACGGAAAAAAGAAGTGCATCCTGGTGGAGCCGATGGCCGGCGAAGAGGGCATCTTCGTGGCCAAGGCCGGCAAGCGCATGCTCATCTGGCTCACCGACGACGAACTGAAACTGCCGATGATGCTGAAGGCCGAGATCTTCATAGGCTCGGTCACCGCCAAGCTGGTGCGCCGCACCGTCGTAAAGCCCTGACTCTCCCCCTCCTTCCCGCTTTTGTTATAATATCTATATTATGACAAAAGCGGTATTCAAACGGCTTTCCAACATAACTTCGCGTTTCCGCGGCCGCAAGATCGCCGTGTTCGGCGACATGATGCTGGACCGCTACATAAAGGGCTCGGTGCGCCGCATATCCCCCGAAGCCCCGGTGCCGGTGGTGCGCGTCAACTCGGAACGCACCGTCTGCGGCGGCTCCGCCAACGTGGCGGTGAACCTGGCCGCCCTCGGGGCCGAACCCGTGCTGGTCTCCGTGACCGGCGAGGACGCCGCCGCCTCCGAGTTCGACAGCCTGCTGGCGGGCGCGGGAGTGAGCCCCGCCTCGCTGGTGCGCGACCGCAATTTCCCCACCATAGAGAAGACCAGGGTGATAGCCGAGCACCAGCAGGTGGTGCGCTTCGACCGCGAACTGCCCGGCAACCTGACCGCGGCCGCCCGCCGCGCGGCGCTGGCCTCGCTGGAGAACGCCCTGAAGGGCGGCTGCCAGGCAGTGATACTTTCCGACTACGGCAAAGGCCTGCTCGAACCCGGCACCATAAAGGCCGCCACCGAGATGGCGATAAAGCGCGGCGTGCCCGTCTTCGTGGACCCCAAGGTGGAACATTTCCAGATGTACCGCGGCGTCACCTGCATCACCCCCAACACGATGGAGGCCTTCGGCGGCATGCGGACGCCGCAGAAGGACGGCCAGCAGGCCGCCGAGGAACTCGGCGGGCAGATACTGGCGAAACTGGCCTGCAGCTCGCTGCTGATAACGCAGGGCGAGCACGGCATGACCCTTTTCGAGCGCGACGGCCGCGCGGTGAAGAGCTCGCACATCCCCACCCGCGCGCGCGAGGTGTTCGACGTGACCGGCGCCGGCGACACCGTCATATCGGTGCTTTCGCTGGCCTGGGCCTCGGGCGCCCGCCCGCTGGAGGCCGCCATGGCCGCCAATTTCGCCGCCGGCATAGTGGTGGGCAAGCTGGGCACCGCCTCGGTGACCGTAGAGGAACTGATGGAGAGCGCCAGATCATGGATAAAGACTGCCTGATAGTAATACCGGCCCGCTACGGCTCGCAGCGCTTCCCCGGCAAGGTGCTGGCGGAACTGGGCGGCAAGCCGGTCATACGCTGGTGCTGGGAGGCCGCCGTCAAGGCCGGCCTCGGCGAGGTTACCATAGCCACCGAGCACCCCAAAGTGCTCGAGGCCTGCAGGGCCTTCGGCGCCCGCGCCGTGCTGACCAGCCCCCGCTGCCAGAGCGGCACGGACCGCGTCTACGAGGCCTCCCGCGGCACCCGGGCGAAGTTCGTGATAAACATACAGGGCGACGAGCCGTTCATGACCGCAGCCACGCTGAAGAAAGCTTTCAAGAAGCTCAAGACCTCCCCGGACTGCCAGATAGGCACCGCCTGCGTGCGCATAAAGTCGGACGAGGAGATGAACAACCCCAACTGCGTGAAGGTGGCCATGAACGCCGCCGGCCGCGCGCTCTACTTCTCGCGCTGCCCGATTCCGTTCCACCACGCGCTTTCCAATTTGAAAGGCTACCCGTACTTCAAGCACTGCGGCTTCTACATATACCGCCGCGAGGCCCTCGGGAAGTTCGTGAAGCTCAAGCCCAGCCCGCTCGAGCGGCTCGAGCGGCTCGAGCAGCTGCGCGCCCTCGAGAGCGGCATGCGGATAGCCGTCGCGGAGGTGGAACCGCTGGGCCCGGCGATAGACTCGCCGGAGGACCTGAAGGCGGCCGAAAGATTTCTTAGGAAAGCCCGCCGCTAGGCGGAGGGCCGGGCCGCCCCCCCGCCGGGGGACGGTCCCCGCGGGACTGCTGCGCTTGCGCGCTGGGAGAAAAATGACCAGATACATATTCGTCACCGGTGGCGTCGTAAGTTCGCTCGGGAAAGGCATCACCGCGGCCTCTATAGGCCGCCTGCTGAAAGCCCACGGGCTTTCGGTCAACATAGTGAAGTGCGACCCGTACATAAACGTGGACGCCGGCACGATGGCGCCCTTCCAGCACGGCGAGGTCTTCGTCACCGACGACGGCGCCGAGACGGACCTGGACCTCGGCTACTACGAGCGCTTCCTCGGCATAGACACCGGCCGCACGAACATAGTCACCACGGGCCAGATCTACCAGAGCGTGATAGCGCGCGAGCGCGAGGGCGGCTACCTGGGCCAGACCGTGCAGGTCATACCCCATATCACCGACGAGATAAAGAAACGCTTCGTGAAGGCCGGCGAAGGCTTCGACATAGCGATCATAGAGATAGGCGGCACGGTGGGCGACATCGAGAGCCTGCCCTTCCTCGAGGCCGCCCGCCAGATGCGCCCCGACCGCATGAGGAACGACGTGCTCTACCTGCACGTGACGCTGGTGCCCTACCTGAGCGCGTCCGACGAGCTCAAGACCAAGCCGACGCAGCACTCGGTCAACAAGCTGCGCGAGATAGGCATAGACCCGGACGTCATAGTCTGCCGCGCCGAGAAGCCGCTGGCCAAGGACATAAAGAACAAGATAGCCCTTTTCACCAGCGTCCCGAGGGAGGCCGTGATAGACTGCCCCGACTCCCCGTCGATCTACGACGTGCCCTTCGCGCTCAAGGCGCAGGGCCTCGACGAGCAGATCATGATGCTGCTGCGGCTCCGGAGCGCCAAGTGGGATTTCGAGGAGTGGACCGAGTTCACGCAGCGCCGCCGCGCGGCCGCGGCCGCCCAGCCGGTGCGCATCGCGATAGCCGGCAAGTACACCAAGCTGAAGGATTCCTACAAGTCCCTCGTGGAGGCCATACAGCACGGCTGCACCGCCAACGGCGTGAAGGCCGAGCTGGATTATGTCGACGTGGAGGAGGCCGATTTCAAGGCCCGCCTCGCCAGGGCCGACGGCCTGATAGTGCCCGGAGGCTTCGGCGACCGCGGCATAGACGGCAAGCTGGAGGCCGTGCGCTTCGCGCGCGAGCATAAGCTGCCCTTCCTCGGCATCTGCCTCGGCATGCAGTGCGCCACCATAGAGTTCGCCCGCAACGTGCTGGGCCTGAAGCGCGCCCACTCGGCCGAGTTCGACCCGAAGACGCCCCACCCGGTGGTCGACCTGATGGAGGCCCAGAAAGGCGTGAAGAACAAGGGCGGCACGATGCGCCTGGGCGCCTGGCCCTGCAGCGTGAAGTCGGGCACGCTCGCTCACAAGATATACGGCTCCGCCAACATCTCCGAACGCCACCGCCACCGCTACGAGTTCAACCCGAAGTACGCCGCGCAGTACGAGAAGAAGGGCATGAAGATAAGCGGCGTCAACAAGCAGATAAACCTGCCGGAGATCGTGGAGCTGAAGGACCACCCGTGGTTCGTCGGCGTGCAGTTCCACCCGGAGTTCAAGTCCCGCCCGCTGATGCCGCACCCGCTGTTCTTCAGCTTCGTGGCGGCGGCGGTGAAGAACAAGAAGAAATGACGGAGGCCGCGTGAAACAGAAACAGGTAAGGATCGGCAAAGTCTCTTTCTGCAACGACGGGCCGCTGGCCTACATAGCCGGCCCCTGCGTCATAGAGTCCACGAAAGGGTACACCGCGGAAGCGGCGGAACTGAAGCGGACCTTCGGCGCGCTGAAGACCCCGTTCGTGCTGAAGGCGTCCTTCGACAAGGCCAACCGCACGTCGCACAAGGCGTACCGCGGCATGGAGATGGAGAGCGCCCTTTCCTTCCTGAAGGACCTCAAGAACCGCCTGGGCGTGCCGCTGCTGGTGGACGTGCACGAGCCGGCGCAGGCCGCCCGCGTGGCGGAGGCCGCCGACGTGCTGCAGATACCGGCCTTCCTGTGCCGCCAGACCGACCTGCTCTACGCCTGCGCCGACACCGGCCGCGCGGTCAACGTCAAGAAAGGCCAGTTCCTGGCCCCGTGGGACGTGGGCAATATCATAAAGAAGCTCGAGAGCCGCGGCGCGAAGGACATCATGCTGACCGAGCGCGGCTCCTCGTTCGGCTACGGGAACCTCGTCGTCGACATGCGCGGCCTGGAGATCATGAAGGAGTTCGGCTACCCGGTGATCTTCGACGCCACGCACTCGGTGCAGAAGCCGGGCGCGCTCGGCACCGCCACCGGCGGCGACAGGCGCTTCGTGCTGCCGCTGGCCAAGGCGGCGGCGGCCCTCAAGATAGCCGGCATATTCTTCGAGGCCCACCCCAAGCCGGAACAGGCCCTCTCCGACGGGCCCAACTCGCTGAGGCTCTCGTCGGTGAAGCGGATCGTAGCGGCGCTCAACAAGGTGGACAGGCTGGCGCGGGAGCTTTCCTCCCTTTCCAGCGACTGAAAGGAACGTATATGAAATGCACCAACTGCGGGCAGGAGAACCGCCCCACCCTTAAATTCTGCAAGAAATGCGGCAGCGACCTCACTGCCCCGCCGGCCTGGTTCCCCGACTGGCGCTGGCATTTAAAGGCGCTCTCGTGGATATACATCTCGCTGACGGTGCTCTACTTCTCCGTGAGCTGGCTGCTGCACAAGCTCCCCCCGCCTTACGACCAGAGGCAGATCCCGGCCGAGATGACGCCGTGGCTGAACCCCCACAAGGTGGTGCCGCAGTGAACGCCGGGGACGCCGCGCTGATCCGGACCGCGAAGGCCGTGATCGCCTCGGAGGCGAAGGCCGTCTCCGGGCTGTCCGCCTCGCTGGACGCCTCCTTCGCCAAGGCGGCCCGCCTGGTACTGAACTGCCGCGGCAAGGTGGTGCTGCTCGGCGTGGGCAAGTCCGGCCTCATAGCCCGCAAGATAGCCGCCACGCTGGCCTCCACGGGCACGCGCAGCATATACGTGCACCCCGTCGAATCGCTGCACGGCGACCTCGGCATGATAGCGGCCGACGACGCGGCGATAGCCCTTTCCTATTCCGGCGAGACCGAGGAAACGGCGAAGCTGCTGCCGATACTCAAGAGGCAGGGCCTGCCGGTGATAGCCATGACCAACAACCCGGCCTCTCGCCTGGCCAGCCGCGCCGACGTGACGCTGCGCCTGCGCGTTAAATCCGAGGCCTGCCCCTTCGGGATAGTCCCCACCTCTTCCACCACCGCGATGCTGGCGCTGGGCGACGCCCTGGCGATGGCCGTCATGACCGCCAAAGGTTTCGACAAGAGCCGCTTCGCGAAGCTGCACCCCGGCGGCAACCTGGGCAAACTGCTGAACCTGAAGGTAGGGGACCTGATGCACAAGGGCGCGGACAACCCGGTGGTGCGCGAGACCGCCAGGATCTCCGAGGCGCTGAAGGTGATGACCGCGACACATGCGGGCGCGGTCTCCGTCACCGGCCGCGGCGGCCGCCTCACCGGCTACTTTACCGACGGCGACCTGCGCCGCTGTCTGCAGAACGGCGCCTGCCGGCTGGAGGCCCCTGTAGCCTCCGTGATGACGCGCGGCCCGCTTACCGTCCACCCCGAGACGATGGCCATGGAGGCCGCGCGGCTGATCTCGGAGAAGAAGATAGACAACCTGCCCGTTACCGACAGCAGGACCGGCAGGCCAGTCGGCATCATAGACGAGCGCGACCTGCTGAAGGAAGGCCTGGGTTGAAGAAGACCTGCGCCCTCTTCCTGCTTGGCGCCCTGTGCGCCTGCTCCGGCGACAAGGCCCGCGAGGCCGCGCCCGGCGTGAGCCTGCTTGAGAACTTCAGGATGGCCGAGTCCGCCGCGGGCGGCCGGCGCTGGAGCCTGGAGGCCGCCTCGGGGCGGCTCGACGAGAAGAAGGGGCTGATAGCGTTCGTTTCGCCGAAGATAAAGTTCTATACGGACGGGAAGGTCACCTCTGAACTGACCGCCCGCACGGGCCTGCTCCACATGAAGGACAAGGCCGCCGAACTGACCGAGGACGTGCGCATAGACGCCGTCGCCGAAGGCATGAACCTGCGCACCGCGCGGCTTTTCTACAGTTCCGCCAGGGGCAAGGTATGGACCGACGACCCGGTGACCATACTGCGCGGCCGCACGGTGATAAAGGGCCGCGGCTTCACCGCCAACCCCGACCTTTCCGAGATCGAGATACGCCACCAGGAAACGAGGATGTCCAGATGAGAACCCGGCTTTCCGTCCTGGTCCTGGCCCTGGCGCTGCCGGCCGCCGCCGCGGCCGGCGAGGATTTCCTGATGGGCTCGGTGGTCAAGAGCGACCGCTGGAAGATGGACCGGGCCAACGACCGCGAACTTTTCGACGGGGACGTCTCGTTCAGGAACCCGCGCTATACGCTGAAGGCTGACCACGCCGCCTATTCCCGCCGGACCAAGGTCTGGGACATATACGGCTCGGTGTACACGCTGCGCCGCTTCGACGACGGCTCCAGGGTGGAGGTGGACTGCGACAGGTCCGTCTACAGCGAGGGGCTGGAAGAGGCGCGGCTGCGCCGGGGCGCGCTGCCGGTACGCATGAAGTACACCGCCCCCGACGGGCGCGTGCTGCGCGGCCTCTCGGACAGGGCCGACGCGGCTAACGCCGCCGGGCGTATAGATTTCGCCGGGGCCTTCACGCTCTCCACCGAGAACCTGGACATCCACGCGGAGAAGGGCAGCTACGACAACGCCGAGCGCAGCTTCCTGATCCATGATTCGACCCCGGCGGCCGTCGGCACCAGGGAAGGCTACGATTTCGCGATAAACGCGGACAGCATAAAACTGTTCCGCGACAGCCGTGACATAAAGTTCACGGACAGGGTCAGCGGCTGGGTAAAGGACGTCCCCCCCGCCGCGGCAAAGCAGGAAAGACGATGAAACTGGAATGCGCTCTACTTGAAAAATCCTTCGGCCGCCGGCAGGTGGTCAACGGCATCTCGCTCAACGTGAATTCCGGCGAGGTCTGCGGCCTGCTTGGTCCCAACGGCGCCGGCAAGACCACCACGTTCCACATGCTGGTGGGTTTCCTGGAGCCTGACGCCGGCAAGGTGTTCATGGACGGCCGCGACGCGACGAAGGAGCCGATGTTCCAGCGCGCCCGCGGCGGCATAGGCTACCTGGCGCAGGAGCCCACGGTGTTCCGCGGGCTCACGGTGGCCGAGAACCTGGAGGCCATACTTGAGCGCACGACGCCGGACCGCAAGGCCATGCGCGAGCGCGTGGACTCGCTCCTGGCCGAGTTCGGCCTGACGAAGCTGCGCGGCCAGAAGGCCTGGACCCTCTCCGGCGGCGAGAAGCGCAGGCTCGAAGTGGCCCGCGTGATGATAAACGATCCCAAGATCATACTGCTCGACGAGCCCTTCGTCGGCATAGACCCGATAACGGTCAGCGACCTGAAGAAGATCATCCTGCACCTGAAGGAGAAAGGGATAGGCGTGCTGATCACGGACCACAACGTGCGCGAGACGCTGTCGATAACGGACCGCTCCTACCTGATCTACAGCGGCCAGATACTGATCGACGGCGACGCGGACAAGCTGCTCAACGACCCCAAGGCCAGGGAACTCTACCTCGGCTGGGATTTCAAGCTCTGACCGCCGTCCAGCAGGCGGCGCAGTTCACCCAGCAGCCCGGCGGCGGTGACCGGCTTCTGCAGGAAAGGTACGCCCTTCAGGGCCTCCGCCTTCATCTCCGGATGGTCGGCGTGGCCTGACATCAGCAGCACCTTCACTCCGGGAAAATCCGACTTCAGCCTGGCGGCCAGTTCGGCGCCGCCCATCTTGGGCAGCACCAGGTCCAGCACGGCCGCGCTTATCGCCGAGCCGCGTCTGGCCAGCAGCCCGGCGGCCTCAAGCCCGTCGGCGGCCTCCAGCACCTCGTAGCCGTGGTAGCGCAGTATCCTCGAGATGACGCCGCGCACGGACGGTTCGTCCTCGGCCACCAGCACGGTCTCGCTGCCGCGCAGGCTTTCCAGCGCCGCCTCCGCGCCGGGCCCTTCGTCCCCGGCCGCGGCGCAGCGCGGCAGGTATACCTTCATCGTGGTGCCTTTGCCGGGCGCGCTCTCCACGGCTATATGCCCGCCCGACTGCGTCACGATGCCGTAGACGGTGGAAAGGCCCAGGCCGGTGCCGCGGCCCTCCCCTTTCGTCGTGAAGAAAGGCTCGAATATATGCGCCTGCGTGGCTTCGTCCATACCGGAGCCGGAATCGCTGACCGAAAGCAGGACGTAATCCCCCGGTTTTAGGGGGCAGCAGGGGACGGCGCCTTCCTCCCCGACGTAAGAGTTGCGCGTCGATATCAGTATGCGCCCGCCGGCCGGCATGGAGTCCCGCGCGTTGACCACCAGGTTCAGCACCACCTGTTCAAGCTGGCCCGGGTCCGCCTTGATAGTAGCGAGGTCCGGGTCGGTGCGCATCTCTATCGTATAGGTCTCGCCTATCAGGCGGGAAAGCATCTTGGCCAGGTTGGCCAGCAGCGCGTTAAGGTCCAGCACGCGCGGCGCCAGCATCTGCTTTCGGCTGAAAGCGAGCAGCTGCCGGGTGAGAGCACCCGCCCGCTCGGTCACGCCGCGTATCTCCTCCACGTCGGCGCGCCGTTCGTCGCCGGGAGGTATGCTGGCGAGCAGCAGGCCCGTATAACACTCCAGGGCGGTCAGCAGGTTATTGAAATCGTGGGCGACGCCGCCTGCCAGCCGGCCTACGGCCTCCATCTTCTGGGCCTGCCGCAGCTGGTCCTCGAGACGCAGCTTTTCCTTCTCCGCCTGCAGGCGTTCGCTGATATCGCGCGCCACCAGGACCGAGTAGACGTCGTCGGTAAAAGCGACCAGGCTGACGGTCACCTCCACCGGGACCTCGCCGCCGCCGCAGCGGCGCAGGGCCGAGATCCGCGTCACCGGGCCGCCGGCGCCGCTAAGGAAATCCCGGCCCATCCTGGCCAGCGGGGTTATGACGGAGCCGGCCTCCAGCTTCTCCAGCGAGGTGCCCACCAGCCGGTCCCGGTCGCAGCCGAGGCCGCGGCAGCAGGAACCGTTGGCGTCCATTATCAGGCCGGTGCGGGAGTGCACCAGCAGTATGTATTCCTGCGTCTGGTCCAGCAGCGCCCGGAAACGCTCCAGCTCGCCGAGCTTGCGCTGCAGCTCGGGGTAATAGCTCTTCTGCAGGGACCTCTCGCCGAGGCCCATGATGCTGTTGCGCAGTTCCTCGCGCGGGTCAGAAGGCGCTGTCATATATCCGTTCTATCTCGGCCTGCGACGGCAAGCGCGGGTTGGTGACCATGCAGGGGTCCTTCAGCGCGTTGGCGGCCAGCGAGGCGATGTCGGCGCGCTTCACGCCGAGCTTGGAGAGCGTGCTCGTTATGCCGGCGCGCCCGC
>ERZ1645187.2732-NODE-2732-length-15294-cov-25.623204_pt1 | contig 15294 bp, 33 predicted proteins | sample MGYA00575352_ERZ1645187 | MGnify/ENA primary metagenome ERZ1645187 (study PRJEB40837, sample SAMN11349314) | freshwater sediment metagenome | isolation source: river sediment | host: Sediment | place: India: Wazaribad , New Delhi | collected 2017-02-21 ...
ATAGACCGTGCGACAAGCGGCACCTTGGAAGATGCCACCTGTCAGATTTCTATGGAGTCACCCACAGGAGGACGCCCAGGAGGAGGAAGAGGGAGACGGCCCCGAGGGCGTCTCCAAGCAGGCGGCGGATGGAGCCGGGGCCATCGAAGATCCTTGCCATGATCATTCTTCCCACTCCTCGTCATCCCGGTCGTCCTCGTCCGTGTCCCAGTAGTCCGGGCCGGGGATCGGGCGACCGTCGTCGTCCCAGTCGCCACCGGAGGCGATGTGCGCGTACATCCGACGCTCCCTCTCGGCGGTGTCCTCGGGGGACTCGAGCTGATCCACCCGGCTCTCGGGATAGTTCTCCCGCAGCCTCTCATATGCCTCGTCGCGAGTCGAGGCGCTGATGTCGACGCCGAACTCGCACCCGGTCTCGTCGATCATGACGGCGTGAAATCTGGTCATTTGCATCCTCCAGCTGATATGGCGAGGGCGACCGCCGCCCCCGCCGCCTAGTCTCTAGCCCCAGGTGTGCAGGGGGCCGTCGTAGTCGAGGCCGTCGCCGCTCTCCTCGGCGTCCTGGACGATGCCCGCCCAACGCTCGCGCTCCAGCGCCTCGATGTCCTCGTCCGCGTCACAGCGCAGGTCGTGCAGGATGCTCGCCAGGGCGCACGGATTGCTCCGGGCGCAGGCGGGCAGGTTCAGTCGGGTGATGAGTCCCATGTCTTGTCTCCCAGGGAAGAGCCGACGACCGCCGCCAACTCTAGAGTCAGCCTGGGCGCGGGGACTCCTCTCGGCAACTCACGACGTTCGGATCTCCTCCCTGGTCTCGCTCTGCTCGTCGTCCTCGAAGTAGATGACATGCCCCGAGTGGGCGCGCAGCCCCGCCTCGAGATCGATGTAGTCGGCGGACATGGTGCGCATCCCGCTGGGCCCATCGGAGAACTGCCACTCCGTCTGGCCAAGGGTGGCCTGCCCCTCGGGGTAGGCGGAAAGGTCGGTGACCACGCCCCGGACGATCCATACCTGCCTGCTGTCTATCCTGCTGCTCTTCATGCTGTCCTCACGAGTGAAAGGTGAATCTTCCAGCGGCGCGGTCGAAGATCGCGCCGATGACGTAGCTTGGCTCCGGGTACCCGTCGCCATGGGTGTATCGAGCCGTGAGCTCGACATTCTCCCCCTCGACCGAGGAGTAGATGTTCACGACCGGGAACGTCATGTTCCAAGTCGCGAGGTAGCCGATCGCCAGGAGAAGCTGATCCCCGCCTGTGATGGCGGAGATCTCTGTCTTCCTGACGGCGTCGATGTGGATGTAGCAGTCGCGCCGCTCGGCCATCTCTCAGCCCTCCGTCAGGGGGCCGAGAGTCATCAGCAGGGAGTCGTACTGCATGACGAGATGCCCAGGGGGGATGCGGGTGGAGACGATCTTGGGCATCTCGCCCATGCCAGAGTACCACTGGGACGGGGAGACCTCGAAGTAATGTCCCTCGCCAGTGACACCCACGCAGCGAACGATGTACTCGGTCCCCTCGCCCCGCGCCTCGGTGTCGCGGAACTCGTCGGAGAAGATCCACTCGCCCGTCGCGTCGAGACGAGAGGCGAAGCGCAGCTGATCCCTGACCCAGTTCGTCGGCCTGTTGAAGTCGTTGATGTCCATCGTCTAGTCTCCCATGCCCACGGGCGCGACCGCCGCGCCCTGCGAGACAATGGTGGCCCTGGGACATGCTCGCGCCAACTCACGAGGCTAGGATCGCTCTGGGGGATATTGCGAGCGGCGGGGGCGGGGGCGGGGGGGCCTTCCAGCGGGTGACGACAGTGCTAGGGAGGGTCGGAGACGCCCGCGCCAGGGCTGGGTGGGGGCTGGTGCCCGCCCTGGCGCGGGGTGCTCGGCGAGCGGGGGTCGGCCAGGACGCCCGCCAGCGGTCGAGAGATCTCTCTTGATCAGATCCCTCTGCAGACCGATCGTGGGATCCCTCTTGAGAGGGATCAGTGCGAGGACAGATCCCTCTGGACAAGCGGCATCTTGTCGACCGACCAGGGCTGGGTGGGGGCTGGACCCTGGTCGGTCGACAGGCGGCACCCCGAGGGATGCCGCCATCTCTTGTCGCCTCAGTGGGCGGGTTCCTGGCGGGCCGAGGTCGCGGCGCTCGGGTTCGCCGTCAGGCGGCGACGGGCCGGGGCCTTCTCGGGGTAGCCGAAGACCTTCGGGGCCAGCCGCTCGATCTTCTCGCCCTGGGCGCGGGCCTTGTCGATGGCCAGCCGGATGTCACGCTCGGCAACCTCGAACATCTTGGCCATCTCGGGCACGGACTTCTTGCCCTCCTTCAGGGTCGCCACGACCTTGCCCGCCAGCGGGGCGATCCGGCTGGTCCGCTTGATCGGTGCCAGCGCGGGGATCGGCGAGGCGGCGACGCCCGTGGCCCCGTCGTCGACCTGGGTGCCATCCTCGGTCGTGAACGGGTGGAAGGAGCGGCCCACGAGGGCCTCGATCCCACCCTCGGCGAAGAGGGCGTTGGCCTCCTCGGCGGACAGCACGGTCTTCTCGGGCTGGTCACCCTCGGGGGCCGGGGCGTCCATCGCCGCCGTGTCCTCCTCGCCGACCGCGTGGGCGGCGTCGGGGACGGGCAGCTCGTCCGAGGCGAGGCCCAGGGTCAGGTCGACCTCCTCGTCCGTCTTCCCGACCAGGGAGGCCAGCAGCTCCGCGTCGGACATCTCATCCTCCCGCGCCGCCTCGATCTCGCCCTCGGTCGGCGGGAAGTCCTGGATCGTGTCGGGGTCGATCGGGTCGGCCACGGCCTCGCCCACCAGGCTCGCCTCCAGGGCGTCGATGATGGGCGTCTCGGGGACCGGGGCGGGGATCGCCATCAACTCGCCATTCTCGTTCGTCATCGGGGCGAGGTCGGTGGTCGCCTCGGGGGCGGGGGCGGGCAGCAGGCCCATCGCCTGCAGATCCTGCTCCATCGGGGAGGTCGTGGTCGCGGCGCGGGCCTTCAGGCCAGAGGTGCGCTTCTTCGTCATGGTGGTCTCCTTTTCTGTGTCTCGTCTTCGGTAGTCAGCCCAGGAACGACCGCCGCCCTGGCTACCTGAGTCCACCATGCCCCAGGTGGGTACATCGGGAAAGGGGGCTCACTGGGATCCCAATGGGCGATGGTGCGACAGTCTGGCGGGGGCGGCGAGATCCCTCTAGACATGGCTAGATCCCTCCTAGGAGCGATTTTCGGCCCCTAGATCCCTCCTAGGAGGGCTAGATCCCTCTATCGAGGGGCTAGTACTCGAGATACGCGCGTGGTAGGTGGAACACGCGTGTGCTCACGCGCGGGGGCGCGGGCGCTCGGGCGCTGGTCTGAGAGCAATGGGTGCTGTCGGAGAGGCCCAGGAAGGGGGTCGCCTGGGGTGGGGGCTGGCGCGCGGGGCGGGGGACCATCGGCGAGGGCGGTCGAAAAATCGCGCCTAGATCACTCTAGAGAGGTTATTATGAGACTAGAGGTGTCCTAGCACCTCCCTCTAGCAAGAATTTTCCTTGTCTCGAGAGGGATTTGCGGGCAAGATGGGTCCATCCGGGGAGGGATCCCCGCGACCATGCGAGAGATCCGTCTTGATGACGGATCGGACCGCGACGAGAGCCGACCGACAAGCGGCATCTCACCGACAGCCGAGAGAGTGATCTCTGCGGCTGAAAGATCTATCACGCGAGCGATCTTGTGTGAGATCCATCTGTCGGAGCGAACACAGCTCCATGAACAGAAGATCAATCACGTCCGGACCGACAGACAAGCGGCATCTCTCTTTGCAGGGATCTCGTTGGTACCGACTGACAAGCGGCATCTTTCCACCCACAGAGCCGACACGGACCGACTGACAAGCGGCATCCCTGTGCTCAACGACTCAGTCTAGACCGACTGACAAGCGGCATTCCATCAACCCAAGCAGCGTCTTTTCACTGCCCAGGGAAGGGGTTGCTCAGTCCCACCATCACCCTCTGCTCGGGCTACTTGACTTGCAACGCTCGACTTGAAAATCACAAGCACCTAGAAATGATGCAAAAACAATACTCTAGAATACTCTCTCTCCTTAGAGAGAGAGAGAGAGATACTACTAGGAACACTTTTGAGTAGCGACCGTTGCAATAGTCTAGGCTTTTTTGTTGTAGCTCGAGCAAAGTCGATGCGGTGAGTACCCTCCTCTGGGCAAAGGGATAAGACCGACTGAGCAGTAGAACACAAGTCAAGCAACCCAAGCGAATGCTCCCCCTAGAGCCTCCCTAGGCCCTAGTCCAGCGTCCATCGTCCACATTCTCTCGATCTTCATATGCTAGACGCTCCTCAAGAAATTGTTGGCGATGTCAGCATCGCTGATCAATAACCTTCCAGGACATGTCATCAGGAGTTCGTCAGCATATGCCCACAGGAGAGTTCAAGAGGGTTCCTCGCTCAAAGATACAGGCCGAGCTAGATGCGCTGCTCGTTGATGAGAAGGCGACCAGAGATGCCTACAAGAGGCATGAGATCAGGAGGAGACGCATGGCCCTCCACCAGGAGCTCACGAGAAGATCTGAGTCGGAGAGAATGGATGCCATTGGTCGACTGGAGAGAGGCGATGGTCTCGTCGGAAAGTTTGGCCTCGCCGTCTCATATGCCCAGCTGTACCTTGATCGGCTCGAAGAGGGCAGATGGCCCGAGGCATTCAAATGCGTCTCCTTCCTCGAGGAATGTCGTCTCCTGCTCGGCAATGATCAGATCACGATGACCGCCCAGAATGCCGCCATGAGATCTTCTCTACACAGGTTCTGCAAGCGGCAGATAATGGACAACGGCACCCGCCTATATGTCTACATCCTCCCCACCGCCAGGGATCAGCTCCTACACATTTTCAAGACCGCGCCGCGCGGGTTCGGCCTGAGGGAGCGGGCGAGGGAGATCTTGATCCTCCGGCACGAGACCGACCCAGGCCCAGTCGATGACACCCCCGCGTCCTGAGTCGGACCACCCGTTCTCCCTGGGCATTCTCCCACCACCCACCGAGACTGGGGGTCGTCTTCTGTCCCGGCGGACCGCGCCGCTGGATGCCGAGCGGGAGTTCATCTACCACCATCTGCTCGATCAGATCGACGAGCGGGAGTACCGAGAGCACGTGCCAGCGAGCGAGGCCACCTGCCTCTTCCCCCGCCCCTCCGACCACCCCGCCCTCCTTGGGCACCAGCGTCTCTTCCGGGTGCGCTTCTGCGCCCTGATGCAGCATCATATGCCTAGGGGATTTCCTAGGTACCTTCGCCTAGGAAATCCCCTAGGCGATTTCATCATCCTCCCCCGCCCAGACCTCTTGGTCTACTGGATATGGCTCCATGGTCCCGCCAACGTGGCCCGGAGAATTGTCTAGCAATTCTACGGGCCACGTTGTCTAGACCTGTCCTCCCTACATCAGATCACGAGAATGTCAATTCTCGTGACCTGATGTTGATTGTCTCTTCTTGTCGTAGATCCTGTACCCCTCCACGATCATCGCCATCACGACCAGCGCCGCCAGTCCCTTGAGGATGCCAGTCAGGATGGAGTCATCCAGCCAGATGCAGGCGACCGCCACCGATATGCCCAGGGACTCGGCCCTGCTGAACTTCGGCTCGAGCATGAATTTTCTCACCATTCCCTGTCCCTCAGCACCAGCTGATGGTCCTCTCTCCTGCAGGCCCGGCCCGCCAGGACGAGTCGCCACCCGAGGAGGAGCGCCCCGACCCATGTCCTCGGCGGGGTGATGAACCCCATGTATACTAGATCATATGGACTGATCAACCACTTTCTCACAGAGCGCCTCCCATTCCTGCACATCCGCGATATCTGGGCCGAAGACCGCCCCATATGAGAGCGAGACCGTCTGCGTGAGGAGGACCAGGCGCTCGCCCCGAGTGTCCTCGACAATGAGCTCGCCCTGTCGCTCACCAGTTCTCTCGACCCGGCAGTCATATCTGTCATCCAGGGTGGCCTGCCAGACCACCTGTCTCTTGATGTCCTCGCTCATTCCTGCAGCCCCGCCTCCTCGACTCTATGCACAAATTCCCCGATCGCCTTGTTCAGAAGATCGTACCTCCGAGCGGCGAGGTCGTCCTCTCCCTTGGACTCGGCGAGGAGCCGCCTGTGGCCCTCCACGTGCAGCATCGCCTCGAGCTCCCCCTTCGCCCTGGCCCAGAGGATCGCCTTCTGCATTCCGAGGTTGATCCGAGCGTCGCTCATTCCAGCGGCCTCCACTGGTCTGGGACAGCTCCCCATATCACCCCAGGCTCGCTGATTGGCAGTCGGTCGTGGGCGTCGGCGAAGTGGACCACGCGGGTCTGCTCCCACCCCGGCTGGGTGCATCTCGCCTCGAACCAGGTGCCATCCCTCGGGGCGCTCTTGATCGGTCTCCAGTCCTCGCTCACCTCAGCATCTCCTCTATCCTGTCCTGGTACCATGCCTCTGTCTGCCCAGGAGGGGCCTCGGACATGGCCCTGAGCCCCGCCTCCAGACGCTCGATCCGCGAGTGGAGCTTGCCAACCTCCTGTCGCCAGTGGTCGAGGGTGACCGTCTCGACCCTCGACTCCGCCCGCGTCCTCTCGATCAGCCCCATGACGAGATCCAGTCGAAGGAACGCGGCCACGCTGTCAGGCTTCTTCTCTCTATAGTAGAAGCCATTGTTGCCGGGGTCGGCGAATACGAACTCCAGCACCTCCTCCCCGGACCTGGGGTGTGGACGGGGAGGCGAGCGGAGGCCATTCAGGACGAGCACCGCCGAGAGCATGTCCACGGTGCTGACCCTCTTGGGTCTGTCCGTCTCTCTCCTCTCCGCGTCTCTGCATCCCTGGCAGAGGTAGGGTGGGCGCGGGTCCATCCCCTCCTCCTGGGCGGTGAACCGAAACGCCGCCCCGCATCTCTCACACGTTGCCATCTCTTCTCACTCCTTGGTTCCAGTTCTCCACCGCCTCCTCCTCGGTCGCGCCCCTCGGACCCATGCAGTCGCAGCAGAGGCAGGAGACCCTCGTCCCGAACCTCTGGACAGAGAATGCCCAGTGGCCCCGCATCGGGCCGCACCACGGGCAGTCGGCGACCTGGTGGCTAGCTCTCATTCAGAGCCTCCGCAGATTGGACACCTGCACCCGTCCGGGTGCCTTCTAGGTTCCATTGGCCTCCCCTTGGGCACGGGCATCAGTTCCTCCTCTCCAGATGTGTCTTGTACCAGCTGAGAAGCTCGGCGTAGGCCCACTGCTCCAGCTCGGTCGAGTCCGCCCCGAGTCTCTCCAGGAACGGCATGAAGGAGCGGGTGAACCAGAGGCTAGAGCCATCGTGCCAGCATGGCCCGTCGAGAAACTCGCACATCTCATGAGAGGGGGGATCCCCCTCCCGGTACCCCGATGGGACCCGGCTGTGCACCTCGACGCCGCCATACCATCTCTCACCGAAGAGGGTCGGCACCCCCTCGGGGAACTCCTCGCACCAGATGTTCACCGCCCCTCCTGGGCCGACCACGACCCAGTCGTGCCTCGTCCCTGTCTTCTCGTGCCTGAACGTCAGCCCCTCTGTCACCAGTCCATCCCCCCGCTCATGTAGACGACAATGCCCACCCAGAGGATCTTGCACGAGATGTGCAGCATCTGGTCAGTGGTGTAGCCGATCCTCTTGGCGCACTTCAGGTCGTCGATCACCGCGTGGGCCGCCAGCTCGATCAGGGCGAGGATCAGCGAGCCAGAGATCAGGCCCACGAACCCCGCGTGGATCCCGCAGTGCGCGAGCATCCCCTGGTGCCATGGCACCCCCGGCAGGGGTCTGTGCCTGTTCTTCGCCTCGCTGAGCCACTGACCCTGGAGCGGGTAGTCGGCCAGCAGGTGCCCGAAGAGCAGGAGCGAGAGGAGGACGACGGCATCATATGGTGACATGTGTATCTCACAGGAATGGAAGGGGGTTGAGGCCCCAGATGAGGACGAGGCAGGCGACGAGGGTCGACAGGCCCAGGACGGCACCAATCCAGAGTCCTATGATCGCCCCCTCTAGCCCCTCCCCCTTGTATCGACGGAAGACATTGGTGGTGACACCGATCAGGAAGCCAGCCATGAACCCGAGATATGTCAGGATTGCCGTGGCCGCCAGCATCCCCAGCCACTCGAAGAAGGTCATCCCTCCACCCTCCCCTCGGACCCCGTCTGAGGGGAGGGTGGTGCATCTTCCTCGCTCTCCCCGTCCTCCCTGTCCCCCGCCCCGAACACCTCGTCGATCAGCGCCTCGGCCCAGGCCGGGTCGTTGTTCGCCTTGATCAGCATGGAGGTCAGCAGCAGGACGTGGTGGGGGACGGGCGTGTCCCCGCCCTCGGCGATGCTCTTGGGGATCATCAGGTCCAGCCTGCCATCCTCGTTGGCGACCAGCGCCACCGCGCTCGCCGGGAGGATGGTGTCCCCGTCTTCCGTCTCAGTCCCGATCACCTTCGATCTCCCTCTGCGCAACAACGTGGTAGTCCCCGTTCTGGGTGTCGATCACGGCGACGATCCGAAATCCCTGCTCTGCCAGGCTCGCCACCAGCTGCCCGAGGTCGCCAATTCCTCTCGCCGTGTAGACCCCGGCCTCCGATCTCATTCCTCTTCCTCCCCCGGCCCATCCTCGCCAGCCTGGGGGAACTCAGCCGCCCTGGGGTACCAGAGGGCGAAGAACTCATTCCCCATCCCCGTGTTGCCAGACATGCTGTAGAAGTTCATGTTGGCCGGGTGGAAGTACACCCCCTCCGGGATGGGGGGCGGCTCGTCCCTCATGGCGGACCTGTCGTAGACCTCGGCCTGGTAGGGCGTGTAGCCAGTGGTCGGGACGTAGCAGGCCATCACCGAGACGACTCGTCCAGAGGTCGTGACCAGCCCCGCGTCCACAAGCTCCTGCATGCTATCTGGCACCCGGCTGCCGAATGCCTGGTAGAAGGCCCCGTCCCGCACCCGGTCCAGGAGTCTCTTGGCTCTCGTGCTCAGCTTCTTCTCCATTGCCCCACCTCACACCGTCTTCACATCCATGCCGAGCGCCTCCGAGAGAAGACGCTCCTGCATGTCGGCCTCTTGCTCGGCCCCGTCCGCCATCGCCTGGATGTACTCCAGCTCTGTGAAGACACCCTTGGCAATGAGCAGGCGGGCCAGGCCACCCTGATCAGCCTTCGACATGTCGATGCCAACCCGCGTGTGCTTGAATTCCGCGTCTGGGTCGGGGTTCCTCGGGGTGAAGGCGATCGCGGTCTGCACCCGATGAGCCGCCCTGCTGTACCGCGCCCTCGCCTCCTCGATCGTCTCTTGTCCCATCTCATTCTCCAATCGTCGTTGCAGGGTGTCTCTCGCCTGGGACGCCCAGGGCGTCGGCCCATCTGGCGGCGTGGATGTCCCCACGCTCCAGGTCAAGGGCGATCTCCAGGGCCTTGGTCGGGGAGTGGCCCTTGGCGACCAGCCCCTGGATCACGATTTGTCTCTTTCTCTCGATCATCACTTCAATCCCATGTACTCGTGCAGGAACGCCGACTCGTCATCGACGAGGCTCGGGGCGAGGCGGGCGAGTATCTCCCTGGCCCGTCGCTCCCGCGCGCTCTCGGCGTCTCTCTTCCTCTGGATCTCCAGGTCCTGACCGCTCGGGCGCTGGACGCTGGCCTGGGAGAGCGGCAGGTAGTAGGCCCCGCCGATCTTGAGCATCTTCACCTCCGAGATGGGGCAGCTGCCGCCCTGGACATAGCCATTCCGGCCCAGCCTCTCGGCTGTCGTCCGCAGCTCGCAGTAGTACTTGACGTACTCCTGCCCGCGACCCTCGGTGAGGTCGGTGTTCGTGAAGACGGCGAAGACCGTCGCCTCCTGGGCCGCGCCACCACCGCGTAGGATCACCATTCCTCGTATCACCTCCCCTGCCTGCTGGGCGATCCGCCGCCCGTGCTCCCCCTCGTTGGGATCCTCGGCCAGCGTCTCGAGATCTTCTAGAAGCTCGTTGTGGCCCTCCAGGTTCTCGAGCTCGATCAGGTCCAGGATGGAGTGGCTGATCCTTCTCGCTGACTCCTGCGCGTCGGAGTTTCCCCGCGCCACCCAGTCCGGCGGTCTGTCGCCAGCCGACTTGGCATGCCCCGCCCCGTACTGCATCGCCGAGTAGACCAGCCGCGCCACTCGCTCGGCCAGGGTCTCAGGCATCGGGGTTGTCACTCTGTCAGTCATCAAACTCTCCACTTCTCGCGATCTCGATCAGTCGCCCCACGCCCTCCAGCGAGAATGCCTGCTCGTTCTTGAACCCAGACATGATGCGCATCACCGCCGCCTCGATCCCCGGCGCGGCGGGGAGGCTCGGCTCCAGCACGACTGGTCTATGGACGCGCCACCATGTCCCCCTGACCAGACGCCACGAGATGTCAGGGTCGCCCCGCCGCTCCTCCTCCGGGTTGTCCCAGAGGTACAGGTTGAACTCCAGCCAGGGGAACTCCCGTGCCACTGTCGCCAGCTCTGTCTCGATCTCCTCCACGGAGGGCCACTTCCCGAAATTCTTCTCCATGTGGACGGTGCCGTCCGGGTGGACGGGGCCGTGGGGTCCATGGATGTAGGAGCAGGCGATCCAGTCGGACTGGAGATGCCCAAGGGAGACATGGTGCATCCCCGCCAGCTGCTCCTCGCTCGCCGCCGTGTATCCCAGGAGCTGGCAGACCTGCTCTCGGAAGGCGTGGTCATTCCCGGCGTACTCCGGCCAGCGGAGGGTGCAGTCCGTCCGAGCGATGTACTGCAGCGCCAGTCTCTCGCTGACACGAGGTCCGATGAGCACCACGTGCGGCCACTTGTTCGTGATCACATGCTCTGGTCCAGTCATCTCAGTCTCCTCTCGACGAGCGGCGAAGGTGTCGGTGGCAGAGGTACTGGTTGTTCGGCAGGAACACGACGATCTCCGCCTTGTCGCTCTCGCGCTGCCACTGGGACTCGTCGCTGATCCACGGGCCGTCAAACTCGAGCATCCGGTCGCGCCGCTCCGCCGCCGCCGAGATCTTGTCCAGCGTGACCGGGTTGAAGTCCGAGACGTCGATCTCGTCCTTGGCCTGCTCGAATTCCTCGATCTCCTGCTCCAGCTCCTCGATCTTGGACTCGAGATTGGAGATCTCTTCGTCCTTCTCGTTCATCTCGGACTCGTGGTCCTCGGCCTCGCCCTCCAGCTCCTCGACCCGGTCAAGCAGCAGGGAGAGAGCCACGCCAATCTTGTCCAGGGGCTTCGACTCCAGGCTCTCAGACAGCTCCTCGAGCAGCTCGATGTACTCGCGGACCTTGGAGGACTCGATCTTGTCTAGGTCAGAGCTGTGCATCTTATCTCGCCCCCTCCACCATGATGTATGGCATCCCACCGGGGAGCATCGACCACATGTCACGATCCTCCAGGCAGAACTTCAGGTGACCACTCGCGAGGCCCAGGGAGACCAGCTTGTCCTGGGTCTGGTGCAGTCCCGTCCACTGCCGATCCTCGCGGTTCATGCACATGTTGAGGAACGACCACCCACCACCGATCTCGGCCTGGAAGGGGTCGGGGAGATCACCAAGCATCAGCCGGATGTTCTCGATGTCTTCGGAGACGTCCAGGTACGCGCCCAGCATGACCCCACGGAACAGAGGGGCCTCGCCCTCGTTCCGCAGGCAGCGGGCGAACACGGTCTCGACATTCTCGGGGGTAAGTCTCATGTCATCTCCTTTTCTCTGGTGGCCGCCACCAGTTCCACCACCCTGGGCTCAGGATGGTGGACGAGCAACGCGCGAGGCTGGGATCTTCTGCCGCGCTAGTCGCTCTTCTGACTGGGGTCGTAGGGCTTCAGCACGTTGAGCACCCTCGCCACCAGCAGGATGGCCTGCACCATGAAGGTGGAGAGAGTGACGATGATGAAGACCGAGGCCAGGAGGTCGATCCAGTGCCCTGTCAGGGGCATCGGGCGGTAGATTGCCACGAAGAACATGGCGACGTAGTGCGACATGCAGTACGGGCAGTTGATCAGCTCGTAGAAGATGCCGTCCGGGACGCGGTACCGGATGAAGTCGAACGTCTGCGTCTTCGTGATCGTGAAGCTGATGCTGGCGGTCGCGACCGCCAGCCAGACGAGAAGTTCCACCTCAGCACCCGCAGCCGCAGCAGCTCGCCTCGCGGCGACGACGCTCCTGCCGCTCCCGCTCCAGGCGGTCGCTCTCGCGCTGGCGCTCGATGGCCGCGTCGGCGGCGGACAGCGCCCCGCTCACGTCAGGGCGACGCAGCGAGCGAGGCGACTTGCCATCGGGGATGTCCCCGCCACCAGCGCCGATTTTCTTGAGGAATTGCATGCTCAGGCTCCTTCCATTACGGCCACGCTCAGGTCGGCCAGGGTGATTCCAGACGGTGCCGCGACCCTCGCGGCGATGTCGCGGCGGATCGCGCCACGCTTGGCGCGCTCGACCACTGTCGCTGCCAGCGCCCCGCTCACACGAGAGCGGGTGTGCTGGTGGGTGAAGATCGCCTCGCAGGTCTGCAGCGCGGCGGTCTCGATGTCGCAGTCGGCGAGCGGCAGCCCATCCAGGTAGATGGTCAGCATCTCTACGACCTCTGGCGGCTGGGGGCGATCCACAACCACGTGGGAGTCGATGCGGCCCTCGCGGACCACTGCGGGGTCGAGGGTCTCCGGGCGGTTCGTCGCCAGGATCACCATCGCCCCGCTCTCGGCCAGCCCATCCATTTCCGTCAGGAAGGTCGGGACGATGGTCTTGTCGACATCGGAGGAGAGGCCAGTCCCCCGCCGCTGGAGCAGGGCGTCGGCCTCGTCCAGGAAGATCACGCCGATCTTGCCAGTCCGCTGGCGGTACTCCCGCGCCGAGCGGAAGAGGCCACGGATGCGCTCCTCGGTCGCGCCGACATACATGTTCAGCAGCTCGGGGGCCTTGATGTAGACGAAGCCCTCGCTGCCAAGCTCGGTGGCGACCGCCCGCCCCATCATCGTCTTCCCACAGCCGGGTGGTCCAGAGAGCAGGATGCCCTTCGGGGCCTTGGCCTGGTAGGCGAGGAAGATCTCGGAGCCACCCTGGATGAGCATGACAGCCTCCATCAGCTCGCGCTTGGCCCGCTCGTTGCCGCCAATCTGCGACCAGGTGACCGGGCTGAACTCGCTGGTCGTGGCGACCTTGGGCGTCTCCATGATCTCGAGCATGACGTGCCCGCTCTCGTCGAGCAGCCCGGTCGCGCCGACCTCGAGCTTCTCCCTGGGCAGATTGTCAGAGACCACGACGACGCGCCGCTCGCCAGAGCGGGTGACCTCCACCCGCCCGTCCGGCATCATCAGCTCGATCACGCAGGGTGATCCAACCCGGAAGTTGAACGGGGAGAGGGCCACGGGCTGATGGGACTCGGGGTTCAGCAGGACCGTCGCGCCGACGCTGGCCCTCGAGTAGCGATTGGTCTGGACCATCTTGCCACCGCTGGAGACCAGCATGGCACCACCCTCGATCGCGAGCACCACCCCAGGGACGGCAGCCGCCTCGCTCAGGCTCTTCAGAAATTCATCCTGCTCCGCGACCACCTGTCGCAGTCGCCTCAATTCTTCGCTCATGGCACCCTCTCTAGTGACCGTCATCAACAGCACCAGCGTGGGGCCGGGACCGTGGAGGGGCAACCTACGAGGGTGGGAGGCTCCCAGCCGCCCTCTTCAGGGCGCGGTCGATCATCAGCTCGACCCTGTATCTCTGTAGCTTATATTCCGCCTCGATTAGCTCTCGCAGCTCTGGGTCTCTGGATCCCTTGAAGGCGTCCTCGACAGCGGCCTCCTCCAGTCTATTCAGCGCGGCTCGAATGTAGCCGGGGCAGCCATTCTTCGGCCTGATCCTTGTCCCACTCATTTCTTTACAGCCCTGAGGATTTCTTTCATCTCCACGCCCCATTTCAAGATCGGCTCCTTTATCTTGGTCGGTAGGATGCCGATTTGCGCGAGTCCGATGATCTGGTCCAATAGGGCGCTCGCTCTAGCGACCATCGACTGCAGATCAACCTCCCTCTCCTCGGTCTTGTCCTCGGGAACTGCCTTGGACTGCCCATCTAGCTTTCTCTGCAGGGCATCCCTCTGCTCCAGCACCAGCTGATAGTCCTCGATTGGGACGTAGCTCTTCTTTCCAGTCGGTAGCTGCAGGGTCAGCACTGATGGACCAGTATTCATCTATTAGACTCCTTTTCTCTCGCCGCCGTATCTTCTGGTCATCTCCCAGAGGCGTTCGCGCTCCACCCGGTCGTCAAGGATCTTCTTCCTGTAGGATCTAATCTTGCCGACGAATTCCGCTCGCTCCAGTCTCTTCGCCCCATGCGCCAGCGCCCTGGTCTGCCGAGTCTTGGACACGTCGAAGTGAGGGTGGCTCCAGGGCTGGAACCACTCTGGGCGGAGACCTATGAGATCTGCCATGTGAAATAGCTCCTCGACAGAGTCCGCGATCATGTGGCAGGTCACCATTGGCCACTCGGACTTGCCCTTGAGGATGTTCGTTGATTTGTCGAGATACACGCCCATTCACGTCTCACCCATTGTAGCCATCCTCAGTCTTGGTGCTGGTAGTACGCCAGTCACCCGAGACCTCTCGCGAAATTTCTACGAACCTACCATCGGTGAACTCCTGGATGGGACGTGCCCAGAGGCTACGGTGGAGCTCGGACTCATAGATCGCCACCCGGTCGTTGTCCACCAGTGGCGTCTTTGTCTGGACAGTGGCGAAGCCGACCAGGGTGTAGGGCTGGCGGGTCTTCTGATGGGTGTACCTCCCCATCTTCTCAAGCTGAGAGATCATCTCGTCGATCTCTTCTAGCTCGATATTCATCTCGTCGACCTGCAGGACTGGAATTCCCTGGACCTCTCCGCGCTCAATGGCGGAGAGGTAGGCGTCCAATCTACCCCTGGCTCTCCGGAGCATTGGTAGCATGTCTGTGATCATCAGGCCATCTCCTCTTCTCTTCATGGGCACCGGACCCAGAGCATCTCGACCCTCTGTATCCTGGGTGCATCTCCTCCCACCAGCTAGCTCCCGGCCTGTGGAAATCGGCCATGTCCCAGCAGAATGACTGCTCGTGCTGACCGCATTTGGTGCACGTGCGATCATATGGGTTCCGATACCTGTAGTCGTGCATTGGTAGGCCGATCTTGACAGCGATTGTCCGCCATGGGATTAATGCAATGATCAATTGCAGAAGCACGACCAGCAATTTCCCCAGGGCTAGACTCACTCATCCTCTCCATATAGTGGCACGGGTGGTAGCGTCGCGAGCCAGGCATTGCACTCGGCGGCGGTAATTCCCGTGAATGGCTTCTTCTCAGGCTCCACTCTTG
>ERZ1645187.2733-NODE-2733-length-15292-cov-43.545317_pt1 | contig 15292 bp, 10 predicted proteins | sample MGYA00575352_ERZ1645187 | MGnify/ENA primary metagenome ERZ1645187 (study PRJEB40837, sample SAMN11349314) | freshwater sediment metagenome | isolation source: river sediment | host: Sediment | place: India: Wazaribad , New Delhi | collected 2017-02-21 ...
CTCAGGCGATCAAAAATTACTTGCTGATTATGTAATACCATGGCGATATCGCTTTTTATCTCTTCGGTAGCTTTATTAAGCATAAGGAGGTCATGTTTAATTTGAAAAAAATCAGCATGAGTAGTCTCTTCATTAAGCGAGTCAGAAGGGGTGGATATTGAATCGGCAGCAGTTTCGAGGGTTGATTGAGAATCGTTGGGAATACCGTATGCTGCCAGCCATGCCCCCCAGTGCGGTAGGAATCTTGTAAAGCCCATATCCCGCAGATCCTGTTCGGTCCAATGCGAACGATGGGTTTCCAATGGATAGCCTTCGATCTTTTGTTCCTGCCAGTTTTTGGGTACTGAAAGGATGATGGCCCGACCCACTCGCTTCAGTTGACTAAGAAGCCACACTCCCTCGTCCTGAGTCAGATGTTCAATCATTGCCAGGATTAAAATCAGATCGTACTGGTTGTCTGTAAGAGTAGGAATGATATCCAGCGCATTACCTAGATGAAGCTTGTCGTAGGCCCAGGCAGGAATGAAGGGCGTGTAGGTCTCGCAACCCTCGATACCTTCGATTCGAGTAGTCCAGGCGTGCGATCCATCGAGTTTCCGGTAAAATTCCGGGTCATGGTACAAATCCAGGTGGATTCGGCACAGCATCCCGTAAAGCCCCAGACCACAGCCGACATCCAGTATCGAACGGGGGTGGAGGCGGGTGATTTCAGCCAGAATAGGTGATATCTGTTCAGTATTGCTGAAGGGCATCGGGTTAGTTCCTATCAAAAAATATCCAAATCACCCATGGTGTAGTACAGGGCATTGCGAACTTCAGCGGTCGATAGGGGCAATCGCCAGACCATGTTCGCTACTACAACCCCGGTTAATGTCTGGCGGCCGCCGCCCGCTTCGCGCCAGCCGCGCGGCAGCCAGAGTTCCAGTTCGGCAGCGCCCACCGCTCGCGCCCTCCGGTCCAGCGCGGCCAGCGCCGGTCGTAGCCAGCGGCGCGGCAATAGCAAATCAATCACCCGCAATATACCGTCCTCCCGCCGCGTGGCCACCCAGCCTAGCAGCCGCCCGGCTAGATGCAAGCCGAGCAGATCGTAGGCGTAAACAGGATGGGTCGCGTAACGCCAGCGCAAATAGGCTTGGTCGCGGATGAGCGCCAGGGCGAAGCCGGGCGCCAACCGGTTCCACAAATCATCCAGCCGCATATCATCCCAGGCCAGCGGCCGGGCGTACAGCAACGGAAATCCGCGATTTTGGGCGGGTCGGCGGATAGCGGTCGCAGGTTCCACCCAACCGTAAACCCGGGCGTATTCTCCCAACTTAAACGGGCGCTGGCCGGGAAAACCATACGCGAAGGCATTCGGCCAGCATTGCGCCAGGCCGCCCAGCAGTTCCCGCGCCAATCGGGTAAACAGATTGCGCCCGCCCAGTTGACCGCGAGCGGCGGGATGCACCATCACATCGCAGATCTGAAAACACGGCAGCGGCTGATTTTGTCGCCAGCCGCGCAGTGCAATCGCTCCAGCGTGGCCTACTAGCCGCCCCTCGGAATCGAAGGCCAGTGTCGCCAGCGGTGTTCCCGTGAAGCCAGCGCCGAGGTATTTCCAGCGCCACTGGGCCGTGCTGAGCGGCTGCCCAAAGACCCGCCCGAACAGATCGGCAATGGCGGCTTCATCGCCGGGGCGGTAAGCGCGGATATGGTAAGCTTCACGTTCGTTCAAGGGCGTGGCCGGGGTTAGCAAGGCTTCGTCGGGCGGAATTTCGGCATTGAATGGCGGTTGTGGATGAGTAGCGAGAGCGAGCTGATACCTTATCACGCGGTGGGCGAGGTGGGACAGGGTTCGGCCTTGGTGCTGGCCCCGCATCCCGACGATGAGGTGTTGGGGTGCGCTGGCGCCATCCTGCGCCATGTCGCCAGGGGCGATCCGGTTCGGGTGATTATCCTGACCGATGGCGGCGGCTGGCAAGCCGACGGTGCGGAGCGGGCGGCGTACATCGCCGACCGGCGTCAGGAAAGCCGGAAGGCCGCTGCTATCCTGGGTTATGGCGCGCCGGAGTTCTGGGAATATCGCGACCGGGAATTGCGTTACGATGAACCGTTGGTGCGCCGGCTGACTGAAGCGGCGGCAGCGGTGGAGGCGCGCTGGCTCTACGCGCCCTCGCCTTACGAACTGCATCCCGATCATCGCGCACTGGCGCTGGCCGCGCTGGAAGTCACGCGCCGGCTGGCCGGCCAGATCAGCCTGGCGTTATATGAAGTCGGCGCGCCCCTGCCTCCAAATCGTCTGCTGGATCTCACCGAGCTGTTCGAGCGCAAACGCCAGGCGCTAGCCTGCTTTATCAGCCAACTGGCGGTGCAAGCCTACGACCGCCATGTCGAGGCGCTGAATCGCTTCAGAACCTACACCCTGCCGCGCGAAGTCGAGGCGGCTGAAGCGTATTGGGTGATTGAAGGCCACGAAGCGGCGGCGAAAGTGCAGGCGTTCCAAAGCGCCGTGGCCGACTGGTGGCGGGTTGCCGCCGTTCCGGCGGCGGTACCCACCGGCCCCCTGATCTCGGTAATCATCCGCACAACCGGGCGGGTGGAACTGGCCGAGGCGCTGGCCTCGCTGACCGCGCAAACCTATCCCCGGATCGAGATTGTCCTGGTGGATGCGCGGGGTGTGGGCGATGCGCCGCTCGACACAGCGCAATGCCGCTTTCCACTGCGCGTGGCGCAGGCCGGTCGCCCGCTGGGGCGGAGCGCCGCCGCCAATCTGGGGCTGGAATGCGCCCAGGGCGAGGCTCTGATCTTTCTGGATGATGACGACTGGTTCGAGCCGGATCATCTGGCCGGCCTGGTCGAATTGTTGGAGCAGGAACCAGCAGCCATCGCCGCCTACGCCGGCGTCCGATGCGTCCGCCGGGCCACGGGCGACGCCTGGGAGACCATGCAGATCTACAACGAGCCGTTCGATGAGGTCCGGTTGCGCTGTGAAAACTTCATTCCGATCCATGCACTGCTATTTTGGCGGGAAGCCGTGGGGGGGCAGACGCCCTGTCGGTTCGACGAGCAGTTTGATCTGTACGAGGACTGGGATTTCTGGCTGCAACTGCGGGAGCGGGGCGAGTTTCGACATCGCCCGGTGATTTCCGCCTGCTATCGGATTCACGACCGGGGCGGTCTGGGCGTGGCGGCTGACGAGCAACAGGCGCTGGCGGCGTTTCAGACCCTCGTCACTAAATGGCGCTCCCGGTGGAGCGACCGGGAACTGATGGACATGATCGCCCGGGCGCGGCATCTGGATCGTTTGCTGAAAGACGTTGAGGCGCGTCGCGCCGAGGCGATGCGGGGAATTGATCAGTTGACGTTGACGGTCCAGCACTACGATCAGGCCCGGCAAACCCTCGAAACGCAGCGCGAGGCCGAGCGGTGGGCCAGCGCGGCACGAGAACGCGAATTGCAGACGCAACTGGAAACGCAGCGCGCTGAGTTTGAAAGGCAACAGACTGAACTGGAAACACACCGGGCTGAACTGGAAACACACCGGGCTGAACTGGAAACACAACGGGCTGAACTGGAAACACAACGGTCGGTATTGGAGACGCAGCGCGTTGAATTGGAGCGGCAACGCGCTGAAACGGCCCGGATCGACCAGGAGTGGCGAGAGCAGTATGAATGGGTGATGAACTCGCGGTCCTGGCGCCTGACCGCGCCGCTGCGGAATGGCGCGCGCTGGTGGCGGGAACAGCGGTTGGGCGACGGTCTGGCGCGCTGGGCGTGGCGGGTGGGCATGACCCTGTATCGGGGACCCGGCGGCTGGCTGGTGCGCCAGTTGCCGTTCCGGTGGAAACAAACCGCCCGCCGCTGGCTGCGGCGGGGGGTGGTGGTGACGCGACCGGTCGAGGTGGGATCATCCCTGTCGCCCCGGGAACCGCGCCGGGTCAGCATCATCGTGCCGGTTCACAACCACGCCGAGTATCTGGAGCGTTGTCTGCGCAGCGCCCTGGCGCAAAGCCACCCGGCGGTCGAAGTGATCGCCGTGGACGACGCCTCGTCCGATTCCCGCGTTCAGGAAATCCTGGAGCGGCTGGCCGATCATCCCCGCCTGAAGGTGTTCACCCATCCCGTCAACCTGGGCATCGCCCACACTCAGAACCGGGCGTTGATCGAATCCAGCGGCGACATCATCGCTTTTCTGGACTGCGACGACTCTTTGACGGCGGATGCGGTGGAAGTCTGTCTGCGCTATTGGTGCGACGGGATCGTTTATGCGCACTCCGCCCGGATCAACGTCAACGAGCGTGACGAAGAAGTCAGCCGCATCTCGTTCGAGCATCTGCCGCGCCAGGACTATTTCGCGGAAAACCTGGAGCGGATGTACGCCACCCATTTCAAGCTGATTAGCCGGGAAGCGTTCGCCCGAGTGGGATTGTTCGATCCGCGTTTCGACGCCGCTCAGGATTATGACCTGCTGATGCGGATCGCCTTTCACTACCCCAGTTCTGCGTTTGTGCATGTCCCGGAATTTGTCTATTACCACCGCGTTCACGACCGCCAGGCCACCGAAACGCAGACCGCGCGCCAGCAGGAGGCGACGACCGCCATTCAGCACGAGGCGCGGCGGCGGCAAGCGATTCGCGCGGGGCATTTCGACCACTTTCTGTCGTTCATCATGCTGTCGTTTGGCAAGCAGCGGCAAACGCTGGCGGCCCTGGAGAGCTTGCAGGCAACCGTGCGGGCGCCACACGAGATCATCCTGTTCGACAACGGTTCCGAACCAGAGACGGTAGCGTTTCTGCGCGAACGGATCGAGGGGCGGTTTTCCACCGTGCGGGTGATCTATCATCCGACCAACCTCGGCCCGGCGGCGGGCCGACGCGAGGCGCTGAAATACACGCGCGGCGACTGGTTCATCGTGTTTGACAATGACGAGATCGCCGAACCTGGGTGGCTGGAGGAATTGCTGGTGCGGGCGTCGAGCGCGCCGGATGTGGGCGCGGTGTGTTGCAAGGTGGTGTTTCCCAACCGGCGATTGCAGTTCTCCGGCGGTTTTATCCGCCATCTCGATGACGAGTTGATCGAATTGGGGTTGTATGACCGGGAGCGGCACGTTGCCGATCTGGCGACGGCGGTGTTCCGCGAATGCGAGTGGTGCCCAATTGGCGCCACCCTGTTTACCGTCAATCCGGCCCCGTTCCTGCACGAGGGTTATCCCAATGCGTTTGAGGATGCCGGCGTGTCCATGGCTCTGCGCCGGCAAGGGTTGCGGTTGTTGAACAGCCCGGCCTCGTGGGTCCGGCACGAGCACTTTCTGTTTCAGGAGGAACTGGACATGAAGGAACGCTACCTGCGCAGCCGCTATGATCCGCACCGGATGTTGACCAGCCTCGCCGCCTTTTATGCAGAAAACGGCTTGATCATTCAGGATGAATACGTCTGGCGCGAGAACGGCCTGTTCGCGTTGAGCCGCGCGGAACTGAAACGGTTGCTGATCCAGCAGCGGGCGGCGGCGTGATCCGTCTCGATATTTCCATCGTCACCTATGATCCGGATCTGGCGTTGCTGGCGCGAGTACTGGAGCATCTGGGGCGAGCCGTGCGCCACGCCCGCCAGCAGGGCTGGCTCAACGAGGCGCGGCTGGCGCTGGTGGATAACGGCCCCGGTTCCAGTTGGCGGGAACCCTTGCAACGGGTGCTGGATACCGCCGCGCTGCCCGCTACGATCAATTTGTTGAGCGGTCACGGTAACGTGGGCTATGGCGCGGGCCATAATCTGGCGTTGCAGACCGGCGATGGCGACGTTTGCCTGATTCTGAATCCCGACGTGCTGGTCGAGGCAGACGCCCTGAGCGCCGGCCTGGCGTTCCTGGCGGCGCATCCCGAGGCGGGTCTGATCACGCCGGCGGCCTGGGGGGGAGACGGCCAGCGGCAGTATCTGGGCAAACGCTATCCCACCGTGCTCGATCTGGCGCTGCGCGGTTTTGCGCCCGGCAGATTGCGGCGGCAGTTTCAGCGCCGGCTGGACCGCTACGAACTGCGTGATCAAACCGGCGACACTGTGTTCTGGGACCCGCCCATTGCCAGCGGCTGCTTCATGCTCTGCCGGCGGGCGGCGCTGGATCGGGTCGGCGGATTCCGGCCTGAGTATTTTCTGTATTTCGAGGATTTTGACTTGAGTCTGCGGCTGGCTCCGGTAACACGGCTGGTTTACGTCCCGGCGGTGCAGATCGTGCATCTCGGCGGAAATGCGGCGCGCAAGGGCGTCCAGCACATCGGCCTGTTCCTGCGCGCGGCGGCGCTGTTTTTCAATCGGCACGGGTGGCGGTGGTGGTAGCGGCGGACTTTTTCCGTGATCGGCCGGTGCTGGTGACTGGCGGGACCGGTTTCGTGGGCCGCTCTCTGGTGACGGCGTTGCGGGTGCGCGGCGCGCGGGTGCGGGTATTGGTCAGGGGACAAGGGACAGGCGCTCCCTCCCCCCTTGCGGGTGAGGGCTGGGGTGGGGGGACGGTGGAAACCAGGGTTGGCGATTTGTCTGACGCCGCCAGCCTGATCCACGCCTGCGCCGGCATGGACGCCGTGATTCATGCCGCCGGCTTCGCTCATGCCGACGCGGCGACGCCGGATTTTGCCGCTCGGCACTGGGCGATCAACGCCGAGGGAACCTTTCGGTTGCTCGATGCGGCGACGACGGCGGGAGTCCAGCGCTTCGTTTTGTTAAGCAGCGTCAAGGCGGCTGGCGAACCGGGACCGCACTGTGTGGATGAACGCTGGAATGCGCCGCCAGAGACGCCCTATGGCCGCGCCAAGCGCGCCGCCGAAGAACGAGTGCTGGCGGTGGGTCGCACTGCGGGTGTTCATGTAGTCAATCTGCGGCTGGCGCTGGTCTACGGGCCAGGCATGAAGGCCAATCTAGCGCGACTGATCGTCGCGATGCAGCGCGGCTGGCTGCCGCCATTGCCGGAAACCGGCAATCGCCGTTCGCTGGTGCATGTGGATGATGTGGCTCAGGCGGTGTTGCTGGCCGTTGCGCATCCGGTGGCGTGCGGTCAAACCTATCTGGTGACCGACGGCCAGCCGTATTCCGGGCGAGAACTGTATCTGACGATTCGCCGCACGCTGGGATACTCCACGCCGCGCTGGGCGGTTCCCGCCAGTGTGCTTTACGGAGCGGCGGCGCTGGCGGATGGCGCGCTGTGGTTGACCGGTCGCCGGGACTGGCCGGTGCGCGCCGCAGTGGATAAGCTGCTGGGCTGGGCCTGTTACGATTCGACCCGGATCCGCACTGAGTTGGGGTATCGGCCCGCCTGGACGCTGGAGCGGGCCTTGTTTGAGTGGCTGGAGAGTGATCCATGAGTTCGGCAACCCGTCGAGTGGCAGCCGACGCTTCAGCAGGTCTGTCGCTGTGGCCGTTCACCGGGGCGGCGCTGGTCGGTGCGGTTCTCACCGTGCTGGGATTTCTGTTGTATTACCTCCAGGGCGGGTTAAGCGCGGCTTATCCGCCGTTGCTCTGGCGGGGCGAACAGATGGTGGTGACGCGCGGTCAGGGGCAACCCGTGGCGGATATGCTGGAAATCCGGCCCGCCGAGGCGGATGACGGAGTTTTTTTCCGTTTTGCCAAAAACGCCTTCATGGCGCGTCCGTATGGCGAATTGATTTGGCAGATCGAAGGCCTCGATCCGGCCCAGGACATTCGCCTGATCTGGCAGATGCAAAGCGACCCTGGCAATGTCCGGCAGGCGCCTGTGCAACGGGCGGATCTCAGCGCCGCGCGTTTCGATTTGCGCGATCAGCCCGGCTGGGAAGGTTACATCGTCAACATCGGGTTCATGGTTCGCGGCGCATTCGCGCAACCCCTGCGGGTCCGGCAGGTGGAGTTGCGGCCACGGGCGCTGAGTGCGGGGGATTTATTAGAACAGGCTTGGGAAGAATGGAGCACGTCCGAGTATTGGAGCCCGCGCTCCGCCCACTACATCAGTGGAGCGCCCTACAAGGCGTTGTTCCATCCGATCATCATGGTGGTGGTCTGGATCAGCTTGAGTGCGCTTCTGTATGGCGGCTGGCTGTGGCTGGCGGAGCGACGGTTTCGGCTGGCCGGGTTTACCCTGCTGTTTCTCATGGGCTGGTGGCTGCTGGATCTGCGCTGGCAGGCGGACTTAATCCAGCGTTCCCTGAAAACATACCCACAGTTTGCCGGCAAGAGCGAGATTGACAAACAACTCGCTGCGGATGATGGCGAATTATTCCAGTTTCTGTTGGAGGTTCGCCGCTATTTACCTGTGAAACCGGCGCGCATTTTTATCATTAACGATGATGCGGTGAATCGGGCGGTCGCCAGAAACTATCTGGTCGCCAGAGCCCGTTACCATTTATTGCCCCACAACAGTTTTGCCGATGTGCTCGATAGCGCCCAGTTCGGCAAGGCCAGAGCGAATGACTATATCCTGGTCTTGCGGCCCGATAAGGGGCTGCGTTCTCAACAGGCCAAACTGCAGTTTGACCCGCGCCAGCGCCTGTTGCAGTGGGAATCGAACCGGTTGCCCGTGCAGTTGCTGTACCGGGGGATCATCGGCGCGCTCTTTCAGGTAAGGGAATAACGATGGCGATGGTTACCGGTGGGCTGGCGGTGCTGGCTTTGCTGTTGCCTGGATTATGCGGGGCGCTTTGGCTGCGCGCGGGCTGGGGACATCGAGCGCCGCCGGGATTCTGGCCGATGGCGCTGGGTTATGGCTACCTGATCGGCATGATGGCGGCGACGCTGTTGTTGCGATTGATGGACGCCGTGACCCTGTCGCTCAATTTCGCCATTCCCGCCCTATTCCTGGCCGGCACGGCGGCGGGGAGCGCCTGGTGGATCTGGAAGACGGCGGACCGCACGGCAACGCCTAACCCTGGCGGGGAAGATCAGCCGTCCTGGCCGCGCTGGCTGTGGGCCGGGTTGCTGGTCTGGCTGGCGGCCAGGTTGGCGGTGCTGGCGCTGGAGACCGTGTGGTTGCCGACGGTTTTTCCCTGGGATGCCTGGAGCACCTGGCTGGTGCGCCCCCGAGTCTGGCTGGAAGCCAGGCAATTGCTGGCCTTTCAGGATGCACAAGCCTGGCTGAATGATGCCAGCGGTCGGGTTTATCACATCGAAGCCTGGCAATATCCGCTGACCGTATCGCTGATCGCACTCTGGTCGGCGTTGGCGGCGGGTCAGTGGCAGGACAGCATAGTCCATCTGCCATGGTGGGCGTGTGGGGTGGCGCTGGGTCTGGGTGGTTACGGCCAGGCGCGTCTTTGGGGCGTAACGCCGTTGCAAGCCATGGTGTTCGCGTGGCTGTTGCTGTCTCTGCCCCTGGTGAATGTCCACATGGCGCTGGCGGGCTATGCCGATTTGTGGTTGACCGCTGCTTTTGGTTTTTCGGCCATTGCGTTCATGCACTGGATCCGATGGCGCGACCGCCGGCAAGGAATCCTGGCCATCCTGCTGGCGGTGTTCTGTGCTTCCATCAAACAGGAAGGTATGGTGTGGCCGGCGTTATTGATCCCGGCGCTGCTGCTGGTTTTATTGCCGAAGCGATACGTGCTGGCGCTGGCCGGGCTGGCGGTGTTGCTGTTTGGATTGATCCTGGGACTTGGCGGGTTGGGTGATTTCGGCTTCGCGGACTCAGCCCTGATCGCCAGTCTGCTCCAGCGGGCGGGAATCAGACAATTTCATCTGGTTTACTGGAATAATTGGCAACCGGTGATTGATAGTCTGCTGATTCTCGATAACTGGCATTTGCTGGGCTATTTGCTGCTGATGACGCTATTGGCCGTAGTGGGTTTGCTGTTTCGTCAGACCTGGATCAGGGCGGCGGGGCAGCAGCGGCGGGCGCTGGGGGCAACGACGCTGTTGATCCTGACCCTGGGCGCGGCGTTTTTTGGGTTGTTCTTTTTTACCCAGGCGGGAAAGTGGGCGGAAGATTTCACCAGCATTAACCGCATTATCCTGCACTTTACGCCAGTGTTGCTGTTCTGGGCGCTAACGGTGTTTGCGATGCCACGCGCCAGCGCGGGGTTGGGCGCTCAGTCGGTGGTCAGCGTCCGCCGATAGAGTTTCGCTACATCCACCGCTACCGGTTCGATGCCGAACCGTTCCTGCAACGCCTTCGCGCCGGCTTGACCGAGAGTCTGACGCCGGGCGGGATCGTGTTGCAGTTCCCGCAGCGCCGTTGCCAGTGTGACAGGATCGCCCGGTGGAACCCGCAGACCATGACCGGCCTGCTGCGTGACCCAGCCCGCGCCAGAACCGGGAATGTCGCCGACGATGACCGGCTTGCCAAACCGCATCGCTTCCAACAGCACCAGGCCGAAGGCTTCAGTGCGCTCCAGCGAGGGCAGGCACAATACATCGCAACTGGCCAGCAGGGCGTTCAAATCAGCTTCCGGTTGAAAGCCGGTTAATTTCACCCGGTCGCCCAACCCCAGCGTTTGCACGAGCGCAGCGAGTGACGCCCGCTGTTCGCCGGCGCCCACGATCAGAATGCGACTATCTTCCAGCTCGGCGGCGGCTCGAATCAGGACATCGTGGCCTTTGTAATACGTCAACCGACCAATGGCCAGCACCCGAAAGGGCGGATTCCCCCACAGCGTTGTGGCCCGCGCGTGCGCCGCCGGGTCGGGCGCGGGAATGCGCGCCGGATCGAGACCGAGCGGGATGATGCAGCAGCGTTCCCGCCAGGGCGCCAAGGCAAAGCTGGCGTCCAGATAGGGCGGCGAGGTAGCGATGATCGCCCGGCTGGCGGCGAGCAGCCGTTGTTCCAGTGGCCGATAGAACCGGTAGGCCAGCGCCAGCCGGCGGTCGAGCAGAGACGCCACCACGTCAGCGTGCCAGTGAATGATCCAGGGCAGGCGGCGCGCAGCGGGAACCGCCAGCGCCCAGAACGCCGACGTGTTGGGCAGGTGCAAATGGAGCAGATCGGGGCGGAATTGGCGAATGGCGCGATGCAGCCAGAATGGGAAGGTCGGGCTGATCGGGGCGTACAGCAGCCGGCCATAACAGGGCGCGCGGTAGATCGGTGGAGCCGCGTCCGGCGCGGGCCATTGACCGCTCCGGCGCGGTTGTTCGTCATGCACCAGCGCCGCCGCGGCAATGCCCTGATTGTGGAGGGCGGGCAGCAGGTCGGCCAGGAAATGCTCGATGCCGCCGGCAAACGGCGGGTAGTACTTGCCGATATGCAGGACGCGCATTGTGGCCGGACTCAGTCCGCCCGGTCGGGCGGTGCGGAGTCAGCAGCGCCGGGCAATTGCGCTTCCAGCATCGCCAGCCGTTGCGCCAGCCGGCGAATCAGCCGTTCCTGCCGGGAACGTTCGAGATCCATGGTCAGGATTTTGACCAGCAACATGCTGAAGCCGAGCACGACTGCCAGGATGGGTGGGTAACTGACGCCGAGCTTGGCGGCGAGTACGTCGAACAGGCGGGGGAAGAACCCAAGCAGGGCGACGGTGGCCGCCGCGCCAATCCACCAGATGGCGTAGGGACCGTGCAGATGGTCGCGGCGGACCAGCAGCAGGATAGTGGCGGCGAAGAAGAGGCCAATCGCCATTGAGGTGAGTTGATAGGTGATCATCGAGCGGTTTCAGTCGTCGGGGGCGGGGGGCAAATGGTTGAAGCCCACCCGGGCCAAGCACAGCAGGCTGGTTTGCAGCATGTATTTTCCCACAACCCACCATGAGCGGAATACCCGCGAAGCGCCCAGCGCGCGGGGCTGCATCGAGACCGGCGCTTCGACAATGCGCAATCCCTTGCGGCGAAGGATCAGGAGCACGCCTACGTCCTGATAATCCAGCAGACTGGCTTCGCGTGAGGCCAGTACGGCCATCGCCGCGTGGTTGTAGGCGCGAAAGCCGGAGGTGATGTCTTCGAGTTGCAGACCGGTGATCTGGCGGAAATAGGACCAGGCGAGGCGGCGAGCGCGGCTGGCGCGTTCAGGGAAAGCGCCGATGACCACGTCGGCGGTGTCGGTGGCGAGCGGTGGCAGGAGCGCGCCGATGCTCTCCGGTTCGTGTTGACCGTCGGCGTCGAGGGTGATGGCGGTTCGGTAACCGTGCCGCAGGGCGTAACGCAGGCCGGTCTGGATCGCGCCCCAGGCGCCCAGTTGGATGGTCAGCGGCAACACGATGGCCCCGGCGGCGCGGGCGGCTGGCGCGGTTCGATCTGTACTGCAATCGTCAATAACTACCACTGGATAGTTCCATAACGCCCGGATCTGACCCACGATAGCGCCGACGGTGGCTTCTTCGTTGTAGGCGGGGATCAGGGCGATGGGGCGGTCGAAGGCAAGCATGGGGTGGCGCGGTTCAGTCTATCGGGCGCGCGACCAGGGCGCCGATCTTGCGATCCAGGCGGTCGAACCGGCTTTCGGTTTCGATGCGGTCGGCGAATTCGCCGCGAGTGATATTGAGAATCCATTGGCGAAATTCAGCATCTTCCCGTAGCCAGCCGGGCAGTTCCTGGCGCAGTTGGTTACGCAATTCCGGATTCAGGGTACTCATGATTATTTTCCTGGGGCGAAGCGACACCGTAGTGTAACTGATGGGTGGAGCCGATGCCCGGTGTGGAACGGTTCTTTGCCAGAGACTCTTAAGCGGTTTGCACCGTTTTACCAGATCGTTTCGATGTGCTTGAAAAAAGCCGCTGTCGCAGCGGCTTTATAGCGAGCAGAGCGGATACGGAATGGGATGAAGCGTGATCAACCGCTTGAATCTGAACCTCTATTAAGTTCGCAAGCCAATAAAATAATTGGTATTAATGTTAACTCTCCCAGCCTTGGGTACGCTCACGTGTACTTAAGGTTGACAAGCATGAGTGGTCGAAGTCAACAGGCCGCTTGCGCTCTGTTGCCAGATATAGCTGTAGACCTTCTTCGCCGTTTCGGTTTTGTCAGCATCCGAGAACAGTGGGCTGGGCAACAGTGGATACAGGTGATCCAGGATAAACACTTCGACCTCGGCCTGGGTTTGCGCCTTTTGGGTCCATTGATCGAGTGGAGCGAGAAGATTTTGCAGCGCTTGAAGCAGATCGCGGCTGGCCTGTTTGAGCCGCTCGCGTTCAGCCTTGCCGAGATGCTCCTTCCGTAACAGGTCGAACAGCGCCAGTTCTTCCTCGCTCAAGCCTTCCTCCACCGCCCGGCGCTGTTCTGCGTCCAGGCTGTTGGCCAGATTGATCAGCCTGGCGAAGGTTTCCTCGATGGTGACGCGATCCTTTTCCCGGTTGTAGTCGGCGATGATTTCCTGATAACGCTTGTCGTAGTCCATGCGTTGCGGGTTGCGCGCCAGCATTTCGGCGAGCTTTTGCTCGACGAGGTCGCGGATGTTCTGAAGGGCGGTGGCTTTCCGCTTCACCTTCTTAGCGAATTCATCCCGCAGCTTTTCCAGGTCGATCTGGCTCAGGTCGTAGAGTTTGGGTTCCTCGAAAGCCTGATCGGGGGCCTGCGCGCGGATCGCTTCGTTGACGATGCGGTGCAGCGCCTTGAGCAATTCCGTCACGTCGGCCGTGTCGCGCCGTTCGGTGAGTTTCTTGTAGATGGCTTCCAGGTTGTCGTGCCGTTCGGCGTAGACGAACGCGGAAGGCTCCATCAGCAGCGCCTTGAAGCGGCTGAATACCTGCCGCGCCAGAATCTCGAAGCGGCGTCTGGCTTCGTCGGAGGTGTACACCGCCTCTACCGCATCGGCCAGGGCGGCAATCCGGGTAAAACCTTTGGCGCCGGTCAGTCGGGCCGGGTTAAAACCCAAGCCCCGCAAGTGGGCTTCAGTCGCCTCGATGGCGTCCAGCAGCGCCTTGACGCGCTCCTCGACCGGCGCGACGACTTCGTCGGACGGAGTGCCCTGGTCACCCAGCGCGTACTGGGCCAGCGCCTCGCGCAGGCTTTTGAGCATCCCGTTGTAATCCACGATCAGGCCAAAATCCTTGCCCGGATAGCGCCGGTTGGGGCGGGCGATGGCCTGCATCAGGGTGTGCGCCTTCATCGGCTTGTCGAGATAGAGGGTCGAGAGACACTCCACATCGAAGCCGGTCAGCCACATGGCGCAGACGATGGCGATGCGGAAGGGATGCGCCGGATCTTTGAAAGCGGATTCGACATCCACCCGCTGACCGTCCGCCGTCTCAAAGCCCTGCTTCATCACCACCCGGTGGGGGATGATGTCGAAACCCCACTTCCTGAAGTCGGCGACTTCGTTCTGCGCTTCGCTGATGACGATCTCGATGATCGTTTCGTCCAGCCATTTCGCCTTGGCCAGCAACCGGTCGCGCTGGGCCTGGAGCAGTTGCCGGGTGTCGGCGTCCCGTTCCCCGACGATGGCGGCTTCCTTGACGGCGATCTCGTCGCGCACGGCTCGTTGCTGCTTCCGCCACCGGGGTTCGATGAGCTGGAACAGCCGGGCGCAGGTGATTTTGTCGATGCAGACCAGCATCGCCTTGCCGGATTCCCAGCGGGTGGTGACGTGCTTCACGAAGTCGGCGGCGATCTTCTCCAGGCGGTCGTCGGCGGTGATGATTTCGTAATCCTTGCCCAGCAGTTTTTCCAGCAGGGCTTCCTGGTCCGGACTCAGGTCGGCTTTTTCGATGACTTCAGCCATGCGTTTGTTGAGGTCCGGCCGGGCGATACCCAGTTTTTCGCCCCGATTGTCATAGACCAGTTTGACGGTGGCGCCGTCTTCCTCCGAACGCTTGAAGTCGTAGCGGGAGATGTAGCCGCCGAAGATGCGCCGGGTCAGTTCATCATCCTGGAACAGCGGCGTGCCGGTGAAACCGATGAAGGCGGCGTTCGGCAGCGCCAGGCGCATGTTGCGGGCCAGCTTGCCGGCCTGGGTGCGATGCGCTTCGTCGGAAATGACGATGATGTCGTCGCGGCGGCTGTAGGGTTGGTCTGGGTTCACGTCCTGATTGAACTTGTGGATCAGGCTGAAGAGATAGCGGTGGTTCTGCTGGAGCAGTTGTTTCAAGGCTTCGCCCGAACCGGCCCGGGGGGTGTTGTCGTCCGCCACCCCGCAGCCGACGAAGGTGCGGTAAATCTGACTGTCCAGGTCGTCGCGGTCAGTCATCAGCAGGAAGGTGAAGTTGCCCGGAATCTGGCGGCGAACCTTTTCGGCGAAGAACGCCATCGAATAGGACTTGCCGCTGCCCTGGGTGTGCCAGAACACGCCCAGCTTGCCCAGAGCCGGGTGCGCTGGTTCCGGCAGGCGCACGGTGCGGGGTTCGTCGGGTGCGGCCAGCGCCCGTAGATTGCCGTCGGTGGCCTGCTCGCGGGGCAGTTCGATCATGCGGTAGTTCAGCCGCCGCTCGGGCGGGAACTGGC
>ERZ1645187.2734-NODE-2734-length-15292-cov-6.569928_pt1 | contig 15292 bp, 9 predicted proteins | sample MGYA00575352_ERZ1645187 | MGnify/ENA primary metagenome ERZ1645187 (study PRJEB40837, sample SAMN11349314) | freshwater sediment metagenome | isolation source: river sediment | host: Sediment | place: India: Wazaribad , New Delhi | collected 2017-02-21 ...
GCGAGTGCCCTTTCCAAAACCGGCACTTCCCCCCAACAACGGACCGGCGGCAAACTGTCCGGAGCGAGGCGCATTAGTGGCAGGTCACGACACCCTGCAATCCCTGACAAGGCGGTGGCCAAGACACGCTCCGATGCATTGGGACCATCGGGGATGGCACATAGCATATCGGTCGTCGAACCGCCCGTGAACCGGCGGTTTTCGAAGCGTCCCGTGATGGGGCAGATCCCGGAAAATGGTGTGACACCAGATTTGGCGAAAAGCCGCAGCAGACGCTCGCGGGTGACGCGGCTGGAATAGTTGCGCTCGACAAAGTCACGCCCGGCTTCGCTGAGCCTGTTCCACAACGCCTCGTCTCCAATGAGTCGCAGGATCTGCGCCACAAAGGCTTGGGGCGTGTCGGCCAACAGAATATCCGTTTCAGGGACGAGACCCATACCCTCCGCGCCAAGCGAGGTTGAGATGACCGGCACACCCGCAGCCAGCGATGAGCCGATTTTGCCCTTGATCCCGGCACCATATTTCAGAGGCACCACCGTGGCGACGCGTTCGTCGAGAAACGCGTCAAGATCTTCGACGAAGCCGTGCACTGTCACACCGGGTAGATCGATCGCAAGGATCTCAGCGGTGGGTTTAGAGCCGACGATGTGAAACTCCAACTCCGGGGCAACTTCGCGCAGCAGCGGGTAGATGTCGGCCAAAAACCAGCGCACCGCATCCACATTCGGCGGATGCTGGAAACCGCCAACAAAGGCAATGCCATTGCGGGAAGGGCGTGGCGGAGGGGCGGTGGCCAGATCAAGCACGAGAGGCACAACACTGAGGCTGGCGCGGCAACCGATCTCACGCAGGTAAGCCTCTTCATGTGTCGAAACGAGGACCGTCTCGGTTGCCAAGGAAATCACACGAAGTTCGCGCTCACGCATTGCGGCGGCGGCTTGTACATCGTCCGGCTGGTTGCCCATCCGCTCTGCGGCGCGCTGCATGCGAAGGAAATGCAAATCCTGCGTGTGGAACAGGATGGGTTTGTCGGGATACAGTCGACGCAATGTCTCGATGTATTCTCCACCCGCGTTCACTCGCCAAAGGAAAAATGCGTCAAAATCAGCCGCGTGGTCGCGGAGATATTTCTCCACGTCCGACACGTAGGGGTGGAAAATCAATTCGACCCCCATGGCCTGCAACATTCGTCCATGGCGCCCATTGAAATATAGGTTCACCGGCAGGAACGTGACTTCATATCCCAGCTCGGTCAGCAGCCGAAGATATGAAGTCACAATGACCGAGCCTGCATCATGATCGGGCTCTGGCACTTGATGGTCAATGAACAGGATTCGTGGACGTAAAGGGCGCGGGACGCGACGAGGGTCGACTTGTCGGGCTGGCAGATGGTCCTCAAGGGCAAAACGCCACTTTTGAAGGAATTTACTGCGGTTCACCACCTGGTATGCCTTGACCCCACTTTCCAACGATGTGCCTGAAGATATGCCTTCAAAATGCACCACCTGTGCGGCAGGCTCATAGATCACCCGCCAACCCAACTGCCTCAGTCGCATGGCCAAATCGGTGTCTTCATAATAGGCTGGGACATAGCGATCGTCGAAACCGCCAACGGTTTCCCACAAATCGCGCGGCACCAGAATTGCGGCCCCTGAGATGTAATCTGCATCACGGCGCAAGTTGTAGCCGGGTTCGTCTGGGTCGCCATAGCGACCGAGATTGGCACCGCTGCCATCCTGCCAGACATACCCACCTGCCTCCTGCAATGAGCCGTCAGGATAAATCAGCTTGGCCCCTACAAGGCCGGCATCCGGTAGCGCCCGCACCGTTGCCAGCAAGGCATCCATGGCGCCGGGCAGCACGGCGGTATCGTTATTGAGGAAGAATACATACGGCGCCCGTGCTGATTTGGCAGCATTGTTGCAGGAGCGGAGGAAACCCATGTTCTGCGGATTGCGGATATAGCAAAGGCCAGGGACCGAGCTGAAGAACGCCTCAGTCTCGTCCGATGAGCCATCATCGGCCACGATAACTTGCATCCGCGCCCGATCGCCGGCTGTGATCAGGGACCAAATACAGCGCAGTGTATAGAAGAACTGATTATAAACCGGGATGATAATGGAAATTTCTGGATCAGGATCGGATAACTGCTCCGCCGCCGCATGAATAGCGTGCCGCAGCGCATCCCAGCTCGCGAAATCATCCTGCCACAGCGGTTCGGAAATCCGACGCCCCTCCATCCGCCCGAAACACAGGTAATGCTGCAGTGGCGAAGCCCCGTAATGCGTAGCGATCTCGGGATAGCGGCTCAGATAGAAGCGGTCCGGGAAGCGTGGCGCGAGGGTGATGTGCGGCTCGCGGAACCAGACGGCATAATGGGCGAGGCCCGCTTCTGTTGGTTGGTCGCGCAGATACCGTTCACGATAGGTCGCCTCATCAAACCAAGGGTTGGGATCGAGCCCCCGCCGAGCGCCTTCGGTCAGATAATGCAAGACCGGCACCCGACCATTCAATTCGCCCAACTGGGTTTGAGCCGTATAATGGGCGACATCGAAAAGTGGTGATGTATCCAAGGTTTCCGGTTTATTCGACAGGAGCGCGCGTTCAAGAACGGTCAGCTCGTTATCCCAAACCTGCAGGGCGGGGTTTTTGGCCCAAGTGTGGTCTGTATCGAACAGCGGATGTGGGGTCCCTACTTTGCCCTTGTGCGTGAGGAAGTGCAGCAGCGGATCCGTCTTAGGGGGTAGCCCTGCCTCGCGGCGCATATGATCTGGTGAGAACAGCGGATGCGGTCCGGGGCGAGCAGCGACAGGCAAGCTTTGCCACAACGACACAACTCGAGGTGCAGGGGTATCGGCCAAGAGCGAGAGAGCCTGGCGCAAATGGTGTATGTCGATCAATGGGCGGGGGCCGAAGTCGGTCGCGCTACGCAGCCACGCAAGCAATGGATTATCCAGCGGTAGCACACCACGGAACTGATGGCGTAGCCAGTGCGGCGCCACCAAAGGATGCGGTACGCGATTTTCCGGTCCGCCGTACTTTAGGAAATGCTCAAGTGGCCTTAAGCCGGACTTTGGAACTTCAGGGTATGTGTCGCAATAGAATCTACTTGAAAACACCGGGCAGGGATCAAGGCCTGCCGCGATGCCCTCAGTCAAAAAGTGCCTCAGGGGATCGTCCGCGACTCCCGGCAGGTGAGAGTAGCTGCTGATGTACCACTCCTCATCGAAGATGCCGCTTTCTTTTATTAGGGCCGAAAGGGCACCTTGTGCATACTGGTTATCCAAGATTTTATTTTCAACGGTCACGTGGAATCCTTTCCCAGTTCTGTAACCGGATTTCTGTAATCAGCCATGCGGCGGGCTCACGGTGCGCAACTTCCGCTCCGCTAGAGGCAGCCCCTTCGGAGTTACTTCCTGAAAATCTTCACCCGCTCGGTAGTGGCAGGCGCCACGCGCCCAGATTGAAAAATAGGCTCCGACCGCAGTTGATGTTGAGGAAGCCGGGGAGCGATCCGCAAGTTGATACCAAGAAGTTTATCGTCTGGTTCGATGCCGCGCAGCGTCAGAAACGCTCCGCTCTGCTCGACGCGGCCGGCATTGCGAAACAAAGCCTCGACCCGGACAACATGCGTATTGGCGGGGTCGTCGATCCAAATTTCCAGACCGCTCAGCGGCCGGAATTGGCCCCGCGTGCCGAGATACTCGCCGGGCGCAGCGACTTGACCGCTTGCCAGATCACGCAACATGAGGCGGGGCTGACCGGGTGCGGGCTTGATGTATAGGCCTTCGATGCCTTGGCTCGTGCCGTCGCCCTGTAGCCACTCGCCAAACGCACCGGGCTGGTCGCCGAGGAGGTGAAAATGTGCAAAATAGTCAAACACATGGGCCATTTCTGGCGGCTGCACCATTTGAGCTACGTCGGCTTGGTAGCCAAAAGTGTGCCGTTTGGGCTGGGAGATGTATTCCATCTCGATTGATCCGCGCGGTGGAACCTGAACTTGTCTTGAGGTGATTTCCAATCGCAGCAAGGCTGGCCGCTCACAACGCAGCACGCATACTTCCCCCGGGGTCGTAAGTGCGTTGTCTTTGTTTGCGGGGTCGAACAGTAAAGTGATCGCGCCGCGTGACTCGGCCGGAATAATCGGGCGGATAATTGCGTTCGATTGTCCACCCTGCTTTTTGTAGCGCAACAGGATCAGACCGGGGTTCAGTGAAAGCATTTCATACATCGGCGAGCTCTTCTCAATCAGGCACATGTGAAGTTGGTGTAAAATACTCTACTCTTCCCGCATGGCATTTTGCAGCCGCCGTGTAAGCGGTCCAAGCAGATAGTTCAGGGCGGTGCGTTGTCCCGTGGGCAAGACCACTGATACGCTCATCCCGGCAACAAGTCGCGCTCGCACATTATCTGGCAACGCGGTATCGTCAAGGCGGATACGGGCTTCGTAATAGTCGACCTGCGTGCGCTGATCGACAACGCGGTCGCGTGACAGTGCGATCAATTGGCCTTCCGCCGGTTTCAGATCAAGAGACTGAAACGCCGGGAAGGTGATCTGTGCAGCCGATCCGGGCAAGATACCTTCGATGTCATTGGGAGATACCTTGGCCGAGATGATATAGTCATCTTCCAATGGCGCGATCTTCATCAACGTTTCTCCCCCGCGTACTACCGCGCCGACCGTGCCCAGCACGTTTTCCTGCACTGTTCCATCAACAGGGGCGCGGATTTCGATCCGTTCGAGATAGTCATTGGCCACAATCGCGTCGCGCTCCAACGAGCGGATCTCGCGGTTCACGGCTTCCAACTGTTCCGCGGCAGTTTTGCGGTATTCCTGTTCGATCTGTGCGATCTGCAGTTGAAAGCCCAGGATCGATTGCTCGATTCGCGCCACCTCGATATTCGACTGCGCGATCTTCTCTTCCTGCGCGAGACTGTCCTGCTCCAAACTCGTTACGCGTGCTTGATTGGTCAGGCCGCGCTCCAGCAGTGATTTCTGGTCGGCCAGATCTGCCTTCAGGAGCGCGATTTCGCGTTCTGCGATGCTGCGGCTGACCACAAACGCCTCGATTTCGGCTCGAGCTTGGCCAATATTGGTCTGCAGGATTTCGCGGGCCTGCGCCAACTCTTGCCGGCGCAATTCGAATTGCCGAGTTTCATCCGAAAGGATCTTGGCTACGGCGGGGTTTACATCGGCAGCCGCTTCGAGATCCGCGTCGAAAGCAAGTGTTTCCGCGTTAACGATTTCGGCTTCAAGCCGCTGGCGCCGTGCACGGGAAGTCAGCAACTGGTTTGCGAACAGCCGCACCGAGGCTTCGCTCTGAGTCGGATCGAGCCGAACAAGCAAATCGCCTTCCCGCACGATATCGCCATTCGTCACCAGAATCTCCCGGACGATGCCACCTTCCAGGTGCTGGATAATCTTTGTGGTACCGGCGTTTTCCAGCACGCCCGGCGCCACGGCGGCGCTGTCGAGACGCGCAATGGCAAGCCAACCGCCAACGAAACCGAAGCAGACCAGGATCACCAGCGCCGAAGCCCTCAGCGATCGCTGCAGGATCAGATCTTTGCTGTCGGCGAGCGCGACTTGGCCCACGCTTTTGAGGGGCAAGGAAAGGGTCATGCCGTTTTTCCTTTCTGCACCGAGGTAATCAAAGGGTTTTCCGCGGCCGTGAGGCGTTGGAGGATGTCGTCGCGGGTGCTGAAGGAATGGACATAGCCATCCATCAGCACAAGGATGTAGTCGCATATGCTCAGCATGTTGAGTTTATGCGTGCTGAAAAAAACAGTTGATCCGGCGCGCTTCAGTTCGGCGATGGAGTAAAGCAGGTTCTTCTCGCCCTCCGCATCCAGCGCTGAATTGGGTTCATCAAGAACAAGGAGCTTTGGGTTGCGAAAGAAGGCGCGGGCCAGTCCGATGCGCTGGCGTTGCCCGCCTGAAAGAGGCGCGCCTTCGTCCAGAAGCGGGAAGTCGAGGCCCCGGTTCTTCGATTGCAGGATGTCCATTGCCCCCGCCATGCGCAACGCGGCAAAGACCTCTTCGTTCATTTCGGCATCAAACGGGGCAAAGCGTGCCACATTCTGCCAGACCGTTCCTGGCATCAGTGCTACGTTCTGAGGCAGATAACCGATGTCACCGCCGCGCTGCGCTGCAGGCCATAAATCGATCGGGAAGCCGTCGACTTTCACAGCACCGGTGCTGGGGCGTGCTGCCCCAGCCAACAATCGTAACAAGGTGGACTTGCCGGCTCCGCTGGGGCCAATGACGCCAACCACTGCGCCTGCAGGCACACTGAAGCGGATTCCACTGAGGATCGGCTTTCCATCTGCCCCCAGCACGCCAAGATTATCGCACTCCACATGGCCCTGCATGTCAGGCAGCGGGGATTCGGGTTCGGAGACGTCGTCTTCCAAAACCTTTTCAAGCCGTTCAGCAGCAGAGCGGATTTCGTGAATCATCGGCCAGTTTTTGGCCACCGCCAGCACCGGGCCTACACCTCGCATCATCACGATGAAAGCCGCCATTCCTGCCCCAGGAGTCACTGCATCATTCAAGAACAGCGCCGCCCCGACGCCCACGATCAACACGATCTGACCGTGCTGCAGGATATCGATCACCACCTCAATTCGGCTAGCGCGACTCTGGCCTTGCATGAAAGTATCGGCAGCCTGGTTCTGAAGCGCCGTCCATTCGCGCCGGATGCCGGGCAGGATGTTCATCGCGCGCACCACATCGCTTTTGGTTGCTGTGGCCAGGCCGAAAGCGAAAGCCTTATCCTCGTGTACACGGCCTGCCGTCTGAACATTTCTCCACAGGCTTCGGGCCTGATGGCTGAGCAGCGCTATGAGGATGATATAGGCGATAGCCACCCAGCCAAACACCGGATGCAGAAGGAAAAGAACACCAATGAAGATCGGCGCCAAAGTTGCATCGAAGGCGGTCTCCACAAAGGATCCGGTCAGACCGGAGCGTAACGTGGAAATGTCGCCGTAGGCGCGGAAAGCGTCAGGGCGGCCGCCGCGATGAACAGCGTCAAAGACGTGGCCGCGTAGTTCGTGGTCGATCTTGTAGCCGAGCGCGCGCAGAGCACTTGACCTGTAGTACTCCAGCACGCCCCATACCAGGATCAGGAACCAGACAAGAGCCGTGATGAAACCAAAGGTTTCCCAGCTGCGGCTTGTGTAAACACGCTCTTGGACCTGCATCATGTAAAGAAAGGGCGCAAGACCCAGAAACGAGATGAAGATGCTGTGAATCCAAATCGTCAAATAGGAGGAGCGCACCGTGCCAATGACCGTGGAGACTTTCATAGACTGTCCCTAAAAGCTATGAAGGCAGGGAACACAATCGGGGGTTTTGTGCAAGGTGTATAGCTCATTCGTGACCATGGAGGAGCTCGGCGCTTCTGCGCAGCGGATTTACGATCCGTTTGCCTATCGGCCGGTCCTGCGCGAGCGGTTCGCCCCCGTATCCGTTGCAGAAGCCTTCACGCTTGCGCCCCGTTGTCCGATCGTCTGGCGCCGCAATGCGCAGGGCGATCTGCAGCTGGTCGCCATCCGGAGCCTGAACCCTGAGGCCGAAGTTCCGGGAATCCACACGCTGCCACGGGAAGGTTTGCCACTGCTGTTGCAGGCATTTCCGTTCCGCTTCCGTGATGCTGACGCTGGTGATTACGAGATTGGACTGGATCGCAGTGCTCCTGCACGCGAGCGAGACATTGGATCTTACATCTTCGACGGCCGCGGCGAACTGTTGCCGGGGGCGGAAATGAAACTGAGGGCGTTAGAGGAGTTCCGACGGGAGTCTGAGGTGGGAAAGGCCTTGCTGCAAGCGGCGCTACATCATGGCTTTCTGGAACCGGTGGTCTTGCCAGAAGCCATCCGCACACGCTATTTGCTGCCCGATTTCATGGTTGTCGTTAGCGAACCCGACGACGCGCTATTGCTGCAGGATCTTCCGAAAGACCGGTGGATGACCGCCATGCGTTTTCTGACAGCACAACGCCTGTCGCTTTATCAGATGGCGCGGTTGATCACATGGGCAGAGGCAGCATGAGCCGTCGGTGGTACGACGCAATCCCCGGCGTGACCGGGAAGGCACCGTTATCGGATGCCACGCTGACCAATTGGCCGGATCGGGCGATGGAGGACCGGTTGCGCTACCTGTCATTCTGTCCGGTTGCGCTGGGCGAGATCTATCTTCTGGCTCAATACCTGCCGATGACGGTTCTGGATGGTCCCGCCGGCCCCGAACTGATGGCTGTCCTGCGTCCTGACCAGCTGCAACGCCCGGCCTTTGATGCCGACGGAAAGCTGACATTGGCGTATCGGCCTCTTGCCTTGCGTATGTTGCCATTTTTTGTGGAAGCGGACGGTGAGATCTGGCGACTGGAAGACGCTGAAGGCGAAGCGGGCCCGGAAAGGCCGCTTGAGGTGCAAAAGCGGCTCTGTGCAATTCTAGGGGCGCAGGTCGAGGGGCGTATTCGGATGCGGGCCAGCCTTTCCCGCCTGATGGATGACGGGTTCCTGGTGGCTCATGATGATACGGAGAGCCGCCAATTGGGTGAGCTCGCTGTCGAAACGCAGCTTCTCCGCAGCCAGACCGCCTGCGAAGATTTTCTGGGTTTGCGACTATTAAATACGATTCTGTTTTCGCGCCGGAACCTTAAATCGCGCGTAACGCTTCCGGATAGTGGCATGGGCGCGCGGCTGTCGTTGGTACGCGACGCCGCACTACGCGATCGTCCCTTCCTTTCGGATGATGAGACAATCGACTTCGAAAAGCTGATGCGCGACTGACAGTTTAGAGCGTAAGCAACTGTTCTAGCTGTTCGTTGTGGGGACAGAAACCATGCGTTGCTATGGCGCAAAAATCCACGGACTTACTGGTCTGCGTTTTAACCTCGTCAAAGCCCGCTGCCAGAAGCCTTCGGGCCAAGGAGGTCTCGGTAAATCCGGTGTGATGCGCCATCAATTGATTGCCTGCGCGAATTGAGGCGCGATGACCGTAGAGAACGTCAAGAATGGAGATCGGCCCGGCTGGGGATAGGTAGATCTCACGCTCCAGATCCTCATCGTCCAGCAGGCGCACAACTTGTGCCAGATCTGGACACTTGAAGACCGCTACCCCATCGGGCCGCAAGATGCGCGCTACCTCGGCCAGTACAAGGTCAACCTGATGATCGTGGAAATGCTCCAACACATGTGAGCAGAACACAATATCCGCGCTGGCGTCGGCAATTACGCCCTTCAGGTCGGTCAGGTCAGCTACGACATCAGGCGCACAATCTGCATTCAGATCCACGCGCACCTCGCGCCAGCCACAAAATGGTTCTTCATGCACAAGATTTTCTAGAAGAGACCGAGCCCCTGAGCCGAGGTTTAGGAAGGTCTTTTGTGCGACATTCGGCATGGTCATATCCACTGGGGCAACTCACTGCTGGGGGCAATCACGGACCGGCGCGGTTCGGGCGCGCGATGCTGGGTTGAAAGTGCCCGATAAGGCAAAGTGTCGATCGAGAAAAGTGGGTGAAAGAACGGATCATTCAGGATCGCGTCCCGCCAGCGTAAACGCAGGTTTGCAACTTCACGCATCATCCGCTGACCTGCGGGAGAAAGAGTCTCGCGGCCTCGGCTGACTGATTCGAAATGGCGAACCCAAACATGAGGGGTGAAGATCACCCGCATCCCCCGCGACCAAAGGCGCAGACAGTAGTCAACATCATTGAAATTTACAGCGAAAAGGTGCTCTTCGAAGCCGCCCATACTGAGAAACAGTGACTTGCGGGTGAGAAGCATGGCACCCGTCACAGCACTCACCTCGCGCGCGACCATCAGCAATTCGCCGTAGCCGGGATCATGACGCATACGGTCTTCGAAGGCGTGGCAGGCGCCATTATGAGGACCGAGGACCACGCCGCCGTGCTGGATGATGTCGGATGCGCGCGCCATCAACGGCCCCACTGCTCCCACCGTGGGATCGGACAGACGGCTACACATCTCCTCCAGCACATTGGGAACAGGAAACTCGACGTCGTTGTTCAGAAAGCAGATTTGCTCATGGCGCGCATGTTCTGCAGCCAGGTTGTTCATGACCGAAAAGTTGAATCCATCGTCGAACTCCAAGATCCGCACGCCTTGCCGTTCCAGGTCCAGGAACACGTCAAGAGTCGCTGGGTCAGTGGTGCGATTGTCAACCACCAGAATATCCAGATCAAAACCCGGGTTTTGAGCAATCAGGCTGTCGATGCAGGTCTTCAGCATCAATCCTTCGTTTCGAGATGGAATGATGACGCTCACTGCCCGGTCTTGCACCGGCCGTCGCAGACGCAAGGCTGGGAAGGTTGCGCCGAGTTTGGGTTCCACGACGGTGCCGACAGGGTAAAGCTTTGGCGTGTCTTGCACAGCCTGTGCAAGGTCTTTGCCGGCATCGGTCAGCAAACTCTCATCCAAAATGCCTCCGGGATGGGGGACGTGGACGATTTCATCGCGGTTTGCATCTGCGACTGCGCGCAGGAATAGTGTAAAAATCGACTTGATACCGCGTAAGCCAGTGAAGCTTGATCGAGGCAAAGCAAAGCAGAGTGCAGGATAACCCTGCTCCAAAGTCCGCTCCAGATCGAATGCGGGGAGCAGGAGAGGAAAAAGCTGGTCATTGCGCTGAACGGCAAGATCGAAATAAGCCAGCTTCGCCTCTGAGATTCCTTTGAACAGCGACGCCAGATCTTTCCGAGGTCTTACGGACTTGTGGTGTATCAACACCCACCCCGTGCCTGTTAAGGATCGAGAAACCCATTCTTTTGCCGCCACGCCATCATCCGAGACGACAGGCTTAACTTTGCTCAGCTCTGGGTAAAGGTCGCCATAAGCGACCATTGGCATGCTGTTTTCCAGCAACCGGTCCAAAATCATGTCTGCATTGCGGTTGATCTTTTGTGGAGCAAGTGCCCGGCAGGCATCGCGAAAACTGTTGGGATAGGCGATGAAGTCGATGGGGCTGCCGTTAAGTGGCATCCCCGTTGCGGTCTCCACTCTTAGTTTGCGCGGCACACCGTCTGCCAGTGCCGCATCGATCAGAAGATCAAAACCCACCGCGCGGGCATCAGGCAGGCGGGGATCGCCGATATGTTGCCACCGAAAGACGCGGGTCCGGCCGACCACCCGATCTCCGTCAAAGGCCAAAACCTCATATGCAGGGAACTCGGTCACACCATTGTCGAGAACACCGCTCAATGTGAGGCCATGGACATGTCGTACATAGCCGGCACGGTCCCGTGCTGTTGAATCAAGCCAATTGGGTACATCGGCGCCCGCCGTTTCAGCAAGGATATGATCCGAATTGACCACTGTGAGTGTGATCAGGTCGCTATCGCGCAGCGCAGCGGTATTGAGGTTGAATTCGAACCCACAATCCGGCGGAAATCCCGGCCGCTGGCACCAAGCCGTGCTGTTTCCCTCAGCCAGAGTAGTTGTCGCCAGCCGTCCGTTCAGAGACAGACCGACCACCCAACGCCGCCAGGGATGGCTCGGATCCACTACGGCACCGCGAACAAACCCCGGCCGAAAGAATTCCACCTCAGACAGAAAGGGCATATGGCTCGACTCCACGCATATGCAAAAGCTTCCGTTCCAGCCCTGCAACTTCCTCAAGTTCGCCCGAGGCGAACGACATCGCTGCCAGCGGTGATGCTGCGCCATTTCTGACGACCAACATGCGCCGTGCTTGGTCAACCTCCGCTCGCCATCCATCCTGGGGGCCCAGACTAATCCCGGAAGCGTCCAGCGCGGCCTCCGGCACCAGCGTGAACTGGGTAAAAGCCGTGTTCAACGCATGCAAAACTTCTTCGTCGGCCCCCGTCAGCGGCAATAGCACCTCCGGCCAATCCTCAAGTTTAATGGCCAGAGAGGGTCCTTTTCGCAGAGTATTCGTATCTGAAGGATGTTTGGGCTCTGGGGTCCAGTCCACGCATTCCATCAGACGCTCGCGGAATGTCTTGATCGGATCGAGAACATCAAACCGCGCATACAAATCCGCATAGTCAGGATAGCGAGCGTAGAGGCGCCGACGGTTTTCAGATACGAGGCGTTGTTTTTCCGGTCCATAGCTGACGGATCCCACATGGCCCACGAAGCAGTCCACCGCCGCGACATGGCGGAAACCGCGCTGGGAGGCGCGCAGGCAGAAATCCACCTCCTCGTAATAGCCGCTGGTATAATGCGGCGACAAAGCGCCGGTCTGTTGCAGACAATCTTCCGAAATCATCATGGCAAACCCGTTGCCGGTCAGAACATCCACCGAAATCCCGCCATGCAGGGTGTAGGCCGTCTGTGCGATCCGGTCGCAGGTGGCGCGGTCCGGCATGGCATGAGCCACGCGGGGGATAGGTACCGTGAAGCTGCCGCCGTTGTTCGACAGCGGTGTGACGGTCCCGACAGTCGGATCCTTCAGATGCGCCAGCATTCTTTTCAACGTTTCGGGCGGCAAGTAAGTGTCCGAGTTGAGCATCAGTACGGGCCCCGCACCAACATGTGCCAGGCCAAGGTTCACCGCTCCGGTAAACCCAAGCGGCCGCTCACTGCGTAGAATGGTGACGCCCGGAAGTGTCGAGTGTTCCCTCAGTAACCGACGGGTTGTCGGCAACTCAGACTGGTCGTCAATCAGGATGATCCGCAAGCCAGACATGGTCATCTGCGCTGACCGCAGGCTTTCCAGACAGCGAGCCAAAACGTCGCCGCCATCCTTTAAAGGAACAAGAACCCAGAGCTGTGCCACTTCGTCATGCCGTGTGACAAGGTCAGGTGAGGCAGTGATTGGCGAGACGGTCAGACTATTTCTTTTGCCTTTGAGGTGCAGATCAATCTGCCGCGGATCATTCGCATCGCGCAGCACAAAATAATCTATCGCGGTAACCAAATTTTCTTGCCGCACTGCGCGCGCCAAGGGAACCGGGAAGTCGCCTTCCTTCAGCCCTGTGAGCGTGATCTGATCATTTGCACGTTGCACTAGCGTTAAACGCTCAGTCACCGATACGGCGCAGCGCAATACGGCTGGAAGCATGTTGGGGTCGAGATACTTCAGCGCGGCTTGCCGTTGCGCAGTAGTTGCGAAGGGCGAGGATAGCACCACACGTGCCCAGCCATCTGCCCGCACAGCGTCCAGCGCACACAGAGCAAGCAGGGCCGTCGGGTCGGCCGGATCACGGGCCAGCGCTGCTTCCGCGTCATGCAAGGCTGCGTCCAGATGACCAAGCTGCGAAAGCAGCTGCGCACGCCGTAACAACAGTCGTGGGTCGGGGACCACCATCTGTGACAGATGCCGTTGAAGCGTAACGAGTTCCGAAACTATTCCGGCCCGAACCGTGTCAAGTGCTTTTAAGGAATTTACTTTCGGCACAGTTGCTGCGCACTCAAAAAAACGTCCGCCCTCAACAAGAGGGCGGACGCTGAAAGGATCAGAAGTCGATCGAGTCGTCGTTGAAGTTGACCGTCTCGACACTGCTGATGGTAACGAACGAGCCGTTTGCGAAGGTGATGATCGTCTTGCCACCAGCTGTGCTGATGTTGACGTTGTCGAAGCTGGCGTTGATATCCACCACATCGGTGCCGAGGCCGCCGATTATGGTATCGCCTGCGCTACCGGCAAAACGGTCATTGCCCGCGCCGCCGTTCATCAGATCCGCGCCAGTGCCTCCGAACAGCGTATCGTTGCCATTGCCGCCATACAGCGTGTCGTTGCCTGCGCCACCATACAACACGTCAGAGTGGTTGCCGCCTTGGAGCATGTCGTTCCCATTACCGCCGTTCAGCGTATCCAAGCCGTCGCCACCCATCAGGGTGTCATTGCCATCGCCACCGAACAAGGTGTCAGCGTGGTTGCCGCCAGTGAGCAGATCATTCCCGCCGCCGCCGATAAGGGTGTCGTTGCCATCACCGCCGTCAAGCGTATCGCGTCCCGCGCCGCCATCCAGACGGTCGGCACCGGTGCCGCCAAACAGTTTGTCGTCACCATCGCCGCCCAGCAGGGTATCCGAGCCCACGTCGCCGAAGAGGACGTCATTGCCCGCGCCACCATCAAGCCGATCGTTGCCGGCCTGGCCGTTCAGCGTGTCGTTGCCCGCATTGCCGAAAACCGTATCATTCCCATCGCCCATGCGCGCGAGATCATCTGCGGCCGTGGCAGAGTAGCTATTGCTGCCGGCATCGCCGACAGTGAACGACTCCCGCTCACCTACGACCTTGACGGTGGTCGTGCCGCCTGCGCCATGACGCACCAACACCTCGGCACCCGCTGGAACCGGATCGTTCTGGCCGATCGTGGCAACATCGAAGGGTGCCCGGCCATCTCCTGGGATCTGGTCGATCACGCTCGAAATCACGTCTCGGTAGAAGCCAAGTCCGCTCAGGCCCGAACGAAGTTCAGCGCCGTTAGAATATTCATCAATCGCCACGTCTCAAATCCCCTAAACTCTATCCCTACCGAAAGACCGCATACTGCCTGCACCGCACAGCCTGCCGCCCCGACCTTCTCCGTTAAAGCTGTTCGACAACATTTTTGTAAAGCTGTTCGACAAAGCGTTCCGTGGTCAAGGATGGGTATCAAGCATCCAAAGGTGAATCAACCTCAAATTGACACGCGCGTCCCGCTCATGCCGATCAGGTCCCTTGAGGTTGGCTAGTCGATTGTTTTTACGTGATGATCTTGCTTGCGTCCGTCTTGCGTGTCGGTCAGTGGGGTTCTCTCCGCGGTTGTCGCATCGAGCGCCGCATGGTTGCGCTCAGGGGGCGGGTGAAGCGAACTTGTGCACGTAGTCCTTTCCGTAGATTCGAGTACGATCTGGCGCTTACTGTGCGTTCCGGCAGGACGAATCAGGTCGCGCTGAGGGTCAGCATGCTTGTGTGAGCCGGGGCTTTTCATCTCCGCTTTTCGGAAGTCGCTGTTGGTACTCCACAAGGCGTGGAGAGTGACCGAAGGCATCATCACGAAGGCTACGTTGGCCGTTGAGACCGGACGGCTGATAGACATGGAGGTGGACCCGCGACTGGCGCTGCCTATGGGTATAAGGCCCCGCATCGGCTGAACGTCACGATTCCAAGTGTTTCTGCAAGCTCCTCGCAACATTGTCCGCTGCCATCCGCACGGGCTCGGCGGCAAGATGGGCGTATCGCGCCGTGGTCTGGACCTGCGTGTGGCCAAGGAGCTTGCCGATCATCGGCAAGCCCTGACCCGACGCCACGGCTGTGGACGCGAAGGTGTGGCGCAGGTCGTGGATGCGGACGTCCTTTACCCCGGCGC
>ERZ1645187.2736-NODE-2736-length-15288-cov-7.044115_pt1 | contig 15288 bp, 10 predicted proteins | sample MGYA00575352_ERZ1645187 | MGnify/ENA primary metagenome ERZ1645187 (study PRJEB40837, sample SAMN11349314) | freshwater sediment metagenome | isolation source: river sediment | host: Sediment | place: India: Wazaribad , New Delhi | collected 2017-02-21 ...
GGCTGGGCAGGCCCTCGTTGGCGAACATCGGGCAGATCAGCAGGGCCGAGGTGCCATAGCCCTCGGCCGACAGCGACTCCATTGCCGCCCGCACATGGCCGGCAAAGATCGCCCCGTCCGGGTCGGGCCGGGCCAGCGGATCCGGCGCCGGCACCAGCCGCACGTTGGGCCAGCGCCCCCCGATCGGAGGCTTGCGGGTGGACAGCTGGCTGACCGCCATGGTGTTGCCGTGATAGGTGGCATCGGTGGCGATGATCCCCGTCTTGCCGGTCGCCGCCTGCGCCATCCGCAACGCGATGTCGTTCGCCTCGGACCCGGTGCAGGTCAGGATGGCCTGAGAAATCCCGTGGCCGAAGGTCGCCGTCAGCCGCTCGATATAGTCCAGCACCAGGTCGTGCAGATAGCGGGTATGGGTGTTCAGCGTGCCGGCCTGGGCGCAGATCGCCTGCACCACGTGGGGGTGGCAGTGGCCGACATGCGGCACGTTGTTGTAGCAGTCGAGATAGCGCTTGCCATCGGCATCCCACAGCCAGACGCCCTGCCCCCGCACAATATGAACGGGTGTTCGGTAGAACGTCGGCACATTCGGCCCCATCAGCCGGGCGCGACGGTCCACAAGCGTTTCGGTCATTCTTCCTCTCCGGGTTTGCCGCGCAGGGCCTTGACCTCTCCGCGCACCGATTTCGCCACCAGCCGGCGGCGCTGGCTGCCCAGCGTTGGCTTGGTGGCGATCCGCCGCTTCGGCGCCACCAGCGCGGCGCGGATCAGTTCGACCAGGCGTTCGCGGGCGATTTCGCGGTTGCGGGCCTGACTGCGGGTGTCTTCGACCTGGATCACCAGCGCGCCCTCGGCCGTCCACTTGCGCCCGGCCAGCCGCTTCAGCCGCGCCTTGACCGGGGCGGGCAGGTGGGGCGACCGCTCTGCCTCGAACCGCAGTTCGACGGCGGTCGACACCTTGTTCACGTTCTGCCCGCCGGGGCCCGACGAGCGCATGAAGCTTTCGGTCAACTCCCAGTCGGCAATCGCCAGCGTTTCGGTCACATGCAGCATTCCGCCAGCCTAGCCGCAAAGTGAAAGGGTCGCCAGAGAGCGGCGACCCTTCCCGAGTTCCAAGGAGATGGGCCAGTTAGGGAAAGGCCCAATCAGATGGTCTGTCTGTCCGGGGGCTGCCCCTAGAAGACACTCCTCCTGACTGTCCCGACACCTCTCTCCAATATCCCTCTAGACACTGGATCACCTCCTTTCAAAAGTTGCCGATAGGGGGAGCGTGACACAGATTTGGTGTTCGTCAACAGAAATCACGCAACCTTTGCCACAAGTTTACCGACGATGATGCGGAACGGCACAAGGGCGATCAGGGCAAGGGCGATCTTGACGCTCCAGTCGGCGACGGCCAGCGAGGCCCAGAACGGCAGTTCGGGGCCAAGGCCCAGAAGCGGCGTCGCGGCGGTGGCCCAGGAGACATCGTTCGCCGGCTCCAGCAGCGTCAGGGCGGCGGAAAAGGCGGTGGGAAAGAAGATGCAGGTGTCCAGCGTCGAAGAGGCCAGCGTCGACACGAAGGGCGCCTTCCACCAGGTTCCGGCCCGCAGCCGGTTGAACAGCGCCACGTCCAGCAACTGCGCCGCCAGGAAGGCCGCGCCCGATCCAAGCGCGATGCGCAAGGTGACCAGCGGCCCGAACTCGCCGACGATGCGGGTGCCAACAAAGGAACACAGGAGGCCGACCACGAACCCCGCCAGCACCACCCGCCGCGCCGCGGCGGGGCCGGACAGGCGGTTGGTCAGGTCGGTGACCAGGAAGGCAACGGGATAGGTCAGCGCGCCCCAGGTCAGGTATCCGCCCAGCGGAATCTGCACGAGGACGTTCGAGGCCACGACGATCGCGGCCATGGCAAGGGTGCCGGGCAGGACAAGGTTCATGATGCGGTTCCGTTTTGGCAAGGTCGCGGAGACTTGGCCGAAGGTCCGCTTCGGCGGGACGCTGCTTAGCGGTCGGCAGCCTGTGCGTCAACCGGCAGGACGTATTCCACGATCTCCTGCCGCAGGAAGAACCGGAAATTGTCGTCCGACACCATGGTCAGCCGCAAGGTCCCCGCACCGTCGCGCCAGACCGACAGCCCCTCAAGATTGTCATGGGTGCCGGCCTCGGTCTCAAGCACCGTTTCGGCGGGGCCGGGGCCGTCGGGGCCGATGGCAAAGGCCCGCACGCGCGTGGCAAAACCGGCCAGGCCGCGAAAGTCGCGCTCCAGCAAGTACAGCCGGCCATCGGGGCCGAAATCGGCGCCAACCGGCAGGAAGGCGCCGTCACGCGGGATCGTGAAGCGCTGCGTCCAGGCCCCGTCGAAGACGAACAGCGGGAACGGCCGGTCCTGCCGGCCCGAGCGTTCGGGCAGGGTGTAAAGCCGCCCCGCGGCATCGACCGCCAGCGCCTCCAGCGCGGAATTGACCCGCATGTCGGAAAAGGCCGCAGGCGTCGGCAGGTTCTGCGCCGATCCGTCGGCCCGGTCATAGACCAGCACCCGCGCCGCGCCCTCGAGCGACACGAAAAGCCGCCCGTCCGGCGCCCAGGCCAGCCCCTCGCTGTCGGCCCGCCGCCCGGCAAGTGGCGCCTGTCCCGCGCCCTTCAGGCGGCGCAGCGGCGGCGCCTCCAGCCCGGTGACCCGGCCCGCGGCGTCGCGCAGAACGCGGCCCTCGGTGATCGCGCCACGGTCGCTGATCGCCACAAAGCGCGCCCCGTCGGGCGAAAGCTCGATCCCCGACATGCCGCCCAGCAGCGGGTCGTCGCCGCTCCATCGGAACGACGCAAGGTAATGCGCGGGAAACCGGGCCGTGGCGCTGCCCTGAAGGCCAAGCGCCAGAAGCGCGGCCACCTTCAGTCCGAGGCGAGTACGTCTTTGCATTGCCTGGGCAGGTCGGCCATGGTGTATTCGCGCGGTCCCCGCTTTCTCGGGGCGTCCTCGTCGGTCTTCTTCTTCTTGGTGGTCTTCGGCGGGTTCAGATAGTCGGTCACCCACCAGGTCAGCGTGTCGTCGCAGCCGTCGCCACCGTTCGACAGGTCTTCGACGGTCGGCTTCTGCGTCTCGCACAGCCGCGCGCCCTTGGGGCATTTCAGCCGCACATGGAAATGCGTGTCATGCCCGGCCACCGGACGCAGCTTGCGCAACCATTTCTTGTCGGCCCGCGTCGCGGTCTTGCAGATCTCCAGCTTGATCGCGGCGGCGACGAAGATGCGGTCCACCCGCGGATCGCTGGCCGCCGTCTTCAGCAGCGCGCGCGCCTTCGGCCCCCAGCTTTCCGTCACCGACAGCTGGTCGGCCGACCGCATCGGGATCGAGCTGAGGCTTTCGCGCTCCGACCGCGACAGGTTCAGCCGCTTGGGCGCCAGCCACCAGATGTCGGCGTCCAGCCCGATCTGGTGCGACGCATGCCCCGAGGTCATCGGCCCGCCCCGCGGCTGGCTGATGTCGCCGATATAGAGGCCCTTGCCCCAGCCCATCGCCGCCGCTTCGGCCGACAGGTCGGTCAGGAACTGGATCATCACCGGCTGGCCGAAGTTGCGGTTGCGACTCAGCCGCATCGCCTGCCAGGTCGGCCCGGTCTCGGGCAGTTCCATCAGGCCGGCGGCGCAGCCCTTGGCATAGCTGCCGATCGGCATCGGCGCCTGCTGGCTGGGGTCTTCCATCGAACCGAACAGCTTGTTGGCCAGTTTCTCGGCCAGCGCGGGGGCCGGAAACAGCAGGGCAAGGCACAGAAGGGCGCGGGCGATCATCGGGTCTGCTCACCTTTGGGGTTGACCCAGACTAGCAGGATCAGCCCCACGAGGAACAGACCGATCAGCGGAGAGATGCCGATCCTTTGACTGCCGCTGATCTGGGTTGCCAGCGCGATCAGCGCGGGCGACAGAAAGCTGGCGACCTTGCCCGACAGGGCGAAGAGGCCGAATGCCTCGGTCGCCAGGTCGGGGGTGGTGTGGCGCACCATCATGGTGCGGCTGGCTGCCTGCACGGTGCCTCCGGCCGCCCCGATCAGCGCCCCGCAGGCGAAGAAGATCTGGTCGGCCATGCCCGAAGCCGGGTCCATCGGCATCCCGAACAGGCTGTCGCGGTCCATCCCCACGATCACCAGGCAGACCAGGATCAGCACCACGATGGAAAAGGCGATCACCGGCTTTGGCCCATAGGTGCGGTCGGCCCGCCCGCCGATCCAGGCCGCCACCATCGCCGACACCGCGCCGACCACGCCGAAGGTGCCGATCTGGATGATCGACCACCCCAGCACGCCCGAGGCATAGACCCCGCCAAAGCCGTACAGCGCGTTCAGCGCGTCCCGATAGAACAGCGACGAGGCCAGGTAGGCCGACAGGCTCCGCCGGTAGCGCAGCGAGGCCAGCAGCCCGCGCAAGGACGCCATCGCCCGGCCGATGTGCAGGGGCTGCGCGGTCACCCGCGGCTCTTTCACCCATAGGAAGAACGGCACCATGAAGACCGCGTACCAGATCGCGGTGAACGGCCCCACCGCCCGGGTGCCCTCGCGCGCTTCGGGGTCCAGGCCGAACAAGGGCTCCAGCCCGATCAAGGTTTTGCCGCTCTCGGCGCCCTCGGCGAACAAGAGCAGCATGACGATCAGCGCCAAGAGCCCGCCCAGATAGCCGAAGGCAAAGCCCGAGCCGGAAATCGCCCCCAGATCGTCATGGTCCGACAGCGTGGGCATCAGCGCATTGGTGAAGATGGTGGCGAACTCCATCCCGATGAAGCCGATGCCAAAGAAGCAGACGGCCCAGAACAGCATCCCCTGGTCGCCCCCCGGCGCCACCCACCACAGCGCCCAGGATCCGACGAGGTAAAAGGCCGAGAACACCCAGACCCAGATCAGCCGGCGCCCGGTGCTGTCGGCGATGGCGCCCAGGATCGGCGCCAGGACGGCGATCAGGATCGAGGCGATCGCCAGCCCCCAGCCCCAGTAGGCCTGCGCGGCGGCGGCGGCGGCGTCGGCCTCCATCCCCGTGCCCAGATAGTAGCCGCGGGCGACCTCGGCAAAGTAGGGGCCGAAGACGAAGGTCAGCAGAAGCGTGTTGTAGGGCTGGCTGGCCCAGTCGAAGAAATACCAGCCCCAGATGCGCTTGCGTGCCGAAACCATGCCCTGCCCCCTGTTTTGCCGCATCTGACCCCGGAAACCGGCCCTGCGCAAGCAAAGGCTCTTCGCGCCGCTGTCGCTTGCTCATCGCAGGGGGCGCCGCCTTGCGAAGAGCGACCGAAGGGACGCGATGAGCCGCCCGTCACCCCGCGGGCGGCCAGGGCCGTTCGGCATCGGCCGCGATCCAGGCCTGCACCCAGGCCGGCAGGGGCGGGCTGTCCGGCGGCAGACCCAGGGCCACTGCCATTTCCGACGGCGGCACGATCCCCCGCTTGCCTTGCGTGATCGCCGACCGCAGCAGCGCCTGGCTGGTGCAGTCGCCCTTCACCCACATCGTCTGGTCCATGTAGACGAAGCGGCCGTCCCAGCCCACCATCCGCGTCCGCATCTCGATCCGGTCGAACATCTTCACCCGCCGGCGATAGCGCACCGAGGCGCCGGCCACGGCCAGCCCCCAGCCCCGGGCCCGTGCCACCCGGTCCAGCCCCACCCGCATCGCCATCGGAATCCGGCCCAGGTCGTATAGCGTCAGCGTGCGGCCGTTGTTCAGCTCCATCCAGGGGTCGATGTCCTGCGGCCAGCACAGGTGATGGCTGACATGGGTGTCGAACGGCGCCAGCGGGGCCGCGCGGCGGAACTTCGCAAATTCCTTGAACAGGCGCAGATAGGGATACATGCGGGCCTCCGGCTACGGCCCCGGCCTGCCGCCACGGGCCCGCAAGGTCAAGCGTTCCCTCGCGTCGGGCATTGCCCTTGGCCGGGGCGCGCGTTACCTAGGGCACAAGATGTTGGGCCGGACCAAAGGGGTTCTCACATGATTGCGCTGCGCGACACGTTGCTTCTGATCCTGAACATCGCGCAGTGGATCGTTCTGGTCCATGTCATCATGTCCTGGCTGATCAACTTCCAGGTGCTGAACCTGCGCCAGCCGCTGGTGGCGCAGATCTGGGGCGGCCTGAACGCGATGCTGGAGCCGCTTTACTCCCGCATCCGCCGGCTGATCCCCATCGGCGGCGGCATCGACCTGGCGCCGCTGATCGTGATCATCGTCATCTTCTTCTTGCAACGGTTCCTGGTCACCAGCCTTTACTGACCGCCGATGCCCCCCCAGCCGGACGATATCCTGCACCGTGTCTACGGATTCCCCGATTTCCGCCCGGGCCAGCGCGAGATCGTCGATGCCGTGCTGGCCGGGCGCAACACGCTGGCCATCATGCCCACCGGCGGCGGCAAGTCGCTGTGCTTCCAGTTGCCGGCACTGTGCCGCGACGGGGTCACTCTGGTGATCTCGCCCCTGATCGCGCTGATGCGCGACCAGGTCCGCGCGCTGCGCGAAGCGGGGGTCGAGGCCGGCGCCCTGACCTCGGGCAGCACCGACGACGAGGTCGAAGAGGTGTTTGCCGCGCTGGACGAGGGCCGGCTGAAGCTGTTGTACATGGCGCCCGAACGGCTGGCCGCGGCTGCAACGCTGCCGCTCTTGCGGCGCGCCCGCGTCACCCAGATCGCGGTGGACGAGGCGCATTGCGTCAGCCAGTGGGGCCACGATTTCCGCCCCGATTACCTGCGCATCGGTGACCTGCGCCGCACCCTGAACGTGCCGCTGGCCGCCTTTACCGCCACCGCCGACGAGGAAACCCGCGGCGAGATCGTCACCCGCCTGTTCGACGGCGTGGCGCCCGAAACCTTCCTGCGCGGTTTCGACCGGCCGAACATCCACCTGGCCTTTGCGGCCAAGGACAACCCCCGCGACCAGATCCTGCGCTTTGCCGCCGCCCGCAAGGGCCGCTCGGGCATCGTCTACTGCGGCACGCGGGCCAAGACCGAATCCCTGGCCGCCGCGCTGTGCCAGGCCGGCCATCACGCGCTGGCCTATCACGCCGGCCTCGACCCCGACCAGCGCCGCCTGGTGGAAACCCGCTTCCAGCGCGACGATGGCCTGATCGTGGTCGCCACCGTCGCCTTCGGCATGGGCATCGACAAGCCCGACATCCGCTGGGTCGCCCATGCCGACCTGCCGAAGTCCATCGAAAGCTATTACCAGGAGATCGGCCGCGCCGGCCGCGACGGGGCGCCGGCCGAAACCCTGACCCTCTACGGTGCCGACGACATCCGCTTTCGCCGCCAACAGATCGACGAAGGCACCGCGCCGATGGACCGCAAGCAGGCCGACCACGGCCGCCTGAACGCCCTTCTGGGCCTGGCCGAGGCGATCACCTGCCGCCGCCAGGTCCTGCTGGGCTACTTCGGCGAACAGAGCGGCCCCTGCGGCAACTGCGACTTCTGCGACCGCCCCGCCGAAACCTTCGACGCGACCGAGCCCGTGCGCAAGGCGCTGTCGGCAATCCTGCGCACCGGCGAAAGCTTTGGCGCCGGCCACCTGATCGACATCCTGACCGGCCAGGCCACCGAAAAGGTGCGCGACCGCCGGCATGACCAGCTGCCCACCTTCGGCGTCGGGCGCGACCTGTCCAAGACCGCCTGGGCCGGCATCTTCCGCCAGATGATGGGCCGCGACCTGGTCCGCCCCGATCCCGAACGCTTCGGCGCGCTGCGGATGACCGAAGCCGCCCGCCCCGTGCTGCGCGACGAAGCCCGCGTGACCTTCCGCAAGGAGGCCCCGCCCGCCGCCCGCACCCCGATCCGCACCCTGGTGGGCGAAGAGGACGCGCCGCTTCTGTCGGCACTGAAGGCCAAGCGCCGCGCCCTGGCCGAGGCCGCGGCCGTGCCCGCCTATGTCATCTTCCCCGACCGCACCCTGGTCGAGATGGCCGAAAAGCGCCCCGTTACCATGGACCAGATGGCCGGCATCACCGGCGTCGGCGCGAAAAAGCTGGAAAGCTATGGCCGCGCCTTCCTTGAGGTCATCACCGGCGCGGCCGACGCGCTACATCCGGCGCGGATGGCGCTGGCGGGCCGCCCCGAAGGCGCGCTTTTCGACCGGCTGGCCGAGGCGCAGCTGCAGCTTCAGCGCGGGCAGGACGGCACCGGCAAGCCGCTGTCGTGCACCCATTCGACGCTGCGCCACATTGCCGAGCGCCGCCCGCGCACCATGTCGGAACTTGAGCAGGTGCAGGGCATGGGCCCGCAGAAGGCCGAACGCTTTGGCGCGGCCTTCCTGTCGATCCTGCGGGAAGGATAGGGAAATGCTCTGTGTCGTCTCACCGGCCAAGCGGCTGGACGAAAAGCCCCGGGCGCTGCCGGACGGGGTGGAGCTGACCGACCCGGACTTCCTGGCCGAGACCTGGCGGCTGGTGCAGGCCGCCCGCGACCGGTCGGTGCAGGACCTGCGCGACCTGATGCACCTGTCCGAGCCGCTGGCCCGGCTGAACCACGCCCGTTTTGCCGCCTTTCGCCGCCGCCCCGGGCCGGGGCAGGCGATGGCGGCGGTGCAGTGCTTTGCCGGTGACACCTACGCCGGTTTGCAGGCCGAAACGATGGACCCCGATGCCCGCCGCTGGGCCCTGGGCCACCTGCGCATCCTCTCGGGCCTTTACGGCCTGTTGCGGCCCTGGGACGCGATCCAGCCGCACCGGCTGGAAATGGGCACCCGGCTGGAAAACCCGCGTGGGGCCGACCTTTACGCCTTCTGGGGTGACCGCGTGGCCAAGGCGCTGGTGCAGCAGGCCGCCGCCGTGGGAACGGACGTGCTGGTGAACTGCGCCTCGGTCGAATATTTCACCGTGGCGCAGCGCAAGGCGTTGAAGCTGCGGGTGGTGACCCCGGTCTTTCTGGAAGAGCGTGGCGGCGAGGCAAAGGTGGTGTCCTTCTGGGCCAAGAAGGCGCGCGGCGCGATGGCGCGCTATTGCTGCGACCATCACCTGACCGACCCCGCGGACCTGCGCGGCTTTGCCACCGGCGGCTATGCCTTCCGCCCCGACCTGTCGGACCCGGACCGCCCGGTGTTCACCCGCAGCGAGCCGGCCGAAGACGCCGCCTGACCGGCCGCACCCCCAGGGGACGCTCTTCCGTCCCTTCGGTCCGTCATCGCAGAATGCGCCCGGCGACGAGCGGTCGAAGACCGACGAGGAGCCGCCCTCAGGCCGCGTCCTCGGCCAGCGTGACGGGCCGGGCGTCGGGCGGGCAGAAATCGGCCAGCGCCTCGGCGATGGCAATCTTGCGCAGCGGCTTGGTCAGGTAGCGGTCCATCCCGGTGGCCAGGATGCCATCGGCGTCGCCGTCCATCGCATGCGCCGTCAGCGCCACGATCGGCACATGCGCCGTGCCCGCCTCGGCCGCGCGAATGGCGCGGGTGGCCTCTTTCCCGTCCATCTCGGGCATCGAGATGTCCATGAAGATCAGGTCGGGGCGGAAGGTCTGCCAGATCTCGACCGCCTCGCGCCCGTTGTTGGCAAAGCGCAGCTCGATGTCGATGCCCTTGACCATCTTCTGGAACACCAGCTGGTTGGTCTTGTTGTCCTCGGCGGCCAGCACCCGCATCTGGCGCTGCGCGACCGGGGCCACCGGCGCCTCGGGCGCGGGCGGCGCCTCGACGGCCACCGGCCCGGCCAGTTCCTCGAGCCTCCGGTACAGTTCGGCGCGCAGCACCGGCTTTTGCAGGAAGGCGTCCACATCGCGCGCGTCGCCGCGGTCGCGCGCGCCGGCCGGGTTCGACGACAACAGCACGATCGGCAGCCGGTGGCCGGCCGCCCGCACCCGCGCGGCCAGCATCAGCCCGTCCATCTCGGGCATGTCGTGGTCGGTCAGCAGCACGTCATAGGGCAGCCCGGCGCCGGTTTCCGCCTCCAGCGCGGCCAGCGCCTCGGCGCCGGTGCGGCACAGCGTGACCGCGATGCCGCAGGGCGCCAGCTGGCGCTCCAGGATGGTGCGGTTGATGAACTGGTCGTCCACCACCAGGGCGCGGCGGATGGCGACCGGCGGGCGCACCGGTTCCGCCCCCTCGGCCACCGGCAGGGTGATGCGGAAGCCGAACGACGATCCCTTGCCCACCTCGCTGTCGACCCAGACCGCGCCCTCCATCCGCTCGATCAGCCGCTGGGTGATGGCCAGGCCCAGCCCGGTGCCCTCGTATTTGCGGTTGCGCTCGTCCTCGACCTGGTTGAACTCGCCGAAGATGTGGTCAAGGTGGCTGGCCGGAATGCCGATGCCGGTATCCTCGATGGTGACGTGCAACTGCTGGCGGCCGTCTTCGGCCTCGATCCCGACCACGCGGGTCAGCACATGGCCGGTTTCGGTGAACTTCACCGCATTGCCGATCAGGTTGGTCAGCACCTGCCGCAGCCGCCCCGGATCGCCGACGAAGCGGGTGGGCAGGAACATGTCGTAGTCGATCATCAGGTCCAGCCCCTTTTCCCGCGCGCGGGGCTGCAGCAGCATCGTCACCTCGTGGATCGTGCGCTCCAGGTCGAAGGGCTCGGGGTGCAGCGTCATCCGCTCGGCTTCCAGCTTGGAATAGTCGAGGATGTCGTTGATGATGACCAGCAGCGCCTCGCCCGAAGAGCGGATGGTCTCGGCGAACAGGCGCTGTTCCTCGGACAACGAGGTGTCGCACAAAAGCTCGGCCATCCCGACCACGCCATTCATCGGCGTGCGGATCTCGTGGCTCATGTTGGCCAGGAAGGCCGATTTTGCCCGGTTCGCGGCCTCGGCGGCCCGGCGGGCGCTGTCCAGCGCCGTCTGCTGTTCGCGCAGCTGGGTGATGTCGGTGCGCAGGCCAACCCGGCCGCCATCGGGGGTGACGTGGTCCGATTCGTGGATCCAGCGGCCGTTCGCCAGCCGGCTTTCGCTGGCGGTGCTGGCCTCGCGGAACTGGCGCATGCGGTCGGCCAGCCATTCCTCCTCGCGGCCCTTGGCCTCGGGGACATGGCCGTTCTTCAGGCCGTGGCGCAACAGATCCTCGAACGAGGTGCCGGGGATCATCGCCTCGGCGCTGTCGGGGAACATGTCGCGGTAGCGTTGGTTGCAGGTCAAGAGACGTTCCTCCCGGTCGAAAAGGACAAAGCCGTCGGGCAAAGCCTCGATCGCGGCCCAGATGCGCATCTGTTCGGTGATGTCGAAGACAAGGCTGACCATGTCGCCGTCGCGGGCGCGGCGGTCGACCAGCCGGATCCAGCTGCCGTTCGCCAGCTTGACCGTCTGGGTTTCCACCGGGTCGTCGTCCAGCCGGGCGCACATGCGGGCGATCCAGGCCTCGGGCTCTTCGCCCTGAAAGTCGACGACACCGATGTCAGCGGCCAGGCGGACCAGATCGCGATAGGGGGTGCCCTGGGCGATCCCCTCGCCGGAAAAGAACGCCAGGTAGGCCGCGTTCGCGGTGACCAGTTGCAGGTTGCCGTCGAACACGGCGAATCCGTCGCGGATGGTGTTGATCGAATCCCACAGCCGCCGTTCGGCCATGACGGCGGCGGTGTGGGCGCGTTCCAGATCGTGCAGGAAGCGGCTGTTCTGGCCCTTCAGTTCCTCGGCCTCGGTCCGGGCGGAATGGACGACCTGGCGCTGCTCGACGATCTGGTCCGACAGCGACCGGGCATGCAGGGCAAGCTTTTCGTTGGCGGCGAACAGCTCGCGCGTCTTCTGCTCCAGCAGCCGTTCCGCTGCCAGTCGCCCGCGCCGTTCCTTCGCCAGTCTTTCCGTAAGGTCCATCCCGCCGCCGACGTTCTGCCTGCCCCGCCGGAGCGGCGCGGCAGGGCCGCAACGTCCGGATTTCGCGACTACCCTGCCGCAGCAAAGTGAACCAAGACTTAACGCCGCAAGGATGCGAGACGGCTTGCCCGAAAACGGGCCGCGTGACAGACTTGGCGCCATCTGACAGGAGGGATTTCGGATGAAACGGTTTGTCGCTGCCGCCTTTGCGGCCGTGGTCCTGGCGTTTCCGGCGGCGACCCTTGCGCAGGAACTGATTCCCGAACGCCGCGCCATCGTCACCCAGGATTCCGACCTGCCCGGCGGCGACATCGCCTCGATCTTCGACACCACGCAGGATGCCTGCGAGCGCGCCTGCGTGACCAATTCCCGCTGCGAGGCCTATACCTTCAACAGCCGCAATGGCAGCTGCTTTCTCAAGGCCGATCCGGGCGACCCGGCCTTTTTCGCCGGCGCGCAGTCGGCCGAGATCGTGGCCGCAAACCCCGCGGTGATCGCCGGGGCCAAGGCGCTGCGGGCGCAGCTGACCTTCATCCCCGACTGGGACGTGCAATCCGCCTTCGACATGGCGCAGGACCTGGGCCGCACCCACACCACCGGCCCCTGGACCGCCGAGGAACACCTGATCGCCGCCGCCGAGAACGAGGCCAAGGGCAACTGGGTGATGGCCACCGCCTTCACCGGCGCGGCGCTGAATCGCGACGACAGCGCCGACCTCTGGCTGGAATATGCCCGCCGCGCGCTTGGCAATGCCAAGGCCACCGCGACCGACCGCAACTGGTACGAGAACCGCGCCTTTCTGGCGACCGTCAACGCCTGGCTCCGCTCGACCCAGCCGGCGCAGCGCCACACCATCCTGGTCCTGATGGGCGAGGCGCTGGAGCGTCTGGGCCGCGGCCGCGACACCGTGCAGGCCCTGCGCCTGGCGCAGGCGCTGCAACCGCGCGAGGATACCGCCGCCCTGCTGGACGACGCGATCGGCAAGTACGGCTTCCGCGTGGCGGAAAACACCGTCGAGGCCGACCTGGCCCGCCCGCGCATCTGCGCCGCCTTCACCGAAGACCTGGTGCCCTCGGGCGTCGATTATTCCACCTTCGTCCAGCTTCCCAGCCCCGGCCTGACGGTCGAGGCCTCGGGCTCGCGCAGCCTCTGCGTGGTGGGCGTCGAACACGGCCAGCGCTACACCATCACCTTCCGCGAAGGGCTGCCCGCGCGCGATGGCCAGACGCTCGCCAAGGATGTCGCCCTGTCGCAGTACATCCGCGACCGCAGCCCCGGCGTCAGCTTTCCGGGCCGCGGCTATGTGCTGCCCAAGGTCGCCGATGCCGCGCTGCCGGTGGTTACCGTCAACACCGACAAGCTGGACCTGACCCTGTTCCGCGTCACCGACCGCAACCTGCTGCGGTCGATCCAGAACAGCTATTTCGGCTGGCCGATGGCCGACTACTCCGAAGTCTACTTCACCGACGAGGTCGGCGAGGAAATCTGGACCGGCACCGCCACCGTTGGGCAGGAGGTCAACAAGGACGTCACCACCCGCCTGCCGCTGGCCGAGGCGCTGAAGGACCGGCCCGCCGGCATCTACGCGCTGAAGGCCGCCGTTCCGGGGGTGGATCCCTATGTCGTGCCCGCGGGCTGGCAGTGGTTCGTGGTGTCCGACCTGGGCATCACCTCGATGAGCGGGGTCGACGGGCTGGGCGTCTTTGTCCGCAGCCTGGCCACCGCCGCGGCCAAGCCCGGCGTCACCGTCGAACTCTTGAACCGCGCCAACACGGTGCTGGGCACCGCCACCACCGACGACCAGGGCTTTGCCCGCTTTGACGCCGGGCTGACGCGCGGCACCGGCGGATCGACCCCGGCGATGATCGTCGTCAAGGATGCCGAGGCAGACATCGGCTTCCTGTCGCTGATCGACCCGGAGTTCGACCTCTCGGACCGCGGGGTCGAGGGCCGCGAACCCGCGCCCCCGGTCGATGTGTTCCTGACCACTGACCGCGGCGCCTATCGCGCGGGCGAAACCGTCTATGCCACCGCGCTGGCCCGCGATGCCGTCGCCACGGCGGTCGAGGGCCTGCCGCTGACCGCCATCCTGACCCGCCCCGACGGCGTGGAATATTCCCGCCAGCTGGTCGAAGACGGCGGCGCCGGCGGCCATGTGTTCCAGCTGCCCATCGCGGGCAGCGCGCAGCGCGGGGTCTGGTCGCTGTCGGTCCTGGCCGACCTGGAAGGTGAACCCCTGGCCACCAAGACCTTCCTGGTCGAGGATTTCCTGCCCGAACGCATCGACTTTGCCCTGTCCATGGGCGAAACGCCGCTGACCCTGTCCGGCCCGCCCGCCGATGTCACCGTCGATGCCCGCTATCTCTTTGGCGCCCCCGGCGCGGGCCTTGCGATCGAGGGCGAGGTGCTGTTGCGCGCCGCCGAGGGCCTGAAGGCCTTCCCCGGCTATGTCTTCGGCCGCTACGACAGCCCCTTCTCGGCGGTGATGGAGCCGATCTACGCCGATCCCACCGATGACGCCGGCCAGGCCAGCGTCTCGGTCGCCCTGCCGCAGGTCGAAGACCCCGGCCGCCCGCTGGAAGCCACGATCACCCTGCGCGTCGCCGAAGGCTCGGGCCGCCCGGTCGAACGCCGCATCGACGCCGAAGTCACCCCCGCCGCCGCGATGATCGGCATCAAGCCGCTGTTCGACGGCGTTGCCGGCGAAGGCACCGAGGCCGCGTTCGAGCTGATCGGCGTCGGCACCGACCTGCAGCCCGCGCCGATGCCGGTGCGCTGGCGCCTGAACCGGATCGAAACCGACTACCAATGGTACCAAAGCTACGGCAACTGGAGCTGGGAGGCCGTGACCTACCGCACCCCCGTCGCCGAAGGCGAGGCCACGCTGGGCGCCGCGCCCGCCCGCATCGCCGCCCCGGTGGAATGGGGCGAATACGAACTGGTCGTCGAACGCAGCGACGGCCAGCTGGCCGTCAGCTCGACCAGCTTCTGGGCCGGCTGGTATGCCCCCGCCGATGCCGGCGCCACGCCCGATACGCTGGAACTGTCGCTGGACAAGCCGGCCTACAAGCCGGGCGACACCGCCACCCTGCGCGTCGTGCCCCGCGCGGCCGGAACCGCGCTGGTCACCGTGCTGTCGAACCGCCTGGTGTCGATGCAGGCCGTCGCCGTGACCGAAGGCGAAAACCTGATTCAGCTGCCCGTCACCGCCGACTGGGGCGCGGGCGTCTATGTCACCGTCTCGGCGCTGCGCCCGATGGACGTGGCCGCCGGCCGCAACCCGGCCCGCGCGCTTGGCCTCTCCTATGCCGCCGTGGACCCCGGCGCCAAGGCGCTGAAGGCCAGCATCGAGACCGCCGACGAGGCCGCCCCCCGCGGCCCGATGGAGGTGGCGGTCAAGGTCGATGGCGCGGCGCAGGGCGAGACCGCCTTTGTCACCATCGCCGCCGTCGACGTCGGCATCCTGAACCTGACCGGCTTCAAGGCCCCCGACCCGCAAGGCCACTACTTCGGCCAGCGCCGCCTGGGCGTCGGCATCCGCGATGTCTATGGCCGG
>ERZ1645187.2738-NODE-2738-length-15287-cov-5.820247_pt1 | contig 15287 bp, 7 predicted proteins | sample MGYA00575352_ERZ1645187 | MGnify/ENA primary metagenome ERZ1645187 (study PRJEB40837, sample SAMN11349314) | freshwater sediment metagenome | isolation source: river sediment | host: Sediment | place: India: Wazaribad , New Delhi | collected 2017-02-21 ...
GCCAGAGGCCGCCAGGTCGCGGATCGCCGCGGCGTCGCCGACGGCGGCGGCGCGGCGCAGGCCCTCGTAGGCGGCGATCTCGACCAGGCTGGGCGCGGTCTGGGCCGCCCCCGGGCCGGCAAGGGCGGTGAGGAAGAGGAAGAGCGCGACGCGAAGGCCGGGATCGGTGCGGGTGGTCATGGTGCCTGTCCTTTTTGCGACAGGCTTGGCGCGGGCGCGCGCGGCTGGCAAATCACCGATGCGAGAGGCGGCGGGCCTTTGCCGGGGCGATGGCCGCAAGCCAGAGCGCGTCGATGGCGTCCAGCGCGGCAGCGTCCAGCGGTGTCGGATCGCGGTAAAAGCCCGAGGGCGTGCGGTAGTTCAGCCGGGCCTCTTGCGCCAGTGCCTCGGCGGCCAGCGTTTCGTGGAAGGGGAGCGGATGGGCATGGCCCGCCCGGGCGCGGTCAGCCCGCGGGAACACCAGGCGCGAGGGTCCGGTGGAGAGGTTGACCATGGCGCAGCTCTGCATCGCGGCCAGCACCATCAGCCGCGCCGACTTCGCCTCAAGCGAGCGCAGCGTGATGTCGGGGCGCAGCGGGTCCGGCGTACCGGTGCCGTAGAAATGGGTGGGGCCGGCGGCGGGGTAGTGCATGTCGCAGCCGAAGGCCGCGATGGTTCGGGGGCGAAGGGCGTGCAAGGCCCAATAGGCGGCGGTGAAGGCCATGGTGGCGCCCGCGTAGACAAAGCCGCCAAGGGCGTTCTGGGCCGGCACGAAGTCGGTTTCCGTGACGATGGCCTGCCCGGCGCGGGGCAGGGGCACGCGAGCGGGCGGAAAGTCGTGCGGGTGGATGTGATGCGTCCAGTCGGGGCGGATGGCATGGGCGTTGTTGATCGCCAGGATCACGTCGAAGGGCGCGCGCGGCCAAAGCGCCGCGCGGGCCGCCATCGGGGCGGAGCCAAGCATGAGGACGATGGACATGGGCCGGTCTCCCTTGGCGCCAAAGGTAGGGCGCCGCGGGCCCGCGTCACGCAAAAGTTGTGTGACGCAAGGGTCGGATCAGACCGAGAACGAGGTGCCGCAGCCGCAGGACGAGGTGGCGTTGGGGTTCTGCACCACGAAGCGGGCGCCGATCAGCTCATCGGTAAAGTCGATCACGGCGTTTTGCAGGAAGGGCAGCGAGACCTGGTCGACCAGCACGGTCTGGCCGTCCTTTTCCAGGATCAGGTCGTCGGCGGCGGGGTCGTCCAGCCGGATGTCGTAGGAAAACCCCGAGCAGCCGCCGCCCGAGACGCCCACGCGCAGGGGCCGGGTCTGGCCGGTGATATGGGCGATTTCGGCCAGGCGGGCAAAGGCGCGGTCGGTGACCTTGGGGGGAAGCGTCAGTTCCATGGCTGTTCCGGTGGGCTTTCGGTTCTGCCTTCAATATATGGGAAGTGACGCCCAGAACAAGCCGAGGCCCGATGCTTGCCCCCTTTGCCTGCCAGCCCGACCAAAGCCGGGGCCGGCTTTTCCCCGAGGCGATGAGTTCGTTCCGCAGCCCGTTCCAGCGCGACCGCGACCGGATTATCCATTCCAGCGCCTTCCGGCGGCTGAAGCACAAGACGCAGGTCTTTGTCGAACACGAGGGCGACTATTACCGCACCCGGCTGACCCACTCGATCGAGGTGGCGCAGGTGGCGCGCACCATCGCGGGCGTGCTGGGGCTGAACACCGACCTGGCCGAGGCGATCGCGCTGGCGCATGACCTGGGCCACACCCCCTTTGGCCACACCGGCGAAGACGCGATGGAACGGCTGATGGCGCCCTTTGGCGGCTTTGACCACAACGCGCAGGCGCTGCGCATCGTGACGCGGCTGGAGCGGCATTATGCGGGCTTCGACGGGCTGAACCTGACCTGGGAAAGCCTGGAGGGGATCGCCAAGCATAACGGGCCAGTGACTGGCCCGAATGCGGATGCAAAGCACGAAGGACCGCTGCCCTATGCCCTGGCCGAGGTGAACGCGGCCTGGGACCTGGAACTGCACACCCACGCCAGCGCCGAAGCGCAGGTGGCGGCGATTGCCGATGACGTGGCCTACAGCCACCACGACCTGCATGACGGGTTGCGCAGCGGCCTGTTCACCGAAGAGGACCTGATGGACCTGCCGGTGACCGGCCCGGCCTTTCAGGAGGTCGACCGGCTGTGGCCGGGGCTGGAGCGGATGCGCCGCCGGCACGAGGCGCTGCGCCGCGTCTTCGGCCGCATGGTCGAGGATGTGATCGCGGTGGCGCAGAACCGGCTGGCCAGCGCGCAGCCGAAGTCGGTGGACGAAATCCGCCACCTGGGCACCACGGTGATCCGGTTCTCGAAACCGCTTTACCAGGAGCTCAAGGCGGTGCGGTCGTTCCTGTTTCACCGGATGTACCGGGCGCCTTCGGTGATGGAGGTGCGGGCGCGGGTGACGCGGGTGGTCGACGACCTGTTCCCGCTGTTCCTGAAGGAGCCCTCGCTGTTGCCGCCCGAATGGCAGGCCGATGTCACGGCCGCTGTGGATCAGACGGCGCTGGCGCGGGTGGTGGCGGATTACGTCGCCGGAATGACCGACCGCTTCGCGATCCAGGAACATGCAAGGCTGATGGGCTGCGCGCCGGTGGTGGCCGGGGGGTAACGATTTCCGCGCGGAAATCGTGCGAATTCCGCGCCCCGGTCAGCCGCGGCGCGTGGCGGCCAGCAGCCAGAGCCCGGTCAGACCGGCCGAGACGATGGCGTTCCAGGCGGCCATCGACAGGCCCAGGAAACTCCAGGGGATCTGGTCGCAGCGCACCGGCGGGGCCGCGCTGATGTCGGTGTTCAGCAGGTCGCTGCCCGACAGCCCGGCGACCGACCCTTGGGTGCAAGAGGACACGAACTCCCACCAGCCCTGTTCGACCCCGGCATGGAACAGCCCCAGCCCGGCGGTTGCCAGCGCCGCCAGCGCCCCCGCCCAGGCCAGCCCGCGCCAGCCCGTCAGCAGTGCCAGGCCCAGGATCAGCACCGCCGCGGCATGCGGCCAGCGCTGCCACAGGCACAGCTGGCAAGGCGCCAGCCCGCCGATCAGCTGAAAGCCAAAGGCGCCCGCCAGCATCGCGGCCGAGCCAAGGCCCGCCAACAGCATCGTCCGGCGCTGGATCTCGGTCATCGCGGGTCCTTCCCTTGGGCATGTGGCGCGACCTTACCTTGCGCCGCGCGCGGGGGAAAGCCGGGGTCACCGGGCCGTGAACTCGGCCCTTTCCGTCCTGCCGGGGGCGCGGTAACCTTGGCCGTGCAGGTCTTGGTGGAGGGTGCGGGATGGAGTGGAAGGGTCGGCGGCAAAGCCAGAACATCGAGGACCGCCGCCGCGTCTCGGCCGGCCGCACCGGGGCCGTCGGCGGCGCGGGCGCGCTGATCGTGGTGCTGATCGCGCTGTTCCTGGGCGTCGATCCCCGTCAGTTGCTGGGGCCGGAGGGTCTGGGCGGAGGGGGCAGCAGCGCCCCGGCCGAACTGACCGAGGCCGACCAGGCGGCGGGCGAATTCGTCGCCGTGACCCTGGCCGACACCGAGGAAATCTGGGCCGGCGTGTTCCAGGAGCAGCTGGGCCGCCGCTACACCCCCACCACGCTGGTGCTGTTCAAGGAGGCGACCGGATCGGCCTGCGGCGGCGCCTCGCAGGTGACGGGGCCGTTCTACTGCCCGTCCGACAAGAAGATCTACCTCGACACCGCCTTCTTCGCCACGCTGGCCCAGTCGCTGGGGGCAGGGGGCGATTTCGCCGCGGCCTATGTGGTGGCGCATGAGGTCGGCCACCATGTGCAGGACGAACTGGGCATCCTGGCCAAGGCCAACCAGGTGCGGGCGCAGGTCTCCGAGGCGGAATCGAACGAGATCAGCGTGCGGATCGAATTGCAGGCCGATTGCCTGTCGGGAATCTGGGCGCGCGCGGCGGCGCAGGACCTGGGCACGCTGCAACGCGGCGACCTGGAAGAGGCGGTGAACGCCGCCCGCAAGATCGGCGACGACACCTTGCAGCGCAATGCCGGGCAGCAGCCGATGCCGCATACCTTCACGCATGGCACCTCGGAACAGCGGTCGCGCTGGTTCATGGTGGGGTTGCAGTCGGGTCAGATGGCGGATTGCGACACCTTCTCGACCAACGACCTGTGAGACCCTGCTGATGCGGCGGGGCGCCTTGCGCGATTGACGGCGCGGGCCGGGGCGGCTACACCCGCAGCCGATGGCCCGAGTGGCGGAATGGTAGACGCAGCGGATTCAAAATCCGTCGCCGCAAGGCATGTCGGTTCGAGTCCGACCTTGGGCACCATCGCACCCCCCTGAAAAGACGAATCGCCCGCGCCTTGCTTTGGCCCGATTCGGCATGGGTTAGGGAAAACAGTCGGTTAATCGGTGCCGATGCCAATGATTTTCGACGATTGGTTCGGAATGCGGAACGCCGCGGGGCGGCGCCTGCCGCAATCCTGCCCGATTTCCTGCCGGGGTTAACGCGCTGATCCGGCACAAGGATTGTTCGCAGGCCGGAAACGCGCGGCGGCGGTTTGGCCGCGGTCTTTCGGACAGGCTGGTGTCAGGTCCATGATTCATATGGGGTTCCGCAATCGGGGGGGCGGGCGCCTGTCGGCCGGGGCGAAACAATCCCCCGGCTTGTCCCCAGAAGGCGGCCGCAAAAGGCCCGCAACCGGCCCCGCCTTGCCCGCAGTGCTGCCCGAAAGTCGCCGTTTTTCGCTTTGCGCCGTGGTGAACGAAAGGTATCACCAAGGGGTCTACTGGAAGACGTATGGGCCGTGGGGGCGGTCGTATGTTGGTGACGCATCGCAAGATGCGGATACGGTGACGAGAGTGCTGCCAGCCCGGGGCGACCCTGGGGATATCACCGCCGATCCGGCGGACGGCCAGATATTGGCCCGGCAACCCCCTCATCACATCACCTTCCGACCGGTCCTTGTGGCGCAGCGGCCCGTCCGCTGCCCGCGGCGTCTTTCATGCCCGGCGGCTTGCGCCCCGGGCCCGAAGGAAACGCGGGGTTTGGCGGTGACGCCGCCGATGGAACGAGGAAACGACGATGCCAGTATTCGCGCTGTACAACTTCAACGACACCACCACGGTTGTCGATGATGCGCCGGTCAACGGGCTCCAGAACGGGATCTACCTGAACGGTGCCTCGGCGACCGGGGGCGATCTGGTCCTCGATGGCGTCAACGATTTTGCCAAGATCTACCCGTCGTCCGAATTCCAGATGGACCGCGGCACGCTGGAGATCAACTTCACCCCGACCGACACCGGCATGACCGAACCGCAGACGGTCCTGTCGCGCGACAGCCTGGGCGAGAACCAGGGCAGCTACCGCGTCGAGGTCTATCCCGACGGGTCGGTCCAGATCACCCACGAGACCGAGGGCGGCGCGACCACCTATTCCACCGGCCCCGGATTCTATGCGCCCGGCGACACCGTCAACCTCAGCTATTCCTGGGACCAGGGCGGCGCCGGCGGTCAGCTGGTGATCGAGAACCAGACCACCGGCGGCGACTATACCGCTGACGTGCCGCCCGAGCTGACGATGGACATGGCCGACCAGAGCCAGCCCTGGATCGTCGGCGCCAGTCAGGACACGTCGGATCCCGACGTCCTGAACAACATTGACGAGCATTTCCAGGGCTCGGTCGAGTTCTTCTCGCTGTCGGACACGGTCGACAACCTTCAGGACCCCGACGCCAACCCCGACGTGGCGGAAACCGACGAGGATACCGCGGTCATCATCGACCCGCTGGCCAACGACACCGATCCGAACGGCGACACGCTGTCGATCCTGGGCGTGCCGACGGCGACCCATGGCACCGTCTCGGTGAACGCCGACGGCACCATCACCTATACGCCGGACGCCAACTACAACGGGCCGGACACCATCACCTACACGGTCACCGACCCGGCGGGGAACACCGCGACCTCGACCGTGGCCGTCACGGTGAACCCGGCGAACGACGCGCCCGAGGCGAACCCCGACACCTCGACCACGGCGATCAACACGCCGGTCACGCTGGCCGTGGTGGGCAACGACAGCGACGTCGACGGTGATGCGCTGTCGATCCTGGGCACGCCGACCAGCGCGCAAGGCACCGTAGTGGTGAACGCCGACGGCTCGCTGACCTTCACGCCGAATGCCGGGTTCACCGGCGTGGCGACGGTGGATTACACCGTGACCGACCCCGAGGGGCTAACCGACACCACGACCTGGACGATCACGGTGGGCGACGGCGGCGGCCGCGACGGCATCGTCAGCGGCACCACCGGCGGCGACCTGATCGACTTTGCCTATGTCGACCCGACCGATGGCGACCGGGTGGATGCCAACGACGCGCTGATCCCGGGCGACGGCCCGAACGAAGACCGGATCGAGGCGGGCGCGGGCGATGACACCGTCATCGCGGGCCTGGGCGATGACACGGTGAACGCCGGCACCGGAGACGACTCGGTCAACGGCAACGATGGCAACGACCAGCTGAACGGCGAGGACGGCGACGACAGCATCTATGGCGATGCGGGCGACGACATGGTCGAAGCCGGCACCGACGACGACGAGGTGGTCGGCGGCCTGGGCAACGACCAGATCGACGGCGGCGCGGGCAACGACAACCTGCAGGGCAACGAAGGCGACGACCTGGTCACCGGCGGCGATGGCAACGACACGCTGCTGGGCGGCGACGGCAACGACACGCTGACCTCGGGCGCGGATGGCACGCCGGACCGCGGCTTCCCGGGGCTTTACCCGGTGGACCTGAACCCCGATGACGACCGCGACAGCCTGGTCGGCGGCACGGGCGACGCCCTGATCCGGTCGGGCGACGATGCCGACACTCTGGAAGGCGGCGCGGGCAACGACCGGCTGGAAGCGGGCGTCGATGACGACACCGTCGATGGCGGCGCCGGCAACGACACGGTGATCGCGGGCGAGGGCAACGACACCGTCGATGGCGGCGACGACGACGACCTGATGTTCGGCGGCGACGGCCCCGGCGGCACCGACACCACCGAGATTCCCGATGCGACCGACCCCGATCCCGACAACAACCGCGACAGCCTGCTGGGCGGCGCCGGCAACGACACGATCTATGGCCAGGACGACGACGACACCCTGGGCGGCGGGATCGGCAACGACCTGATCTTTGGCGGCATCGACGAGGACCTGATCGACGGCGGCTCGGGCGACGATGACCTGCGCGGCGGCGAAGGCGCCGACACGATCACCGGCGGCAGCGGCAGCGACACCGTGTTCGGCCAGCAGGACAACGACCTGATCGACACCTCGGGCGGGCCGGACCCGCTGCCCGATGCCGGCTATCCGGGCGTCTATGCCTCGGACAGCGACCCCGAGGATGACCGCGACTCGGTCTCGGGCGGGCTGGGCGATGACACCATCCGCACCGGCGACGATGCCGACACGATCACCGGCGACGACGGCCACGACCTGATCGACGCCGGCATCGACGACGACCTGGTCGACGGCGGCCGCGGCAACGACACCATCCTCGGCAGCGAGGGCGACGACACCATCGACGGCAACCTCGGCGACGACCTGATCTATGGCGGCTTGGACGCCACGCTGGGCGAGGTGCTGGACATCCCCGACGCCACCGACCTGCGGCCCGACAACCACCGCGACAGCATCAATGGCGGCGACGGCTACGACACGATCTATGGCCGCGACGACGACGACACCATCGACGGCGGCGCCGGCAACGACCTGATCGACGGCGGCATCGACGAGGACTCGATCCTGGGCGGCACCGGCAACGACACGGTCCTGGGCAGCCAGGGCGCCGACCGGTCCTTTGGCGGCGACGACCGCGACCTGTTCCTGGTGGGCACGCAGACCCAGGGGGCCGGCGACTTCATCGACGGCAACGAGGGCGGCGATGACGTCGACACGCTGGACCTGCGCGGGGCCGGGCCGTTGTCGGTGGTCTACGATCCGACCAACCCGGAAAACGGTACCGTCACCTTCCGCGATGCGGATGGCAACCCGACTGGCACGCTGGACTTCATCAACATCGAGAACGTGATCCCCTGCTTCACGCCCGGCACCCTGATCGCGACGCCGAAGGGCGAGATGCCGGTGGAATCGCTGCGTCCGGGCGACAAGGTGGTGACCCGCGACAACGGCATCCAGGAAATCCGCTGGGTCGGCGAAAAGGCCCTGACCGGCCAGGACCTGCGGCTGAACAACCACTTGCAGCCGGTGTTCATCAAGCGCGGCGCGCTTGGCAACGGCCTGCCCGAGCAGGACATGATGGTGTCTCCGAACCACCGGCTGCTGGTGGCGAACGACCGGACGCAACTGTACTTCGACGAACACGAAGTGCTGGTCGCGGCCAAGCACCTGGTTGGCACCAAGGGGGTGCATGCGGTCGAGGCGATCGGGGTCAGCTACATCCACTTCATGTTCGACCGCCACGAGGTGGTGCTGTCGAACGGGGCCTGGACCGAAAGCTTCCAGCCCGGCGACTATACGCTGAAGGGGATGGGCAACGCGCAGCGCAGCGAGATCTATGAGCTGTTCCCCGAACTGAAGACGCGCGAGGGCCTGGACGACTATCAGGCCGCCCGCCGCACCCTGAAGAAGCACGAGGCGCGGCTTCTGGTGAAATGACGGTTATGCAGCGCGGACCGGCGCTGCCCTTCGGGCAGAGCTGGACGCAGTTGAAAGGGCCCCCCACGGGGCCCTTTCGCTTTTCGCGCGCCGGCACAACCCCTTTGCCTGGCGGGAAAATTCCGCCGCTGCGAGGCGGGCCGCGGCCGGCTTTCCGACACAATTGACACCGCCCGCGCCACCTTTGCCCCGCCGTGCTGCCCCATTGCGGCATTAGCCCTTGGCGCAGGTCTCTGCCCGTCTTCCGGTGCCCCAGCGGGGCCGGAGCCGGAAGAGGCCGGTCCGGCCGTACGAAGTGTGGCCGCAGTAACGAGCAGGAATGGCGATGGCGACCGCGACCGAGTTGACGATTGATACGGGTGCAACCGCGCTGGACATGGCGCAGACGATCTTTGGCGCGGGCGTGCAGGTGGTCTCGGCCAGCTACGCCGGCGACCCCAACGCCTCGGGCACCTATTCGGGCGCGCAGACCACCATTCCGGGCGTCACCACCAGCGACAGCGGCGTCATCCTGTCGACCGGCAACGTCGGCACCTTCACCAACTCGGACGGCTCGACCAACACCAACACCGCCGCCGGCGCCGGGACCGACAGCGCGGGCATCGACGGCGACGTCGATCTGAACGGCGTCTCGGGGCAGAACACCTTTGACGGCGCGATCCTGACCGCCGACTTCATCCCCGACGGCGACATGCTGACGATGCAGTTCGTCTTCACCTCCGAGGAATACCCCGAATACGTCAACCTGAACGTCAACGACAGCTTCGGCGTCTGGGTCAACGGCCAGTTCGTCGAGGCGACGATCACCGCGACCGGCAATATCGCCATCGACACGGTGAACCAGAACCTCAACCAGAACCTCTACCAGTCGAACACCGCAGACCAGTTCAACACCGAGATGGACGGCATCACCTATGTGCTGTCGTTCAAGGCGCCGGTGAACCCGGGTCAGGTGAACACGATCAAGATCGGCATCGCGGACGGCGGCGATGCGGTCTACGATTCCAACGTGCTGATCTCGGCCGACAGCATCCAGACCGTGGCGCTGGCCTTCGACGACACGGTGCAGCTGACCGCCAACAGCAGCCGCGTGGTGGACGTGCTGGCCAACGACCGCGACCTTTACGACAGCGGGCTGATGGTGACGCGGATCATGGGCCAGCCGGTGGTGGCGGGCCAGACCGTGACGCTGCAAACCGGCGAGCAGGTGACGCTGAACCCCGACGGCACGCTGACGGTGCAGTCGGACGGCGACCTGGTGTCGAACGTGCTGACCTACGAGCTGACTGATGGCAACGGCAACACCGATGTCGGCTATCTGACGATCCGCACGGTCGGCGCGGCGGGCGTGGACGGGATCGTGCAGGGCACGGCGGCGGGCGAGGTGATCGACACCGCCTACACCGGCGACCCCGATGGCGACAGGGTCGACAATTCCGACGCGACGGGCGTCCACGGCACCGCCGGGAACGACGACTACATCCTGGCGGGCGACGGCGACGACACGGTTCTGGCGGGTGAAGGCAACGACTTCGTCGCCGGTGAAGAGGGCAACGACAGCATCGAGGCTGGGGCCGGCAATGACACCGTCTCGGCCGGGGCGGGCAACGATACGGTGCTGGGCGGCGACGGCGACGATCTGGCCTATCTGGGGGCGGGCGACGACGATTTCGGCACCTATGGCGCGGATTCCGGCGGCAACGACAGCGTCTATGGCGGCGCGGGCAACGACAGCCTGATCGGCGGCGGCCAGGACGACCGGCTTGAGGGCGGCAGCGGCGACGACACCCTGTCGGGCGGCATCGGCAGCTACACCCTGCTGGGCGGCGAGGGCAGCGACCACATCCACATCACCGAGGACCACCAGGGCGATAGCATCGACGGCGGCGAAAGCGCCGGCGACCAGGACCGGATCTGGTTCGGCACCTATGTCGCGCCCAGCGGGGTCGATGTGGTCTATACCGGCAACGAGACCGGCAGCTACGACTATTTCGGCACCGACGCGGCCGGCATCTTCCAGGCCATCGAGGCCGTGACCCTGACCGACCAGGGCGACCGGCTGGACGGCCAGGCCACCGATGCGGGCCTGACCGTCGATGCGGCGGGCGGCGACGATACAGTGACCGGCGGCGCCGGCGCCGATACGATCGCCGGCGGCAGCGGCAACGACCAGATTGCCGGCCAGGGCGGCGCCGACCATATCGACGGCGGCGACGGCGACGACATCATCGACGCCGGGATGAGCTATGAGCTTTACCCCGAATACGCGGAGGTCTCGGGCGCCAGCCAGACCCTGACCGGCACCAACGGCAACACCGATTTCACCCAGGCCACCACCACCACCGGCGCCACCCTGGACACGGCCAGCGCGGACCTGGACGGCGGCCTTACCCTGACCGGCTATCACGTCGGCAACGGCGCCGATGCGAACGAGACCCACACCCACAGCTTCTCGCAAGAGGTCGCGGGCGCCACGCTGACCTTGGTCGATATAGACCCGACGGAAAGCCTGGTGATCTGGCTGGACGGGGTGCCGCTCGATCTGGCCGACGCGCTGGCGCAGGGGCTGGTCAGCTGGGATCCCGGCACCACCGGGTTCGAGATCGACGCCAGCGGCGCGATCATCGCCACCCAGGACCCGGTGGCCTTTCCGGTGCCCGCGACGCTGGTGCTGCATCTGCCCTTCACCACGCTGTCGGTGCAGAACCTGTCGCCCTCGGGCGCGGGCAATGGCACGCTTTACACGCTGACGGTCGATACCAACGCACCCTGGGCCTATGATCCGGACGCCGACCTGGTGGATGCGGGCGCGGGCAACGACCTGGTGACCACCGGGATCGCCAATGACACCGTGCTGGGCGGGGCGGGCAACGACACGGTCGATGGCGGCACCGGCGACGACAGCCTGTCGGGCGGGACCGATGACGACAGCCTGACCGGCGGCGAGGGCCGTGACACGCTGTCGGGCGGCGAGGGCAACGACTGGCTGGCGGGCGATTTCGACGACGACGCCCTGGCGGGCGGCGCGGGCGACGACGTGCTGGCGGGGGGCGATGGCAACGACACGCTGACGGGCGACGCGGGAAGCGACACCTTGCAGGGCGGCGAGGGGGCCGACAGCCTGACCGACCTGGACGGCGCGACCCTGGCCGAGGGTGGCGCGGGCGACGACACGATCACCACCGGCGCGGCCGATGACACGCTCTCGGGCGGGGCCGACAACGACAGCCTGGACGCGGGCGCGGGCAACGACAGCGCCGATGGCGGGCTGGGCGACGATACCGTGCAGGGCGGCGCCGGCGACGACACGCTGTCGGGCGGGGCCGATGCGCAGGTGGCCAGCACCGCGCCCCCGTCCTATGTGCAGGTCGCGGGCACGTCGGGCAGCGTCACCGGCACCGGCGGCAATGCCGATTTCAGCCATGCCGTCGCCTCGGACGGGGCGGGCGTGGCCGAGGGCGCGGCGACCGTGCTGGATGGGCTGGGCGGCAGCCAGACGATGACCGGCTATCTGGTCGGCGACGGTGGCACCGCGGCCGAGACGCAGACCCACAGCTTCGGCGCCGATGTCGGCAGCGTTCAGCTGCGCATCGACGGGCTGGACACCAGCGAGACCCTGGCCCTGGTGATCGACGGCCAGCCGATCGACCTGAACACGGCGATCGGGATGGGGCTGGTGGCCTTCGATCCCGGCTCGACCCCGTTCTACATTGATGGCAACGGCCATCTGGCCTCGGCCAGCGACACCGCCGGGCCCTTCGTGCCGGCGACGCTGACGCTGCTGGGGCCGCTGACCTCGGTCTCGGTGCAATATGTCTCGGCCGGGGGCGCCGGCGGCGGCGCGCTTTATGAACTGTCGGTCGACAGCAACCCGGCGTGGGAGGTGGTGGCCGATGGCAACGACAGCCTGGCGGGGGGCGAGGGCCACGACCTGATCGACGGCGGCTCGGGCGACGACACGCTGCAGGGCGATGCGGGCAACGACACGCTGGACGGCGGCGCCGGGGCCGACACGCTGTCGGGCGGCGCCGACCGCGACCTGTTCACCGGCGGCGCCGGCGATGCGGTCGATGGCGGCGAGGCGGGCGAGGACTGGGATACGCTGGTGGTGACCGGGGTCGACCAGATCCTGTACGGCGGCGGCAGCAACGAAGCCGGCACCGTCCTGTTCCTTGATGGCTCGACCCTGGCCTTCCAGAACATTGAGGCGATCCTGGCCGATGGCGTGCTGCACACCGCCGGCGACGGCATCGTGCAGGGCACCGCGGGCGACGATACCCTGGCGCCCGGCTATGTGGACGTGCAGGGCGACATCATCGACGGTTTCGACGGGCTGGACGATGTGGTGCAGGCGGGCGACGGCAACGACCGGGTCGATGCCGGGGCCGGCAACGACAGCGTGGATGGCGGGGCGGGCGACGACGTGCTGGTCGCCGGTGCCGGCGCCGATACCTTCGAGGGCGGCACCGGCCAGGACAACCTGGATGCCTCGGGTGCGGCGACGGGCGTTGCCATCGACCTGTCGACCGGCGCGATGTCGGGCGACCTGGTGGGCGATGACCAGATCGCCGGCGGCATCGACGGGGTCATCGGCTCGGCCTTCGATGACACGCTGGCGGGCTTTGACGGATCGGACCCGACCTATACCAACCAGCTTTACGGCGGCGCGGGCAACGACCTGATCGACGGCCGCGGCGGCGATGACGTGCTGGACGGCGGCACCGGCAACGACACGATCATCGGCGGCGCGGGCAACGACCTGATCGCGGCCGGCGACGACCGCGACGTGATCTTTGCGCAAGGCAACGACACCGTCGACGGCGGCGAGGGCGGCGACGACTTCGACACGCTGGTCGTCGACGGCATCCAGTCGATCACCTACGCCAGCGGCGACAACGAAAGCGGCACCGTCACCCTGCTGGACGGGTCGGTCATCACCTTCACCGGCATCGAGACCATCCGCGATTCGGGCGTCACCCCCGACGGGCTGATCTGGGGCACCGGCGGCGATGAGCTGATCGGCGCGGGCTATGTCGATGCGAACGGCGACATCACCGACAACAACGACGCGATCCTGTCGAACCCCGGCTCGGACGACGACGAGATCTACGCGCTGGACGGCAACGACACCATCCAGTCGCTTCTGGGCGACGACCGCGCCTATGGCGGCATCGGCAACGACCTGGTGCAGACCGGCACCGGCAACGACTATGCCCAGGGCGACGAAGACGACGACACGGTCGAGGGCGGCGCGGGCGACGATTTCCTGCGCGGCGACAGCGGCAACGACCAGGTCTTTGGCGACGAGGGCTACGACCGCGTCTAGGGCGGCGCGGGCAGGGACCTGGTCGAGGGCGGCGACGGCGACGACCAGGTCTACGGCGGCTTCGGCGACGACACCGTCTATGGCGGGGCGGGCAACGACAGCATCACCGGCTCGGGCGAGGCCGACGAGGTGCATGGCGACGACGGCGACGACCTGATGCAGGGGTCGAACGGCGCCGACACGCTCTATGGCGGCCTGGGCGCCGACACGATGCTGGGCGAAGAGGACGCGGACACCTTCTATGGCGGCGGCGGCGACTTCGTCGACGGCTACGAGAGCGTCACCACCGGCACCGACGATGACGCGCTGCATGTGACCGGCGTGCAGACGGTCGCCTTCGATCCGTTCAACGCGGAAAACGGCACCGTCACCTTCACCGACGGCAGCACGCTGCAGTTCTTCAACATCGAGCGGGTCTATGTCGACGGCGTGCTGACCGCGCCGCTTGACTACAACGTCGAGGGCGGTGCCGGCGATGACGTGATCGACGGCGCCTACCTCGGCGACCCCGAGGGCGACCGGGTGGATGCGGCCGACAACCAGACCGGCGGCGACGGCGACCTGATCGAGGCCTATGACGGCAACGACACGGTTTCGGCCGGGGCGGGCAACGATACCGTGCTGGGCGGTGACGGCGACGACCGCTTCGTGCTGGCCGACGGCTTTGGCGATGACAGCGTGACGGGCGGCGAGGCGGCCGAGACGCTGGGCGACACGCTGGACGGCCAGGCACTGACCGGCAACGTGACGCTGGACCTCTCGGCGGGCGATCCGGCGAACGGCGAGGACGGCACGCTGGGCATGGGCGCCGACACCGTCACCTTTACCGAGGTCGAGACCATCCGCCTGGGCCAGGGCGACGACACCGTCACCGGGTCTGCGGGCGGCGACGTGGTCTACACCGGCGCGGGCGCCGACCGGGTGGATGGCGGGGCGGGCGACGACCGGTTCGACCTGGGCGGGGCCGATGGCGCGACGGATGTCGCCGTCTACGGCGATGGCGACGGGGCCGACACGCTGTCGGGCTTCGAGGCGCCGGTGGACAATGGCGATGGCACCTTTGCCGGGCAGGACCTGCTGGAGGTGTCGGGCCTGACCGATGCCCTGGGCAACCCGGTCGATGTGCGCGACGTCACGGTGACCGACACCAACGGCGATGGCACCGGCGATGCGATCCTGACCTTCCCCGATGGCACCTCGGTCACCTTGGCCGGGGTGACACCGCCGGCCACGGGCACTCTGGCCTGGCTGGAGGCGATGGGAATCCCGGCCCCGGTGCTGGACCATGTGGTCGAAGGCAGCGCTGGCGCCGACGTGATCGACGGCG
>ERZ1645187.2739-NODE-2739-length-15284-cov-13.361416_pt1 | contig 15284 bp, 11 predicted proteins | sample MGYA00575352_ERZ1645187 | MGnify/ENA primary metagenome ERZ1645187 (study PRJEB40837, sample SAMN11349314) | freshwater sediment metagenome | isolation source: river sediment | host: Sediment | place: India: Wazaribad , New Delhi | collected 2017-02-21 ...
CGTCGATGGTCTGGAGGAAGTAGCCCTGGCGGTAGAGCAGGCCGACGCCGACGAAGGGCAGGTTGAGGTCGGAGGCGGTCTTGCAATGGTCGCCGGCCAGGATGCCGAGGCCGCCGGAATAGATCGGCAGGCTTTCATGGAAACCGAATTCGGCGCAGAAGTAGGCGATCAGGTCGCCTTCGCCCATGCGCGGCGCGTGCTCGCGCGACGGCGCCGTCAGGTAGCTGTCGTAGGCCGACAGCACGCGCGCCATGGCGCCGAGGAAGACCGGGTCGGTGGCCGCCTCCTCGAGGCGGTGCTGGTCGACGCGCTTGAGGAAGGCCTTCGGGCCATGGCCGACGGCGCCCCAGAGCTTGCTGCCGAGCCGGGCGAACAGCGTGCGCGTCGGCCGGTCCCAGCTGTACCAGAGGTTGTTGGCGACTTCTTCGAGCCGGGCGAGACGCTCCGGCAGTTGGGGATTGACTTCGAGCTGGAAGCGGGTGCCGGCCATCGTTGTTCTCTATTCCTTGTTCGTGCGTGGATTCTACGCCGGCCGTGCGCGGACCTCGATCGTGAAAGTCAGGCTTCGCGGCACGCCGTCGAGCGGCCAGTCGGCGGTGAGCTCGACGGCCTGCATGATTTTCTCGAAGCCGGCCTCCGATTGCGAGACGGTGCGATGCGCCCGCGCCGTCAACGCCAGCGGCTGGTCGACCGCGACGACCAGGCTGGCGCCGAGCACGCCGTCGTCGAGCGTCAGCCGCCGCGCCGCCGGCAGTTCGAGGCGGTCGCCGAAGCCGCAGGGGATGTCGCCGTTTTCGAGGATGTAGCGGCCGAGATAACCGTCGCAGCTGGGCATGGCGATGTTGAGGCGGATCTCCAGGCGGCCGCCGGTGCCGTCGCTGTCGTAGCGCACCGTCAGCCTGCCGCCGGCCATGGCGTAGGACTTGGCGACGCGGCCTTCGCCGAGCGGCGCGGCGAAGGCCGCCGGGCCGGTTTCGGCATAGTCGCGCACCGGCCTGGGCGGGCCGTCGGCGGGGTGCCAGCAATCGGCGAACATGCCGCGCGGCCGGCTGTCCGGCTCGGCGTCGGCCGGCGCGATCTCGTGGCGGAAGGCGACGCGGTCGTGGGCCGAGGCGATGCCGTCATGCTGGGCGTGCTGGCCATGCGCCGCGAGCAGCTTGTCGTGGTAGGCCTCGTCGTGGCGGCGCAGGGTGTCGCCGAAGTTGTGCGCCAGCGCGCGGCTGGACAGCTCGGCCAGCGCCGCGTCGCCGTCGGCGCGGACCACGGCGAGCAGCGCGCCGTCCTTGAGGAACAGCTCGTCGTGGCCGTCGGAGTCGAGGTCGCGCCGCTCGAAAGTCAGTGGCGGCGACACGCCGTCGAGCGCGGCTTCCAGCGCCAGCAGGTTGTTCCAGATCGCGCGCCGCAGGTGCGGCAGGTAGAGCCCGCCGAACAGGCCGTGCCAGTAGGCGTCGTTGGCCTGGGCGCGATGCAGTTGCGCCTGCATTTCCGGCGTGCGCTTCTCCGCCGGCAACGCGGCGAGCCGCGCCGAAACGTCGAGCATGCGCTTGTGCATCCAGTTCGATTCCGGGAAGCGCATGAAGAAGTTGCGCCACATGCCGCCGCGCAGGAAGGGCTTGCGGCTTTCGAAGCGGCCCGCCTGCTTTTCCTGTTCGACCAGCGCGTGATAGGCGCGCGCCGCCGGCGCCGGCAGCGTCCACTCGTTCATCTCGATGTAGGAGGTGGTCGGCAGATAGACGATGCCGCGCGTCCGCTGGCGGGCGTGGAAGTCGGCGTAGGTTTCGGTCCTGATCAGGGGCGAGGCGAGCACGCCCTCGATGAAGCGCGTCAGCCAGCCCTGCTCGTAGACCCAATGGTAGGTCTCGGGCCAGATGCCGAACTTCTCGATGTCGTCGAAATAGACGGCGGCGCGATGGCCTTCGCGCGCCAGGTGTTCGAGCCACGCGACGGCGCCTTCGGCGGGGGAGAAGGGCAGGCGATAGCGGGCCTGTTCGGAGATCGGGAACAGGTCGAGCTTGCGGCCGTCCTCCTCGGTGGTGAAGAAGCTGTCGAGCCTGCCCGCCGGCTCGCCGGCGCAGAGGAAGTGGTAGTCGTCCACGGCGACGTATTCGATGCCGCAGTCGGCGAGCGAGGGCACGACCGCGGATTCCCAGACGCGCTCGGTCAGCCAGGCGCCCTTGGGCCGCTGGCCGAACAGGCGCTCGATCTTGTCCGAGAGGACGCGAATCTGGGTCACGCGGTCGCGGTGCGGAATGGAGGCGAGCACCGGCTCGCAATCGCCGGAGCCGAACCATTCGACCTGGCCGCGCCGGGTCATGGCCGCCAGCCGCGCCATGTCCTCCGGATATCTCGCCATCAGCCAGTCGAGCAGCCAGCCGGAAAAGTGCACGGCGAAACGGAAATCCGGATAACGCTCGGCGGTTTGCAGGAACATCCGGTAGGAGCGCGCGTGCGCTTCCTCCATCACCGAGTCGAAATTGCCGACCGGCTGGTGGGCGTGCACGCCGAACAACAGGGAAATGGCTTGGGTCATGGTCTAGGTTATTGCGGGTGATCCTGGGCGCGGCGCATGGTGCCGCCCTCGGCGTCGTGGCTGCCGCGCGAGATGGGCAGGTGGAGCTGCGAGGGCGGCGGCAGCTTGAGCAGCCGGTAGAGGTTGGTCAGGTTGCGGCGATAGAGCTTGTCGAAGCTGGCCACCGCCTGGCTGGGGTTGTAGTCGCCGAACCACCAGAACCAGTCCGAGCTTTCGCAGATGGCCAGTTGGCGCTCCGCCGCGGCTGACTCCTGGGGCGTCAGCCGGCCGCTCGACTGGACGAGGTCGTAGCTCTGCTTGGCGGCGCAGAGCAGGTCCCAGGCATGGTTCTTCTCGCGGTCGCCGATCCAGGTGGACAGCGTGCCATAGACCCAGCTGCCGGCGACCAGGCCCGGCAGCGTCGCCGGCGCGGGCGCGGCTTCGCCGCGCCGGGCGAGGATTTCCGCGTAGGTGGTGGTGCGGATGCGGGGATGGTTCTCGATCAGGCCGTAAAGATCGTCGAAGAAGAAATAGGCGTTGTAGGGGTAGTGCTCCCAGGCGTTCTCGCCGTCGAGGATGACGCTGACGACCGGCGTTTCGCCCGCCGGGCTCCCGGCCAGGATGGCTTCGAGCTGCTGGACGAAATGCTGGGCGGCGTCGCGCCCGTGCCACTTGGCATACTCGAAGCCGATCAGGTCGGAGAGCCGCTCGTCGCGGAAGAACAGCGTGATGCCGGGCGCTTCCTGCATTTGCCAGGGCCGGTAGGCGGCGCGCGGGTCGCCGGCGCCGCCGTGCTGGCGCAGGCTGTTCCTCAGCACGCCCTCGCCGCTGGCCAGCCAGCCGCAGCCTTGCGCTGCCAGATGCTGGACCACGCCGGTGGAAATGGCGCCTTCGGCCGGCCACACGCCGGCCGGCGGGGTGCCGAAACGCGCCGCGTGGGAACCCTTCGCCGCCTCGATCTGCGCCAGCAGGCGCTGGCGGCCGCCGGGATAGCCCGCCGCCAGCGGCAGCGCCGCGTCCGGCAGGCTCTGCCGGGCGGCGCCGAAATCGAGCAGCAGCGGCGCCAGCGGATGGGTGGCGGGCGTCGCCGAGAGTTCGATCCGGCCCTGTTCCCGCAATGCGCGGTAGCGCGGCACGAGGCCGCGCAGGGCGTTGCCGATCAGTTCGAGCAGGGCCAGGCGCTCGCCGTGACGGTAGTTCTCGCCCTTGCTCATCAGCTCGGCGATCAGGCGGTGGCGGCGGCGCTCGGTCTCGCCGGTCCAGGCCAGGTGGTACCAGGTGACCAGGTCGCCGAAGTAATCGCCGGACAGATAGGCCAGCGCGTTTTCGCCCTCGCGCGCCAGGCTGTTGTACAGGTCGTGCAGCCGCTGGTAGCGCGGGAAGGGCGACAGCATGGTGACATGGTTGCTGCGGAAGCAGGCTTCCAGCAGCAGGCGGCGGTCCGACGGCGGGATATGGCCCAGGTCGGGGGCGGCCAGCAGGCGCAGCAGCGGATCGCGGAAAACGCCCGACTCGAACTGGGCGCAATAGTCCTCGATCTGGTCGAGCAGCACCGGCACGAAATTGACCACCGCGCGGATGCCCGGATGCCGCTCCAGGTGGTCGGCCATGTCGGTGTAATCCTTGAGCGCGTGCAGGTACACCCACGGCAGCACGTGCTCGTCGCTCGTATGGTCACGGTAGTCCGGCTGGTGCATGTGCCAGAGAAAGACCAGGTCGAGGTGCTTGTCGGTCACGTCGCCCTACCGGATCTGGTGGATGCGCTGGCCGAGCATTTCCGGCGTGACCAGCGTCACGCCCTTGGCCGTGACGTGGAAGCGCTTGGCGTCGTGCGCCGGGTCGAAGCCGATCTGCATGCCGGCGGGGATGCGGCAGTGCTTGTCGACCACCACGCGGCGCAGCCGGACATCCTCGCCGATGTCGACCTTGGGCAGGATCACCGAATCCTCGACCACGGCGTGGCTGTGCACATGGACGCTGGAAAACAGCAGCGAGCGGCGGATGGTGGCGCCGCTGATGACATTGCCGCCGGAGACCAGCGAATCGACCGCCATGCCGCGCCGGTCGTCGTCGTCGAAGACGAACTTGGCGGGCGGCAGCTGTTCCTGGTGCGTCCAGATCGGCCAGTCGGCGTCGTACATGTTGAGTTCGGGCGTCACCTTGGTCAGCTCGATGTTGGCTTCCCAGTAGGCGTCCACGGTGCCGACATCGCGCCAGTAGGGCACGCCGCTGACGGTCATGCCGACGCAGCTGTCGGCGAAGTTGTGGGCGCGGCAGCCGTAGCGGGACACGCAATGCGGGATGATGTCCTTGCCGAAGTCGTGCGAGGAGCGCGGATCGTCGGCGTCGCGGATCAGCTGTTCGTAGAGGAAGTCGGCGTTGAAGACGTAGATGCCCATGCTGGCCAGCGCCCGGTCGGGGCGGCCGGGCATGTGCGGCGGGTTCTTCGGCTTCTCGAGGAAGCTGGTGACACGCTGCTGGTCGTCCACGGCCATGACGCCGAAGGCCGAGGCCTCGCCGACCGGCACGTCCATGCAGGCGACGCTCATGTCGGCCTGCGTCTGGGCATGCTGGGCCAGCAGGCGGCCGTAATCCATCTTGTAGATGTGGTCGCCCGAGAGGATGAGGATGTACCTGGCGCCGGTGCGGCGGATCAGGTCGAGGTTCTGGAACACGGCGTCGGCCGTGCCCTGGTACCAGTCCTCGGTGATCTGCTGCTGCGCCGGCATCAGGTCGATGAACTCGTCGAAGCGGCCGTCGAGGAAGCTCCAGCCGCGCTGCAGGTGCGTGATCAGGCTTTGCGCCTTGTACTGGGTGGCGACGCCGATGCGGCGGATGCCGGAGTTCACGCAGTTCGACAGCGTGAAGTCGAGGATGCGGAACTTGCCGCCGAAAGGCACCGCCGGCTTCGAGCGCCAGTCGGTGAGCTGCATCAGACGGCTGCCGCGGCCGCCGGCCAGCACCATGGCGAAGGTGCTGCGCGTCAGATGGCTGACGAAACGGCCATGGGACGCGTGGGGGTCGTTCAATGTCAGTTCATGCTGCATCGGTTATCCTCCTGTCCAATCTCTAATTATCGCCAATGGCAGCGGAAATGCCCGTCAAAACATTCGAGGCCCTCATCGAGGCGCGGGAACATGATCCTTTCCGCGTTCTCGGCCTGCACCCGGACGGCTCCGGCTGGCGCCTGACGGTGTTTCGCCCGCACGCCGAATCGGTCGCGGTCGAGACCGCGGCCGGCTGGCAGGCCTTGTCCCGCGTCGCCGCCACGGACGTGTTCCAGTGGCGGGGCGGCGCCGCGCCGCCTTCGCCCTGCCGGCTCAAGGTGAGGCAGGACGGCGTCGAGACGGTGGGTCACGACGCCTATGCCTTTCCGCCCGGCGACGCCAGCCATGCTTTCTACCTGTTCAACCAGGGCACCAATTTCCAGAGCTACCGGCTGCTCGGCGCCTTGCCGGAAATCCGGTGCGGCGTGGCCGGCGTCTGCTTCCGCGTCTGGGCGCCGAATGCCGGGCGCGTCTCGGTGGTCGGCGACTTCAACCGCTGGGACGGCCGCGCGCATCCGATGTGTTCGCTGGGCGCCTCGGGCGCCTGGGAACTGTTCATCCCGGAACTGGCGGCGGGCACGCTGTACAAGTTCGAGATCCGCAACCGCCACGGCGGCGCCGTGATGGTCAAGGCGGACCCCTATGCCCGGCAATTCGAGAAGCGGCCGGCGACGGCGGCGAAGGTGACGGCGGCCGACGATTACGCCTGGCGCGACGGCGACTGGCTGGCGCGGCGGGCCGGTGCCGACTGGCTGCACGCGCCGATGTCGGTGTACGAAATGCACGTCGGTTCCTGGATGCGCCATCCCGACAACCGCTTCTACGGCTACCGCGAGCTTGCCGACCGGCTGCCGGCCTACCTGAAGGACATGGGCTACACCCACGTCGAGTTCCTGCCGCTGATGGAGCATCCGCTCGACGAATCCTGGGGCTACCAGTGCACCGGCTTCTTCGCGCCGACTTCGCGCTTCGGCACGCCCGACGATCTCAAGGCGCTGATCGACGCCCTGCACGGCGCCGGCATCGGCGTCATTCTCGACTGGGTGCCCGGGCACTTCCCGGCCGACGCCTGGGCGCTGGCGCATTTCGACGGCACGGCCCTCTACGAGCATGAAGACCCGCGCCTGGGCAAGCACCAGGACTGGGGCACGCACATCTTCAACTACGGCCGCGACGAAGTGCGCTCCTTCCTGCTCTCGTCGGCGCACTGGTGGCTGTCGGAGTTCCACATCGACGGCCTGCGCGTGGATGCCGTCGCCTCCATGCTCTACCTCGATTACTCGCGCAAGGCTGGCGAATGGCTGCCGAACCGGCATGGCGGCCGCGAGAACCTGGAGGCCATCGACTTCCTGCGCGCGCTCAACGAAATGGTGCATCGCGAATTTCCGGGCGCGCTGACCGTGGCCGAGGAATCGACCGCCTGGCCGATGGTGTCGCGCCCCGTCTATCTCGGTGGCCTGGGTTTCTCGATGAAGTGGAACATGGGCTGGATGAACGACACGCTCGACTACATCTCGCGCGATCCCGTCCATCGCCGCTTCCACCACGACAAGCTGACCTTCGGCCAGCTCTACGCCTACTCGGAAAATTTCGTGCTGCCGCTGTCGCACGACGAAGTGGTGCATGGCAAGGGCTCGCTGCTCGGCAAGATGCCGGGCGACGAATGGCAGCGCCACGGCAACCTGCGCCTGCTGCTGACCTACCAGATGACCGCACCGGGCAGGAAGCTGCTGTTCATGGGCTGCGAGCTGGCGCAGCCGCACGAGTGGCGCGACCGCGAGGAATTGCCCTGGAACCTGCTGCAATGGCCGCTCCACGCCGGCTGCCAGCGCCTGGTGCGCGACCTCAACCATCTCTACACCGGCCGGCCGGCGCTGCACGACCTGGACTTTTCCGCGGAAGGTTTCTCGTGGATCGACTGCCACGATGCCGAGCAGTCGGTGATCAGCTGGCTGCGCCGGGCGCGCGACGGCAGCTTCGTCGTCGTCATCCTCAACCTGACGCCGGTGCCGCGCCACGGCTATCGCATCGGCGTCCCGCGGCCCGGCGCCTACCGGGAATTGCTCAACAGCGATTCGCGCCACTATGGCGGCGGCGACCTGGGCAACCACGGCGCACTGATGGCCGGCGACCAAGGCTGGATGAACCAGCCGGCCTCGCTGACATTGACGCTGCCGCCGCTGGCCGGGCTGATCCTGGCGCCGGCCGATTCCGGCTGAACGCGCCCAGCGAACTCCGCCCGGCGAATTTCGCTCGAAGAATCGCCGCTCAACCGGTCGCCGCGAGGCAGGCGGCGCCGCGCAGGCCGAGCGCGGGATCGGTGACCACCGCGACCGGCATGCGGCGGACGAGGCCGGCATGTTCGGCCTTGGCGTTGAAGGCCGCGAGGAACGGGCTGGCGGGCAGGATGGGCAACAGCCTGGCGGCGATGCCGCCGGCGAGATAGACGCCGCCGCGCGCCAGCACGGCCATGGCCATGTCGCCGGCGAAAGCACCATAGGCGGTCAGGAACAGGTTCAGCGTATCGAGCGCCGCTTCGTCGGCCTCGACCGTCGCCCGGCGCGTGATTTCCCCGGCGTCCAGCGTGGCGCCGGTGAGGATGCGATGGATGTTCGTCAGGCCCGGGCCGGAGACGATGCGTTCGGCGGTGACGCGGCCATGCTCGCGGCGCAGCGCCTGGAAGACGCGGTCCTGGTCGTCGTCGAGCGGCGAGAAGCCGACATGGCCGCCCTCGCCGGGCAGCACGCACCACGACTCGCCGCGCCGCGCCAGCACCGCCATGCCCAGCCCGGTGCCGGCGCCGATGACCAGCTTCGGCGCGTCTGCCAGCGGCTCGCCGTCTTGCAGAGGGACGATGCTCTCGGCCGGCGCGACGGTGACGCCCATCGCCGCGGCGGCGAAGTCGTTGGCCAGCGTCAGGTGGCCGATGCCGAACCTGCGTTCGAGCGCCGCCGCTTCGATGGTCCACGGCAGGTTGGTCAGGCGGGCCGAACGGCCACCATTCTGTATCGGCCCGGCGACGGCGAGGCAGCCGGCCGTGATCCTGGCCTGCGTCTCGGCGAGGTAGGCTGCGAGCACGGACGCGAAGTCGTGAAAGTCAGTCGTGGCGACACGCCACTCCCGCAGCGGTTCGGTGCTCCCCGCTTCCGCTAGCGCCAGCCGGGCGTTCGTTCCTCCGATGTCGCCGAGCAGAATCATACTCAGACCGCCACCGGCGCCGCGATGTGCGGATGCGGGTCGTAGCCTTCGAGCGTGAAATCCTCGAACTTGAATTCGAAGATGTCCTTCACGTCCGGGTTGATGCGCATGGCCGGCAGCGGCCGCGTGTCGCGGCTCAACTGCAAGCGCGCCTGTTCCAAGTGGTTGCTGTAGAGATGGGCGTCGCCGAAGGTATGCACGAACTCGCCGGGCCGGTAGCCGCACACCTGCGCGACCATCATGGTGAAGAGCGCGTAGGAGGCGATGTTGAAGGGCACGCCGAGGAAGATGTCGGCGCTGCGCTGGTAGAGCTGGCAGGAGAGCTTGCCGTCGGCGACGTAGAACTGGAACAGCGCGTGGCAGGGCGGCAGCTTCATCTTCGGCACGTCGCCGGGGTTCCAGGCCGAGACGATGTGGCGGCGCGAATCCGGGTTCTTCTTCAGACCCTCGATCAGTTCGGCGATCTGGTCGACCTCGCCACCATCCGGCTTGGGCCAGTGCCGCCACTGGTGGCCATAGACCGGCCCGAGATCGCCGTTGGCATCGGCCCATTCGTCCCAGATCGAGATCTTGTTGTCCTTGAGCCACTTGATGTTGGTCTCGCCGCGCAGGAACCAGAGCAGCTCGATGACGATGGAGCGCAGGTGCAGCTTCTTGGTGGTCAGCACCGGGAAGCCGGCGGCGAGGTCGAAGCGCATCTGCCAGCCGAACACCGAGCGCGTGCCGGTGCCGGTGCGGTCGGCTTTGACGTGCCCGTGGTCGAGCACGTGGCGCATGAGGTCGAGGTATTGGCGCATGAAAAGGCGAGGCGGAAGGGGTGTCTATAATCGTCCGGTCATTCTAAAGGATCACTTCATGTCACTTCCCAGACTTGTCGTGCGCGCCGATTCGGCCGCGCGCCACCTGCTGTTCGTGTTGCCCGCCGCCAAGACCCTGCCCGCCGACCTGCCCGAGCGCGAGCGCTGGCAGGCCGTGCTCAAGCGCCGCGACCTCAAGGTCGAGGATCTCGCCAAGTCGCCGCTCGCGATCGATTTCGAGGATGGCTGCCGCGCCGCCTGCGTGATGGTCGACGAGGCGAAGCCCCGCTTCGAGCGCCTGACCGCGCTGCGCAAGGCGGCCATGCTGCTGCTCGACGAAAACCCGGCCGAGATGGCCATCGTGCCCATCGATGTCGCCGACGACACCCTGCGCGACGCCGCCTACGTCACGCTGATCAACGCCGCGCCCCTGCCGGCCAGGAAAAAGAAGCCGGTGAAGCGGCTCAAGACGCTGATGGTGCTGACGCCGCACGTCGACGACGCCGATCTCAAGGCCGTGGTGGCGCTGGCCGAGGCCAACGTGCTGGCACGCGAACTCACCGCGCTGCCGCCCAACGAGCTGCCGCCCGCCGCTTACCGCCGCCGCATCCGCGCGCTGGCGAAGGCGAAAGGCTGGGGCATCGAGGAATTCGGTTACGGGAAGCTGAAGAGGATGGGCGCGGGGGCTTTCTGCGCCGTGGCGCAGGGCTCGGGGCACGAGGATGCCGCCATCGTGCATCTCTCGTATCGCCCGCGCGGCGCGAAACAGACTGTCGCGCTGGTCGGCAAGGGCATCTGCTTCGACACCGGCGGCCACAACCTCAAGCCGGCGCGCTACATGGCCGGCATGCACGAGGACATGAACGGCTCGGCCGTGGCGCTGGCCATCCTGCACGCGGCGCAGGCGCTCCGGCTGCCGGTGGCGCTCGACGTCTGGCTGGCCATCGCCCACAACCACCTGTCGCCTGAGGCCTACGCGCAGGGCGACGTGGTGACGGCGCTCGACGGCACCGCCATCGAGGTCGTGCACACCGACGCCGAGGGCCGCATGGTGCTGGCCGACACCCTGGCGCTGGCGGCGCGCGCCAAGCCCGACCTGACCATCGATTTCGCCACGCTGACGGGCAGCATGGTGTCGGCGCTGGGCAATCGCTACTCGGGCGTGTTCGCCTCCGACAGCGAACTGGCGCACGCGGCGGTGCGGGCCGGCCGGCATGCCGGCGAGCGCGTCTGCGTGTTCCCGATGGACGAGGATTACGAGGCGGCGCTCGATTCCAAGGTGGCCGACATCAAGCAATGCACGCTGGAAGGCTCCGCCGACCACATCCTGGCGGCGCGCTTCCTGCGCCGCTTCATCGGCGAGCGGCCGTGGCTGCACGTCGACCTCTCGGCATGCAGCTGCGAAGGCGGCCTCGGCGCCGTCGCCAGCCCGCTGACGGGCTTCGGCGTGGCGTGGGGACTGACTTTGCTCAACGACTGGGCGGCAGGGCAGCGGACGTAGGGACGCGGACGAAGGGCCGCGCCTCAGCGGGCGGGCCTGGCCGCCGACTTCGGCCGGAAGGCCTTGACCACGTCCTCGCGGGTTTCGACGTAGGGGCCGCCGATCAGGTCCAGGCAGTAGGGCACCGCCGCGAACACGCCGTCGAGCGTTTCCTTGATCGCCTTCGGCTGGCCGGGCAGGTTGAGGATCAGCGATTGGCCCCTGATCGCGCCGACCTGCCGCGACAGGATGGCGGTCGGCACGTACTTGAGGCTGACGGCGCGCATCTGCTCGCCGAAGCCCGGCATCACCTTGTCGGCCACGGCCAGGGTCGCCTCGGGCGTCACGTCGCGCGGCGCCGGGCCGGTGCCGCCGGTGGTCAGCACCAGATGGCAGCCGGCCTGGTCGCACAGTTCGATCAGCGTGGCCTCGATCACGGGCTGCTCGTCCGGGATCAGCCGGCTTTCCAGCCGCCAGGGGCTGGCCAGGGCGGCGTCGAACCACTCCTTGAGCGCGGGAATGCCCTTGTCCTCGTAGACGCCGGTCGATGCCCGGTCGGAAATCGACACCAGCCCGATCTTCAGCGGCTCACTCATGCCCTTCCTCCTCCACTCGTTCCTCCAGTTCGCGCAAAACGCGGAACAGCTCGCGGTAGGCGCGCGGCGGCTTGCCGGCGGCCTGTTCCTTGAGGGCGTTGCGCCGCAACTGGCGCAGGTGCTGAAAGTCAGCCGTGGCGTGACGCCGGGCGATTTCGTCGAGCACGCCTTCGTCCTCGATCAGGCGCGCGCGCAGCCGTTCGAGCGCGTGCATGCGCGCGTTGGCGGCGGCGGAAACGCCGTCGATCTCGTCGATGGCGGCCTGGATGGGCGCCGGGTCGACATCGCGCATCAGCCGGCCGATGTACTGCAACTGGCGCCGCCTGGCCTCGTGCTTGGTGAAGCGCCGCGCGTCGTTCACGGCCTCGCGCAGCTCGTCGGGCATGGCGATCTTCGCCAGCCGGTCCTTGTTCAATTCGACCAGCCGCGCGCCGAGCGCCTGCAGCGCGTCCATCTCGCGCTTCGCTTGTGACTTGCTCGGCCGTTCGCGGCCCTGGCCGGATGTGTTGTCGTTTTCCACGGGTATGATTCTATCTTCAACGTTCCCATCGGTTTCCCCATGTCCGGACAGGAATTCAGCCACAGCCGCGCGCGCTTGTGCGAGCTTGCCCAGGAAGTGCTCGACGAGGCGGCGCGGCGCGGCGCCAGCGCCTGCGAGACCGACGTCTCGGAGGGCTTCGGCCAGTCGGTGACGGTGCGCCGGCAGGAAGTGGACACCATCGAATACACGCGCGACAAGGGCATCGGCGTCACGGTCTACCTCGGCCGGCGGCGCGGCCATGCCTCGACTTCGGACTTTTCCGCCGATGCGGTGCGCGCCACGGTCGAGGCCGCCCTGTCGATCGCCCGCTTCACCGCAGAGGACCCCTGCGCCGGCCTGCCGGAGCCCGAACTGCTGGCGCGCGACGTGCGCGACCCCGGCCTGTGCTTTCCCTGGGACGTGCCGGTGGCGGAGGCGATCGACATCGCCCGCCGTTGCGAGCAGGCGGCGTTCGACGTCGGTCCGCTCGTCACCAACAGCGAGGGCGCCAGCGTTTCGGCGCACCAGTCGCATTTCATCTCGGCCAACAGCCTCGGCTTCATGGGCGGCTACGCCACCTCGCGCCATTACATCTCCTGCTGTGCCATCGCCGGCGAGGGCGACGACGTGCAGCGCGACGACTGGTATTCGGGCCAGCGCGATCCGGCCGACCTGGCCCGCCCCGAGGCGATCGGCGACTACGCCGCGCGGCGGGCGCTGTCCCGCCTGGGCGCCCGCAAGCTGCGCACCCGGCGGGTGCCGGTGCTGCTGGAAGCGCCGCTGGCGGCGGGCCTGATCGGCAGCTTCACCCACGCGGCCAGCGGCGGCGTGCTCTACCGCAAGACTTCGTTCCTCGTCGATGCGCTCGGCGAACGGGTGTTTCCCGATTTCGTGCGCATCAGCGAAAGGCCGCACTTGGCCAAGGGGATGGCATCGAGCCCCTTCGACGACGATGGCGTGCGCACCCGGGACCGCGAAGTGGTCGAGGGCGGCGTGCTTCAGGGCTACTTCCTCTCGACCTACTCGGCGCGCAAGCTGGGCATGCCCACCACGGGCAACGCCGGCGGCAGCCACAACCTGCTGGTCGAGCCCGGGCCGCTCGATTTCACCGGCCTGCTCAAGGAAATGGGCACGGGACTGCTGGTCACCGAACTGCTCGGCCACGGCATCAACTACGTGAATGGCGATTACTCGCGCGGCGCCGCCGGCTACTGGATCGAGCGCGGCGAAATCGCCTACCCGGTGCACGAGATCACCATCGCCGGCAATCTCAAGGACATGTTCCGCGGCATCGTCGCCATCGGCAAGGACATCGTCGTGCGCGGCTCCAAGCAGGTGGGCTCGATTCTCATCGACCGCATGACCGTCGCCGGCAGCTAGCCGGCGGCGGCGAACCTCGCGGCGGGACCTCCGATTGCGGTTTACCGCAATCCTCGCGTCGTCATGCGGGAGTGTAGTATTCCGCCCACGCGGAGGCGCCGTTGCCGTCCGTCCGGAACGTGACACCCCGTACACAACCCGTACAAACAACGCGATCAAGGAGACAGAAATGGAAAGACGCAAGTTCCTGCAACATGCCGGCCTGACCGGCATCCTGGCCGCCGGCGTCGCGCCCGCGGCGCGGGCCCAGAGCCCCGCCGTCAAATGGCGCCTGACCTCCAGCTTCCCGAAGAGCCTGGACACCATCTACGGCGGTGCCGAAGTGCTCGCCAACCGCCTCCGGGCGATGACCGGCGGCAAGTTCGACGTGCAGGTCTTCGCCGCCGGCGAGATCGCGCCCGGCGGACAAGCGCTGGACGTGACGCAGAACGGCACGGTCGAATGCTGCCATACCTGCTCCTATTACTACGTCGGCAAGGACAAGACCTTCGGCTTCGGCACCTCGGTGCCCTTCGGCATGAACGCGCGCCAGATGAATGCGTGGATCTACTACGGCGGTGGCCAGAAGCTGCTCGACGACTTCTACGGCAACTACAACATCATCTCCTTCGCCGGCGGCAACACCGGCGTGCAGATGGGCGGCTGGTTCCGCAAGGAGATCAGGACGCTCGCCGATTGCAAGGGTGTCAAGATGCGCATCGCCGGCCTTGGCGGCAACGTGTTCGGCGCGCTCGGCATGGTGACGCAGCAGATCCCGGGTTCGGACATCTACCCGGCCCTGGAAAAGGGCACCATCGACGCCGCCGAGTGGGTCGGCCCCTACGACGACGAGAAGCTCGGCTTCTTCAAGGTCGCCAAGAACTACTACTTCCCCGGCTGGTGGGAGCCGGGTCCCATCATCCACTTCTTCGTGAACAAGGATGCCTGGGCCAAGCTGCCGAAGGAATACCAGGAGGCCTTCCAGGCCGCCGCCTACGAGGCCAACGTGACGATGATGGCCGAATACGACCACAAGAATCCGGCGGCCCTGCGCCGCCTGGTCGGCCAGGGCGTGAAGCTCAAGAAGTATTCCAAGGAGATTCTCGCCGCCGCCTACAAGGCCGCCGTCAATCTTTACAATGACGAGTCCGGCAAGAACCCGGCCTTCAAGAAGATCTACACCGAGTATCTCAAGTACCAGAAGGTGCAGAACCAGTGGTTCAACGTCGCCGAGCTCGGCATGGACGAGTTCCTGCAGAAGAACATCCGCTGAACATCGTCCGGCCCGACGAAAAATCCCCGCCTTGGCGGGGATTTTTTTGTCGCGGGCGGCGTGTCGCCGCCACTGACTTTCCCCGCGGCTACTTTTTCTCCTGGTTATCCTCTTGCAACGACTTGGTGATCGCGTCGCCATCGTCGTTCTCGCCGGCATCGGCTTCCCCGTCGGCATCTTCGGTCTCTTCGGCCCCATCGGCCTTATCGTCCGCGGAGCGGTCCCCGGCGGCATCTTCCTCCAGCATCTGCTGAATATCGATCATCTGGCCCTGCTGCTCCATCTGCGCATCGGTCAATTGCGGATCGTGCCCGACCAGTTGCGGGAAGGCGATCACCAGGCCGACCATGATGATCTGGATGACGACGAAGGGAGTCGCTCCCCAGTAAATCTGGCCGGTGGTGACCGGCTCGGTCGTCTTGCCGGTCACGTGGTCCTTGTAGGGCAGGGTCGGCGCCACCGAGCGCAGATAGAACAGCGCGAAGCCGAAGGGCGGGTGCATGAA
>ERZ1645187.2740-NODE-2740-length-15284-cov-6.889684_pt1 | contig 15284 bp, 14 predicted proteins | sample MGYA00575352_ERZ1645187 | MGnify/ENA primary metagenome ERZ1645187 (study PRJEB40837, sample SAMN11349314) | freshwater sediment metagenome | isolation source: river sediment | host: Sediment | place: India: Wazaribad , New Delhi | collected 2017-02-21 ...
GCAACAGATCAAACCCCGCCGCGGCAAGACCCGCCCGCCACCGCGCCGCATTGCGGAACAAGGCCGCCCGCAGGTCATCCGCCGCCACGACAATGTCCAGCGCCGCCATCGCCGCCGCCACCACCGCCGGCGGCAGCGCGTTCGAGAACAGATAGGGCCGGGCGCGCTGGCGCAACAGATCGATCACCGGACGCGGCCCGGCGACATAGCCGCCCAGCGCCCCGCCCAGGGCCTTGCCCAGCGTGCCGGTCAGGATGTCCACCCGCACCCCGGCATGGGCCGGCGTTCCCCGGCCCTGCGACCCCATGAACCCCGTCGCATGGCAATCGTCCACCATGGTCAGACAGTCATGAGCCCGTGCGATCCGGTCAATCTCCCGCAGGTTCGCCAGATAGCCATCCATCGAGAACACCCCGTCGGTCGCGATCATCACAAACCGCGCGCCCCCGGCCCGGGCGGCCCGCACCTGCGCCTCCAGATCCTCCATGTCGCCATTGCGGAAGCGGAACCGCCGGGCCTTGCTCAGCCGGATGCCATCGATGATCGAGGCATGGTTCAGGCTGTCAGAGATGATCGCATCCTCCTCGCCCAGCAAAGGCTCGAACAACCCGCCATTGGCATCGAAGCAGGCCGCAAACAGAATGGCCTCTTCCATACCCAGAAAGTCGGCAATCCGGGCCTCCAGCGCCCGATGCAGATCCTGCGTGCCGCAGATGAACCGGACCGAGGCCATGCCGTAACCATGGCTGTCCATCGCCGCCTTCGCCGCCGAAATCAGGCGCGGATCATCGGCGAGACCCAGATAGTTGTTGGCACAAAGGTTCAGCATCGGCCGCCCCGCCACCGAAACGCGCGCGCCCTGCGCGCCCTCGATCAGCCGCTCGCGCTTCATCAGCCCCTCGGCCTCGATGCCGGCCAGGGTGGCCTTCAGATGTTCAGCAAAGGAAATTTCTGCCATCACGGAACTCCTCCAATTTAACGGATTTTGCGCCAGTCGCCAGAAAATGTCAACATAACGGAAATTATCCGTAAAAACGGATTTTACGCGGACTGGCCCAGATATCCTTGGGGGACCGGGGGGCAAAGCGCCCCCGGCCGGTGTCAACTGTCCTGCACGATCAGGATGGCCCGCGCCGCCCCGCCCTCGGCCAGGATCGCATGATCGCGGTCGGCGGGATAGCGGGCGGTATCGCCCGGACCCAGCAGGCTTTCTTCCTCACCCGACCGCACCCGCAACGCGCCCTCAACCACCGTCAGATGCTCGCGGCATCCGGGGCTGTGCGGATCGCTTTCCAGCGCGCCGCCAGGGCCGAAGGTCAGGTCGTAAACCTCATGCTCGCCCACCGCCTCGGCCGGCGACAGGATGCGGATCGAAACCGCCTTGCCACGGCCCAGAATCACCGGCGCGGCGGCGGCCCGGATCACCACGATACCCGGCTCGGGCTTGCCCTCCAGAAGGCCGGCGAAATCGACCTGCAGCGCCTGGGTCAGGTTCCACAAGGTGGCCACCGTGGGCGAGGATTCGCCGCGTTCGATCTGGCTGACCATGCTGCGGGACACGCCCGAAAGTTTGGCCACCGCATCCAGCGACAGCCCGCGCGCCTTGCGCGCATCGCGCAAGGAGGCGGCCAGCCGGTCGTGAATGTCCGAACGCGGGTTCATGACGGCACCCTGCCCGGCCTCCCGCCCGGTCGTCAACCGCAACTTGCACCTCGTCGTCGACTTCGTCGCTCCTCGGGCCAGCCCCGACGAGAAGCCGAAGGCGCACGAGGAGGCGCGGGCGAAGGGTCACGTCCCGCAAAAGGTGACGTAATCCCCAAAGCCCTCCGGCGCGGGCAGGGTGTAGCCCTCGCGCCCCTCGGCCCCGTCAAAGGGGCGGCGCACCTCGCGCAAGAGCACCTCGAAGGGCGCCATGTCGCCCACCGTTGCGGCCTGAAGTGCGGCCTCGACCAGATGGTTGCGCGGGATCACCACCGGGTTGACCGCCCGCATCGCCGCAAGGTCGGGCCCTGCGGCCTGCCAGCGCGCCTGCCAGCCGGCAAAGGCCGGCGGCAGCGGCCGGCCCGCACCGAGCCCCGCAAAGAACATGGTCCAGTCCTGCCCCGGCAAAAGCGCCAGCAGATCCTCGGTCAGCCGCACATCTGGCGCCGCAAGCCCCAGCTTGGCGGCCATCACGGCCAGAAACTCGGCCTGATAGATCCCGGCAATCGCACCCAGCCGCTCATTGGCGATCGCCACTGCACGCGTCTCGTCGGCATCGAAAAACGGCAGCAGACATTCCGCCAGCCGCGCCAGGTTCCAGCCCAGGATCAGCGGCTGGTTGGCATAGGCATAGCGCCCCTGCCGGTCGATCGAGGAAAACACCGTGCCGGGCGCATAGCCCTCCATGAAGGCGCAGGGGCCATAGTCGATGGTCTCGCCCGACAGGGCCATGTTGTCGGTGTTCATCACCCCATGCACAAAGCCGACGCCCATCCACTGCGCGATCAGCCGGGCCTGCGACCGCGTGACGGCGTCGAACAGGCCCAGCCCGTCGCCGGGCGCCAGATGCGGATAATGTCGCGCGATGGTGTGATCCAGAAGGGCGCGCAGCTTGTCCGCCTCGCCCCGGGCGGCCAGGAACTGGAACGAGCCGACGCGGATATGGCTGGCCGCCACCCGGGCCAGAACCGCCCCCGGCAGCGGCCCGCCCTCGCGCCAGATGGTTTCGCCGGTCGCAACCACGGCCAGCGCCCGTGTGGTGGGGATGCCAAGGGCCGCCATCGCCTCCGAGATCAGGTACTCCCGCAACATCGGCCCCACGGCCGCCTTGCCATCGCCCCCGCGCGAAAACGGCGTCCGCCCCGAGCCCTTGAGCTGGATGTCCCGGCGCTGCCCCTGCCCGTCCAGCACCTCGCCCAGAAGATGCGCCCGCCCATCGCCCAGTTGCGGGGAAAACCCGCCGAACTGATGGCCGGCATAGGCCAGCGCCACCGGATCGGCGCCCGGAACCGGCTCGGCCCCGGAAAACCAGCCGGCCGCCATGCCCTGCACGGCCGGATCAAGCCCCAGATCGGCGGCCAGCCGGTCATTCCAGGCCAGAAGGCGCGGGGCCGGGGCGCGGTCGGGCACCTGCCGCAGGAATGTGCCCGGCACGTCGCGTTGATAGCTGTGGTCAAACCGGATCATGGCCATCCCCCCTGTTGCCCGCCAGATATGGGGCACTTGCCGGTGGGGAACAAGCCAGAGGCGGGGCCCGCCTGCCGCCTATTGCGCGGCAAGGCCGATGATGCCCTGCCCCCAATCCTCGGACCAGCCGCTTTCGGCCCCCCGCTCGCGCGTGATGACCGCAAAGCCCAGATCGGGAAACCAGATCTGGCGACGCGACAACAGCACCTGCCCCACGGCCTCTTCCATCGCCAGCATGGGCTCACCCTCCAGGGTGAACCGGCTGTCCGCCGCGAGGGTGAACCGGGTTTCCACAGGAAGGATGCGATAGCTGCAACCGGAAATCTGCACCGTTTCCTCGGGCAGGAAACTGACCTCGGCCGCCAGATTGCCCTTGATCGTCGGCTGCGGCCCGATCGAGGGGCCGTCCTGATCGCGCGTCACCTTGACCTTGCCCGACCAATCCTTTCCGGGCCGCGGCAGGGCGGCAAAGCGATAGGTCGTCGTGGTGGTGCCGCCGTCATTGCCGCCCACCAGAACCGCGCCTTCCGGCACGTCGGGCTTGGCCTCATGCTCGGTGCGGTGGTCCGCGATCACATGCAGCCCGCCCGCCAGCATCAGTTCCGCCACAAAGCCGCTGCCCCCGGCCAGCACCGGCACCTCGGCCTGCACATCCTTGCCCTTGGCCCGATAGGTCTGGGTCCCGCCTCCCTTTACCGTGACCGTGACCCCGCCCTTGATCGAATCAGGGGTAAGACAGAGCGTGTCGGCAAGGGCAGCGCCCGGCAAGGCAAGCGCAGCAATCGTGACGGCGGCACGTAAAGGCATGGCGTCTCCAATGAGCGCGGCCCCGGGCCTGCAGGCCGCCGAAATTGAAAAATGGTCGGGGCGAGAGGATTCGAACCCCCGGCCTACGGTACCCAAAACCGTCGCGCTACCAGACTGCGCTACGCCCCGACTGCCGCCTTCCTAACCCGGTCCGGCGGAAATGAAAAGCCTCAGGGTGCGTCGCAGCCCCAAGCCGCCAGACCGGCGGGAATGGCCGGATGGCGCATCACCGTCCCCGGCGCGATGCCCATGGGTCCGGCAAGGCCGCCGTTGATCTCCAGCACATGGGCCACACCCGGCCCGCCATCGATCAGCGTCTCGCTGAACGGCACGGCATTCTGTTGAACCCGGGTGACCGTCCCTGTCTCGTCGGCAAAGATGATGTCCAGCGGCAACGGCGTATTCTTCATCCAGAAATTCGCCTGTTTCGGTTCGGGGAAGACAAAGAACATGCCCGCCGCGCTGGGCATATGCTCGCGGAACATCAGGCCGCGGGCCCGTTCGTCCGGATCATCGGCCACCTCGACCGAAAAGCGCAAGATGGCCCCGAGGGGCGTGCGCAGTTCCAGCTGTTCGGGCCGACATTGGGCAAGGGTCGGCAGCCCCCAAAGGACCAGAACCGCCGAAAGCCAGCCCGTCAGTCGCGCGCCGCGAAATCCCATGACACCACCTGCACCGCCATCCGGCCGCGCTTTCCTTCCACGATACGCAGACCAACGGCCTCTCCGGCCTGAAGATCGGCGAAGCCCGAGTGGCGCAGCACCTCGATATGGATGAACACATCTTCGGGGCGACGGAACACATTGGCAAAGCCAAAGCCCTTGCCCTTGTCGAACCACTTGACGCGGGCAGGCTCGATTTCCAGTTCCGAAAGATCTTCAAGCGTCTCGCGCACGGCCTCGTCAGCCAGCGGGAAGGGCGCACCGACCGGCGGCTCGATCTTGAGCACCTCGACAGCCTGGATGCCGCGCTGCGTGCGCTGCACCCGCGCGGTGATCCCTGCCCCGTCGGCAACCGAACTTTGCCCGAAATTGCGCAGGATGTTGGCATGCAACAGAATATCAGACGGTTCATCATCGGCGACGATGAACCCAAACCCCTTTGCGGGGTCAAACCACTTTACCCGCCCTTGCACGACGTGCGTGGCGTCTTGTTCTTCTGTCATCTCAGAGCCATTTCCCCAGACTAAGCTCGCCGGGAAAGTCATGCCGCCAAACCATGTCGACATGCAACCCCAATCCTTCGATAGATAGCCTGTCTTTTTGGTCAGGATTGTCTCTTTTGCGCTTTGCGAAGCGCGAAATTCAGGGATTCAATCTCTTAATTTCCCAGGAATCCGCTTGCGAAGCGCGAGTCCAGCGGAACCTGTCGTGCAACCGGAAGGCGCCATCGGCCCAGAATTCAATCTCCACCGGGGTGATCCGGAAGCCTCCCCAGAAGGGCGGACGCTTGGGCATCGGGCCCTGGGTGACGGTGACCTTGGCCACTTCGGCCATCAATGCCCCGCGCGAGGCCAGCGGCTGCGACTGGTGGCTGGCCCAGGCGCCAAGCCGCGATTGCAGCGAGCGCGAATTGTAATAGGCATCCGCCTGCGGCCCCTCCTCGCGGGTGACGGTGCCGCGCACCCGGATCTGTCGACGCAGCGATTTCCAGTGCATCACGAAGGCGGCCTTGCCGGCAGCCTCGATCTCACGGCCCTTGGCGCTGGTGTAATTGGTATAAAAGACAAAGGCCGCGTCCTCGATCTCCTTCAGCAGCACCATGCGGACATTGGGCAACCCGTCGGGATCAACCGTGGCCATCGCGATGGCGTTGGGGTCGTTCGGCTCTGTCACCTCGGCCTCGGCCAGCCAGGCACGGGCGATGGCAAAAGGGTTGTCGCCGGCAAAAATTCCGCTGCGATCGGTCATCTTCGGATCATCCTCTTCATCCTGACGCAGCGGAACCCGCCTGCCCTTGCGGGAGGGCGGGGTTTCGCCTATACGTCACCTTCACAATCAAGGGTGGGCGAGGACGACCGAATGTCAACCGGACTTATGGCGGGAAAGCGTGGCCTCATCATGGGGCTGGCCAATGACAAATCCATTGCCTGGGGCATCGCCCAGCAGCTGGCCGCGCAGGGCGCCGAGATCGCCTTCTCCTATCAGGGCGAGGCGTTGAAAAAGCGGGTGGAACCGCTGGCGGCCTCGATCGGGATGAACACCTTTGTCGAATGCGACGTGACGGATGAGGCGTCGATGGACGCGCTTTTCGCGGCGCTGGCCGAAAAATGGGGCAAGATCGACTTTCTGGTCCATGCCATCAGCTTTTCCGACAAGAACGAGCTCCGCGGCCGTTACGTGGACACCTCGCGTCAGAACTTCCTGATGACGATGGACATTTCGGTCTACAGCTTTACCGCCGTCTGCCAGCGCGCCGCCGCCATGATGGAACCGGGCGGCAGCCTGCTGACGCTGACCTATTACGGCGCCGAAAAGGTCATGCCGCATTACAATGTGATGGGCGTGGCCAAGGCCGGGCTTGAGGCTTCGGTCAAGTATCTGGCCGAAGATCTGGGCAAGGACGGCATCCGCGTGAACGCAATTTCCGCAGGCCCGATCAAGACCCTTGCCGCCTCGGGCATCGGCGATTTCCGCTACATCATGAAGTGGAACGAGCTGAACTCGCCGCTGCGCCGCAACGTGACGCAGGACGAAGTGGGCAAGGCCGCGCTCTATCTTTTGTCCGATCTTGGCAGCGGCACCACGGGCGAGAACCTGCATGTGGACGCAGGCTATCATGTGGTGGGCATGAAGGCGGTGGACGCCCCCGACATCGACGTCGTGACCGGCCGCAAGGACTGAGCCCCACGCCATGACCCCCGGCGCCTTTCTGACCTTTGCAGGATTGGTGACCTTCGCGGCCATCTCGCCGGGGCCTGCGGTGCTGATGGCGGCGCGAACCGGGTTGACCGAAGGGGCGCGCACCGGCGGGATGCTGGCCATGGGGATCGCGACAGGGGCGATGTTCTGGGCGCTGGCGGCAATGTTCGGGCTGAACCTGATCTTTGCCGCGGCGCCCTCGCTTCTGTGGGCGCTGAAGATCGGCGGGGCAGGCTATCTTCTGTGGATGGGCTGGAACCTGTGGCGCAACGCGCCGAAGCCTTTCATGACCGAGGACAGCCGCCCGGTGCCGCGTTCGGCCCTGGCGGCCTATCGGCTGGGTCTTTGGACCAATCTGGCCAACCCCAAGGCGGTGGTGGTCATGTCCTCGATCTTTCTGGGCACGCTGCAGGAGGGCACGCCGTTCTGGGTGCTGGGCCTGCTGCTTGGGGTGATCTTCACCGCCGAGACGCTGTGGAACAGCCTTGTCGCGCGGATTTTTGCAGCCGAGCGCACAAGAGCGCGCTATATCAGCCTGAAAACCGTGATCGACCGCTCGTTCGGGGGCGCGCTGGCGCTTCTGGGGGTCAAGATCGTCGCCACCTGAGGAAGGACACGCGCCCGATGACCCTTGCCGCACTGGTTTCGCTCTGGGCGCTGCACCTCGCGGCCGTGGCAAGCCCCGGCCCGACCTTTGCGGTGGCGCTTCGCTTGGCAGCCGTCGAAGGACTGCGGGTGTCTTTGGTCTATGCCTTTGGCGTCGGGATCGGCGGAGCGCTCTGGGCGCTGGCGGCGCTGACGGGCCTTGGCCTGTTGTTCCAACTTCTGCCCTCGGCCATGCTGGCGATGAAGATCGGCGGCGGGCTGTTCCTGATCTGGATCGGCCTGCAGGGCTGGCGTCATGCGCGCGCCCCGTTGCCCGAGGTCGCGGCCGGTGCGATGCCGCGTTCGGCCCGTTCGGCGCTGCGGCTGGCGCTGCTGACCCAGGCCTCGAACCCCAAGACGGCGCTGTTCTTTGGCGCGGTCTTTGCCGCGCTGGTGCCGGCCGGAACGGGCTGGCCGGTGCTTGGCGGCCTTCTGGCCATGGTGCTGGCCAATGAATTCCTCTGGTTCGCGCTGGTGGGGCTGGTGTTTTCGCGCGGCCCTGTCCGCCAGACCTATGCCCGGGCCAAGACGGCCATCGACCGGCTGTTCGGCGGCGCCATGGTGGCGCTTGGCCTGCGGCTGGCCACCCAACCCTGACCTGACATCCACATCGCGGGAGCACGCAACATGACCGATCGCCTGCCACATGAAAAAGGGTTCCACGTCTCGTGGGACCAGATCCACCGCGATGCCCGGGCGCTGGCCTGGCGGCTGGATGGCAAGGGCCCGGGCGAGGGCGGCAGCTGGAAGGCCGTGGTCGGGATCACCCGCGGCGGGCTGGTGCCGGCGATGATCGTCTCGCGTGAACTCGACATCCGCGTGGTCGACACGATTTCGGTCAAGTCCTACCACTCGGGCGGCGGGGCGGCCGATCAGCGCTCGGAGGCGCAGGTGACCAAATCGCCGCAGACCGAGCTGATGGGCGATGGCACCGGCATCCTGATCGTCGATGATCTGGTCGACAGCGGCAAGACGCTGGAACTGGTGCGCAGCCTGTATCCCAAGGCGCATTTCGCCACGGTCTATGCCAAGCCCAGCGGCAAGCCGCAGGTCGACAGCTATATCACCGAGGTCAGCCAGGACACCTGGATCTTCTTTCCTTGGGATATGGCGCTGCAATATGTGCAGCCCTTCCGCGGCAAGGACTGAACCCACCCATCCCTCCTCGGGCGCCTTCGGCTTCTCGTCGGGGTGCCCGTTCCTGCCGCGAAGAGCGGCGAAGCCGACGATGAGCAGAGGCCGAAGATGACCCATCCGCTGAACCCCGCCATGGCTGCCACCTTTCCGCCCCCGGTGATGGAGGCGCGGCGCTGGCTGCAGGGCGTCACCTTCCCGCCCGAGCGTCCGCTCATCAACATCAGTCAGGCCGCCCCGGTCGACAGCCCGCCGTTGGCCCTGCGGCAGGCGGTGGCCGAAGCGGCGCTGAACAACCCCGATGCCCATCTTTACGGCCCGGTCCTGGGCCTTCCCGCCCTGCGCGCCGAGATCGCCAGCCAGTGGTCAGCGGCCTATGGCGGCCAGATCGCACCCGAACAGGTGGCGATCACCCAAGGGTGCAACCAGGCCTTCTGCGCCGTGATGTCCACCCTGGCCGGCGCGGGCGATGAGGTGATCCTGCCGACGCCCTGGTATTTCAACCACAAGATGTGGCTAGACATGCAGGGCGTTCGCACCGTTCCCCTGCCCGCAGGCCAAGGCCTGATCCCGGTGGCCGCCGACGCCGCGCGGCTCATCACCCCCCGCACCCGCGCCATCGTGCTGGTCAGCCCCAACAATCCCGGCGGGTCGGAATATCCGGCCCAGACGCTGGCCGAGTTTCACGCCTTGGCCCGGTCGCGCGGGATTGCGCTGATCGTCGATGAGACCTACCGCGATTTCGACAGCCGCCACTCCGGTCAAGGCGGGGGCCGCCCGCATGACCTGTTCACCGACCCCGACTGGGCGCGCGACTTCATCCATCTTTACAGTTTCTCCAAGACCTACCGGCTGACCGGCCACCGGGTGGGCGCGGTGGTGGCCGGGGCAGACCGGCTGGCCGAGATTGAAAAGTTCCTCGACACTGTGGCCATCTGCCCCAGCCAGCTGGGCCAGATCGCTGCGCTTTGGGGCATGCGGAACCTGTCGCAATGGGTCGCGGGCGAACGGGCCGAGATCCTTGCCCGCCGCGCCGCGATGGTGGGCGGCTTTTCGGCCCTGCCGGACTGGAAGCTTCTGGGCTGCGGCGCCTATTTCGCCTATGTCGAGCATCCTTTCGACATCGCCTCGGATGCCTTGTGCAAGCGGCTGGTGTCGGAGGCGGGGCTGTTGATGCTGCCCGGCACCATGTTTCAGCCCGAAGGGTCCGAGGACGGCAAGCGCCAGATCCGCATCGCCTTTGCCAATGTCGACGCCACGGGCATAGCCGAGGTGTTCGCCCGCCTTTCGGCCTGGCGCGCCTGAAATCGCTCCCCGGCTGGTCTGAAGTCCAGCCGGGGGCCCTGGTGGCTGGGCACAACTTTTTTCATCGAATGCCCGTCCGTTTTCCCGCCAAGCCCTGCTTTTGACGGAATTTTGCCGGCTTTTCCGCGAAAGATACGCGAAAGCACGCAACACTCTCCAAAGAGAAACGCCGTGCCCCGCAAGATCACATTGCGCCACGCAAGCCTGTCTTGTGCGGAAAAACCCTGTCGCCATATCCAACGCATGCGAGCAAGACACCCCAGGAAATGCAGTCACGGGTTGCAGAATACCGGAGCCGAACGCTCGTCTTGATGGAGACGACATGGACAGGCTTTCCTTCAGCTTTGCCAAAGGCAACACGGTTTCGAACCTGATGTTCGGGGCAAAACTGGAGCGTCAGAGCGGCCCGGACGATGCCCATGCCTATATCCAGCCGATGCTTGACCTTGGCGTGCGGTCGATGCGGTTTTCCTATGATGTCGACCTGGGGCCCTTCGATCCGGGCGACAGTTCCATTTCAACCGCCGATGCCCTGCATGTCGCGGAGGAAATCGGCATGCCGGTGACGCTGACGCTGCTGACGAGCAACCTGTTTCTGGCGGATACGGATGGTGACATCCTGACGCCGCGCGATCTTGATATGGACAAGATTGCCGCCGTCAAGGCGGGGGTGCAGGCGCTTTTGCTGTCCGGCTCCACGCGAGACCCCGCCCTTGCCGCCGCCATGATCGACGCGATCGAGCTGGGCAACGAATATTGGGGACTGGGGGGCATGACCTCGGTCGAATACGGGGTTCTGGTCAATGTCCTGGCGCGCGTGGTGCGCGAGGCGATCACCGAACTGGGGCCTGATGTGGTTTCGCGCCCCAAGATCCTGGTGCAGATGGGCAGCCCCTATTCGACCGAATTCGACGACGCCGCTCCGGGCTCGCCCTATTACGGCTACAGCTGGAACCAGAAGGTCATGCAGGCCAATCTGGATATCCTTGCCCAGATCACCGATCCGGCGGCACGGGCGGCGATCGACGGCATGCTGGAGCATTACTACTATACCGAGCCCGGGGATGACTTTACCTACAGCTCCAGCGCGCTGCGCTTCATCGATGTCGATTATGCGATCTGGGAAGCCAACGGCTTTCACGACAAGCTGTTTTACATCACCGAATGGAACAACAAGCTGAACAACCCCAGCCAGTTCGGGCTCAAGGGGGCCGGGGTGATGCTGGAGATGTTCGAGAGCATGGTTCGGATGGGGGTGGACGGCGCGACGGTCTGGCCCTTCCAGCATCAAGAGACGGGGCTTCTGGATTCGCTGACCCGCCTGCCCGACGGGGCGTTGCGCATCACACCGCGCGGCGCGGTCTTTCAGATGATGGCGCAGACGTTGCCGGGGGCCGAACGGCTGGACAGCAACCTGACCACCGAGGCCGGGCTCAACTATGAGTTGAACGCCTATTCCACCGACAACAGCTTTGTGTTCTATCTTTCGTCGCGCACCGACGAGACGATCAGCGTCAATCTCGACCTGTCGCGCATCGTTTCAAGCTATGCAGACCTGACGGCGGTCAAGGTTGGCGTCGACCGGTCCACGTCGGACGGCGCCTATCACGACGGCACCCGCAGCATCGCAGTCGAGTATTTCAACGACCCCGAGGCACTGGCGACCTGGACCGTGCTGAAGGATTTCGGCACGCCACGCGATCTGCATTTCAAGCTGGACGCCTATGAGGTCGTGCAGCTTGTGGTGACGCTGCCGGCGGGCCGCACCATCGCAGGCACCGATCTGGGCGACTATCTGACAGGCGCGGATGGCAATGACCGGCTTTCGGGCCGGCGCGGCGATGACATCCTGCGCGGGGGACGCGGCGATGACCGGCTGGATGGCGGGGCCTCCTGGGACATGCTGCGGGGGGATCGCGGCAATGACATTCTGCGCGGCGGGCCGGGGGCCGACCGTCTGATCGGCGGCATCGGGGCTGATGAGCTGACGGGGGGCAAGGGGGCGGACGAATTCGTGTTCGACGCCCGCCCGGGGCGCGGGAACTTCGATCTGGTGCACGATTTCGACCCGCGGCAGGACCTGATCGTGCTGGAGAATGCCGCGTTCATCGGCCTTCACGAAGGCCGTCTTGGCACCGCGAAATTCACGGCCAACGCCACCGGCAAGGCGGTCGATTTTGACGACCGGATCCTTTACAACACCACAACCGGGGCCCTGCTTTACGACCGCGACGGCGCCGGTCCGGCCCTTGCGCAGGCCTTTGCCCGGCTGGATCCGGGCCTGACGCTGACAGCGGCCGACTTCCTGGTGGTCTGACCCGACCGCACGCGGGAATCCGGGCATCTTGCCCCCCCGCCTCTGACCGCTTAGACAGACGGTCAAAGCGCCCAGAGGGAACCCCCATGTCCAAAGCACCCCACGCCGCCAGCGAAGACGACACCCCCCGCAAGAAAAAGCGCGGCGCCGGGATCATGGTCTGGACGCTGGTGGCCATGCTGATCGCCGGCCTTGGCAGCTTTGGCGTCGAGAATTTCGGCGGCAGGGCCTCGATCATCGGCAAGGTGGGCGATCAGGAGATCACCGCCAACGACTATGCCCGCGAGGTGCAGGGCCAGGTCAATGCCCTGTCGCGCCAGTTTGGCACGCCGGTGTCGATGTCGGATGCCCGCGCCATGGGGATTGACCGGCAGGTGCTGGCTGGCCTTGTGAACCGCGCCGCGCTGGATGACGAGGCCGCCCGCATCGGCCTTTCGGTCGGCGACGAGGTGGTTGCCGGCGAACTGGGCAAGATCAAGGCCTTTCAGGGCATCGATGGCGGGTTTGACCGGCAGGCCTATGGCCAGACGCTGAAGCAGAACAACACCAACGAGGCGGAATTCGAGGCCGGTCTGCGCCGCGACGTGACGCGCTCGCTTCTGTCGGGGGCGGTGTCGGGGGGCGTTCTGGCCCCGCAAACCGCCGCCAGCACCCTGTTTGACTGGGTCGGCGAGAAGCGCGGCTTCAGCCTTCTGGTTCTGGACGAGGCCGCCCTGCCCGCGCCGCTGCCCAGCCCGACCGAGGCCGAAGTTCAGGCCCAATACGACGCCAACATCGCCGCCTACACCCGCCCCGAGGCCAAGCGCATCCAGTATGCGGCCATTTTGCCCGAAACGCTGGCCGCCACCACCGAGGTGCCCGAAGATCAGGTCCGGGCCGCCTATGACGCGCGCCTGTCCGAATTCGTCATCCCGGAAAAGCGGCTGGTCGAACGGCTGGTCTTTCCCGACGAGGCCGCCGCAGCCGCGGCCAAGGCCCGGCTGGATGCCGGCACCCCGTTCGAGGATCTGGTGCGTGAACGCGGTCTGACGCTGGACGACATCGACATGGGCGATGTGACCAGGACCGATCTGGCCGAGGCGGGCGATGCCGTCTTTGCCCTGACCGCGCCCGGCGTCGTGGGGCCCCTGCCCTCGTCGCTTGGCCCGGCGCTTTACCGGATGAACGCCATTCTGGCGGCGCAGGAAACCTCTTACGAGGCCGCCCGGCCCGAGCTGCTGAAAACCCTGCAGACCGAGGCCGCGGCCAAGACCATCGCCGACAAGGTCGAGGCGATCGATGATGCGCTGGCCGGCGGCGCGACGCTGGAGGAACTCTCGCGCGATTTCGGCATGACGCTGGGCACCACCGATTACGCCGCAACCGCCGAGGACAATGACCCCATCGCCGGCTATGCCGCCTTCCGCAAGGCCGCCGACGCGATCAAGGAGGGCGATTTCCCCGAAGCCATCCTTCTGGACGACGGCGGCCTTGTCGCCCTGCAGATGCAGGAAACCGTGCCGCCCAGCCCGGTGCCGCTGGACAAGATCCGCGACAAGGTGACCGAGGCGGCCCGCAGCGCCGCCCTGGCCAAGGCGCTGTCGGCCCGCGCGGCTGATATCAAGACCGCCCTCGACAACGGCGCCACGCTGGAAACCCAAGGTGCCGTCATCGCGGTCGAACCGCGCGACCGCCAGTCCATGCTGGAAGACGCCCCGTCTGCTGTTCTCGAGGCGGCCTTCGCCATGTCGCCGGGCGAGGTGCGTCTGGTCGAGGCCGGCACCTACGTGGCGCTCGTCCGGCTCGACAGCATCGCGCCTGCCGATGCCGCCAGCGAGGAGGGCAAGGCGCTGAACGAGGCCATCGCCGCCGAACTGCAACAGGCGATCGCCGCCGACATCGCCGCACTTTACACCTCGTCGGTCGCCACCGGTGCCGGGATCAGCCTTGACCAGCCGATGATCGACGCCGTCAACGCCCAACTCGGGAACTGAAGCCCATGCGTCTGGAACCCTCTTTCGAGGCCTTTGAACAGGCCTGGAACGCCGGCCGCAATCAGGTGGTCTACGCGCGCCTTGCCGCTGACCTTGATACGCCCGTCAGCCTGATGCTGAAACTGGCCGAGGCCCGAACCGACACCTTCATGCTGGAATCGGTTACCGGCGGCGAGGTGCGGGGGCGCTATTCCATCGTCGGCATGAAACCCGACCTGATCTGGCAATGCCACGGCACCCAAAGCCGCATCAACCGCGAGGCCCGGTTCGACAAGGCCGCCTTCACCGACCTGCCCGGCCATCCGCTCGACACGCTGCGCGCGCTCTTGGCCGAATGTCGGATCGACCTGCCCGAAGCCCTGCCCGCCGTCGCGGCGGGGCTGTTCGGCTATCTCGGCTATGACATGATCCGGCTGGTGGAACACCTGCCCGACGTGAACCCCGATCCTCTTGGCCTGCCCGATGCCGTGCTCATGCGACCCTCGGTCGTGGCGGTGCTGGACGGGGTCAAGGGCGAGGTGACGCTGGTCGCCCCCGCCTGGGTTGCCTCGGGCCTCTCGGCCCGCGCCGCCTATGCCCAGGCGGCCGAACGGGTGATGGATGCCCTGCGCGACCTTGACCGCAGCCCCGCCGCCCAACGCGATCTGGGCGAGGCCGCTCCGGTTGGCGAGATGGTGTCGAACTTCACCCATGACGGCTACAAGGCCGCGGTCGAGAAGGCCAAGGATTAGATCCGTGCCGGCGACATCTTTCAGGTCGTGCCCAGCCAGCGCTGGAAACAGCGCTTCGAACTGCCGCCCTTCGCGCTCTACCGCAGCTTGCGCCGCACCAACCCCTCACCCTTCATGTTCTTCTTCAACTTCGGCGGTTTTCAGGTGGTGGGGGCAAGCCCGGAAATCCTCGTGCGGCTGCGCGACGGAGAAGTCACCGTGCGCCCCATCGCCGGCACCCGCAAACGCGGCGCGACCCCCGAAGAGGACAAGGCGCTCGAGGCCGATCTTCTGGCCGACAAGAAGGAGCTGGCCGAACACCTGATGCTTCTGGACCTTGGCCGCAACGACGTGGGCCGGGTGG
>ERZ1645187.2741-NODE-2741-length-15282-cov-17.595193_pt1 | contig 15282 bp, 13 predicted proteins | sample MGYA00575352_ERZ1645187 | MGnify/ENA primary metagenome ERZ1645187 (study PRJEB40837, sample SAMN11349314) | freshwater sediment metagenome | isolation source: river sediment | host: Sediment | place: India: Wazaribad , New Delhi | collected 2017-02-21 ...
TAGGCGATGCCCGGCTTGTCGGGAACGCCGAGCACGGTCAGCTTGGCTTCGTCGCGATTGAAGGCGATACCGGAAATGATCGGTTGTTCCATGTTCTTGTCTTCCTCAACAGTAATCAGCGTGCCCTCGCCTTCATCCTGGAAGCTGGAGAGCACGCGCAGTTTGACCTTGTACTTGCCGGCGAATTCGACCGAGCGGATCTGCAGCACCTTGGAGCCGAGGCTGGCCATTTCCAGCATTTCCTCGAAGGTGATGGTGTCGAGCTTCTTGGCTTCGGGCACGACACGCGGGTCGGTGGTGTAGACGCCATCAACATCGGTGTAGATCTGGCACTCGTCGGCCTTGAGCGCAGCAGCCAGGGCCACGCCCGAGGTGTCGGAACCACCACGACCCAGCGTCGTGACGTTGCCCTCCTCATCGACGCCCTGGAAGCCGGCGACAACGACCACCATGCCGGCGTCGAGGTCGCGACGCATGTTCGCTTCGTCGATCGACAGGATGCGTGCCTTGGTGAAGGTACTGTCAGTCAGGACCTTCACCTGACCACCCGTATAGCTGCGGGCAGGAACACCAATTTCCTTCAGCGCCATGGCCAGCAGACCAATGGTAACTTGTTCGCCAGTCGAGCAAATCTGGTCCAGCTCACGCGGATCGGGGCTGGCAGAAATTTCCTTGGCCAGTGCGATCAGCTTGTTGGTTTCGCCGCTCATTGCAGAGACGACGACCACCACCTGATGACCCTGTGCCTGGAACTTGGCAACACGCTTGGCGACATTCTTGATCCGCTCGGGATTGCCGACGGAAGTGCCACCGTATTTCTGAACAATCAACGCCATGGATTAGTCCGGTTAAACGTTGGAAACATGAAAAAGAGGGCGGGATTTTAACCCACCCTATGCGTTTTCAGAAGAAACAGACCCGAGAAATTCGAGCCTCAGAGATCTGCCAGTGAGCGCAGGTGCGCACCGACGCTACGTGCCAGCGAGGTCATCACGTAGCCGCCTTCAAGCATGGAAACGATGCGCTTGTCGCACATTTCTGCAGCGAGTTTCTTGAGGTGGTCGGTGCACCACGCGAAATCTCTTTCAAGCAGCTTGAGGCCGCCCATGTCGTCCTCGTAGTGCGCATCGAAGCCCGCCGATATAAAAATCATCTGCGGTTTGAATTCACGCAGACGCGGCGTCCAGACCTGCATCACCGCATCGCGGAATTCCTCGCCGCCGCAGCCAGCGGCCAGCGGTACATTGCACATGTTGGCGGCGGGCTTGTCAGTCCCGCTATACGGGTAGAACGGATGCTGGAAAATGCTGCACATCAGGATACGTTCATCACCAGCGCAGCAATCTTCTGTACCGTTGCCATGGTGCACATCGAAATCGATGACTGCCACACGCTCCAGACCGTGCACCTTCAAGGCGTGCTGAGCCGCGACGGCAACGTTGTTGAAGAAACAGAACCCCATCGGGTTCGCCTTCTCGGCATGGTGGCCAGGCGGACGAACGGCACAAAAGGCATTCTCGACTTCGTGCGTCATCACCAAATCCACCGCCATGCAACCCGCCCCGGCGGAACGCAGCGCCGCTTGCCAGGTATGCGGATTCATTGCGGTATCGGGATCCAGGTGGACCACGCCGTGCTCCGGCGAGGCACGCTTGATGCGTTCCAGGTGGGAAGCCGGATGCACGCGCAATAACTGCTCGAAGGTCGCCAGGGGCGCGTCATAGTAAACGAAATAGGCGTCGATGCCCTGAGCGATCAGGTGATCATTAATGGCGGTCAGGCGCTGCGGACACTCGGGGTGATGCGAACCCATATCATGCAACAGACAGTCGCGATGGGTGATGAAGGCAGTGGTCGTCACTTGTTCTCTCTCTGCGATGCGTGGGCACTCAGCGGCACACGTCGAAATGCCATTATCGTCCCAATCCGTACGTAGCTTCAAGCATTAGAATTCCCGAACTTGATCTCTTGGCAATAGGCTCATGCTCCGCACCACATATTCTGCATCCGGAAACACGAACTTCCCCCTCGCTGCGGTCCTCGACTCGGCGGAACAGATCATTCTCGGCAAGGCGACGGAGATCCGCCAAGCGGTGGCCTGCCTGCTCGCCGGAGGGCATCTGCTGATCGAGGATCTTCCCGGCATGGGCAAGACGACCCTCGCCCACACCTTGGCGCGCCTCCTCGGGCTGCAATTTTCCCGCATCCAGTTCACCAGTGACCTGCTCCCGGCCGACATCACCGGGGTTTCGGTCTACGAGCGCGAGCAGGCCACCTTTCGCTTTATTCCGGGCCCGGTGTTCGCCCAACTGGTGCTGGCGGACGAAATCAACCGGGCAACCCCCAAAACCCAAAGCGCCCTCCTTGAGGCAATGGAGGAAGGCCAAGTCACGGTTGAAGGCCAGACGCGCCCCCTGCCAGCGCCGTTCTTCGTGATCGCGACACAGAACCCCACCCATCAGATCGGCACCTTTCCGCTGCCTGAATCTCAACTGGACCGTTTCCTGATGCGCATCGAACTGGGTTACCCGGATCGCCAGGCAGAACGGGCGCTGCTCGCCGCGGGCGGCCAGCGGCAACATGCGGAATCACGAAACGCGCAGATCGCTGCCGGCGACCTGTGCCGCCTGCAGTCGGAGGTTGGCCAGGTGCATGCGGCAGCTCCGTTGATCGATTACGTTCAGGCGCTGGTCGAAGCCAGCCGAAACAATCCGGCCTTCCAGCACGGTTTGTCGCCGCGTGCCGGGCTGGCGCTGCTGGCGGCAGCCCGTGCCTGGGCTTGGCTGGCCGGACGCGACATGGTGCTGCCCGATGACGTGCAAGCGGTTCTGGCGCCGGTCGCCCGCCATCGCCTGCGCTCGGCGCAAGGCGGCGGCCATGCCAGTGCCGAAGATATTGCCACCCTGATGCGCAACGTCGCCATTCCCTGACGGCGATGCTGGCACGCCTCAAGCAGCAACTCTTCCGCTGGCGCAGCGACGGCACAGCGCCCTTTCGCCTCGGTCAGCGGCGGGTATTCATCCTGCCGACGCGTGCCGGACTGCTTTTCGCGCTGGCCTTGCTGGTAATGCTGCTTGGTGCCATCAACTACAACCTCGCCCTCGGCCACGCGCTCGTCTTCCTGCTCGCCGGCCTGGGGCTGGCCGGCATGGTGCACACCTTCCGCAACCTGCACGGCCTGGAGATCTGTCCGGGACGCTGCGAGCCGGTCTTTGTCGGGGAAAACGCCCGCTTTCCGCTTCTATTGAGAAATGACCGCTCGACACCCCGCCCGGCGCTGATGCTGGCAGCAGACCCGACCTTAACAACAACTGCTGCGGTCAACGCGGAAAACAGCACAAAAACAGCCGTCCTGCTCACCGCCCACCGGCGCGGTTGGCTAGTGCTACCGCGCATTCGTCTCTCGACCGAATTTCCGCTGGGACTTTTCCATGCCTGGAGCTATTTGCAGCCGGAGATGCGCTGCCTGATCTATCCGAAGCCGGCAATGACTCCCCTCCCGCCAGCGACCGCCAGCGACCTGAACGGCCAGCAACACGGCGATGGTGGCCAGGAGGATTTCGCCGGATTTCGCGATCGCCAGCCCGCCGACTCGCCCCGACATGTCGCCTGGAAAGCCAGCGCCCGCGATGGTGGTCACCGCCCCTTGCTGATCAAGCAGTTCGCCGGCGGCGCGAGCAACGAACTCCGCCTGCGCTGGCAAGACACCGACGCCCACGCCGACCCGGAGCAACGGCTGAGCCAGTTGACCGGCTGGGTCATGGCTGCCGATGCCGCCGGCAATGCCTACGCGCTCGGTTTGCCCGACCGTGACTTGCCGCTCGGTAGCGGCCCGGCGCACCGCCAGCGCTGCCTGGAAGCCCTCGCCCTGACTTCGACATGAGTACGGCAGCGCAACTCGCCCTCGATCGCGGCGCACCGCCCTGGCTGTTCAGCTCGGTGCTGCTGGCCACCGCGCCGCACTGCCTGCACCAGCCCGTCTGGCTCAGCGTTTTTTCCGGACTGCTGCTCGTCTGGGCAATCTGGCTCTGGTGGCGGGACGAACGCCTGCCCGGACGCTGGCCCCTGATCGGGCTTGTCGTCATCGCCTGCGGCGGAATTTTGCTGGAATTCCGAACCCTGTTCGGTCGCGATGCCGGCGTTGGCCTGCTCGTGATCCTCGCCGCCATGAAGTTGCTTGAGACGCGGAGCCGACGCGACGCAATGGTGATCGTCATTCTCGATTACTTCCTGCTGCTGACACACTACTTTTACTCGCAAGGCATTCCCACGGGCGTCTGGCTGCTACTCTCGATCTGGCTCGTCACGGCCGCGTTGATCCGGGTTTCCGGCGGCGCGGTCTGCCAGCCGGCGCCAACGTTGCGCCATGCCGGCACCCTGCTGGCGCAGGCGATTCCCTTCATGATCGTGCTTTACCTGCTGTTTCCGCGCATCTCGGGGCCGCTCTGGGGCTTGCCGCAAGATGCCCACGGCGGCAGGACCGGCCTCTCGGACACCATGAGTCCGGGGAGCATTGCCGAGCTGGTGCAAAGTGGGGCGATTGCCTTTCGCGTCCGTTTCGACGAGGCGCCACCACCACGCCAAAAACTTTACTGGCGCGGTCCGGTGATGGAGGAATTCGATGGTCGCAACTGGCGCCCGCATGCCGCCTCTGTGCCTGTGGGGCGCGTTGAGGCCGTCGGTAACCCGCTGCGCTACGAAAGTACGCTGGAACCACACCACCAGCGTTGGCTGCTCGCGCTCGACGCACCGGTGCTGCTGCCGCCCGAATCCGAGCTCAACGGCCAGTTGACCGCACTCAGCCGACAGCGCGTTGATCAGCGGCGCCGGTTTGCGATGGAATCGGTTCTGGACTATCGCTACAACAAGGACGAGCTAGCGACGATTCTGAGCCGCAACCTCGTCCTGCCACCGGGCATCAACCCACGCGCGCGCGCCCTCGCGGACAGCTGGCGGCATAGCGATGCGAACCCGCAGTCGATTATTGATCAGGCACTACGCCTGTTCGCCGGTCAAGAGTTCAGCTATACGCTGCGGCCACCACTGCTTGGCGAAAACGGTCTCGACCAATTCATTTTCGAGTCCCGCCGGGGTTTCTGCGAGCATTACGCCGCCGCTTTCGTTTTCCTGATGCGCGCTGCCGGGGTGCCGGCGCGGGTGGTGGGCGGGTATCAGGGGGGTGAAATCAACCCGCTCGACGGTTATCTCGTGGTCCGCCAGTCCGATGCCCACGCCTGGGCCGAAGTCTGGCTGGCTGGCCGCGGCTGGGTGCGCGTCGATCCAACGTCCGTGGTCGCGCCGGCCCGGCTGGAGGCCGGGATTGCCGATGCCTTGCCGCAAGGCGAACCGCTGCCCGCCCTGATACAAATTCGTGCTGACTGGCTGCGCACGCTGCGCCACCGCTGGGAGGCGGTGAACAATGCCTGGAACCAGCACATCCTCGGCTACGACCCGCAGCGGCAGCGCGAACTGCTTTCACATCTTGGCCTGCCCGACGCTGACTGGCGACGACTGGCCTTTGTTCTCGCCGCTGTCTGTGCATTGCTGCTGGCCGGGGTAACGGCGTGGACGCTCTATCAGCGGCCGCGAACCGACCCAGCCAACCGCCTCTGGCAGCGCGCCCTGCACCATTTGCGGCGAAGACAGGTAGACTGCGCGCCCTGGGAAACCCCGCTTGCCCTGCTGGCACGTGTCGAATCGACGCATCCGGCCTGGGCACCGGCTTTCCGACGGGTTGTCGATGCCTATCTCGGTGCCCGCTACGGCGAACAACAACATCAGCTCGACGTGCTGCGCCAGGCCGTCAAGCAATTACCCTGACGGAGATCTCCTTGCTTCGCATTTTTGGCTTAAATTCCGGCGCCCAGTTTCTTGGGCCGCTTCTCGTCGCCACCCTGATCGCCAGCCCGGGTAGCCAGGCCGCCCCGGCAGGACCAAGCTTTGCCGATGATGCGCAGGTCATCGCCTTTGCCCGGGATCTCGAACAGCGACACGGCTTCAATGCCGACGAACTGCTCGGTCAATTCGCGCAGACCCGGCCGAACGACAAGGTGCTGCAACTGATCAAACCACCGGTATCGCCGCTGCAGCGTTCCTGGGAACGCTACCGGCCGCGCTTTCTCAATGACCGCCGGATCGACGGCGGCGTGCGCTTCTGGCGCGCCCACGAAGCAACGCTGGCCAAGGCTTCGGCGCTGTATGGCGTACCGCCCGAGGTCATCGTTGCCATCATTGGCGTTGAAACCGAATATGGCGCCAACACGGGCAGCTTCCGCGTACTTGAAGCCCTGGCAACACTGGCCTTCCATTACCCGCGCCGGGCCGACTTCTTCCGTACCGAGCTCGAGCAATTCCTGCTGCTGACCCGCGAAAATAACCAGTCGCCACTGGCCGTCAAAGGTTCCTTTGCCGGTGCCATCGGCATCCCGCAATTCATGCCGGGCAGCCAGCGCCGCTACGCTGTCGATTTTGACGGCGACAACAAGGTGGATCTGACCGGCAGTGTTGAAGACGCAATCGGCAGTGTCGCCCGCTTTCTTGAACAACATGGCTGGCAGGCCGGGCAACCGGTGGCGCAGCCAGCCATGCTGCGAGGCAACCCCAACCCGGCATGGACCGAGGCGGGCATCCGCCCGACGCTAGCGGCCGGACAGCTCAAGGCGCAGGGCGTTATCAGCGATGCCGACGAGGCGGCGACGGTCGCGCTGATTGACCTCGTCAGCCCCGGCCGCGAAACCGAATACTGGCTGGGCCACGAAAATTTTTATGTGATTACCCGTTACAACCGCTCAAGTTTCTACGCGATGTCGGTATTCCAGCTGGCAGAGGAAATCCGAAAGCGCCTGCTGCGGTGAACCCGGAAAAGCAGCCAAAATCGGGCGACCCTCGGCAAAGCGGGTAAGCCATCGAACAGCGGCAGCATGAGCATTGGCTGCCGAGAGGTACGCCCTACTTGCCTTTCTTGGCAGGTGCCGCCGGTTTCGCCGGCGCAGCGGCCTTGACCGGTTCCTGCGCCGGCTCGGACGCACCGGCATTGCCGTAAACCAGCTTGCCGTTGTCGGTCTGGCGATCGTCGCGGAACTCGCCCTCCCAGTAGTCGCCGTTGGTCCAGGTCAGGCGCCCATGACCATGCTTGTTGCCCCGCGCCCATTCGCCGACATACACATCGCCGTTCTGCAGCGTATAAGTCCCCTTGCCGTGGGGTTCGCCATTAACGAACTCTCCTTCATAACGATCACCGTTGGTGTAGAAGAACTTGCCGTGACCGTTGATCGTGTCATTGACCCATTCGCCCTCGTAACGCTGACCGTCTGGCCAGATGAAAGTACCCTGACCATGCTTCCGGTTGTCGACGATCCCACCCTCATAGCGGTCGCCATTCAGGAACGCGATCACGCCAGTCCCATTCATGAAGCCCGTCACCGGGTCAAGCGCCACCTTGCCGGTCACCGTAAATGTTGCCGTGCGAATCGCTTGCTCCTTGGGGGCATCGGGCGGGCGGCTGACTGCTGCCACCTGGATCGGTGGTTCAGCGGGCGCAGGGGTTGGTTTCGCCGAGGCCTGTGGTTGCAGTTCGATCACGCGGTCGCTGCCGTTTTCGCTTGGCTTGGCATCAGGCACCACCGCCTTCGGGGGCGCAGCGGCCACGGCGGGCGCCGCCACCGGGGCGGTAACAGGCGCTGCAACCGGGCGCTCTGCCGGCCGGGACACGGCCACTTGGGGTGCCGCTGGCGGCGTCACCGATGTACCAGTCACCGGCGCGGCAGCTGGCACGCGTCCGCCAGGCAGGAAATAAAAATCACCGGTCAGCGAGGATGACTCCCACGGAATCTGATTGTCACGGGTTGCACGGGCAACCTCCCGGCGTACGTTCTTGAAAACCTGCTCAATGGTCAGACCCGGCCGCTGCATCTGCTTGAGCAGTTCCCCCGTAAATAGGCCATTGCGACCATCGCCATCAGCGGCAGTCTTGCCAGGTGCAGTGGCATAGGCAATCAGGCTCCCCTTCGGCGCGTCCATCTGCGCCAGACCGCCCCCGCCCATGGCGCGGAATCTCCGCTCGAACGGATTATTGCGGCAGGCATCAAGGATAACGACATTGAGTTCGCTGGAGGCCAGCTGGTCGAGTACCCCATCAACGTCGACCGACTCAACCCGGATCGAGGTTTCGTTCGAAATCTGGGCATCGATGGGCACCAGATAGTTCTTGCCCCGCACCTGCAGGCCGTGACCGGCGTAGTAGAAAAGCGCCACGGAATCGCTACGCAGGCGGTCACCGAATTTGGCAATCGCCCGGTTCATTTCCTTTTGCGTGCCGTTGATCAGCTCGATGACCTCAAACCCGGTACGGCGCAGCATCTCCGCCATGTCGCGCGCGTCGTTGACCGGATTGTCAAGCGGCGCATCCTTGTAGGCGGCATTGCCGATCACCAGCGCCACCCGTCGCTCGGCTGCAGCCTGCACCGGCATCACCGCCCCCAGCAGACAGCACAGCAGGACTACCCACCCCAAGATACGCTTCATCATTCCCATGACACGCTTGATTTTTATTTCAATACGCCACATCAAGCAGCGTAGCAGTTCAGAGCAAGGAATCCCGTGAAATATTCCCGCGCTTGATGATTTTGCGCAGCCGATCCAGACCCTCCATCTGAATCTGCCGCACCCTTTCCCGGGTCAGCCCCAGCTCCGCCGCGATCTCCTCCAGCGTCGCCAGATCAGCCCCGTTCAGTCCATAACGTCGTTCGATGACCAGACGTTGCCGATCCGTCAGTTGCTGCAACCAATCATCGAGCAGACCACCGATCTCGCTGCTCTGCAGTAGCGACTCAGGATCGGCGCCAGAGTCATCGGCAATCATTTCACCCATGGAATGATTGGGGTCGATTTCGAGCGGCGCATCGAGCGAGGCGATGTGTTCGTTGAGGCTGAGGACGCGGCGCACATCCTCGACCGGCCGGTCGATCAGTGCTGCGACCCGCTCGATGGTCGATTCACGCCGCTCCGCCGATTCAAGATGACGCATCGCCCGCAAGACGACATTGATTTCCTTGACCACATGCACCGGCAGACGAATCGTCCGCGACTGGTTCATGATCCCGCGCTCGATGTTCTGACGTATCCACCATGTCGCGTAGGTTGAGAAGCGGAACCCCCGCTCCGGATCAAACTTCTCGAGCGCATGAATCAGCCCGAGATTGCCTTCCTCGACCAGATCGAGTAGCGGTATGCCCCGATTGAGGTAGTGCTTGGCAATATTCACCACCAAACGCAGGTTGTGCTCAATCATCTTTTGTCGGGCGGAAAAATCACCCGCCCGAACCAGTCGCGAGGTCGCCAGCTCCTCTTCGGGCGTCAGCAAGGGTTTGGCGCCGATTTCATTCAGATACAGCTGCGTCACATCTTCCAGCAGCTCGTATTCCGGTGTCGCTGGTTCGATTTCAAGCATCTGCGACGGATCGTCCGGCGTCCCGTCGAAAACCTCGTCGTCCAGCGGCTCGCCCGATTCGCTCATCGCTTGGGCAAATATTGCGCGGGATCGACCGGTTTGCCCTGCTTGCGGATTTCGAAATGAAGTTTGACCGAATCGGTATCGGTCGTCCCCATTTCCGCGATCTTCTGCCCACGCGTCACCATCTGCCCCTCCTTGACCAGGATTTTCCGGTTGTGAGCGTAGGCAGAGAGATAGGTCGCGTTGTGCTTGACGATCACGAGTTCGCCATAGCCGCGCAGTCCGCTGCCGGCATAGACCACCTTGCCATCAGCGGCGGCCATCACCGGATCCCCTGCCTTGCCAGCAAAATCGAAGCCCTTGCTGCCAGACTCGTTGAACGGCCCGGCAAGCTTGGCGGTCGTCGGCCATGCCCAAGACACGTCGTCTGGACCGGAAGCGACCGTCGCCGGCTCAGCCTTGGGCTCCGGCTTCGCTTCGGCCGGTCGGGACTCAGTCTTGGCCGGTACAGCCTCGGGCTGACGGTTGAGACGGGCATACGCCTCATCGGAATACGGCTCCTTCCCAACGCGCGGCTCGCGCTTCAGATTGCCATTCGCCACGGTAACCGGTACGACAGCAGCGGAGGGTGCCGCATCCAGACTGCGACTCTCGACTACCGGTGCCGTCGTCACCGGCTTGGTCACCGTTGCCGTTGTCTCTGCAGATGACGCTGGCGGTGCGACGCGTAACACCTGCCCTTCCTTGATCGCGGCAACAGGCAACGCGATGCCATTCCATGCAGCAACTTCTCGGTAGTCCTGTCCATTCTCGAGGGCAATCCGGTACAACGTGTCACCGCGCTTGACCGTGTAGTATCCAGGGCCGGTGGCTTGCACGAGCGGCGCACTGCGTGCCACTGGAGCACCGGCACGATCGACGGCTGGCGCAGGTGCCTGCGAGAAACAACCGGCCAGCAGGAGCAAGCTGGCGACAACGGGAACGAATCTTCTGATCATTGGGTTCCAGACAACAGCGGGACAAACCGGACAGCATCGAGACGGGTTTCGGTGTACCCCTGAGGCGACCGTTCAATCAGGCTAAGATACTGCTCCGAGGCGCCAACTGGCAAGACCAGACGCCCACCAAGTGCCAACTGGGCCAGAAGGGCAGGTGGAATGCTCACCCCTGCCGCGGCGACAATGATACTGTCAAACGGGCCCGCCTCTGGCAAGCCGAGCATGCCATCGGCGTGCTTCAGGCGTACATTGAACTGTTGCAGGGTCCGCATGTTGGCTTTGGCTTTTTCCAGCAACGGACCGATGCGCTCGACGGCGTAGACCTCCTTGCTCAATTGCGCGAGCACGGCAGCCTGATAGCCACAGCCCGCACCAATCTCAAGGGTCTTGCCTATACCGGTCCGTCCATTGAGGAGAAGTTCGATCATCCGAGCCACGATATAGGGTTGGGAAATGGTCTGTCCCATGCCAAGCGGCAGGGCTGTATCTTCGTAAGCGCGCGAGGCCAATGCCTCCTCGACAAAGACATGACGAGGCACAGCCGCCATGGCGGCCAGAACCGCTTCACTACGGATCCCCATCTCCCGCAAACGCTCGACCATGCGTGCCCGCGTCCGCTGCGAAGTCATCCCGATTCCCTGCAACATGTCGTATCAGGCAAGCCACTGCCGGATGAACGGCAACTGGGTGGTATGGGTCAGATCCACCTGTAACGGAGTGACTGAAACGTAACCGCGCTCAACGGCATTGAAGTCGGTTCCTGGCCCCGCATCAGCCGCCGCACCGGCAGCGCCAACCCAATACATGGTCTCGTTTCGCGGAGAGACCATTTTGACAACCGGCTCTGCCTTGTGACGGCGACCGAGGCGCGTCACTTCGATGCCCTTCAATTCGGAATAGGGAATATCCGGCACATTTACATTTAACAATACCGGTTGATTTACCGGATTTCCAAGATGGCGCTCAACCAATTCGCGCGCAATCTGCCCAGCCGCCGCAAAATTCCGCCCCTCAAAACTGGTCAGCGAAATGGCAATGGACGGAATACCCAAAAGATAACCTTCCGTTGCGGCTGCTACCGTTCCGGAATAAATGGTGTCATCGCCCATATTGGCACCATTGTTAATCCCGGAAACAATAATATCCGGCAATCCGTCAAGCATGCCGGTGACCGCCAGATGCACGCAATCGGTCGGCGTCCCGTTAACGAAATGGAAGCCGCTAGCCGCCTGCTTAAGCATCAACGGCCGATCCAGCGTCAACGAATTACTCGCACCACTGCGATTCTGCTCGGGTGCAACAACCACCACTTCACCCAAACCGGCCAGCGCCGCGGCCAGCGCTGCAAGACCGGGAGCGAAATAACCGTCGTCGTTGCTGAGCAGGATGCGCATGGATCAGACCAAAAGGGCTTCAATGGTTTTGCCGGAAGCCAGCCAGGACTCCACCCATTTCGGCTTGCGACCGCGGCCGGTCCATTCAAGTTCGGCATTTTCCGGATGACGGTATTTAACCTTGACCTTGCCACCGGTGGCCGATTTTACCTTGGCCTCCTTTTCCATCAATTCCTCGATGGAGAAACCCAAGGTCTTGGCCATGGCACGCAGCTTGACAAGCGCCTCAGCCTTTTCCTGAGATTCTCGACGCTTTAATTCAGCGGGAATCTGTTGCTGCAGGTCGCGCAATTGAGAAAGCGAAAGCGTGGATAAGTCCATAATTACCTCCTGAGGTTAATTGGTGGCAATAATGTATTAACACTTAGGTAAAAAGGCAATCAGTAAAATAAAAAACCGGCCTAAGCCGGTTCTCTATTTGTTTCTGGTCGGGGTGGCGGGATTCGAACTCGCGACCCCTTGCACCCCATGCAAGTGCGCTACCAGGCTGCGCTACACCCCGACGAGCCGCGCATTATACCCGAAAAGCGGGGAATTCATAGCCGCAGCAAGTCGATAATTGATTGTATTTCTCCACGCAGACTGACGGTCGATTTTGGCAATTCGTTTTTGTCAAACGACGACACCTCGATCGCCCCCCCTTCATCGAGGCGATTGCGCGCGCCGCTGATGGTAAAGCCCTGATTGTAAAGAAGCTCACGGATACGACGAACAAGAAGAACCTCGTGATGCTGGTAGTAACGGCGATTTCCTCGCCGCTTGACCGGCTTCAACTGATTGAATTCCTGCTCCCAATAGCGCAAAACATGCGGCTTGACGCCACACAGTTCGCTCACCTCACCGATAGTGAAGTAACGCTTGGCGGGAATCGGCGGCAGTTCGTCACTGCCGGCGTGTCTAGGCCGTTGTTCCATCGAATGCAATCTCGACGTCGGACTTCAGCTTCTGACTTGCATGAAAAGTGACCACACGGCGCGCTGTGATCGGAATTTCCTGACCGGTCTTCGGGTTGCGCCCCGGACGTTGCGGCTTGTCGCGCAACTGAAAATTACCGAAGCCAGAGAGCTTTACACCGTCGCCAGCTTCCAGAGCGTTGCGGATTTCTTCAAAAAAAGCCTCGACCATGTCCTTGGCCTCACGCTTGTTGAGGCCAACTTTTTCAAACAGGAGGTCGGCGAGTTCGGCTTTGGTGAGCGTCATCGTTGGGGTTCCGTCAGGCACGCAGTTGAGCACCGAATGCCTGTTCGAAACAGGACACCAGTTGCTGCATTGCAGCATCAACTTCCGAATCTTGCAAAGTGCGTTGAGTATCTTGCATAACTATCCGAAACGCAAGACTTTTCTTGTTTTCAGGCACCCCCTTGCCGACGTATACATCGAACAATTGAATGTCCCGAACAAGCCCGGAAATCTGAGGCTTCAGACCATCGAGAATACGCTGCAGACTTAGTCCTTGATCAACCACCATGGCGAGGTCGCGCACGACTGGTGGGAATTTTGAGACCTCAGCGAATACGGGGACTGATGCGCGTTTGAGTACGTCGAAGTCAAGCTCGAACAAGATAGGCGCATTCGGCAAATCATATTTTTGCACCCATTCCGGATGCAATTCACCGAGGCAGCCGCTGGGCTGGCCGTCCACCAGAATGCCGGCCGAACGCCCCGGATGCAGCGCGGAATGCTTGAGCGGCTCGAAACGAAGTTCGGCAGGGGCCAACAGTGCCTCGAGATCGCCTTTGACATCAAAAAAATCGACCTTTCGCGTACCGCTGCCCCACCCCTCCGGCAACGCACCACCGAAAGCCAAGCCGCCCAGGCGCCACGGCTGGCAGTAACCAGCAACCGGCTGCGCTGCGACATCGCGCTGGAAAGTCCGCCCCACCTCAAACAGACGAACACGGCTTTGCTTGCGCTTCAGATTGGTCACCAGGTTGGCGATCAAGCCACCGAACAGATTCGAGCGCATCACCGCCATCTGGCTGGCGATCGGATTGGCCAAACGGATCAGGTCAGCTTCGGCAGTTTTCGCGGCGAAATCGGCTTCCCAAGCTTCTTCGACAAAAGCGAAGTTGACGACCTCCTGATAGCCGCGATCAGCCAGCATCTGGCGGACACGGTAGGCCGGCCGTTGCGCTTCCGGCTGCCGCAGCATCGCCATACGGGCGCGCGGAGCATGTGCCGGAATGTTGTCGTAACCAACCAGACGGGCGATTTCCTCGATCAGATCCTCTTCGATCTCCATATCGAAACGCCAAGTCGGCGGTGTGACCAGGAAATCGTCGCCTTCGCGGGTGAAACTCAAGGCAAGACCGCTAAAGATGGCGGCGATTTTTTCGGCGCCGAGCGGAACACCCAGCACCTTTTCAGCGCGCGCCGTCCGCAGACGCACCGGCGGACGCGCCGGCACATCGGCCCTGGCCTCGACAACCGGCCCGGCCTGACCACCGCAAACGGCGAGAATCAATTCAGTCGCCCGCTCGATGGCGCGCTTCGTACCGCCAAAATCGACGCCGCGCTCGAAACGGTGTGAAGCATCCGAACCGAAACCATAGCGACGAGCACGGCCGGCGATCACCTTCGGCGCGAAGAAAGCCGACTCCAGGAAGAGTTCGCTCGTCTCCAGGGTGATCCCGCTCTCCTCGCCGCCCATGATGCCGGCCATGGCCAAGGGCTTGGCTTCGTCGGCGATCATCAGGACATCGGCCTCAACTGGGATGGTCTGCTCATTGAGCAACAACAATTTTTCTTCCGGCCTGGCCATGCGGGCATGCACGGCACCTTCGAGTTTCGTATTGTCGAAGGCATGCAACGGCTGACCGAGTTCGAGCATCACATAGTTGGTGATATCGACCAGCGCCGAGATCGAGCGGATGCCGCTGCGTTCCAGGCGACGCTTCATCCACTCCGGTGTCGGCGCCTTGGCATCGACGTTCTTGATCACCCGACCGTAGTAAAGCGGGCAGGCTACCGGTGCATCCAGCACGACTGGGCGGCTGTCCGAAATGCTTGCTGCCACCTCACTCACGTCTGGCAAGCTCGTCGGCGCACGGGTAATGGCCCCAACTTCACGGGCGATACCCAGCAGCGACAAGCAGTCCGCGCGGTTCGGGGTCAACTTGATTTCAAAAACATTGTCGTCGAGTTCGAGGTACTGACGAATGTTCTGCCCCACCGGCGCGTCGCCCGGCAGGATCAAGAGGCCAGAAGCCTCTTCGGCAATACCCAGTTCCTTGGCCGAGCAAAGCATGCCCGAGGATTCAATCCCGCGCACCTTGGCAACCTTGATCTTGAAATCACCTGGCAGTTCGGCGCCCGGCAATGCGCACGGCACCTTCAGGCCGGCTGCAACATTGGGCGCACCACAGACGATTTGTTGTGGCGTCCCCGTACCGATATCGACCTGACAGACGTTCAGGCGATCAGCATCGGGATGCTTGAC
>ERZ1645187.2742-NODE-2742-length-15282-cov-15.136140_pt1 | contig 15282 bp, 17 predicted proteins | sample MGYA00575352_ERZ1645187 | MGnify/ENA primary metagenome ERZ1645187 (study PRJEB40837, sample SAMN11349314) | freshwater sediment metagenome | isolation source: river sediment | host: Sediment | place: India: Wazaribad , New Delhi | collected 2017-02-21 ...
GAGGAAGTGGACCCTGACGACATGGAAGATATGGTAGTGGACTGGTTCAAGTAAGACATGCTGATTTTTTTGGGAAAAATAGGTTACAATAAAGTTAGAGAGGCATAAAGAAGGATGCGATGGATACTGAAGCGCAAAAACTCCTCATCGCGGTTATCCAGGCCGCTGATAGCGACCTTCTAAGCGATGTGCTGCAGGAACATCATATTTTGTTCACCCGTCTTCCCAGCGTCGGAAGTTTCCTGCACGAGCGCAATGCCACCTATCTGGTCAGCTGCAAACAAACGGATGAAGCCGCCGTGCGGGAGCTGTTGATTTCCACCTGCAGCAAGCGGATTACTTTCATTGCTACCCCCATTGAGAACGCTCCACTGCCAATGCCTTATCCCACTGAAATCATTGTGGGAGGAATAAACCTCTTTTCGCTGGACCTTGAGCACTTTGAGGAGTTTTAATCATGAAACTAATCATTGCCATCATCCATGACGAGGATAACGACCGCGTGTCGGCAACGCTGAACGCTGAAGGCATCCGAGCCACTTTTATTGCCTCCACAGGCGGGTTTCTGCGCAGCGGCCGCAGCACCCTTCTGATTGGTCTGGAAGAGGAAAAAGTGGCCCGCGCCCTGCAAATTCTGCGGGAAAACTGCACGACCGGCAAAGAAGGCAAGGAGAAGAAAGCTATTGTCTTTGTTTTAAATGTCCAGGATTACATTCAGCTGTAGCAAGTAATGCCGTCTGTTTACCCAGCGGCAGTTGATGTCCATTATTGTTATTTAGAGAAAGAAGGAAAAAATGAATTTCGGAAAGGCATTTACATACGTTTTTGATGACCCGCGCTGGCTGGAGAAAATCATCATTCCGATTCTATACAGCCTCATCCCTGTGGTGGGTTGGATGGTGTTGATGGGTTACGTGATGCGCACAACCCGCAACGTTGCTGAAGGTGTGGAGTTCCCGCTGCCGATATGTGATTTTGGCGATGACCTCGCGCTAGGGTTCAAACTGTTTGTGGTCAATCTGGCCTACGCTGTCATTCCGATGCTGCTGGGGTTGCTGGTTCTTCCTCTGTCTTTTGCCATTGAAAACAGCTCTAACACGCCAGTAGTGCCAATTATTGGGGTAATTCTTATCTCGATTCTGATCTTCCTCTACGCATTGGTCTGGGGTGTGTTTTCTCCAATTATCCAGGCGCATGTGTCCGTAAAAAACAGCATTTCCGCCGGGTTTGAGATCAAGACGATCTTTGGGATGCTCACCAAGAATTTCGGCGCCTGGCTGCTGGTGTTCGCGGGTTACATCCTCTCCAGCATCATCGCCCCGCTCGGGTCCATCGCCTTCTTTGTCGGCGTTTTCCTGACAAGCATGTACTCCCAATTAATGACCGCGCACCTGGCTGGTCAGGCTTACACGCTCACAAAATAGGTATTCCGGAATTTCGTTTCGTTCCTGCTGCCGGAGTGGTGTTTACCACTCCGGTTTTTGTTTGAATTCTTCCACGTGGTAAATCCACACGTCCAGCACTTTTTCCCGCCAGAGATTAGACCGGGCGCCCATCTTAGCGCAAAGATGGTCCAGGAACTCCTCCGGGCGCGGAAGCTGCTCCCACACCTGGGGTAAAAAGGTAGCGCGCCGGCGGCCGTCCGCGAGGATGACCCCGTCCTGATGCGGCTTGAGCAGGCGCGGAAGGTCCTCGGGACGCTCATAAGGCAGCGCGACGGGCTCGGTCAGGCGCGAAATCTCAATCTCAATCCAAGGCAGTTCGGAGGGGCTGAGCGGGGGGAAGCGCGGGTCTTCAACGGCTGCCTGGTAGGCGCGCAGCCTCACGTCTTCCGCCAGGGGCTGCCAGGCTTCCAGGCTGCCAATGCAGCCGCGCAGCTGCCCGGATTTTGTCAGCGTCACAAAGACAGCCCCATCTTCCAGCAGCTCAGGGGAGAGCGCGGAATCTTGAAGAGGCTCAGGGCGGCGCCCGTTGGCAGCGGCAAAAACCGATTCTTTGGCGATGCGCATCAGCGCACCCCAGTCATCCGGGGACAATTTCTGTGGCATAAGAATTGCACCTTTCTATTGAACGATATTCCTTCGTACTTTTTATTATAGTAATCACCCGGTAAAATTCCAAACCGGACTGAAGGATGCAGAGACTTAAGGTAAGATTAATCTTATGAGCAAATCCATGCATGATATTGACGAAAAGCCGGGTTTTCAGCTGCCGTTTCGCAAGCACGAGCAGGTGAACACCCCGGCTCCCGCCCCCACGCCCAAAAGCCCTGGTCCGCAGCTAAAAACAAGCCCAACCTGGCAAGCTTTGCGGGTGGTGCTGGGCGGCGCGCTGATTGTGGCTACGCTTTTCACGGTTTGGACCCCATCCAGCCTGCTGGCAGAAAACCTGCAGGAAAGGATGGCGCGCGCCCTGGCTGCCAGCGGCAAAACCAGCCTGACCCAGACAGCCGCGGCCGGGCTTCCGGCGGGTTTCCCGAGTAACAAAATCGGCATCGTAGTAGGGCACCGCGGCAACGACAGCGGCGCGGTCTGCCCGAACGGCCTGACCGAAGTAGAAGTGAACAGTAATATTGCGGCTTTCGTGCAGAAAAAACTCACCAAAATGGGCTACGAAGTGGAGCTGCTGGATGAATTTGACGCCCGTTTGGCGGGCTACCAGGCGGCGCTGCTGATTTCCATTCATGCGGACTCCTGTGAGTATTACAATGATAACGCTACCGGGTTCAAGGTCGCGGCGGCGCTTTCCAGTTCCAAAGGCGACAACGCCACCCGCCTCGTCAGCTGCCTTGCTGATCGCTATCAGAAAGAGACCGGACTGCAGTACCATTACCAGTCCATTACGAATGACATGACCTCTTACCACGCTTTCAGCGAAATTGACCCGCTGACTACCGCAGCGATTATCGAGGTTGGCTTTATGAACCTCGACCAGGACATCCTTACCCGAAAACCTGAAAAACTGGCGGACGGCATCGTTGCGGGTCTGCGCTGCTACTTGAACAACGAAGGGGTGCAAGCCACCCCCACGCCTTAAAGATGGACAACACAAACCAGAACCCGGAAGCGTTAATTGCCCAGGCCAAGCAGGCTGTGCTGCGGGGCGACCGCGCGTCTGCAAAAGCGTTGGCGGAGCAAGCCCTGGAGCAGAATCCGCGCTCTGTGGGCGCCTTGCTCATCCTGGCCGGGGTTTCGGACGCGCAGGCTGGTGTGGCTTACCTAAAACAAGCCCTGGAGCTTGACCCCGGCAACCAAACCGCGCGGCAGGGCATGCTCTGGGCGGCGCGCGAACTGCGCAAAACACACGCCGCGGGTTGGACCGCGGAAAAACCACAAGCTCCCCAACCCAGGTTTACCCCTTTGGATAATTTCCGCCGCCGAAAACCCGGATTGTTAACAGCGCTGCTGCTGGTGGCGGTAGGCTTGCTGGTTTATGCGCTGTATGCCGTAGGCGGGTTTAGCCCGCGCGTGGTTACCGCAGGCAGGCAGTTTGCGCTATATGAATCGACTTCCCTGGTTAAGCCCAGCCTCACCCCTACCATTACACCCACGCCAACCCAAACGCCCACGCCAACTCCGACCCTGACCCCCACGCCCACCCCGACCTCCACGTCGACCCCCACATCAACTCCGACGCCAAGCCCCACCGAAGTGCCAGAGGTCATCATCACTTATGTTCCGGAGGAAGAGCTGCCGACCGAGGTCTGGCAGCCGCCAGAAGAGCCGGAAGGCACGCGCTGGATTGACGTGGACCTGGGAGACCAGATGCTCTACGCTTATGTCGATAACACCGCGGTAGCTTCTTTCCTGGTATCCACCGGATTGCCCAACACCCCTACGCCCACCGGAAGGTTCTACGTGTGGGTTAAGCTTTTGTTTGACGACATGCGGGGACCGGGTTATTATTTACCGGATGTTCCTTACACAATGTACTTTTACGAAGGGTACGGAATCCACGGAACGTACTGGCACAGTAATTTTGGCAACCCGATGAGCCACGGCTGCATTAACATGGAAACGGGTGATGCCGGATGGCTGTTTAACTGGGCTTACGTGGGCATTCTGGTAAATATTCATAATTAATGGACTTTTTTACACAAAAATTTACACGCAGAGAATTTCTGAAATTGATGGGACTTGGCGCGGTAGCTGTCGCACTGCCCAACAGCCTGGTCAAGGCCGCCTTAACGGATTTTTCCGAAGGTTCCTGGGCACGCATTACGCGCTACCGTTTATATGTTTTTGAAGAGCCCAGCGAGAAATCAAAAGTTCAGGACCTATTGAAATTTGACCAGCTCGTACGCATCGAAGACACCCTTTCCGTCAAGGACAGCAAAGGCAAGGAGCATCCCTGGCTGAAGATTGGCGAGGACGCGTACATCCAGCCGGTGTTTGTGCAGTATGTGGAAACCCACCGCAATGTCAGTACTGTCCCTATCCCGGAAGGCGGATGCCTGGGTGAAATCACTGTGCCTTCGATTGATGCTTTTTACGTTCCCCGCGGCACATTTGCCAAGCGCCACTATTATTATTCCTCCACGCATTGGGTGCGCAGCCGCGTGTACGACGAGTTCGGCGTGCCTTGGTATGAGCTGCCTGATGACATGAACGGAGCTTCGTACTTCGTCCGGGCTTACGCTGTGCGTCTGGTGCCTGCGGAAGAGTTGACCGCGATATCGCCGGAAGTCCCGCCAGATCAGAAGCGCATCAAATTGGACCTGAAAACCGAGACGGTCACCGCCTACGAATACGATAAGGAAGTCTTCAGCGCCCTGGTCTCCACTGGTTTAGCGGAAGGCTCCACCCCTTTGGGGACCTTTAAGACCCACCGCAAACGCCCCTACCGCCGCATGGTGCTGCAGTCGGGCGACAGAAACGTGGATTACGACCTGCCGGGCGTGCCGTGGGTGAGCTATATCACCATGAGCGGCGTGGCTTTTCACGGCGCTTATTGGCACTCCAACTGGGGCTACCGCATGAGCAACGGCTGCATCAACATGCGTTCGCCCGACGCCAAGTGGCTGTACCGCTGGTGCAACCCGACCGTCCCGGCCGACGTGGAGTATCTCGTCGGAGAAACCGGCACGCGCGTGGACGTCGTTTACGAGATGTAGAGCCTTTGCATCTTTTGTTAATCTCTTTTTTATACGCGACTGCTATACTAATTTAGAGACAAGTATCAGAAAGGATGCCTGTGAATAAGGCTGTATTTGAAGGTTTGGTATACGACCCATCTGGCAACCTGTTGAGCGTAGATTACGTCGGCAGCGAAGCCGTTTACATTCTGAACGATGATGGTTTTTTGCGCCACATTCCCGCCGCGGATGTGGATCGGCAGATTTGGGACGTGCTGACTGCTCCTCTGGAAGGAAACGAGGACGCGATAAGCGCGCAAGCCGCCAAGATGCTCGGTCAGGAAGATATTTTCAGCATTGCGGTCATTCGCAGCCAACTGGAAAACAAAGACAAGCAATTTGAGGCGGTTCAGGCTTCCGGTTTACCAGAAGACGCGCGCGCTTACCTGGGTATGGTTGGTTTCCGCGTTACGGTGGACCTGCACGGCGAGGTTATAGACGTCCATCAACCGGGAATTATCGAAGAAGGCGGCGATTAAAAGGCAGGGCTCTGATAAAATTAGAGATAGAGAGCCGCGATGACAGACGATTACATCATTGACGTAAGCGACGAAAGCTTTGAGCTTGAGGTCGTAAACTATTCGGCCCAGGTGCCGGTGGTGATGGACTTTTGGGCGCCCTGGTGCATCCCTTGCCGGGTGCAGTCGCCGCAGCTTGCCAGGCTGGCTCAGGAAGCCGAAGGCGCCTTTCGGCTGGCGCGCGTCAACGTAGATGAGCAAACCAAGCTGGCGGAACGCCTGAAGGTGAAAAACGTCCCCGCCGTGAAAGCATTCGTGGACGGTAGGGTTGTTTCGGAATTCACGGGCGTGCTCTCGGAACCCAACCTGCGCCAGTTTATCCACAATCTGCTGCCCGACAGCGGCGACCTGCTGCTGGAGAAAGGCAAGAGCCTGATCCTGTTGGGGGACTTCGCCGAGGCGGAAGAAGCCCTCGGGCGCTTTGTGAGCGGAAACCCGCGCCATCCCGGCGGCATTCTGGCGCTGGCTCGGCTGATGCTTATCCAGGGGAAAGCTCGGGAAGCCAAAATTCTGCTGGCAAGCTTTCCCGCCAGTCACGAATTCAACGCCGCCCAGCAGCTCAAACCCGTTGTGCAAGCCTTCCTGTGGCTGGATACCGTGCGTGAAGCTCCGCAGGACGCGCTGGAAGCTGCCTATCGCAACAGCCTTAAGCTGGCGCGCAGCGGGAAAATACTGCTGGCGCTGGACGGTTTTCTGGATATTCTGCGCAAGGACAAAGATTACCGCGATGATGAGGTGCGGGAAGTGTACCTCGGGCTGCTGGAGGTTTTGGGAGAAGCGCATCCGGAGGTGCGCCAATACCGGGCGGACCTTACTAACGTTCTGTTCTAAAAAGTAAAACCTCGCTGGAACAAGCGAGGTTTTTTTTAATTTATTTACGTGCGGCGCGCTGTTCTGGTTGTCGCCCTAGGGCTTTGAGAGCTTTATCTGCGACAAGTTTGCCTTCCGTTCTTTGCAGCGGTCAGCCCGGCCATCCCCCCCCTGACAATGATCACATCGTAATCCTGCTTACGCATGCGCGTTCCCGCTTTGGTTCAGCAGGTAAGCCATCACCGCGCGGATTTCGACCGGCTCGCCGTGGGTTATGTTCAAAACGCAGCCGTCCTCCGCCTGTCTGAGCGCGTCTTGTGAAGAGCCTGTCTTTACGGTAATTTCGGCAGCGATTTTCCGGGCACCGACGAAGTTTCCCACGCTCACCCGCCGCAGCATGCCGCGGAAATCAAGCGCGTTGCCCGGAGAACAACGGGGGTTTTCGCAGAACTCGCAGCGGAAGGCGGCGCGCATAATTGCTTGCTGTTCCGCGGGAAAATCAGCAAACAAGCGGTCCTGCGTGAAGGGTTTTTCGACGATGCGGACGTAGTTGGGCATCTCCGGGCGGAATTTGAAGGGCGTGAGCCCGCGCTTTTTCAACACCGCGTTGGCAGCGCTGATGCCTGAGGTGGTCACCGAAGGGGTGCCGGTGCCCTGCACAGTGGATTCGCCGCAGCAGAAAAGGGTATCCCACTCCGTGCGGGTGTGCAGGCGCTTCAGGACGTGCTGCCCAAGCATTTGCTTTGGCCCAGCCACCGCGCCGCCGTTCTTCAGGCAGTAGCGTTCTATTGTGCGCGGCGTGGCAACTTCCGTAAAACGCATCCCGGCGCGGAAACCCGGGAAGCGCCGTTCCAGGACTTCTGTTAGGCGCTCCACTTCGCGGACTTTCTTTTGCTGGTATTCCTCTGCGCTTAGTCCCTCCCAGACTTCAAAGGTCGGACCGATGGCTGCCACGGTATGGTACTGCGGTGGGCAGAGGGTATGGTCGTCGATGCTGAAGATGTACGCGGTCACTTCGCTTTCATCCAGTTTGTCCGGGTTGCCCACCAGCATCTCAATCGGCGCGGTATCCTCCGGGATAACCGCCTTATCCACCAGGGCGTAGAGCACGACGCTGGGGTAGGTGGGTACCTGGCTTTTGGCCCACTGCCGGCGGGCGGCTGTAGTTTGCGTCGGGTCGAGCAGTTTGCCGTACAGGTTCCAGACCGTGCCGGAATATATGATGTCATCAGCGAAGAGCTGCCTGCCGTCCGTCAGTTCCACGCCGCAGGGCTTGCCGTCCTTAAACAGGATGTGCGCGACTTCGGCTTCGGGCAGCATTTCGCCGCCGTTTTCCTCAATGACTTTTTCCAGTTTGCCGGGTAGGAAGAGCGTGGAGCCGGCCGGGTAGAAACTGCCGCCGACGTGATTATCCACGAACATCACGCTGGCAAGCACCGCAGGCGCCTCTGCGACGGTGGCGTAGCAGTAGGTGGAGGTGAGCTTATCAAAAAACTTGACAATCTCAGGATCCTTGAAATACTTGCCTAGCAGACTGCCAGCGCCTTTATTCAGGTAGCTGAAGAAGCGCAGGAAGGATATGGGGTGTTTGCGCAGTGCCGGCAGGGACTCCTTCGGGTCAGTTTCATCGGCGCTGGTGTAGCTTGGGTTTTCCACCATCACGTGCTGGTACATACGCAGCAAGTCGTGATAAAAGCGGCGGATGTTTGTGGCTTCGTTTGGAAACAAATCCGAAAGTTCGAGGATAAACTGATCGACATCGGCAAAGAAGCGGATGCGCCGGCCTTTAAAATTCACCACGTACAGCAAATCGTGGCGAATCATATCGATGGGTTCTTCCAGACAGTTGAACAAGAAACGGTGGGAGTTATAACCGTGCTCGCCGAAGCCGTAGAGCATGGCGGAACCCTGGTCAAAGATGATCCCGTCGCGCTTGAAAATGCCGCAAGAGCCGCCCGGATTGTAGCTTTTATCAATTATTAGCACCCGCAGCCCGCGTTTGGAAAGCAGGCTGGCCGCAGATAATCCGGACAAGCCGGCGCCGATCACGATGACGTCGTAAGACATTGGCTATCCTCTTCGTTATTCTGTTTTAAGCGCGGCGCTTGCCGGTCTAAAGTTGACCATCCTGAGGCGGCGTCCAGGGTTTGGTTTCCTCAGAAAGTTCCTGCGAATCGATTACGTCCGTCGGCGTAAGGCTCTCGGCAACCGCGCCGGCTTCAGGCTCCACCGTGGGTTCCACTTCCGGGGCGGGCTCTGGTTCAAGCGCCGGCTCGGGCGGGGCAACGGGTCCGGGCATCGGCAAAGGTTCGGGGCTCGGGGTAGGGATAGGTTCGGGGATGGCAGCTGGTTGAGGTTCGGGGGCAGCTTTCTTTTTACCGAAAATCGCCATGAACAACGCCACCACCAACAGAGCCAGACAGGCAGTTACCGCGATGATGACCGCGAGGTATTGCGCAGCAAAGCCAGCCGGTTCGGGAATGAGGTGTTTGTAGAGGATGCCCAGGTATGCCCAGATCGGGACCAGGCCATAAGCCACATCGCGGTTCAGTATGGTGGTAAGCCCGGCGATGAGCGTACCCACGAGGAGGATTACCACGGTCCAGAAAGCCGGCTGAAGGCCAAGCCCGTCCCAGCCAATTTCTACCAGGGCGGTGGTCACATTGGCAATAGTGGCAACCGTAATCCACCCGAAGTAAACGCTGAAGGGAACCCGCACCAGCAGCTTTTCCTTGCGGGTGACGGCGCCTTTTCGCAGAATGAGCGCGATGATAATCAGGCACAGCAGGATGACCAGCATCGGGATGTTGGACCACACAATCTGCTCGTAGTGCCACAGGAAAATCCACACCGCGTTGGCAAGGGAGGATATGCCGAAGAAAACATTGACCTTAGCCAGCAGCTTCGAGTTGTCGGCTTCATTTTTACCGCGCAGCAGCCCCATCTGATAGAGCGTGTACAGCAGCAACAGGAGGTAAATCACGCCCCAGATGATGAAGGTTTCGCCAGCAGGAGCGAACAGGTTCGGGCGGCTGTCGGAGATATCGCCGGTAAGCTTGCCGTTGATGGGCAGGATGTTCGCCAGGGCATTTACCACGACCATAAGGATATAGGTAAAGAGAGCGAAGAAATTGTGAAATTTCAGTTTGGGTTTGGCTTCCATGAGTGCGCCTTTCTAATCCTTTCTTGTTTCCTTCGGAATACACAAATGTGCCCCAACATAACTTATGTAAGGAAATAACTCTGGGAGTATTTTACCCGAAAGCCTAAAATATGGATATGATCCCTGGGTTATCAGGATATTACTGGCAAGTTTTTCTTTAGGTAGTCAGGGACTGGAAAAACAAAAAGTAATACAAACATTATACAACCATTGAAAATTATTAATGATTAACGCTAAACTTTTGGAGTAATTGAATATCAACCAACCATTCATAACGAGGAGTATCATGGAAAATAAGTACAAAGGTTTACGCCGTTTCAATCTGATCATGGGCTTTTTGCACTTGATCCAGGGCATTCTCATGATTGTGCTCAGTAATGACACAACCTATCCGATCTTCACCAATTTTCTGACCTTTAATCTCGAAACCCGCAAGCTGGTACCCGACCCCAAGCTGTTCTGGGAAGTTCCTTTTGGCATTGCTGTGGCAATTTTCTTGCTTATCTCTGCCACGGCGCATTTTTATATCGCCACCATCGGTTACAAACGCTACAGCAGCTATCTTGACCGCAAGATGAACCCAATCCGTTTCTACGAGTACGCCCTCAGTTCATCCCTGATGATTGTGCTCATTGGTCAGTTGGTGGGCATCTGGGACCTGGGCAGCATCATTCTGATGTTCTTCCTCAATGCGACCATGAACCTGTTCGGCATCATGATGGAATACCACAACCAGTACACCGAGAAAACCAATTGGCTTTCCTTCGTCTACGGTTCTGTGGCGGGGATTGTGCCCTGGGTTGTCATCATGATCTACTTCCTCAGCGCGCTCAATTCTTCCGGCGCCAAACCCCCGGCCTTTGTGTACGCGATCATCCCGACCATCTTCGTCTTCTTTAATTCATTCGCCATCAATATGATCCTGCAATATAAGAAAGTTGGCGCATGGAAAGATTACCTGGTAGGCGAGCGGGCTTATATCATTCTCAGCTTGTTAGCTAAAACTGCTCTGGCATGGATGATCTTCGCGGGCACGCTTGCGCCTGTCTAAAATTCTCTTGACACAAACTAAAGCCGGCTTCCTGATGCAAGCCGGCTTTTTGTTTTAGTTATAAGGATTATCGCACGGAAAGAAAAGCGAAAAGGCGGGTTTTCTATTGCGGTCCTTTTGTTCGGAATGCTGCTCTTGCCCAGCGCGATGGTATGGAGCGAAAAACCGGTGCAGTTCAGGCTCCAACCGCAAAACCGCTTTCCGCAACCTTGCGGGCAAACGCGACCGCGTCCGCGACTTCCTGCTGGTTGGGATGCCCGCGGCGAAATATCAGGAATGTGCCAAGGCAGGTGTACTCTTCGACGAAAACCTGGATGCCAAGCGCTTGAAGCAGTTCGCGTGCCTGCCGCTGGCGGGTGACTCCTGCGGCGCTGGAGGTGAGCAGGGCGGCTTTTCTGACCTTAGTGTTATCCATTTTTTTGAGGAGCGTAAGCATTTTGGGGTCTGCTGCAGCTCTGTAAATGCCGCTAACGAGGAAAAGCAGGTCGCAATCCGCAATGTCGGGGTTCTTTTTAAGGTCGTAGACTGGGATCTGCAGGGCTTCGCCGACGGCGTTGGCGATCTTTTTGGAATGACCTGTGACAGAATAATAGGCTATTGCTGAATTCATGTTTTGGTTCTCCTGGTCTTGTCGGGTATTGGACCCCTTCGATGGATAATCTACCTGAACGACCTGTGCAGGGTATCCCCGGAGAAAATCTGTAGCATTTTACGGTTCAAGGTGAGGGCGGTGAGTTAGGTCATTTACTGGGCGGGAAGCTAACCGTAACATTTTTTCTAATGTGGATGCTCAGGATACATCCACAAAGGAATACCTGCCGCGCGTGGCAGTTCCCTTCCCGTACTCAATCGCCTGGGTTGGGCAGAGATTGATGCAGGCGGTGCACTGGTAACATTTTTTGCCCCAACGCGGCTTACCATCCACCATCGTAATCGTGTCAGCGGGGCAGTCACTGGCGCACTGTCCGCAGGAAATGCACTTGTCCGTGACAAAAAACGGCTTGGTGCTGCGGGCAGCAAAGTTGAAGCCAACGTTCACCAGGCTCGACTTGAGCCAGCCTAAGCTGCCGGTGTGTACATCGCTGACAGGTTCCTTGGCAATGATCTGGGAGGCAATGAGGTCCAGCCTTTCTTTGGCGTTCGTCACTTTGCGCAGGATGCTTTCTTCAGATTCCAGCGCAGACCCCATGACATAGTTGTTGGGCATTTCAAGCGAATAGATGCTGTCCAACGGGTAAATGCTGCGCAATTTTTGCATGGCATTGCCGGCTTCGCCTCCGCAGGTGCAGACCCCAAACGCAAAGGCGGGTTTGCCCTTTAGCTTACGCGCGAACTCCTGCACCGGTTCCGGCACTCCCCAGGCGTGTATCGGAAAAACAATCCCGATGGTCTGACCGTCTGTGGGTTGGGGTTCGTTTTGCCGGATCAGATTGACGGCAGTGTCTCCGGTTTTAGCGGCTAACTGCTCCGCGACCCATTTTGAATTACCTGAACCTGAAAAATAATAAATCATGGTTTATTTCTCTGTCTTTTGACTGCCTTCAATTTCCCGCGAGATTAAGGACGCTGCAATGCGCAGCATGCTGATGCGGTTCTTTAGCAGCGTGTGCTGCAAAGCGCCTGTTAAGAAGCTAAGCTGTTTTTTACACGATTTTATTGCAGCCTCATTATACCCGGAGAGCTTGGGAGAGTGAGCTGGAAGCTGTTCTCTATCTCGTTAGTTACTTGAGATTTAGCTTGTTTTGGATAATACTGCCACCGCCTCAATGTGGTAGGTCTGCGGGAACATGTCAAAGGCGCGCAGGTCTCGCAGCGTGTAGCCCGCGGCGATCAGCTGCTTCAGGTCGCGCGCCAGGGTGCTCGGGTCGCAGCTGACGTAAATAATCTCCGCGGCGCCCAATTCCTGCAGGGCTTTGCGCGCGGCCGGCTGCAGGCCGGAGCGGGGCGGGTCGAGCACGACCAGGTCAATGCCTTGCAGGTCAGCCGCCAGGCTGGGCAGCACCTGTTCGACCGCGCCTTCGTACAGGCTGACGTGGTCGAACGCGTCCAGGTTGCCGGCGAAGTCGAAGCAGGCGGAAGCTGAGCTTTCCACCGCAATGAGTTCGCGGCATCTTTCCGCCAGGAAGACGCTGAAAAAACCCGCGCCGCTGAAAAGCTCCAGAATGCGCACATCATCACGCGCGGGGAGCAGGCTGAGCACGTGCGAAAGCATTTCCTGCGCGACGCCGGCGTTAACCTGGAAGAAGCTTTCCGGTGAGACGCTAAGTTGTTTCCCGCGCACTTCGAAAATCAGCTGGTCCTGCCCGGCGAGGGTGATCGCGCGCTTGTCCGGTCCCAGGTAAGAGACCGAAGCAGGCAGGTCCAGGCTCATTTCAGGCCCGAGCTCATCGCTGCCTTCCAGCAGGATGAACTGCTCGCCCAGGCTGTCCTGGCGCAGCGCGACGCGGCTGAGGCCGGCTTCGGGGCTCAGGTCCAACTGCAGACGCAGCGCTTCCAGGTCAGGCAGGGGCAGGAAGCACTGCGAAATTGGGACGACTTGTTTGCCGGTGAGGTCCATGTAACCGGGCTGCCCGAGCGCGTCCAGGTGGAACTGAACATGGTTGCGGTAATTCCAGATTTCGGGGCTGGGCGTGATGCCGCTGAGGGGCGGGTTGGGGATGCCGCCCAGACGCGCCAGCTGGTCCGTCAGGATCTGGAGCTTCAGCTCCAACTGGTCCGCGTAGGGCAGGTGTTGGTAGTGGCAGCCGCCGCACACGCCGTAGTGCGGGCAGCGCGCAGCGATGCGCTGCGGGGAGGGATTGCGCACTTCGACAGCCTGCCCGCGCGCGAAGCCTTTGTTCTCTTCCCAAATCTCTACCAGAACTTCTTCACCGGGCAGGGTGAAAGGCACGAACACCGCGCGCCCGTCCGGCAGTCTGCCCATGCCGTCGCCGCCATAGACAAATTTTTCGATACGGACTGTCTCTTGCATGCCTCTATTGTACCCGCGCCCGCGTGTCCACGAGTAATGAAGATGGACCGCTTGTCCGGCTTTGGTTACTGGCGCAGCGGCTGCTTGCAGGGCAATTAAAGAGAAGACCCAGCTTTTGGATCGATCTTTTAAATGGTTTTCTGCTGGGGCGCTGAGGCAGTTTCGCGCCCGCGAGAAGGCAATCCAAACTCTAAAAATGCCACAAAACCGTGCTGTACGGGTATACTAAGAGTAAGCCGATTGGCCTGTCAAACAACGCTGTACGCAAACCAAAAGGAGAGTTGCTTAAGATGAAATACGGACGCGTTTACAATTTCTCTGCCGGCCCAAGCATGCTTCCCGAAGCTGTCCTGGAAGAAGTTCAGATTGAACTGATGAATTACCAGGGCTCCGGTATGAGCGTGATGGAAATGAGCCACCGCAGCAAAGTCTTTGAGGATATTTTGCACGAAGCCGAAAAAGACTTGCGGGAATTGATGCATATTCCGGACAACTATAAAGTTCTTTTTATCCAGGGCGGTGGAACGCTTCAGTTCGCCATGGTGCCGATGAACCTGATGAAAAACGGCGTGGCGGATTACGTCAATACCGGCGCCTGGTCCAAGAAGGCCATCTCCGAGGCAAAAAAGTTCGGCAAAGTGAATGTCATTGCCAGCAGCGAAGACCGGAATTTCAGCTATATCCCTGACATGACCAAGGTAAGCGTCTCGCCGGACGCGGATTATGTGTACATCTGCGAGAATGAAACCATCAACGGCACCACCTGGCAAAGCCTGCCGGATACCCAAGGCAAACCCCTGGTATCGGACCAGAGCTCGATGTTCCTTTCAAAGCCGTGCGATGTGAGCAAATACGGCCTGATCTGGGCGGGCGTACAGAAGAACGTCGGACCTGCGGGCCTCGCCATTGTTATCATTCGCGAAGATCTCATCCGCCGCGAAGACCTGGACCCCAAGGTGCCAACCTACCTGCGCTTCGACACGCACGCCGATAACGGCAGCCTGTACAACACCCCCAACTGCTGGGCGATTTACGTGTGCGGCAAGGTGTTCAAGTACCTGAAAAAGCTCGGCGGTCTGGAAGCAATGCATAAGATCAACCAGGAAAAGGCCGCGCCGCTGTATGCCTTCCTGGACCGGAGTGAAATGTTCCACGGTACGGTGGAAAAGAAAGACCGTTCGCTTATGAACGTTCCATTTTCGACCGGCGATAAAGAATTGGATGCCGCTGTTGTCAAAGCATCGCTGGATGCCGGTTTTGATAACCTCAAGGGGCACAAGAGCGTTGGTGGCCTGCGAGCCTCAATCTACAACGCCATGCCGAAAGAGGGCGTGGATGCGCTGGTGGAATTCCTGCAGAAATTTGAAGAGGAACACCTGAAGTAACCCCAAACTTCAGGCGCGCTCGCAGCAAGATCCCAAACTGCACCTCATCAAGCGGTTGTTTACCAAGCTGATGCGGTGCAGTTTTTTATTTTGTGTGACTTATCGCGGGATTCTGTGCTCCGGACGGTCGCTGGGAAGCGCATGAGAAGCCCTGACGCCTGGCGGTTTTTTACTCACAAAGCGCGCGTTTTGGTTGCGCGTTTTGGTCTTGCACAAAACGCTGGATAACGCTATAATGCTTACCTCACGG
>ERZ1645187.2743-NODE-2743-length-15274-cov-125.627177_pt1 | contig 15274 bp, 16 predicted proteins | sample MGYA00575352_ERZ1645187 | MGnify/ENA primary metagenome ERZ1645187 (study PRJEB40837, sample SAMN11349314) | freshwater sediment metagenome | isolation source: river sediment | host: Sediment | place: India: Wazaribad , New Delhi | collected 2017-02-21 ...
GTGAGGACACCCAGGTGAAGGACAGCCGTCCGACCGAGGACGGCGCGGCGATCCGTCGCCGGCGCATCTGTTCCTCCTGCGGCGGCCGCTTCACCACCTTCGAGCGGGTGCAGCTGCGCGAGCTCACCGTGGTCAAGAAGTCGGGCCGTCGTGTCCCCTTCGACCGCGACAAGCTGATGCGCTCGGTGCAGATCGCCTGCCGCAAGCGCCCGGTCGATCCCGACCGCATCGAGCGCATGGTCTCCGGCATCGTCCGCCAGCTCGAGAGCCTGGGCGAGGCGGAGATCTCTTCCGAGCAGATCGGCGAACTGATCATGGAGGGCCTCAAGACCCTCGACGACGTCGCCTACGTCCGCTTCGCCTCGGTCTATCGCAACTTCCGCGAGGCCAAGGACTTCGAGACCCTGCTCGGCGAACTCTCGACCTCCGAGAGCCCGATCCGATGATCGCGCCGACGGGGCAGGGCAGGGGCGGAGGCCGCGCCCCGTGACCGCCTCCGCGCTCGACCGCCGCTTCATGGGCGCGGCGATCCGCCTCGCCCGCCGCCACCTCGGCCTCACCGCGCCGAACCCGTCGGTCGGCGCCGTGGTGGTCGCCGACGGCCCGGACGGCCCTCGGGTCGTCGGCCGCGGCGTCACCGCGCTCGGCGGCCGCCCCCATGCCGAGCCGCAGGCCTTGGCCGAAGCCGGCGCGGCCGCCCGCGGCGCCACCCTCTACGTCACGCTGGAACCCTGCTCCCACCACGGCAAGACGCCGCCCTGCTGCGATGCGGTGATCGCCGCCGGCATCGCCCGCGTGGTCGTGGCGCTCGGCGACCCCGATCCGCGCGTCGCCGGCCACGGCCTGGCGCGGCTGCGTGCCGCCGGCCTCGAGGTGGTGGAGGGCGTGTGCGCCGAGGAGGCCCGCGACGGGCTCGCCGGCCATCTCTCCCGCGTCTCGCGCGGCCGGCCCTGGGTGCGGCTGAAACTCGCCGTCTCCGCCGATCGCCGCATCGGCCGCCGCGACACGCCGAACCTCGCCATCACCGGCCCGCTCGCCCGCGCCCACACCCACGTCATGCGCGCCGAGGCCGACGCGATCCTGATCGGCATCGGCACCGCCCTCGTCGACGATCCGAGCCTCACCGTCCGGCTGCCCGGCCTCGAACCGGCCTCGCCGATCCGCATCGTCGTCGACACCGAGGCGCGTCTTCCGCCGACGAGCCGCCTCGCCGCGACCGCCCACGACCTGCCCGTGCGCCTCCTCGTCGGCGAACGGGCGCCGGACGATCGCCGCCGCGTGCTCGCCGCCCTCGGCGTCGAGATCGTGCCGGTGCCGCAGACGCGAGAGGGACACGTCGATCTCGAGGCGGCGCTCGCCCGCCTCGCCGCCGACGGCATCGGTACCGTGATGGTCGAAGGCGGCGCCGAGATCGCCGCCGCGCTCGCCGCCGCCGATCTGGTCGACGAGATCGCGCTGTTCGAGAGCGATCGCCTCGTCGGCCCCGACGGCCTCGCGCTGCCCGCCGAACTCGAGGCCTCGCTCGCCCCCACCGCCCGACGGTGGCGGACTGTCGGGCGGACGACGGTCGGCCCCGATCGTCTCGTCTATCTTCGCCGCCGAGAACCGACCGGGGCGTGACGTCGTCGCCGGCGCTCGACCCCACCCCGGCGCCCGCCGCCGCATCCGACCCCGCGCCGCCGGCGCGACATCGCAAGCCGGCGCCGCCAGCGCCCGAACCGTTGCAGGAGAAGCCGTCATGTTCACCGGGATCGTCACCGCCGTCGGCGAGATCGTCGAATTCGAGACCCGCGAGGTCGGCGTCCGCCTCCGCGTCGCTTCGAGCTACGACCCCGACGGCATCGACATCGGCGCCTCGATCGCCCATTGCGGCATCTGCCTGACGGTGATCGAGCGCGGCCGCCTCGCCGACGGCCGCGCCTGGCATGACGTCGAAGTGAGCCCGGAGACGCTGCGCGTCACCGTCATGGGCGAGTGGAAGGTCGGCACCCGGGTCAATCTCGAGCGTTCGCTGAAACTCGGCGACGAAATGGGCGGCCATCTCGTCACCGGCCACGTCGACGGCATCGCCGAGGTGGTGAGCCGCATCGAGGAGGGCGACATGGCGGTGTTCCGCTTCCGCGTCCCCCACGACCTCGCCCGCTTCGTCGCACCCAAGGGCTCGGTGGCCCTCGACGGCACCTCGCTGACGGTCAACGCCGTCGAAGGCGACGAGTTCACCGTGCAGATCATCCCCCACACCCTGGCGGTGACCACCTGGGGCGAGCGCCGCACCGGCGACCGCATCGACTTCGAGATCGACCTGATGGCCCGCTACGTCGCCCGCCTCCGCGACGTCGAAGCGGGGAAGTGAGGACGGGCGGTCGAGGCCGGGGGCGGGGCGCTCTGCTCGCACCCGGCCGCCTCCCGCGCCTCACCGTTTCGCCAGCCACTCCTTGAGCGCGGCGTTCATCCGTCCCTGCCAGCCCGGCCCCAGCGCCTTGAGCCCGTCGATCACGTCCGGATCGAGGCGGACGGAGATTTGTCGTTTGGTGACGACGAGTTTCGGGCGCCCACGCCCGGTCTGGCCGATCTTGCCGGTCGCCGGGCGGATCACCTTGCCACCGATGGCGAACTCGGCGTGGTCGAACATCTCGTCGGTCCACTCGAGTCCGTCATCCGGATCGACCCAGGCGCTCTTCGAGCCGTTTGATTTCCCGCTCATGGCAATGCCTCATCGAGATGACGTGACGGGTATCGCCGCGCGCCGTCCACACCACCTGGACCCAGCGGCCCCGCAGCAGACCGTAGGTCTGATGGCGACGCTCGCCGTAGTCGCGTCGGATGTCCTCCAGCGTCATGGTCGGCCCGGCGAATACCGATTCCGCGTCGAAGAAGTCGAGTCCCCGCTCCGACAGCGTCTTGGCCCGCTTCGCCGGGTCGCATCCGATCTCCACTCGCCCGTTCGACACGCTTCGAAAGCCTCGGTGATTTTTGTATCACGAAAATTCGAGCGACAGAAGCCGAGGTTGGTTCGGCCACCGTGAATTCGACCTGAATACGATCGAAGAGAGGTGAAGTGCAATCGGTGCGAGCAATTACTCCCCGCGGCTCCGTGAGTTCGTCCCCATCGCCCTTCGCGGCACCCCACGACCCTCGTGGGGTCCTCTGCTCCACCCGACGCTGGACTTTCGTCGCCCCTTCCTTCATTGATCGCGGCTCGAAAGAGGACCTCACCCGCTCATGTCCACACAACATCATCACGCCGCCTTCGACCGTGACGCCGTCGACGGCGCCCGCGTTCTGATCGTCCAGGCCGGCTTCAATCCCGAGATCGTCGGGGCGCTGCGCGCCGGTACCGTCGCGGTGCTCGAGGCGGCAGACGTCGACTACGACGTCGTCACCGTGCCCGGCGCGCTGGAGATCCCCGCCGCCATCGCCTGTGCGCTGGTCGCCGCCGACGAAACCGACGAGGGTGTCGACTACGACGGCTACATCGCGCTCGGCTGCGTCGTCCGCGGCGCCACCGGCCATTACGAGATCGTCGCCGGCGAGAGCTCGCGCGCCCTCATGGACCTGTCGGTCCAGGAGGCGCTCGCCATCGGCAACGGCATCCTCACCGTCGAGAACGACGATCAGGCCTGGGAACGCGCCGATCCGAAGCGTCTCGACAAGGGAGGCGCCGCCGCCGCCGCCGTTCTGTCGATGATCGGCCTGCGCCGCAAGTTCGGGCTCTGAACCATGACCGCCGCCAAGTCCGATACCCCTCGTGAGGTCCGCCCCGCCAACAAACGCGGCTCCGCCCGTCTCGCCGCCGTCCAGGCGCTCTACCAGATGGAGATCGGCGGCACCGAACTCGCCGACGTCGTCGGCGAGTTCGAGGCCTTCCGCCTCGGTCAGGAGATCGACGGCGACACCTATCGCGAAGCCGACCCGGTGTTCTTCCGCGAGATCGTCGCCGGCGTCGTCGCCTACCAGCGCGACATCGACCCGCGGGTGAACACCACCCTGGTCGAAGGCTGGCCGCTGAAGCGCGTCGACGTCACCCTGCGCGAGATCCTGCGCGCCGGCACCTTCGAGCTGATGAAGCGCCGGGACATCCCCGCTCGCGTCGTCATCGCCGAATACGTCGACGTCGCCAAGGCCTTCTTCGCCGAAGACGAGCCCAAGATCGTCAACGGCGTCCTCGACAAGCTCGCCCGCGCGCTGCGCCCGGCCGACTTCGAGGCCTGATCCGCCGCGTCGCGCGGTCCGGGGGGGCAGGCCCCCCCGGTCACCCGCGCCCGATCACCTGCCCCCGGTCACGCCCCCCAGGTCAGCAGGATGCCGGCGTCGCCGGGAAATCCGTCGGGAAACTCCAGGATGCGGGCGACGAGACCGAAGCCGGCCGGCTTCAACTCGTCGCGCCAGCGCTCGTAGACGTCCGCCGCCTTGCCGCGCAGCGACGTCGGCCAGTTCGGATCGGGCGCGTTGATCATCCGCCCGCCGTCGTCGCACAGCGCCGAAGGGAAGCGGATCAGCAGGAAGTCCTTCTCGCCGCGCTCCGCCGCACCCCGCGCATTGTCGATCGTCATGCGCCATTCGGCCTCGCTCAGGCGCTCTCCGGCGAGCTTCTCCACCAGCTTCTGCCGCGCGGCGTCGCGGGCGGCGTGTTGGCGTCGCAGCGCGTCGCGCTTGGCCGCCTCGTGATCTTCGACGAGATGGCGGAAGCCGGCGGCGCTGACACCGTTCGCCGCGGCTGCGGTCGCCCGCGTCGCGACGTCGGTTTCGACCGGCGGGGGAGGGGGCGCGGGTTCGACCGGCCGGCGTGCCGGCGTCGTTTCGCCCCGCATCATCAGCGCCCGGGCGAGGTCGGCGCGGCTCACCACCCCGACCAACCGTCCGTCCTCCACCACGAACACCCGCTTCACCCGGCGCACCGCCAGCACCCCGGCGATCTCGGCGAGGTCGGCGTCGGCCGCAACGGTGATCGCCGGTGCGGTCATCACCTCGGCGGCGCTGCGGGCCGACGGCTCGACGATCCGCACGTATTCGGAGGCGAGCGACTGACCCTCGGCGAGCCGCGACAGCCAGTGGTCGAGCTGCGCGGCGCGGTCCGGCGCGTGCTGGCCGATCAGATCCCATTCGCTGATCACGCCGAGCGGCCGCTGGTCTTCGTCGACCACCGGCACGGCGCTGACCCGCGCCTCGAGCATCGCCCGCGCCACTTTCGACAGCGGGTCTCCCGGCGCCACCATCACAACCGATCTCGTCATGAGGTCTCGTGCCGTCATCGCCGTCGTCCTTCGTCTCGCTCGGCCGGGGAGAGGCCGTCGGTGCCGAATGTGGGGCATCGAACCGTCCGCCGCATTCGGGGGGAATACGAAGAGGGCCGCATGGCGTCATGCGGCCCTCGAAAGTCGTCGTCGACGGTGGCGCGACGCCTCACCAGGTCAGGAACAGACCGGCATCGCCCGGGAAACCGTCGGGGAACTCCAGTATGCGGGCGACGAGACCGAAGCCGCGCGGCTTCAGTTCGTCGAGCCAGCGGGCATGGACCTCGGCCGCCGGCCCGCGCAGGCTGGTCGGCCACGCCGGATCGGGCGCGTTGATCATGCGGCCGCCGTCCTCGCACAGTTCCGAGGGGAAGCGCAGCAGCAGATGCTCCTTCTCACCCCGCGCCGCGGCCTCGAGCGCCTGCTCCAGCCGGCCGCGCCAGGTCGCCTCGTCGATGTGCTCGTCGCACATCCTCTTCACACAGGCCCGACGCGCCTCGTCGCGCGCCACCGCCTCGGCCTGCAACGCCGCCCGGCGGGCGTCGACATGGGCCTCGACCAGGTCGCGGAAGACGGCGGCGTCGAGGGCGGCGACGGTGCCGGCCGCCTCGTCCGAGAGCCGCACGATCCGCCGCAGCATCGCGGCGGCGGAGCCCGCTTCGCGCGCCCGCGCCTCGCTCGCATCGACGCTCGCCGTCGCCGGCGTCGCAACCACGGTCTTCTTCTTGATGGAGAACCCGAACATCTCCGTCTCCTCACGTCCCTCGGGGGCCCCATGGACGCCCCGGCATCCCCATGCGGTCGGGTCCGAACGGTCGGCGGTCTCATCCGCGCCCGGTCTTTCGAACCCGGGCCGGATGATGCGGCCCGACTGCTGAGAAACCGTGAGTCGCAGCGGGATTTTGCGAGACAAGCCCAACGCCGGGTTAAGATCTCACCGTCGGCGACGCCCTCGACCGCCGCGCCGCGATCGTCTATCCCGAGACGACCTCTCCCACGCCGAGGAAGCCCCCGTGACGGGATCGACCCGCCCCAGCGAAGACGAACTGATCGCCCGATGGTTCCGCCCGCTCGCCACCGCGGCCGGCGCGCTCGGGCTCGTCGACGATTGCGCCGCGATCACTCCGCCGCCGGGCCACGATCTGGTCCTCAAGACCGACGCGGTGGCGAGCGGCGTCCACTTCTTCGCCGACGACGATTGGGGGCTGGTGGCCAAGAAGGCGCTGCGGGTCAATCTCTCCGATCTCGCCGCCAAGGGCGCCCGGCCGCTCGGCCATCTCCTCACCCTGGCGCTGCCGGCCGACTGGCGCGAGGCCGATCTCGCCCGCTTCGCCGCCGGCCTCGACGAGGATCAGACGGCCTGGGACTGCCCGCTGCTCGGCGGCGACACCATCCGCTCGCCCGACGGGCTGATCGTCTCGATCACCGTCTTCGGTGCGGTGCCGACCGGCCGCATGGTCCGCCGCGCCGCCGCTCGTCCCGGCGACTCTCTCTTCGTCTCGGGCAGCCTCGGCGACGCCGCCCTCGGCCTGATCCTGCGCACCGCCCCCGATCGCGCCGCCCGCTGGCGCCTCGCACCGGCCGAACGCGATCATCTCCTCGGCCGCTATCTGCTGCCTCGGCCCCGACAGCCGCTCGCCGCCGCGATCCTCGCCCATGCCGGTGCGTCGATGGACGTCTCCGACGGGCTCGGGCTCGATCTCGCCCGCATGTGCCGGGGCTCGCGGGTGGCGGCGGAGGTGGCGCTGGCCGACCTGCCGCTCTCGCCCGCCGCGGCGCGGGCGCTCGCCGCCGAGCCGGACCTGATCGAGACGATCGTCGGCGGCGGCGACGACTACGAGATCCTCGCCGCCGTCCGCCCCGAGGCGGAATCGGCCTTCGTCGCCACGGCGGCCGGGGCCGGCGTCCCGGTCGCCCGCATCGGCCGGATCGTCGCCGCGACCGGCGAGCCGGCGCCGCGATTCTCCGCAGCCGACGGTCGCCGCCACACCTTCGCCGGTCGCGGCTTCCGACATTTCTGACGGCGCTCCGGTCGCTCCGGCGCTTTCCGGCCCGCGAGGGCTCCGCCGGCGGGATTCGCGAATGCGACGCTACGTCGCAAGGTACTGCATACACGCAGTTTACCCGATAGTTTTCGTCCGAGGTCTCGCTTGACGCGCCCCCTTGCACCGTTAGGCTGGCGCGCGATCGAACGGCGGTCCATCCAGGGCGGCCTCCGGGAGAGATTCAAATCGAGCCGGACGCGGCATCCGCCGGACGGGAGTGAACCCGCCGTGCGAGGTCCGCGCCTTGAACGGGAGGCAGCATGACCATACTCGTCGTCATTCTCTGTGGCCTCGTATCGATCGTCTATGGCGTCTGGGCCATTCGATCGGTCATGGCCTCGGATGCGGGTTCCGCCCGCATGCAGGAAATCGCCGGAGCCGTCGCAGAGGGTGCGCAGGCCTACTTGAAGCGCCAGTACACCACCATCGGCCTCGTCGGCGTGGTCATCCTGATCGCCCTGGGCATCCTCCTCGGCAAGGAAGTCGCCATCGGCTTCCTCGTCGGCGCCGTGCTGTCCGGCCTCGCCGGCTTCATCGGCATGAACGTCTCGGTGCGCGCCAACGTCCGCACCGCGCAGGCCTCCACCGTGTCGCTGGCCGCCGGTCTCGACATCGCCTTCAAGGCGGGTGCCGTCACCGGCCTGCTGGTCGCCGGCCTCGCCCTGCTCGGCGTCGCCGTCTACTACTGGCTGCTCACCGGCGTCCTCGGTCATGCGCCCAACGACCGCATCGTCATCGACGCCCTCGTCGCCCTCGGCTTCGGTGCCTCGCTGATCTCGATCTTCGCCCGTCTCGGCGGCGGCATCTTCACCAAGGGTGCGGACGTCGGCGCCGACCTCGTCGGCAAGGTCGAAGCCGGCATTCCGGAAGACGATCCGCGCAACCCGGCCACCATCGCCGACAACGTCGGCGACAACGTCGGCGACTGCGCCGGCATGGCCGCCGACCTGTTCGAGACCTATGCGGTGACCGTCGTCGCCACCATGGTCCTCGCCGCGATCTTCTTCGCCGCCTCGCCGTCGCTCGCCGCCACCATGCTCTACCCGCTGATGATCGGCGCGGTCTGCATCGTGACCTCGATCGTCGGCACCTTCTTCGTCAAGCTCGGCTCGAACAACTCGATCATGGGCGCCCTCTACAAGGGCCTCATCGTCACCGGCGTCCTGTCGATCGCCGGTCTCGCGGTCGCCACTCAGATGACCGTCGGCTTCGGCGTCGTCGGCACCGTCGCCGGCCAGACCATCGTCGGGTCGAGCCTGTTCGTCTCCGGCATCATCGGTCTGGTGGTCACCGGCCTCCTGGTGTGGATCACCGAGTACTACACCGCCACCGGCAAGCGCCCGGTGGTGTCGATCGCCCAGGCCTCGGTCACCGGTCACGGCACCAACGTCATCCAGGGCCTCGCGGTCTCGCTGGAATCGACGGCGATGCCCGCCATCGTCATCGTCGCCGGCATCATCTCCACCTACCAGCTGGCCGGCCTCTACGGCACGGCGATCGCGGTCACCACCATGCTCGGCCTCGCCGGCATGATCGTCGCGCTCGACGCCTTCGGCCCGGTCACCGACAACGCCGGCGGCATCGCCGAGATGTCGGGCCTGCCCAAGGAAGTGCGTCAGACCACCGACGCCCTCGACGCGGTCGGCAACACCACCAAGGCCGTCACCAAGGGCTACGCCATCGGTTCGGCCGGCCTCGGCGCCCTGGTGCTGTTCGCGGCCTACGCCAACGACCTCCAGTACTTCGCCGCCAACGGCGACAAGTTCCCCTACTTCAAGGGCATGGGCGCGGTCTCCTTCGACCTCTCCAACCCCTATGTCGTCGCCGGCCTGATCTTCGGCGGCCTCATCCCCTACCTGTTCGGCGGCATCGCCATGACCGCCGTCGGCCGCGCCGCCGGTTCGGTGGTGGAAGAGGTCCGTCGTCAGTTCAAGGAGAAGCCCGGCATCATGGCCGGCACCGACCGGCCCGACTACGGTCGCGCCGTCGACATGCTGACCAAGGCCGCCATCCGCGAGATGATCATCCCCTCGCTGCTGCCGGTGCTCGCGCCGCTCGTCGCCTACTTCGGCGTGCTCGCCGTGTCCGGCTCCAAGGCCTCGGCCTTCGCCGCGCTCGGCGCCTCGCTGCTCGGCGTCATCGTCAACGGCATCTTCGTCGCGGTCTCCATGACCTCCGGCGGCGGCGCCTGGGACAACGCCAAGAAGTCCTTCGAAGACGGCTTCGTCGACAAGGACGGCGTCAAGCACATGAAGGGTTCCGAAGCCCACAAGGCCTCGGTCACCGGTGACACCGTCGGCGATCCCTACAAGGACACCGCCGGCCCGGCCGTGAACCCGGCCATCAAGATCACCAACATCGTCGCGCTGCTGCTCCTGGCGATCCTCGCCCACGGCTGAGCCGACGGCGACGGGATCGGACGTCGAAGGCGGGTGACCGCCTTCGACACCGCTACTGAAACCAGCGCTCCGGTGCCTCCCGAAACGAGAAGACCCCCGCGCGAGCCCATCGCGCGGGGGTCTTCTCGTCGGTGGGATCGGTGTCGGCCGGGCGCCGACGCGCCGTCACTGCGTGCCGAAGGGGTTCGCCGGATTGGCGCGCAGGATCTGCGTCAACAGGCCGTAGTCGGCACCGGTCGTCTTGGTCTTGCGGCCGATGTAGTCGAAGACCTTGCCGTCTTCGAGCCCGTAGTTCGCGACCTCGCGCACCCGCGCCTTGTCGTCGAAATAGACCGCCAGCACTTTCTGCTCGTAGACCGACTGGTTGAGGAAGGCGACCGTGCGCTTGGACTTCTGCGTGATGTAGTAGAAGGCCTCGCCGCCGACGGTGGCGGTGGTCGAGGGCGAGCCGAGCACGAGCAGCACCTGCTCGCGGCTGGCACCCGCCTGGACCTGATCGACGGCGTTGTCGGGGGCGACGTAGCCGTGCTCGTAGGTCTCGGTGCAGCCGGTCAGGCCACCGAGGGCGAGGCCCGCCGCGACCATCAGGCCGCGGAGCCCGGCGACGTGCGTCCGGCCCCGACGCGACCCGTGACCGATGTTCGACCTGCGATGAACCATCTCGTGTCTCCTCGCGGGGCGCGCATCACGCCCTCGTCGCTGCGATGTCGCGCCGCGCCGACCGGGATCGGCGCCGTACTCCTTGGCTTCTTCCCTAACCTGCGCTAGGTCGGAAGACAACGGTCGCGGCTCGCGCGGCGCGGAAGAACCCGGCGTGACGTCCACGCCCAGGATGACCACATGATCTTCGGCCTGTTCCGCGCCGGTCCCTCACCGTCGACCGACGCGCTCTATGCGGCGATCGTGTCCGAAGCGCGGCGCGTCGTCTTCTATGCCGAATACGGTGTGCCCGACACCGCGACCGCCCGCTTCGACATGGTCGTCCTCCATCTCGCGCTCGTCGTTCGCCGCCTCGAGGGAGCGGCCGATCCGGAAACCCTGCTGCCGGCCGAGGGACGTCGCAAGCCGCAGACCCTCGCCGGTCGCATGCAGGAACTGGTCGATCGGTTCTTCGCCGACATGGACGCCTCGTTGCGGGAGATGGGCGTCGGCGACGTCGCCGTGCCCAAGCGCATGACCAAGCTCGCAGGGGCCTGGACCGGCCGCGCCCGTGCCTACGCCGCCGCGCTCGCCGCCGACGACCGCACCGCCCTCGTCGAATCCCTCGCCCGCAACGTCTTCGCCGACGCGACGCCCCGTGACGGTGCCGCCGCGCTCGCCGCCCACGTCGTGGACGCCGCCGCCGCTCTCGACGCTCAACCCCTCGACCGCCTCCTCGCCGGCCACGTCGCCTGGCCCGATCCGGCGGTCCACTCACCCGGGATCGCACCATGACCGACACCGTTCACCCGATCGTCCGCACGCTCTCCCCGACCGAAGTCGCGCCCGCCGGCACCCACGTGGTGATCACCGCCGATGCCGACCAACTCGTCGCTCTCGCACGCGCCGCCGACGTGCCCTCGGTCGAGGCCCTGCGCGCCGAGCTGGTGGTCCGTCCCTGGTCGGGCGACGGCTTCGTCGTCTCCGGCCGGGTGACGGCGAGCCTCACCCAGACCTGCGTGGTGACGCTGGAGCCGATCGCCGCCGCCGTCGACGAGACGGTCGACGTCAAGCTCGTGCCGCCGGAGGCGATGTCGAAATACGAGATCGAACCCGACGAGAACGGCGCGATCGATCTCGACGTCTCCGCCCTCGATCTGCCCGACCCGATCGAGAACGGCGTCCTCGATCTCGGCGGCATCGTCGTCGAGCATTTCCTCCTCGGCATCGACCCCTATCCGAAGAAGCCGGGGGCGGTCTTCGACGCCGATGCCGTCGGCGTCGGGGACGGTCGGGAGAAGCTGTCGCCTTTCGCCGCTCTGGCGCGATTGCGGAAGGAGTGATACGGGAGCCGGCCTCACGTCCCGTACGCCGTGCCGACGCGCGGGGGAGACGAGCAGCGACAGCGGTTGCGAGCCCGCCGGAAACCGGTATTGTCCGGCCTCCGCCGAGCTGAGCCGACGAACCGGATCGAGATGCCTACACCCAACATCATATCCCTGGACGCCATGGGCGGCGATGCCGGCCCCGAAATGGTCGTACCGGGCGCCGCGGTCGCGCTCGAGCGCCGGCCCGAGCTGCGTTTCGTCCTCTTCGGCGACGAGCCGCGCCTCACCGCGCTCCTCGCCCGCCACCCGAAACTCGCGGCCGCCAGTCGGGTGATCCACACCGACGTCGTCGTCCGCATGGACGACAAGCCCAGCCAGGCGCTGCGCTCCGGTCGTCGCAAGTCGTCGATGTGGAAGGCGATCGAGGCGGTGAAGACCGGCGATGCCGCCGTCTGCGTCTCCGCCGGCAACACCGGCGCGCTGATGGCGATGTCGAAGTTCTGCCTGCGCACCATGGCCGGCATCGAGCGTCCGGCGATCGCCGCGATCTGGCCGACGGTCGACGGCGAGTCGATCGTCCTCGACGTCGGCGCCACCATCGGCGCCGACGCCCAGCAGCTCGTAGACTTCTCCGTCATGGGCGCCGCCATGGCCAAAGCCGTGTTCCGCAAGGAACGCCCGACCGTCGGCCTGCTCAACGTCGGCGTCGAAGAGGTCAAGGGCAACGAAGAGGTCAAATTGGCCGGCCGCCTGCTCAAGGAGGCCGAGCTTCCGGAGCTCGACTACTTCGGCTTCGTCGAAGGCGACGACATCGGCCGCGGCGTCGTCGACGTCGTGGTGACCGAAGGCTTCGCCGGCAACATCGCGCTGAAGACGGCGGAAGGCACCGCCAAGCAGATCGGCCAGTATCTGCGGGCCGGCCTGACCCGTACCTGGCTCGCGCGCCTCGGCTATCTCCTCGCCAAGTCGGCCTTCGACCGGCTGAAGGAGAAGATGGACCCGCGCAAGGTCAACGGCGGCGTCTTCCTCGGCCTCAACGGCATCGTCATCAAGAGCCACGGCGGCACCGATGCCGAGGGCTTCGCCTCGGCGATCGAACTCGCCCACGACATGGCCAAGAACGATCTGGCCGCCGGCATCGTCCAGGGGCTGCAACATTATCACAGAGCCGGTTTCGCGGCGTCCGCGAGCGGTGACGAACGAGGTGAACCGTGAGCGTGCTGCGCACCGTCGTCCGGGGTGTCGGCTCTTATCTGCCGGCAGAGACCGTGACCAACGCCGATCTGGCCGAGATCGTCGACACCTCCGACGAGTGGATCGTCGAGCGCAGCGGCATCCACGAGCGCCATCGCGCCGCGCCGGGCGAGTACACCTCCGACCTCGCCACGCACGCCGCCCGCGCCGCGCTCGAGGACGCCGGCCTCGCGCCTGAGGACATCGACCTCGTGGTGATCGCCACCGCGACGCCGGATCACACCTTCCCGTCGACCGCGACGGAAGTGCAGGCCCGCCTCGGCATCCGCCGCGGCTTCGCCTACGACATCCAGGCTGTGTGCTCGGGCTTCGTCTATGCGCTCGCCACCGTCGATGCTCAGCTCAAGGCCGGCATGGCGAAGCGCGCGCTGGTGATCGGCGCCGAGACCTTCTCGCGCATCCTCGACTGGACCGACCGCACCACCTGCGTGTTGTTCGGCGACGGCGCCGGCGCCGTGGTCGTCGAGGCGGTCGAGAGCGACGGCTCGATGGCCGATCGTGGCATCCACGCCACCTCGCTCCGCGCCGACGGCCGCCATCGCGACAAGCTGTGGGTCGACGGTGGTCCCTCGACCACCCAGACCGCCGGCCATCTGCGCATGGAGGGCAAGGAGGTCTTCAAACACGCGGTGACCAACCTCGCCGACGTGATCGAGGTCCTCTTCGACGAGACCGGTCTCTCCGGCTCCGACATCGATTGGTTCGTGCCCCATCAGGCCAATCGCCGCATCATCGACGCCACCGGCAAGAAGCTCGGCATCGCGCCCGAAAAGGTGGTGGTGACCCTGCAGAAGCACGGCAACACCTCCGCCGCCTCGATCCCGCTCGCGCTCGACGTGGCGGTGAAGGACGGCCGGGTGAAGCGCGGCGACATGGTGATGCTCGAAGCCATGGGCGGCGGCTTCACCTGGGGCGCGGTGCTGCTGCGCTGGTGAGCTTCCTCCGGAAGATCCGGGGGATCTCGGCCCGTCGGCGCATCCCGTGGTGAGTGCGTCGCAGTTGACCAACCAGATGCGAGACCATACCTTTTCGGAACACTCGAAGGGATGCTCGCGGATGGCGGACCGCGACGGACCACGCGATCGGGTGGGACGCCGGATGCGGCGAATGGGCGAGTGAAGGGGCTGTTGACCATGGCGGGCAAGACGATCACCCGGGCGGACCTGTGCGAGGCCGTCTATCAGAAGGTGGGGCTGTCGCGCACCGAGTCGGCGGATCTCGTCGAAATGGTCCTGGGTGAGATTTCCGATTGCCTGGTGGAGGGCGAGTCGGTGAAACTCTCCTCGTTCGGCACGTTCCTCGTCCGCTCCAAGGGCGAACGGATCGGGCGCAATCCCAAGACCGGCGAAGAAGTGCCGATCTCCCCGCGTCGGGTGATGGTCTTCAAGCCGTCCAACGTGTTGAAGCAGAAGATCAACGAATCCTTGGCGGGCGACGAGGGCTGAGACCGTCGCGTCCCGTCGCCGCACACCGAGCGGAGCCAGTGGACAAGAGCCCCGACGCCTTCCGGACCATCAGCGAAGTGGCGGCCGATCTCGATCTGCCGCAGCACGTCCTGCGTTTCTGGGAGACCCGTTTCGTCCAGATCAAGCCCCTGAAACGGGGGGGCGGCCGGCGTTACTACCGGCCGGACGACGTCGAGTTGCTCAAGGGCATCCGCCATCTGCTCTACGGCGAGGGCTACACCATCCGCGGCGTCCAGCGCATCCTCAAGGAGCAGGGCGTCCGCTTCGTCATGAACGTCTGGCAGGACGGCGCCCCGCAGCCGCCGCCCGCCGCCGCCCGCTGGGACGAGGGCGCCGCCCGCGTCGAGCCGGTCTACGACGACGAGGCCGAGCCCGTCGACGAAGCGGCCGCGCTGCCGCCCGACGACGCCTATTCGCCCTACGCCCCCCATCACCTCGCCCCGCCGGCCGCGCCGCGGGACGAAGCGCTCGACTTCGCCGCGACGCCGCCGCGCCCGGTCGAACCTCGGCCGCTGCCGCCGCGCGACGAACCACGCTTCGAGGCGCCGCGTCCGCTCGACGACGGCGAACGCCTCGCCGCCATGGCCCAGCGCTTCGCCCCGCGATTCGTCGCCGTCGCCGATCCCGAGCCGGTCGAGCCGCCGCCACCCGCACCGGGTCCCACGCCGGCGCCGGCCCCGATGATGTCGCGGGCGACGCCGCGTCCGGCGCCCGAACCGCGCCTGATCCCCATCGACGAGGTCGAGCCCGTGGTGAACCGCCCCCCGGAAGACGAGCCCCTGCCGGACCTCGGCGGCCTACGCGCCGCCCGGCTGCCCTCCGGCCTGCGCCCGCCCGAGCCGCAGGAGCCACCGCGCGGCGGCATCGGCCAGTTCTTCGATCGCCTGCGCCCCGGCGCGCCGCGCGAGC
>ERZ1645187.2744-NODE-2744-length-15268-cov-7.109117_pt1 | contig 15268 bp, 17 predicted proteins | sample MGYA00575352_ERZ1645187 | MGnify/ENA primary metagenome ERZ1645187 (study PRJEB40837, sample SAMN11349314) | freshwater sediment metagenome | isolation source: river sediment | host: Sediment | place: India: Wazaribad , New Delhi | collected 2017-02-21 ...
CGCGCACGAACAGGTCGGCGCCGACCCAGGTATAGACGTCCCAGGTATTCGGCTCGGTCTTGAACTTTTCCTTGTAGCGCACGATCCAGTCGGCGAGTGCGCGGTTGGCGCCGTCGGGATCGGGCTGCGGGATCAGCGCGACCGCGTAGAGTCCTTCCATCGGCGCACCACCGAGTTGCGGTACTTGGGCGGTGTAGCCCGAGGCGGTGACCATCATCGGTACCGTCCAGCCGCCGCGGCGTGCCTCGGTATAGGCGCCGATGGTTTCGCGCACCACCGTGCCGAGCACGACGAAGTCGCAATCAGCGGCGCGCAGCTTGGCGATTTGCGCGACGAAGTCGGTAGCGCCGCGCTTGTAGCTGGTCTGTGCGCACCACTTGAGGCCCAGCTCCCCGAGCAGGGTGTCGATGCCACGCAGCACCTCGCGGCCCATGTCGTCGTCCTGGTAGAGGATGCCGACGCGCTTGAAGCCGTTTTCCTTGATCAGGTGGCGTGCGCCGGGCGGCACCGACTGGGTGTAGGACGGGCTCATGCCGAACTTGAGCGGATGCACGGGTTCATGCACTTCCCGGATTGGCGCGCCGGGAAACAGGTGCAGCACGCCGGCGTCGAGGAAGCGCGGCATCGTCGCCATGACCACCGGTGAGCCAAGGTTGTGGATCACCGCGAATACGCCCGAACCACCCAGCAGCTTCTCGGTCGCCAGCACGGCGCGCTTCGGGTCGTAGCCGGTATCTTCGACGAGCAGCTTCAGTTGCCGGCCATGCACGCCACCCTTGGCGTTTTCTTCGTCGAAGCGCATCTGCGTGCCATTGCGAAAATGCGTGCCGAGCGACGCGATCGGACCGGACAAGTCTTGCAGGCTGCCGACGCGGATTTCGGTGGGCGTGATACCGCCAGCGGTGGCCAGCGCGGACAGACAGAGGCAAAGCAGGGCGAACAACGAATGGCGCATCAGCGGCTCCTGAAGAAGAGCCGCGATTATAGGGAAGCCGATTTGCCGAGCCATCCCGCCAGACCGGCCGGCGCATAGCGCAGCGTCAGTACCAGCGCGAAGCCGAAAGCGAACAGTTCGATGCCGGCCGGCGGCGTAACCCAGCCCAACCCGTCGCGCAGCAGCGCGATCGCCTGCGGCAACACGATGAGGAAGACCGCGCCGATCACGATGCCGGCGCGCGTGCCGAGGCCGCCGATCACCAGCATCATCAGCAGTTCGATCGACATCACCCAGTCGAACTGCTCGGGACTGACGAAGCGCAACTGGTGGGCATATAACGCGCCAGCCAGGCCGCCGAACGCGGCGGCGAGCGCGAAAGCGGTCACCTTGACGCGCGGCACGGCAATGCCGATGGCGGTCGCGGCGGTCATGTCTTCGCGCAGGGCTATGAAGGCCCGGCCGAGGCGGCCGGCCAGCAGCCGGCCGAGCAGCCAGAGCGCACCGAGAGATGCCGCGAGCGCCAGCCAGTAGAACCGCCCGGCATCAAGATTCGCGACAGCCAGCCCGGCGTTGCCGCCGGTGACCGATTCCCAGCGCATGAAGATCTCCTGCACGATGAAGCCGAAGGAGAGGGTGGCGATGGCAAGATAGATGCCGGACAACTTGCGCGCCGGCCAGGCGGCAACTATCCCGGTGACGCTCGCGAGGATCGTGGCGGACAGCAGCGAGACGGGCAGCGGCCAGCCGCGCGCGTGCAGGATCGCCTCGACGTAGGCGCCAACGCCGATGAAGGCAGCGTGGCACAGCGACAACTGGCCCGCATGGCCGGCCAGCAGCATCAGGCCGGTGCCGGCGACGATGTAGATCGCGACGAAAGTGAGTTGCGACAACCCCCAGGGTGAAAGCAAGGCAGGGGCAGCGGCCAGCGCCAGCAGCACGATGACAACGAGCGTGCGGCGCATCAGGTATTTTCCTGCGGGCGGCCGAACAGTCCGGCGGGACGCAGCAACAGCACCGCCAGTACCAGCACGTGGGCGGCGATGTCCTTGACACCTTCCGGGGCATAAAAGCCGGCGAAGGCTTCCACCAACCCGAGCAGCAGGCCGCCGGCCAGCGCGCCGGGGATGCTGCCGAAGCCGCCGATCACCGCGGCGGGCAGCGCCTTCAGGCCGATCAGCCCCATGTGGGCATGCACGAAGGTCAGCGGCGCGAGCAGCATGCCGGCGATCGCGGCGAGTCCGGCGGCGAGTGCCCAGATGGTGCCCTGCATGCGCGCGAGCGGGATGCCGACCAGTTGCGCGCCGCGCGGGTTCTGCGCCGTCGCCCGCAGGGCGCGCCCGAGCGGCGCGAGCCGGAAGAAGCCGAACAGCGCGGCCCCGAGCAGCAGCGTGACGCCGATGACGAGAAAATGGTCGGCAGCCGCCGTCGCCCCGGCGAAGGCGATCGACTGCCCCGCGAAAGGCGTCGGCAGCGCATGGGTTTCCGCGCCAGCGCCCGGAATCATCGTCACCGCGCCCTTGAGCATGAAGCCGAGGCCGAGCGTCGTCATCACGATGGGGATGTGCGGCTGGCCGAGGAGGGGACGCAGGACGACGCGTTCCGCCAGCAGGCCGAACAGGGCGCCGGCGAGCGCCGCACCGGCCAGTGCCAGCGGCCAGGGCCAGCCGATCGTGACGAGGCCCAGCCCGGCAAATCCTCCGAGCATCATCAGTTCGCCCTGGGCGAAATTCACGACCTGGGTGGCTTTCCAGATCAGCACGAAGCCGAGTGCCACCAGCGCATAGACGCAACCCGTGGCGATGCCGGCGATGGCGAGCGTGAGCGTCGTGTCCATGCGCTATTGAACCACGCAGTGCCGTCTTGCCAGCGCCGACTTTCGCGCCACGGATACAAAGGCTTACAAATCGCCTGTCAGCGTGTCGCCGCGGCCGGCGTTTTTCCTGCATGGAGGTCTCGAACATGAAAAGAATTCTTGCCGGTTTGCTCGCCAGTGTCCTGCTGGCTGGTTCCCTGCCCGCGTTGGCAGGCCCGCATGGCCGTGGCGGCCATTACTACGGGCCACCCCCTCCGCGTCACCATCATCACCATCGCGGCCCCGGTCCATTGGCTTGGGGTCTTGCCGGACTGGCGCTCGGCACCGTGCTGTATACGGTTACGCCCCCGGTGGTTGCCGCCCCGGTCGTGGTCACACCGCCGCCGCCACCCCCCGGTCGCATGGCCTACTTCTGCGAGAGTTATCAGGCGTATTACCCGAACGTGCAGTACTGTCCCGAGGGCTGGCGCACCGTTCCCGCCTATTGATCCATGGCACAATGCCTCCGGTCGGCGCTTGAATGACGGCCGGCCGGAGGAGGGGGAATGCGTCGTGTCCTGATCGCGCTGCTGGGCGAAGCCTTGTTGTTCGGCGCGCTGATTTTCTGGATCGGTTCGGGTGACAAGGGTTTCGCCGCCGGACGGGGCGCGCTGGGCGTATTTGTCAGCGTGCTGATGGTCGGCTTCCCCTCGCTGTATTACTGCTGCCGGCGCGGTCTGTGGGATGCCTGGCGCTTCGTGCTGCTCGGTGCACTCGGCGGCCTGCTCTGCGCCCTGCCGCTCTACGGCGGCCCTTATCTCTTTGCTTTCCTGCTGTTGCTGTTCGTGCTGGCCGGGGCGGCCTTCGGCTGGCTGTTCTGGTTTTCCGCCATCTGGCGCAATCTTGACCTCACCTGTCCCAAAAACATTTGCCTGCCCTGCGGGACAGTCTATAAGGTCGCGCGCAAGGCCTTCAGCCGTCAATCGAAATAGGTTCGGGCTTCCTCGAAACGGGTGGCAAACCAGCCGGTCGTGAGGCTGTCGGTGCGTACCTTCCCGTTGGTGGTCGGCGCGTGGATGAAGCGGCCATCGCCGATATAGATGCCGACATGCGAGCGCGGCTTGTTGCGCGTGTTGAAGAACACGAGGTCGCCCGGCCGCAGCCCCTCGTCGTTAACCGGCCGCCCCAGCTTCGCCATGTCGGCGGCAGAGCCGCCAAGACGCAGGCCGGCGGCGTTCTCGAAAACGTAGCTGACCATGCCGCTGCAATCGAGGCCGGCCTCCGGGTTCTTGCCGCCGAAGCGGTAGCCGGTATCGACGAGGCCGAGCGCGAACAGCGCGATTTCATGGGAGCGCGGATCGGCCGGCCGACTGGTTTCCGCAGGGTGAACCGTCGGTTTCGTCAGGGTGCCGCAGCCGGCAATCAACAGAAGGACAACTAACGGAAGTAATACGCGCATGGCCAATATCCTAATCCGGTAGACTGCCCGCCCACCAGTGGAGAAAAGGATAACAAACCATGCAATTGCAAGATCCCGGCCTGCTGCGCCAACAGGCCTTCCTATGCGGCGCCTGGGTCGACGCCGACAGCGGCGCGACAGTGACGATTCGCAACCCGGCGACCGGGGAAGTGATCGCCGCCGTGCCGGACATGGGCGCGGCCGAAACCCGGCGTGCGATCGCGGCGGCTGATGCCGCGTGGCCGGGCTGGCGGGAGATGACCGCCAAGCAGCGCAGTGTGATCCTGAACAAGTGGTACGACCTGATCGTCGCTCATGCCGACGACCTCGCCCTGCTGATGACCAGCGAACAGGGCAAGCCGCTCGCCGAGGCGCGCGGTGAGGCAATGTATGCCGCCAGCTTCGTCGAGTGGTTCGCCGAGGAGGGCAAGCGCACCTACGGCGACGTCATTCCCCAGACCATCCCCGGCCAGCGGCTGGTCGTGCTCAAGCAGCCGGTGGGTGTCTGCGCGGCGATCACGCCGTGGAATTTCCCCGCCGCGATGATCACGCGCAAGGTCGCGCCGGCATTGGCCGCCGGTTGCACGGTGGTGGTCAAGCCGGCCGAGCAGACGCCGCTGACCGCGCTGGCGCTCGCGGTGCTGGCCGAACGCGCCGGCTTCCCGGCGGGCGTGTTCAACCTCGTCACCGGTTCGGCAGCCAGCGCGCCGCTGATCGGCGGCGAACTGACGGCCAACCCGACCGTGCGCAAGCTGTCCTTCACCGGTTCGACCGAGATCGGTCGCCTGCTGATGGCCCAGTGCGCGCCGACGCTCAAGAAGATCTCGCTGGAACTCGGCGGCAACGCCCCCTTCATCGTCTTCGACGATGCCGACGTCGATGCGGCGGTCGCCGGGGCGATGGCCTCGAAATACCGCAATGCCGGCCAGACCTGCGTGTGCGCCAACCGCCTGCTGGTGCAGGCGGGTGTCTATGAGGAATTCGCGCGCAAGCTGGCCGAGAAAGTGGGAGAACTGAAAGTCGGTGCCGGCACGGAGGAGGGGGTGAATCAGGGCCCGCTGATCGATGCGCAGGCACTGGAAAAGGTCGAGGCGCATGTCGCCGATGCTGTCGCGCAGGGTGCGCGCGTGCTGACCGGTGGGAAGCGGCACGCGAAAGGCGGCACCTTCTTCGAACCGACCGTGCTGGCCGACGTGACGCCGGCGATGCGCTGCGCGCGCGAGGAGACCTTCGGCCCCGTCGCGCCGCTGTTCAAGTTCCATGACGAGGCCGAGGTGATCGCGCTCGCCAACGCAACCGAGTACGGCCTCGCCAGCTACTTCTACGCGCGCGACCTCGGGCGCGTCTGGCGCGTCGCCGAGGCCCTCGAATACGGCATGGTCGGCGTGAATGTCGGCCTGGTCGGCAACGAGGCCGTGCCCTTCGGCGGCATCAAGCAATCCGGCATGGGGCGCGAAGGTTCGAAGTACGGCATCGAGGAATACCTCGAAACCAAATACGTCTGCATGGGACTGTAAGACTCAGGTCTCCGAGCGCTCGGTGACCGGCAGGATCCAGAAAAGTCGGCGCTGGCGGGATGGCAGCGGACCCGCCGGCAGTTCGCGTTCGAGGATTTCCATCGTCGCGCGGCCGACATATTCGCCCGTCGTGTCGTCCAGCTTGCTCGAGTATTCGAGCGCGCGCAGGTAGGCGCGGCCGATCAGGCGGCCGAGCGGTTTCGGGTTGTAGAGCAGTTTCTTGATGATGAACGGGTTCAGCGTCAGCGGGTCGTAGCGCTCCGGCAGGTAACCCTCGGCGATCAGCCGCTTCTCGACCGGCGTGTTCGGCTGGACGCCGACGAAGAAGATGAAGGGCAGCACCTTGTTGCGGCCGAACAGCGCATAGAGTTCCTCGATGCGCGACATCGTCGCGCGCAGCGTCGCCGGTGTTTCGCCCGGTGCGTTGAGTGGCAGGTAGAGCTTGACCATAAGGTCGGCGTGCTCGCCGGTCATCGCTTCCTTGAAGTGGCGGAAGGCCCCCATCTGCTGCTCGAGTTCGTAGCCGAGCGTCAGGCTCTCGATCATGTCCTGAGAGCCGGTAAAGGACAGGTCGAGGCTTTCGAGGCCACTGTCGAGCATCTTGCGCGCGATCGCGGGCGTCAGGAAATTGAGCCGCAGGTAGCCGGTCCACCGTACCTTGACCTGCCGCGCGAGCATCTCGTCGAGGATCGCTTCGGCGTGCGTCATGCTGCGGCGGGTCGAGCAGAACTGCGCGTCGGTGAACCAGATGTGCCTGACGCCGTACTGCTTGTTGAGCATCTCGACCTCCTTCGCGACCTCGGCCGGATCGCGGTAACGCTGCTGCGCGCCTTCGATCTTGTTGTAGAGGCAGAAGTGGCACTGGAACGGGCAGCCCCGCTTGGTATGCACGCCGATGGAGGCATCCGGGCCCATGTATTGCCGGAAGGCCGGGAAAATCGACTCGACGTAGGGGAAATCGACGGCAGTGAGTTGGCCGAGGTCGAAACTTTCCTCGGCCGGGCGGTGATGTACCTGCCCGTCGGCATCCTTGTAGAAATGGTGGCCAGCCGGTATTTCGCTGCCATCGACAATGGAAAGCATCGCGTCTTCGCCCTCGCCGACGACCACGACCGTATCGGTCGGGCAGCGCTCGGCGACGTAGCGGCCGAAAATCGAAACCGCCGTCCCGCCGACGACGAGGCGGGTCTTGGGCGACAGGTTGCGCACCAGCTTGAGGTAGCCGAGGTTGCGCAGTCGCTGGCCGGCATAGTCGGCGATGATGCCGACTGCCTGCCAGGCCGCCTTGAAGCGCTTCCACAGGTTCGGCGAGTGGTCGAAATTCATGACCACGTCGAGCGCGTCGTTCTCCGGATGCGGCCCGAAGGTCTGCATGTTGCGCCAGGAGAAGGCGACGACATCGGGCTGCAGTTCGCGCACGCGCGCGATGAGTGCCGCCTTGCGTGCGCGCGGCGGAATCACTGCGAGGTCGAGGATTTCCTGTTTGACGCCCGGACGCTGTTTGTGAATGAAGTCGGCCAGATACACCACGCCGCCGGGCCAGATCTTCCAGACCGGCATGCGCACATAGAGTACCGAACGAGCTTGCGACGTCATGCTGAAACGGACTCCCCTTCTTTTTATTCGAGGGCGGAAGGATATATCAAACCGGCGTTTGAGCGGATGCCGTTTCTTTATTGCGAATTCAGGCGACCTGATGGTCCGCGGGAGGACGGACCGGGCCAAAATCCGTTCTCATCGCGGTTGCGCCAGACATGCCAGGCGAACAGGCCGCGTTTCCCCCAGCGCCAGAGGAAGCGGCGAATGCCGGGCCGGACGGCCGCCAGCAGGGCGACCCCACCGGCAATGATTTCCGGATGCCGGGCGGCCCAGCGCACACCCGAGTGCACCCGGTCTGCGACGTCAAACAGAGGGGTCAAGCCGGCCGCATGGCGGGAAAGGTCGATCCGCTGCCCGGCGGCTTCCAGCCGCAGGCGCTGTTTTTCGAGCGCCAGCTCGACGGCATTCATGGCCGTGGCTCTTCAGGCTTCAGCGCCGTCTCGTCATGGCGCAACTCGGCGAGGCTGGCGGCGAATAATTGCGAACCCTGACGTGCCAGCCGCAAGGCGGTGAAGGAGGCGACCACGCCGGCCGCGATGAATAGCGCGGTGAAAATGCCCAGCGCGAGCAATCTGTGGGTGTCCCAGAGCAGCGCGGTGATGAAAATGGCGAGAAAAACCAACCCGCTGATTCCCAGCAAGACGGCAGCTATTCCCCAGAGTATCAATCCCGCGACACGCCCAACCTCCTCGCGCGCCTCGACCTTGAGCAATTCAAGGCGCGTACGGACCAACGCCACGCTTGTGGCAGCAAATCCGCGCAGGGAAGCGAACAGGCCGGGAGAAGCGCTGGACACGCTTATCCCCGCGACTTCAGCGACGTCCGATCAGCAGGCCGACGATGAATCCGAAGCCGGCAGCGATACCGACCGAACGCCACGGATTGTCATGTACGTAATTGTCGGTAGCACGACCGACCTGCTTGGCCTTGTCGACGACAACCGCTTCGGCGTCGGCAATGCGCAACCTGGCGTCTGCGAGACGATTCTGAATCTTCGCGCGCAACTCGGTGGCCTTGTCGCCCGCCTGGTTGGCGGTCGCCCGCAAGAGCTCTTCCGCATCGGCCACCACCACCTTGAAATCGGCAATCAGCTTTTCCTTGCTGACATCGGTCATTTCGGTCATTTTTCTTCTCCTTCGGAGTAACGGAAGCGTTACGTGAAACCATTCTCGCATAACCTGACGATGGCAAGCCACCTGCTATTCACTATGGCCACGCATATTCGATTGTCAAGGGGGCATGGTCGGAAAATCGCGCTGTCTTGAAGACGTGCGCGGCGCGGGCGCGGGCGGCGAAACCCGGTGTCGCGAGCTGGTAGTCGATGCGCCAGCCGACGTTCTTCGCCCAGGCTTGTCCGCGGTTCGACCACCATGTATAGGCTTCGCCCGCCGCCTCGGGGTAGAGCGTCCGGTAGGTATCCACCCAGCCCAGTTCGGATTTCACCCGCGCGATCCAGGCCCGTTCCTCGGGCAGGAAACCCGAGTTTTTCTGGTTCGATTTCCAGTTCTTGAGGTCTTTCTCGGTGGGGGCGATGTTCCAGTCGGCGCAAATGACGAATTCCCGGCCAGTCGCCACGGCTTCGTCGCGCAGAGCACGCAGTTGCGGGTAAAAAACATCCATGAAGCGGAACTTGGCAGCCTGCCGTTCCGGCGATGAAGATCCTGAAGGGACGTAGAGCGAGATCACGGAAAATCCCGGCCAGTCGCAGCGCAGGTAGCGGCCCTCGGCGTCGAATTCGGCCACGCCGATTCCCTCGCTGACCTCGGCGGCTGGCAGTTTCGCGTACAGCCCGACACCGCTGTAGCCTTTCTTTTCGGCGTAATGGAAATAGCCGGTCATCGCGCCGCGTGCCCCACGCGTTGCTTCGTCGATATCGGCAGCCTGTGCCTTGAGTTCCTGCACGCAGATGATGTCGGCATCCTGCGCGGCAAGCCAGTCGAGCCAGCCTTTTTTCACCGCCGAGCGAATGCCGTTGAGGTTCAATGTGACGATTTTCAGCATGTAGAATGATCCGCCATGAGTACAGCTGATTTTAGACGTGACTTCATCGCCTTCGCCTGCGACAAGGGTGTGCTGCGGTTCGGCGAGTTCAAGACCAAGGCGGGGCGGCTGTCCCCCTATTTTTTCAATGCCGGGCTGTTCAACGATGGTGCCTCGCTGACGCGGCTGGCCGATTTCTATGCCCAGGCGATCCTTGCTGCCGGCATCGCTTTCGACATGTTGTTCGGGCCCGCGTACAAGGGTATTCCGCTGGTCGCGGCGATCGCCATGAAGCTGGCCGAGCGCGGCCATAATTTCCCTTTCGCCTTCAACCGCAAGGAAGCCAAGGACCACGGCGAAGGCGGCACGCTGATCGGCGCGCCGCTGGCCGGGCGCGTACTGATCGTCGATGACGTGATTTCCGCCGGCACTTCGGTGCGCGAGTCGGTCGACATCATCCGGCACGGTGGCGCCACTCCGGCCGGCGTGGCGATCGCCATCGATCGCCAGGAACGCGGCACCGGCACCCTGTCGGCCGTGCAGGAAGTCGAGCAGTCGCTCGGCCTGCCGGTGATCGCCGTGGCGCGATTGACCGACGTGATCGATTTTCTCGCGGGCCAGCCGGCGCTCGAACAGAACCTCGCGGCCGTGCGCCGCTATCGGGAGACCTACGGTGTCGCTTAAAACCTCTGCTGTGCTACTTGTTATTGGCCTGGGTTTGTCGTTGCCCGCCACGGCCCGTATCGTCTGCTGTGACGTGAATGGCAAGCGCACCTGTGGTGACCCCCCGCCGGTGCAGTGCGATGCGCGCGCGAAAACCGTCTTCAGCAAGGGGGGCGTAGCGAAGGAGGTCGAGGCTCCGCTGACCGCCGAGCAGCGCGCCGCGCGCGAAGCCGAAGAGACGCGCAAGAAAGAAGAGCAGCGAAAGGCAGCGGAACAGGCTCGCAAGGACCGTGCCTTGCTCGACAGCTATAGCAACGAGAAAGAGGTCGATGCCGCGCGCGACCGTTCGATCGCCGATATCGAGAAGAATGCCGAGCAGGCGAAGAACCGCCTGGAATCAGCTCAGGCCAGGCAGAAGAAGTTCGAGCAGGAGAAAGAGTTCTACCTGAAGAAACCGATGCCGGCCCATCTCAAGAAGCAGATCGAGGACAACGAGGCCGAGATCGCTACCCAGCAGAAGGCGCTGGCGCAGAAGGACGTCGATATTGCCGCGGCGCGCGAGCGCTTCGAGGCCGACAAGCAGCGCTACCGCCAGTTGTCCGGCAAGAAGTAACTACCCACCCAGTTTCTTGCGCAGCAAGTCGTTGACCTGCTGCGGGTTGGCCTTGCCCTTGGTCGCCTTCATGATCTGCCCGACCAGCGCGTTGAAGGCCTTGTCCTTGCCGGCACGGAATTCCTCGATTGATTTCTGATTGGCGGCAAGGACTTCGTCGATGATCGGCTCGATCGCGGAAGCATCCGACACCTGTTTCAACCCGCGCGTTTCGATGATCGCATCCGCATCCTGTCCTTCGCCGCTCCACAGTGCTTCGAACACTTCCTTGGCGAGCTTGGAGGACAGCGTGCCGTCGGCGACGCGCTTTACCATGCCGGCGAGTTGGGTCGCGGAAATCGGCGAAGCTTCGATTGGCATCTCGGCCTTGTTGAGCCGCGCGGCGAGTTCGCCCATGACCCAGTTGGCACACAGCTTCGCCTGCGCCTTGCCCGCTGCGGCCACGCTGTCTTCGAAGAACTGCGCATTGGCGCGCGTGGTGGCCAGCGTCACGGCATCGTAGGCCGACAGGCCGTAGTCGGCCTGGAAGCGCTGCTGCATCGCCTGCGGCAGTTCGGGCAGCGTCGCTTTTACTTCTTCGATCCACTCCGGCTTGATCTCCAGCGGCAGCAGGTCGGGATCGGGGAAGTAGCGGTAGTCATGCGCGTCTTCCTTGCTGCGCATCGCGCGCGTTTCGCCGGTATCCGGGTTGAACAATACCGTCGCCTGCTGGATCTTGCGGCCTTCCTCGATCTCGGCGATTTGCCACTGGATCTCGTAGTCGATCGCCTGCTGCAGGAAGCGGAAGGAGTTGAGGTTCTTGATCTCGCGGCGGGTGCCCAAGGGATCACCCGGTTTGCGCACCGAGACGTTGGCGTCGCAACGGAAGCTGCCTTCCTGCATGTTGCCGTCGCAGATGCCGATCCAGGTGACCAGCGAATGCAGCGCCTTCGCATAGGCCACGGCTTCGGCGGAGGAGCGCATGTCGGGCTCGGTGACGATTTCGAGCAGCGGCGTGCCGGCGCGGTTGAGGTCGATGCCGGTCTTGCCATGGAAGTCCTCATGCAGCGACTTGCCGGCGTCTTCTTCCAGGTGGGCGCGCGTCAGGCGCACGGTCTTCTCCTGTGCCGTCTCGCCAGCGCCGACTCTGATCGTCAGGCCGCCGCCCGAGACAACGGGCAGTTCGAACTGGCTGATCTGGTAGCCCTTCGGCAGGTCGGGGTAGAAGTAGTTCTTGCGCGCGAAGATGGAACGTGATGCGATCTGTGCGCCGATCGCGAGGCCGAACTTGATGGCGCAAACCACCGCCTCGCGGTTGAGCACCGGCAGCACGCCGGGCAGCGCGATATCGACCGCGCAGGCTTGGCGATTCGGTGCCGCGCCGAAGGCCGTGCTCGCGCCGGAGAAGATTTTCGACTGCGTCTGCAATTGGGCATGCGTTTCCAGCCCGATGACGACTTCCCACGTCATACAAAATCCTTCACGAACAACTGCCCTTCTGGCTATCCACCAGAATGGGCCAGAGATAATTCACCGCGTCGCCACCGCACTCGGTGCGGCAATCGCGGAACGCGACCGTGACTTGAGTGCCCTGCTCCCACAGGCTGACCTTGCACGAGGTCCGTTGCGAAGCGAGCACCACGATCGGCAGGCTTTCGGTCTGCCGGAAGTCGGCGAGGCGGAACTCGCAGCTGCCACGCTTGGGGACATCGACGCGGGCATCGAGCAGTTCGACCCGCGCATCGCTTACGGCGAGATCGAGCCGGCCGGCATAGCCGGTGTCGTCGCGGAAGCTGCAGCTGGCCTTGGCGTTCAGCGCGCGGCCGGTAATCGGTTTCAGTCCGCGCTTGGCCAGCAAGGCCAGCGTCTCCTTCTTGAGTTCCGGCGGTTTGGGTGTGGCTTGGGGCTTGGACGCTGGCACGGACGGTGCCGCGGGCGCAGGAGGCTCCGTGGGCGGCGGTGTCGCGCAGCCGGCCAGCAAGGCCAGCAGCGCTGCCGCGGCAAGGCTTCTGCGCATCATGCTGCCAGGTCCGCGGGCATGCGGCGATGCCAGTCGGTCGCCAGTTGATACTGGTGGGCGACGTTGAGCATCTTTGCTTCGGCGAACCATGGCGCGATCAGCTGCAGGCCGACGGGCAGAGTGCTGTCGAAGCCGCAGGGGATCGACATGCCCGGCAGTCCGGCCAGATTGACGGCAATGGTGTAGATGTCCGAGAGATACATCTGCACCGGGTCGGCGCTCTTGGCGCCGAATGCGAAAGCGACCGAGGGTGCGGTCGGCCCCATGATGACGTCGCACTGCTTGAAAGCTTCCTGGAAATCGGCGGCGATCAGGCGGCGGATCTTCTGTGCTTTCAGATAGTAGGCATCGTAGTAGCCGTGCGAAAGCACGTAGGTGCCGATCAGGATGCGGCGCTTGACCTCGGCGCCGAAGCCCTCGGCACGGCTCTTGGCGTACATGTCGTTGAGGTCGCTGTAATCGGCGGCGCGGTGGCCGTAGCGCACGCCGTCGAAGCGTGACAGGTTCGAACTGGCTTCGGCCGGTGCGATTACGTAGTAGGCGGGCACCGAAAGGCCGGAATTGGGCAGGCTGACCTCCACTGTCGTCGCGCCGAGCTTGCGGTATTCGGCCAGGGCTGCGTCGACGGCGGCGCGCACGCCATCGTCCATGCCGGCGCCGAAGAATTCCTTCGGCAGGCCGATCTTCAGTCCGGCCAGCGGCTTCTCCAGGTCGCGCGTGTAGTCCTCGGCGGGGCGCTCGAGCGAGGTCGAATCGCGCGGATCGAAGCCGGCCATGCCGTTGAGCAGCAGCGCGCAGTCCTCGGCCGACTTGGCCATCGGCCCACCCTGGTCGAGCGAGGAGGCGAAGGCGATCATGCCGTAGCGCGACACCACGCCGTAGGTGGGCTTGAGGCCGGTGAGGCCGCACAGCGCGGCCGGCTGACGGATCGAGCCGCCGGTGTCGGTGCCGGTGGCGGCCGGCGCGAGGCGCGCGGCGATCGCGGCGGCCGAGCCGCCCGACGAGCCGCCGGGCACGCAAGCGATGTTCCACGGGTTCTTCACCGGGCCGAAGAACGAGGTTTCGTTCGACGAACCCATCGCGAACTCGTCCATGTTGCACTTGCCGAGCAGCACCATGCCGGCAGAGTTCAGCTTCTCGACGACATTTGCATCGTAGGGCGCGATAAAGTTGTCGAGCATGCGCGATCCGCAGGTGGTGCGCCAGCCTGCGGCGCAGAAGATGTCCTTGTGCGCGAGCGGGATCCCCAATAGTGAAGAATGCGGTGCCGTCCTCTCGGCGCCGATTTTCTGATCGGCCGTGCGCGCGGCGGCCAACGCCTTGTCGCGATCGACTGTGACGAAGGCGTTGAGCGTCGGATTGAGTTTCTCGATGCGGTCGAGGAACAGCGTCGTCAGTTCGACGCTGGAAATCTTCTTGCCCGCCAGCGCTGCAGCGAGTTCTTTCAGCGACGAATTGATCATTCGATTACCTTCGGCACGAGGTAGAGGCCGGCCTCGGTTTCCGGGGCGATCGCCTGGAAAGCATCGCGGCGGTCCGCCTCGGTGACGCGATCCTCGCGCAGGCGCTGCACCACATCGACGGCGTGTGCCATCGGCTCGATGCCCTCAGTCTTCACCGCCTGCAGCTGTTCGACGAAGGCGAGGATGTTGTTAAGCTGGCTGCGGGTTTGTTCGGCCTCCGCAGGGGAGATTTCGATGCGTGCCAGGCGCGCGATGCGGCTGACGTCGTCCAGACTCAAGGACATGGTTTTAAAGTAAGTTTTTGAAAAAATGGGTGGCGGAACGGGCAATCAGCCAAGCGCATTAGGGTATCATAGGTGTCCCTTTTCCCGGCAGCGCAGGTTGGCTTTGCGGCGCTGCTCATCACTCTTTTCAGGATTCCGATGTTCTCATTTCTCCGCTCCTATTTTTCAAACGATCTGGCGATCGACCTCGGCACCGCCAACACGCTGATCTACGTGCGCGGCAAGGGCATCGTGCTGGACGAGCCGTCGGTCGTGGCGATCCGTACCGAAGGTGGCCCGAACGCCAAGAAAACCATTCAGGCCGTCGGTGCTTCCGCCAAGCAGATGCTGGGCAAGACGCCAGGCAACATCACCGCCATCCGCCCGATGAAGGACGGCGTGATCGCCGACTTCACCGTCACCGAGCAGATGCTCAAGCAGTTCATCAAAAAGGTGCATGACTCGCGGCTGCTGTCGCCCAGCCCCCGCATCATCATCTGCGTGCCCTGCGGTTCGACGCAGGTCGAGCGGCGCGCCATTCGCGAATCGGCGCTCGGCGCTGGCGCCTCGCAGGTGTATCTGATCGAGGAACCGATGGCCGCCGCGATCGGCGCCGGCCTGCCGGTGTCGGACGCGACCGGCTCGATGGTCGTCGACATCGGCGGCGGCACGACGGAAGTCGGCGTGATCTCCCTCGGCGGCATGGTGTATGCCGGCTCGGTGCGCGTCGGCGGCGACAAGTTCGATGACGCGATCATCAACTACATCCGCCGCAACTACGGCATGCTGATTGGCGAAACGACAGCCGAGATGATCAAGAAGACCATCGGCTCCGCCTTCCCCGGCTCCGAGGTCAAGGAAATGGAAGTCAAGGGCCGCAACCTCGCCGAAGGCATTCCGCGCAGCTTCACGATTTCGTCCAACGAGATTCTCGAAGCACTGTCCGATCCGCTCAACCAGATCGTCGGCGCGGTGAAGATCGC
>ERZ1645187.2745-NODE-2745-length-15265-cov-18.224721_pt1 | contig 15265 bp, 12 predicted proteins | sample MGYA00575352_ERZ1645187 | MGnify/ENA primary metagenome ERZ1645187 (study PRJEB40837, sample SAMN11349314) | freshwater sediment metagenome | isolation source: river sediment | host: Sediment | place: India: Wazaribad , New Delhi | collected 2017-02-21 ...
CAGCCCGCCGCGGCTGCACCCTGCCGCCATCGGACGAGCCCGTGACCTTGCCATCGACATCTCCACCGCAACAGGACGCCCGACCGGCCGCCGGAGAGACCCTGTCCGTCATCCTGCCGATGCTGAACGAGGCGCGCGGGTTGCCATTGCTGCTGGCCGCGCTCGTGCCCGTGCTCGACGGCACCGGCCTCGACTACGAGGTGATCGCCGTCGACGACGGCTCGAGCGACGCCACGCTCGAGGTGCTGCGGCAGGCGCACGCCACCAACCCGCGCATCAAGGCGGTGGCGCTGTCGCGCAACTTCGGCAAGGAGATCGCGGTCGCGGCCGGCCTGCACCACGCACGCGGCGACGCCGTCATCGTCATGGACAGCGACCTGCAGCATCCGCCCGAGGTGATCCCGTTGATGATTGCCGCCTGGCGCGACGGCTACGACGTGGTCTACGGCCAGCGCGCCGATCGCCGCACCGACAGCGCGGCGCGGCGCTTCCTCGCGAAGACCTTCTACCGCGTGTTCCAGTCTCTATCGGGCACGCGGCTGCACGACAACGCCGGCGACTTCCGCCTGCTCAGCCGGCGCGCCGTCGATGCCCTGAACCGTCTCGGCGAGCGCGCCCGCTTCAACAAGGGACTGTTCGCCTGGATCGGCTACAAGTCGATCGGCATCCCCTTCGACATGCCGGAGCGTGTCGATCAGACCGCCTCGCGCTGGCGCATGCGCCGGCTCTGGCACTTCGCGCTCGACGGCATCACCTCGTTCACCACCGCGCCGTTGCGCATCTGGTCTTACCTCGGACTCGCCGTCTCGATGCTCGCTCTGGTCGTCGGGCTATGGATCATCTTCAAGACCATGCTCTACGGCGATCCCGTGGCCGGCTATCCGACGCTGATCGTCTCGATCCTGTTCCTCGGCGGCGTGCAATTGATCTCGCTCGGTGTGCTCGGCGAGTATCTCGGCCGCGTCTACGAAGAAGTGAAGGCGCGGCCGCTGTTTCTCGTCGCCGAAACCATCGGCGTCGAGCCGGTGCAACCGCATGCCCGCCGCGCGAGCGACCCGCAACGCAGCGCGGCGGAGCGGTCATGAGCCGGCTCGAGCAGCACGCTCGCGGATCAGCCATGTCGTTCCCGGCGCCGCGTCGCACGATCCTGCTGGTGGCCGACGATTTCGCGCTGAGCGGCGGCGTCTCGGCCGGCATCGAAAGCCTCGCGCGCGCCCGCCGCATTTCAGCGACGAGCGCACTGGTCACGCTGCCGCGCTGGAAGCAGGATGGTACTCGCCTTGCGCCCTTGCGCGATCGCATTGCGCTAGGCCTGCACATCAACCTCACGCTCGGGCCGCCGCTCGGTGCGATGCCGCAGTTGGCCCCGCGCGGTTGTCTGCCTTCGATCGCGACGCTGTCACGGATGTCCTGGCTTGGCCGCATCGCGCGCGAGGAGATCGCCAACGAGATCACGCGCCAGCTCGCCGCGTTCGAGGCGATCGTCGGTCACCCGCCGGACATCATCGACGGACATCAGCACGCGCATGCACTGCCGCTGGTGCGCGATGGTCTCGTCATGGCGCTGCAGCAGCGCTTCGCATCCGAGCGGGTGCGCCCGCTGGTGCGCGTCCCCTCGGGTCGCACCGGAAGCTTGCTCGCCATCAGGGGATCACGCGCCAAAGCCATTACGCTTTCGCTCCTGACGCGCGGATTCGCTGCGAAGATCACGCGGGCGGGATACCCCGCGAACGACGGCTTCTCGGGGGTGACGAGCTTCGCTACGCACCCGGCGACAGCAGCGGCCGAACTGGAATCCGCCGCAGAAGCCGCGCGCGGATTGCATCTCGTCATGTGCCATCCCGGCTTGCCCTCGCCTGAGCTCGCGCGGCTCGATCCCGTCACGGACAGACGTTCGGTCGAGCTGGCGCTGCTCGGCCGCGACAACGCGCTGACGCCGCATCTCTGGTCGCCCTCGCGCACTGCTGATGGCGCGCCGGTCGACTGGCGCCGCGAGCGGGAGCTTTGCCGGTGACCTTGAAGCCGCGCGATCCGAAGGTCACGTCATCACCCGCGCGCTCGGCGATCGCAAGCCACGGTCCCGGCTTCGTCGCCGCCGGACTGATCGCGCTCGGCGTCGATGCGGCCGTGCTCACCTCGCTCACCGCGCTCGGCGCCGGACCGTTCGCCGCTCGCGTCATCTCGATCCTGACCGCCATGATCGCCGCATTCTTCGCCCACCGCCGTCTTACATTCGCGGTGACGACCCCGCCGACCTGGACGGAGTTCGCACGCTTTCTCGCGGTCGCCTGGACCGCGTCGGCCGTGAACTACGCGATCTATGCGCTGGTGCTGATCGCGTGGCCGGCGATGCCTCCCGTCGCGGCGTTGATCGCGGCAACCGGCGTGTCGATGGGCGTCAGCTATGTCGGCATGCGTCTCGGCGTCTTCCGCAACACGCGCGACTGACGCGCGTTATGATGGCGCTGCCCATTGACGCCCTCGCGAAGGGCTCGGGCGAGAAGCGCCCCGATCGTTCGCGCTCCCACCAGCGCGAACGTAAATCGGCGGCGCCAGCAAAAAAGCGCCCCGATCGTCCGAGCCTGCGAGGACGTGAATCGGCGGCGCCACTAAAGAGCACCCCCGATCAACGCGCGTCCTTCCACTAGCTCGACTGCGCCTGCGTCTGCGATTTCGATTGGCCGCCCGACGTTTGCGACTGCGACTGCTGCTGACCCGCCTGCTGCTGCATGACCTCGACCGCGACCTCGAGCCCTTCCTTGCCGCCGCCGCGCCGCGCGCCACGCACGGGCGCCGCGCTCGCGGCATCGAGACCGGCGGCGACGCGCACGTAGGCTTCGGTGGGGCAGATGCGGTTGGCCGGATCGAAGCCGACCCAGCCGAGACCATCGACGAACGCCTCGACCCAGGCGTGCCCTGCTTCCGCTTCGCCGACCAGATACCCGGTGACGTAGCGCGCCGGCTGGCCGAGCGAGCGCACGGCCGCGATCATGACATGCGCATGGTCCTGGCAGACACCCTTGGCATCGGTCAGCGCCTCGCTGGCCGATGTATGCGCATCCGTGGTGCCCGGCACGTAGTCGATGGCGTCGCGCGTCGCGTGCATCAACGCGTGCAGCCGGCCGAGATAGTCGAGATCGGCGCCGGCGCTCGCCAGCTTGACGATCTCGTCGCTCGCCGCGGTCTGCGGCGTGACGCGCAGGTAGACCGTGACGGGCGCCACCTCGACGTTGCCGGACACGATGCCGGCGCGATCCGACGTCTCCACGATGCCTTTGACTTCGACGACCACCTCCGAGTGCGGCTTCGTCACCGTGATCTGATGCACGATGTTGCCGTAGCAGTCGCGGAACTCGAGCGCCTTGTCGATGCCGGGGGCGTCGATCTTCCACTCCAGCACGCGCTGTCCCGGATAGCTCTGTGGCGTCACGCGCAGGCTCTGCACGGAATAGCGCGTCTCGGTATCGTAGGCGTAGCGGGTGCGATGGCGGACGGAAATCAGCATGGACCTGCCCGTTCAGTCGGTGAAGTGATAGGCGAGCGCGATTTCGCTGCCGAGGCGGTTGTGGCGGCCGAGGAAGTCGACCAGGAACTCGTGCAGCCCGCTCTGGAAGATGGCGGCGATCTTCGCCTGCTCGAGCCGCGCGACGCTCTCCTGCGCCATCTCATGACAATCGTGGCGCTGGCCGTAATCGCCTTCGAGGCAACCGAGCGCTTCGCTGATCTCGTCGTAGCAATAGGCGAGCGAGCGCGGCATCTCGCGATTGAGGATCATGTATTCGGCGATGCGCCAGGGCTTGTAGCTTTCCTTGTAGACCCACTTGTAGCTGCGGTGCGCCGACACCGAGCGCAGGATCGCCGACCACTGGTAATTGTCGATGCCGCCGCCGACGATCTCGTTCTGCGGCAGCAGCAGGTAATACTTCACATCGAGGATGCGCGCGGTGTTGTCGGCGCGCTCGACGAAGGTGCCCATCTGGCTGAAGTAGAAGCCGTCGCGGCGCAGCACCGTATTGAGCAGCGTGCCGCGAAACAGCGCCGAGCGCTGCTTGATCCAGGTGAGCAGGTCCGGCAACTCGCTCATCTTGACACCCGCCGTATTGAGACGGCTGAAGTCGAGATAGGTCTGGTTGAGGCTTTCCCACATCTCGCTGGTGATGGCGGTGCGCTGCGCTCGGCCGTTCTGGCGGGCGGTCGCGAGGCACGAGCGCACGCTCGACGGGTTCTCCGGATCGACCAGCAGATAGTTGATGACCGAGCGCGCATCGAGGCCGCCGTACTTGGCGAAGTAGCCCTCGGCGCAACCGGCGCTCTTCAGCGTCGATCCCCACTCCTGATTGCGGCTCGAACCGCGCGGAATGAGGCCGATGCGATAGGCGACGTCGACGAGACGCGCCATGTTCTCGGCGCGCTCGATGTAGCGCGAGAGCCAGTAGAGATCGTGGGCGGTGCGGCCGAGCATGGCGTGGCGGGCTTTCCGTTGCGTTTCTTCATAACGTCGAGGCGCGCGAGCGAGGCGCGCGGCAGATGCGGCAAAGAGCGCCCCAAGGGGCACCCCGGCAGGAACTCACTCCTCCAGTATCCAGGTGTCCTTGGTGCCGCCGCCCTGACTCGAATTGACGACCAGCGAACCTTCCTTGAGCGCGACGCGCGTCAGGCCGCCCGGCGTCAGGCGTATCTTGTCACCGACCAGCACGAACGGGCGCAGGTCGACGTGGCGTCCGTGGATGCCCTTCTCGGAGATGGTCGGGCATGTGGAGAGCGCCAGCGTCGGCTGGGCGATGTAGTTGTCGGGCCGAGCCTTGACCTTCTGCCGGAACGCCTCGACCTGCTCTTTCGTCGACGCCGGCCCGACCAGCATGCCGTAGCCGCCCGAGCCATGGACCTCCTTCACCACCAGCTCGGCCATGTGCTCGAGCACGTAGGCGAGGTCGTCGGGCTTGCGGCAGTTGTAGGTCGGCACGTTCTTCAGGATGGGCGGGCGGCCCATGTAGAACTCGATGATCTCGGGGATGTAGCTGTAGATCGCCTTGTCGTCGGCGATGCCGGCGCCGGGCGCGTTGACGATGGTGACGCGACCGCCACGATAAACGTCGAAGATGCCCGGCACTCCGAGCATGGATTCCGGCTTGAACACCAGCGGGTCGAGGAAGTCGTCGTCGATGCGGCGGTAGACGACATCGACCTGCTTCAGCCCGCGCGTCGTCTTCATGTGCAGGCAGCCGTCGGCGACGATGAGGTCCTGCCCCTCCACGAGCTCGATGCCCATTTCGTCGGCGAGGAACGAGTGCTCGAAGTAGGCGCTGTTGTAGATCCCGGGCGTCAGCAGCGCGATGGTGGGCTCGCGATCGAGGTTGCTCGGCGCGACCGAGCGGAGTGTCTGCAGCAGGCTGTCGGTGTAGTCCTCGACCGGCGCGACGTTGTTCTTCTCGAACAGCTCGGGAAACGTCGTCATCATCGTCTCGCGGTTCTCCAGCATGTAGGAGACACCGGACGGCGTGCGCGTGTTGTCCTCGAGCACGTAGAAATCGTCCTCGCCGGTGCGCACGAGATCGACACCTATGATGTGCGAATAGATGCCGCGCGCCGGATCGACGCCGACCATTTCCGGCACGAACGCCGAGTTCTGCAGGATCAGCTCCTTCGGAATGCGCCCGGCTTTCAGGATCTCCTGGCGATGATAGATGTCGTGCATGAAAGCGTTGAGCGCGCGCACGCGTTGCTCGATGCCTGCGGAAAGGCGGCGCCACTCGTTGGCCGCGACCACGCGCGGAATGATGTCGAACGGAATAAGGCGCTCGGCGGCATCCTTGTCACCATAGACGTTGAACGTGATGCCGATGCGCCGGAAGATCGTTTCCGCCTCGACGCCCTTGCGTTTCAGGTCCTCGAGCCGCTGCGACGACAGCCATTCGGCAACAGCTGCGTAAGGCTGCCTGATGCCGTCGCCGAACGCTTTCATTTCATCGAATGGTGCCGTCAAGACCGTCCTCGCCGTTCCTTTCGCGTCGCCGGTTCGCGACGCGCCCTGACGCGCCCTTGCACGGATCGCGCCGTCCCTCGAAGCGCCGAGTCTATCGGAGTGATTGCGGTGTTGAAACCCCGGCGCGCTGCCCAAGAAGGCAGCGCGGTGCCTCTCAACCGTGCAACGCTGGTGAAATGCGAAATGCCCTCGACGCTGACGAGTTCCCTGCCGAACACACCCGACCGCGCAATACGACCATGGTGGTGGCAATCATGTGTGCAACTCTGATGCTCGACAGGTACGCCGCTCTCCGCCTAAGCCCGGTTCGGCGCATCGACACCCACCGGCGGACATCACTGTGCTGGCGAAGGCGCCTTAAGTTGACGGCGGTTGCAAGCTTTCCAGCCGCGCGACGACGGGCCTGCGTCCGAGACGACGACGTATCTCTCACGGCGCTTTGTGTGGCCGCAGTCGACTCGGCGCTAAGCCGAGGCCGAGGCCGGCAAGCCGCAGCGTCGGGTTGCAGACCGGTCCGTCGAGCCTCAAAGAAGCTCGACAACACCTCTGTTATGGCATATTGTATACCAAGATGGTTGCCCCGACCTTGCGTCGAGTGAACGGTCTGGCACCTCGATGTGCCGCCCTCTGCGGACCGCCGCTCGACGCGCCTCTTCGGCGTGTGGCACGATCGACGCACTGGTGATCACACCAGCAAAAGGCCAGCCGCACCGCGACATGCGACGACTGGCGCGCAACGGAAGCTGCCGGGCGGCATGCCGCACCGTCGCTCGACCTCGGGAGGTACGCCATGGATCTCTACGAGCATCAGGCCAAGCGCCTGCTTTCGGCCTATGGAATTCCAGTCCCGATCAGCGAGGTCGCCGAGACCGTCGACGCCGCGGGACAAGCTGCTCGCCGGCTCGGCTGCACGGGCTTCGTCGTCAAGGCGCAAATCCTCGCCGGCGACCGCATGAGCGCTGGCGGCATCCGTTTCGCCTCGACACCCGTCGAGGTCGAGACGGCGGCGCGCGCCCTGCTCGGCAACGAACTGGTGACCAGTCAGACCGGCCCCAACGCCGCCCGCGTCAAGGCGGTGCAGATCGAAGAGCAGGTGATCGCGCGCCGCATGCTCTACCTCGCCATCACCATCGATCCGCTGTCGGGCGAGGTCGTCATGCTCGCCAGCGCCAAGGGTGGCGACGACATCGAGACACGCGCCCGCGGTGACTCCCTGCTCATCCAGCGCCTGCCGCTGCGGCTCGACGGAGCGCGACTCACCGGAGACTTCGCCGCGTTCGCGCGCAGCATCGAGAGTGATCCGCGCATCGCCGAGGGCGTCGCAGTCGTGATGCAGAACCTCGCGGCCGCCTTCGTCGCCTCCGACGCCACGCTCACCGAGATCAATCCTCTTGCCGTCACCGAGAGCGGCCACCTCGTCGCCCTCGACGCCAAGGTCACCATCGACGACAACGCGCTGTTCCGCCGGGGCGACCTCGCGCGTTTCAAATCCGCCGCGATCGCGCCCGACCGCGACGAACTCGAGGCACAGGAACACCAGCTCAACTACCTGAAGCTCGATGGCAGCATCGGCTGCGTCGTCAACGGCGCCGGCCTGGCGCTGGCGACCATAGACCTGCTGGCGGACGCGGGCGGACGCCCGGCGAACTTCATGGACATCCGCACCACGGCATCGAGCCTCGACATCGCGCACGGCTTCGGGCTCATTCTCGCCAACCCGCAGGTACGCGCGATCCTCGTCAACGTGCACGGCGGCGGCATGCAGCGTTGCGATACCATCGCCGAGGGCATCGCCGTGGCCATGCGCCGAAGCGCGCGCCGGGTTCCGCTGGTGATCCGCTTCGCCGGCAACAACGCGGCCTATGCAGCGACCGTGCTCAAGAACAGCGGCATCGCCTACACCAGTGCCAACGACATGGCGGAGGCCGCGCGCATCGCGGCGCTCGCCGCCCGCAAGGAGGCAGCCTGATGGCCATTCTCGTCACACCCGAAACCAAGGTCATGTGCCAGGGGCTCACGGGGCGCACGGCGACGTTCCATTGCGGCCGCATGCTGTCCTACGGCACCAGGCTGGTCGCCGGAGTGGTGCCGGGCAAGGGCGGCCGCACGCATCTCGACCTGCCGGTCTACGCCAGCGTCGGGGAAGCGAAGGGCGCCACGGGGGCTTCGGCGAGCCTCGTGTTCGTGCCGCCCCAGCATGCTGCTGCCGCCATGATCGAGGCGATCGAGGCGGAACTCGAACTCATCGTGTGCGTCACCGAGCGGGTGCCGGTGCTCGACATGGTGCGGGTGCGCCAGGCGCTCGCCGGATCGAAAACGAGGCTCGTCGGTCCGAACAGTCAGGGCGTGCTGGCCCCCGGGCTCGGGCAGCTCGGCGTCATGGCGACCGTCGACGCCCGCAAGGGCCGCATCGGCATCGCCTCGCGCTCGGCCTCGCTGACCAGCGAAGTGGTGCTGCAGACGACCAACGCCGGCCTCGGGCAATCGACCACGGTCGGCGTCGGCGGTGATCCGGTTCATGGGCTCAGTTTGCCCGAAGCACTGGAGCTGTTCCTCGACGACCCCGATACCGACGGCATCATCGTCATCGGCGAGATCGGCGGCTCCGAAGAGGAAGCGGTGGCCGACGTCATTCAGCGCCGCAAGCCGAAGAAGCCGGTCGTCGCGCTGGTAGCGGGACGGCATGCTCCGCCGGAGCGCCGCATGGGCCACGCCGGTGCACTCGCCACCCGCGGTGCCGGCAGCGCCACACAGAAGATCGCGGCGCTGGAACGCGCGGGCGTGCACATCGCCCACGACGCCAGTCGCGTCGGCCAGACCATGCGCGACGCGTTGAGTTAAGTCTGGATCGAGCGGAGCTGAGCTGAGCAGCGAATGCGGGGTGAGCCGCATCAGCGCTGACTTCCGCCGCTTCGTATTTCGTCAAGGCCGGGCTTGCCCCGGCCATCCAGCGCGCGTGCGACAAACGCGTGCGACGCTGGAATGCATCCGGAGCGCGACGAGCGGCGTCACGCGCCTGCGGGCGCTAACGTCGCCACAGTTTTCGCCCTATTGATCGGAGCGGCGAACGGTGCGGCCGGCGCGCACGAAGAAATACAGCCAGATCTGCACGGCGGCGAACGCCGGCACCCAGAAATGAGCGTCGCCGTTGAAGGGCGGAACGGTCCAGACAAGAAGAAGGCCGCCGAGAAGCAACCCGGCATGGCTCATGGCCGTAACGATCGCAGATTTCACACCGCCCCCCAGTCGTGCCCGTGTCGCGCACCGTGGCAATCGAATCACGTGGCGAGCACGCAATGGAGTAAATCTCCATCGGGGAATGCATTTCGTCGAGCATGATTCGACGCTGCTGCGCAGCAATATTGCAGTGTGCGAATGCTAACGTCGCTCGCCTGCCACATTCGCCCGAGGTATGACTTGAACGCGCTACGCACCGCGTCCGTAGCGGCAATATTTCCGAGTGTTCGACTAGGCATTTGCTTGTGAATGGAGCGGGTGAAGGGAATCGAACCCTCGTCGTGAGCTTGGGAAGCTCCTGCTCTACCATTGAGCTACACCCGCACGCAGGGCAATCGAGCAAGCCTGCGGCCGACGGCTCGATTAGCACATGGCGCGGCCCCGCGCAAAGCTCCGCGCGACGCCCGCGCAGCCGTCGATCGCCTCCGCAGGTGGAACACTGCCGACCGGTTGCTATATGAAACCGGGGAGCCGGCCCGCCGGCGCTGCTCGACGAGGGATCATGACGACGCTTCATGCCGACACCGCCGCCGTGACTGCGGATCCGAACGCCGGCAAGTTTCGCGATCCCGACCGGACGCTCAAGGGCGAGGTGCGCGCCGAAGTCGGCCTCGTGTCCCTCGACACGCTCTGGATCAACACAGGCTCACTCTGCAACATTACCTGCGCCAACTGCTACATCGAATCGAGCCCGAGCAACGACCGCCTCGCCTACCTCTCGCTCGCCGAGGTCGTCCCGCTGCTCGAGGAGGCGCGCGCGCTCGGCACGCGCGAAATCGGCTTCACCGGCGGCGAGCCGTTCCTCAACGGCGAGATCATCGCCATGATGGACGCCGCCCTGCAGCGCGGCTTCGAGGTGCTCGTGCTCACCAACGCCATGGCGCCGATGCTCAGGCCGCGCGTCGCCAGCGGGCTCGAAGCATTGCACGAGGCTTTTGGCGCGCGTCTCGCGCTGCGGGTCAGCATCGATCATCACACCAGCGCGCTGCACGACAAGGAGCGCGGCGCCGGCACCTTCGACAAGACGGCCGAGGGCATGGACTGGCTCGCCGCCCGCGGCATCCGCACCGCCATCGCCGGGCGCACCTGCTGGGGCGAGAGCGAGGCCGAGGCGCGCGCAGGATACGCGACGCTGATCGCACGGCGCGGCTGGGCCGTCGATTCGGGAAACCGCACGGAGCTGGTGCTGTTTCCGGAAATGGACGGCAAGCGGGACGTCCCCGAGATCACCACCGCCTGCTGGGGCATTCTGCACAAGAGCCCGAACGATATGATGTGCGCGCATTCGCGCATGGTCGTGAAACGCAAGGATGCCGCGCGCCCCGTCGTTCTGCCGTGCACGCTGCTGCCCTACGACGAGGCCTTCGAGATGGGTGCAACCCTGGCGGAAGCCGCGCAAGCTGACGGCGGCATGTTCGCGAACGGTGCTGTCAAACTCTGCCACCCGCATTGCGCCAAATTCTGCGTGCTCGGCGGCGGCAGCTGCTCGTGACCATTGACGGAACGCGTTTGTGAAACGCAAAAAGCCCCGCCGTTTCTCACGGCGGGGCTTTCGTCGCGTAAATGATCTACGCGATCACTTCGTCTTCAGCGTATCGCGGATTTCCATCAGCAGCAGATCTGTCGACGAGGGGCCGGCCGGTGCCGGCGCAGCCTGCTCCTTCTCGAAGCGCTTCTTCAGCGTATTGATGCCCTTGACCAGCATGAAGACGGCCCAGGCGACGATCAGGAAGCTGATCACGTTGTTGATGAACGCGCCGATGTTCATGGTGACGGCATCCTTGCCGTCGGCCGCCGCCTTCAGAGGCACCTTGATGTCCGAGAAATCGACGCCGCCGAGCAACATGCCGATCGGCGGCATGATGACGTCCTCGACCAGCGATTTCACGATGGTGCCGAAGGCGCCGCCGATGATGATACCGACCGCCATGTCGACGACGTTGCCCTTGACGGCGAAATCCTTGAACTCTTGCAGCATGCCCATGAGGTGTTCCCCTTCTTGCCGCGGGCCAGCCTTGCGCCGCTCCGCTCCCCAACCGAATAGACGAACCGCCGGCGCGCGCGATTGCTCCGCCCACACATCTCGGTCGCAATGCACCTTATGCGGAGTCGTCAAGAGGAACAATCGGAGGGCTTTCACGAAAGAGATATGGAATTATGCCGCTACGGCGCATGAATGGAGCGCGCTGCGGCCGGCGTTTCCGGCAGATAACGCAGACACGTCGCAACGGTGGCAATTGCCTCGGACATGAGGCAAATTCGAGCCTTGCACGCTCCAGCCTCGCACCGGCCCGCGACGGGCCTTGACCTCTCAATCGGACTCCCATGATCGACGGCCGGGTCATCGTCGCCGTAGCACTGCTCTACCTGTGCGCGCTGTTCGCGCTGGCATGGGTGGGCGACCGGCGCGCGCGCCGCGCCAAGGCGCAGGCGACCGGCCGGCCGATGGTCTACGCGCTGTCCCTCGCGGTCTATTGCACCTCATGGACATTCTTCGGCAGCGTCGGCCTCGCCGCCACCACCGGGTTCGATTTCCTGCCGGTGTACATCGGCCCGATGCTGATGTTCCTGCTTGGCCAGCCGCTGCTGCTCAAGGTGGCGCGCATCGCCAAGAGCCAGAACTTGACGTCGGTCGCCGACTTCATGTCGGCACGCTACGGCAAGAGTTTCGCGGTCGCTGCCGTTGTCACCGTCGTCGCCATGCTCGGGCTCATGCCCTACATCGCGCTGCAGCTGAAGGCGATCTCGGTATCGGTCGAAACCGTGGTCGGCGCCGCCGTCATGCGCGATGGCGTTTTGCAGCCGCTCGGCCTCGGCTTCGCCGACACGGCCTTCCTCATCACGCTGGCGCTGGCGCTGTTCGCCGTGCTGTTCGGCACGCGCCACGTCGATGCGACGGAAAGCCAGGAAGGCCTGATGCTCGCCGTCGCCGCCGAGAGCGTCGTCAAGCTGTTCGCCTTCATCGCCGTCGGCGTCGCGGTGATCTACACGCTGTTCGGCGGCGTCGGCGCGTTCGCCGCCCGTCTGGCTGAGAGCCCGAACGTGCTCGAGCGCTTCGGTCAGGGCCTCAACGGCGGCACCTGGCTGACCGTGACGATGCTGAGCTTCTCGGCGATCCTGCTGCTGCCGCGGCAGTTCCACGTCGCCATCGTCGAGAACAAGAGCGATGAAGAACTGAAGCGCGCGGCGTGGCTGTTCCCGCTCTACCTCGTACTCATCAACCTGTTCGTGGTGCCGATCGCTGCCAGCGGCCTGATGACGTTCTCGGAGACGCCACGCGATCCGGATTTCTACATGCTGGCGCTGCCGATGGCGATCCAAAGCCCGGCGCTGGCGCTGGTCGCTTTCGTCGGCGGCCTCTCGGCGGCGACGGCGATGGTGATCGTCGAGTCGGTCGCGCTTTCCATCATGGTGTGCAACAGCCTCGTCGTGCCGCTGCTGTTGCGCCGCGACGCGTCCGACCCGTCACAGACGCGCGACATGGCCGGCCGGCTGATGCTGATCCGGCGCATCACCATCGCCGTCCTGCTGCTGCTCGGCTACCTCGTCTATCACACGCTCGGACACTCGCGCGGCCTCGCCGCGATCGGTCTGATGTCGTTCGCCGCGGTGGCGCAGTTTGCTCCCGCCTTCTTCCTCGGACTCATCTGGCGCAAGGGCACCGCGCGCGGCGCCATCGCCGGCATGCTCGCCGGCACCGGCATGTGGGCCTACACGCTCGTGCTGCCGTGGGTCGTCTCGGCCGGCTGGCTGCCGCAGGACGTACTGCTCGACGGCCCGTTCGGCATCACCATGCTCAGGCCGCAGGCGCTGTTCTTCCTGCAGTTCGAGCCGCTGACGCACAGCGTTCTGTGGAGCCTTTCAGCCAACGTCCTCACCTATCTGTTCGTGTCGCTGCTGCGCGCGCCGGTACCGATCGAGCGTCTGCAGGCGCAGCTGTTCGTGCAGGACGAACCACCACGCGGCGCTCCGATGCCGGCCTACAAGCTGTGGCGGTCGAACGTGACGCTGGCCGAACTCGAGAGCTGCGTCGGCCGCTATCTCGGAGCCGACCGCGCCGCCCGCTCGTTCCAGGAATACCGTGCCAGTCGCAACAGTATCGCCTCTCCGGATGCCGAAGCCGACATCCCCGCGGTGCGCTTCGCCGAAAACCTGCTGTCGAGCGCCATCGGCGCCGCCTCCGCCCGCCTCGTTCTCTCTCTGCTTCTGAAGCGCGGCAGCGTCTCCAGCCAGTCGGCCATGCGTCTGCTCGACGATGCCTCCGAAGCGCTGCAGTACAACCGCGACCTGCTGCAGTCGGCGCTCGATCAGGTGCGTCACGGCCTTTCGGTGTTCGACAAGGAAATGCGGCTGATCTGCTGGAACCGCCAGTTCCGCGATCTGCTCGACCTGCCGTCCGACATCGGCCGCGTCGGCACACCACTCGAACGCATCCTGCGCGTCTGCGCCGAGCGCGGCGACTTCGGCCCGGGCGACATCGACCGCCTCGTCGAGAGCCGCATCTACCGCCTCGCGGTGAAGAAGGAGACGTTCCAGGAGCGCATTCTCGACGGCCGCCGCCAGATCGAGATCCGCACCAGCGCCATGCCGCAGGGCGGCATCGTCACCACCTTCTCCGACATCACCGACCGCGTCGCCGCCGCCAACGCGCTCGCCCGCGCCAATGAATCGCTCGAAAGGCGCGTGCGCGAGCGCACTGCCGAATTGCTCGAAGTGAACGCCGCGCTCGCGGTCGCCAAATCGAAGGCCGACCAAGCCAACCTCGACAAGACCCGGTTCCTGGCCGCGGCGAGCCACGACATCCTGCAGCCGCTCAACGCCGCGCGTCTCTACGCGACCAGCCTCGTCGAACGGCCGCTCGAGACGAAGGACCTGACCCTCGCGCAGAACGTCGATGCGTCGCTATCCGCGGTCGAAGAGATCTTTTCGACGCTGATCGAGATTTCGCGCATGGACGCCGGCCGCCTCGAACCGGAACCGAGCGAGTTCCCGCTTGCCGAAGTGTTCGCGCAGCTGAAGCTCGAGTTCGAGCCCATGGCTCGCGAGAAGGGGCTGGAGCTGCGCGTATTCCCGTCGACGCTGTGGGTGCGCTCCGACCGCCGCCTGCTTCGCCGCGTGCTGCAGAACCTCGTCTCCAATGGCATCAAGTACACGCGCACCGGCGGTGTGCTGCTCGGCGCGCGCGCCTGCGGCGATACCATCGTCGTGCAGGTCCTCGACACCGGCCCCGGCATTCCCGAGGACAAGCGCACCGTCATCTTCAAGGAGTTCCAGCGCCTCGAAGGACCGGGCAGCAACGTGCGCGGCCTCGGTCTCGGCCTGTCGATCGTCGAGCGCATCTGCCGCATCCTCGAGCATCCGATCGAGCTCGTTTCACGACCCTTGCGCGGCTCCACCTTCGCGGTGCGCATTCCGCGCGCCGAGCCGCGCCGGATCGCGGCGCCGGCCGCAGCCGCGGCCCCCGTTCCGGGCAATCTGGCGGGCTGCTCCGTGCTGTGCATCGACAACGAGCCGGCCGTGCTCGCCGGGATGGAGACGCTGCTCGCCGGCTGGGGCTGCCACGTGCGCACCGCCGCCAGCGCCACCGAAGCCCTCGACGTGCTGGCCGGCAGTGCGCAGCTGCCCGACATCATCCTGGCCGATTATCATCTCGACAGCGGCACCGGCATCGACGCCGTCGTGCGCATCCGCAAGGACATGGCCTTGCAGGTACCGGCGGTCCTCATCACCGCCGATCACAGCCTCGAGGTGCAGCGCGAAGTGCGCGCCTACGACATCCCGCTGTTGCGAAAACCGCTGAAGGCCGGCGCCTTGCGCGCTATCCTTTCGAAGATCGCGATCTCGCGGCAAGCCGCTGAATAGTCGCGTGACTTCAAGTGGCGCCGCCGATTCACGTCGCGCGTGAAAGAACGCGCGACGATCGGGGCGCGCGCACTCCGATCGCCCGAGCCCCTTCGCGAGGGCGTCAATCGGCAGTGCCACCAAAAATCGCGCCGCCGATTCACGTCGCGCGTGAAAGAACGCGCGACGATCGGGGCGCGCGCA
>ERZ1645187.2748-NODE-2748-length-15263-cov-112.527880_pt1 | contig 15263 bp, 13 predicted proteins | sample MGYA00575352_ERZ1645187 | MGnify/ENA primary metagenome ERZ1645187 (study PRJEB40837, sample SAMN11349314) | freshwater sediment metagenome | isolation source: river sediment | host: Sediment | place: India: Wazaribad , New Delhi | collected 2017-02-21 ...
CGAACTCGGGGATCTGGTCGAAGTTCATGTAGCGGTAGACCTCGGCGGTCTTGCCGGCGAGGTTGCCGACCGCCGCCATGTACTCTTCCGTCGTCGGGATCTTGCCGAGCAGCGCGCCGACCGCGGCGAGTTCCGCCGAGGACAGGTACACCCGGGTGTCGATGCCGAGGCGGTTGGGGAAGTTGCGGGTCGAGGTCGAGAGCGCCGTCGAGCCCTTGCGGATCTGCGCCTGGTTGCCCATGCACAGCGAGCAGCCCGGCATCTCCATGCGGGCGCCGGACTTGCCGAGGGTGGCGTAGTAGCCTTCCTCGGTCAGGATCATGGCGTCCATCTTGGTCGGCGGGGCGATCCACAGGCGGGTCGGGATGTCCGACTTGCCGGCGAGGATCTTACCGGCGGCGCGGAAGTGACCGATGTTGGTCATGCACGAGCCGATGAAGACCTCGTCGATCTTGTCGCCGGCGACTTCCGACAGCGTCTTGACGTCGTCGGGATCGTTCGGGCAGGCGAGGATCGGCTCCTTGATCTCGGTCATGTCGATCTCGAACACCGCCGCGTAGTCGGCGTCGGCATCGGGCTCCATGAGGACCGGGTTGGCGATCCAGGCTTCCATGGCGGCGATGCGGCGCTCGAGCGAGCGCTTGTCCTGGTAGCCGTTGGCGATCATCCACTTCATGAGCACGATGTTCGAGGTCATGTACTCGATGATCGGCTCCTTGTTCAGCCGCACCGTGCAGGCGGCGGCGGAACGCTCGGCGGAGGCGTCGGAGAGCTCGAAGGCCTGCTCGACCTTGAGATCCGGCAGACCCTCGATCTCGAGGATGCGGCCGTTGAAGACGTTCTTCTTGCCCTTCTTCTCGACCGTCAGGGTGCCGGCCTTGATCGCCGCCAGCGGAATGGCGTTGACGAGGTCGCGCAGGGTGACGCCCGGCTGCATGGTGCCCTTGAAGCGCACCAGCACCGATTCCGGCATGTCGAGCGGCATGACGCCGGTCGCCGCGGCGAAGGCGACGAGGCCGGAGCCGGCCGGGAAGGAGATGCCGATCGGGAAGCGGGTGTGGCTGTCGCCGCCGGTGCCGACGGTGTCGGGCAGCAGCAGGCGGTTGAGCCAGGAGTGGATGACGCCGTCACCCGGACGCAGGGCGACGCCGCCACGGTTGGAGATGAAGGTCGGCAGCTCGTGATGGGTCTGGACGTCGACCAGCTTCGGATAGGCCGCGGTGTGGCAGAAGGACTGCATCACCAGATCGGCGGAGAAGCCGAGGCAGGCGAGGTCCTTCAGCTCGTCGCGGGTCATCGGGCCGGTGGTGTCCTGCGATCCCACGGTGGTCATCTTCGGTTCGCAGTAGGTGCCGGGACGGATGCCCTTGCCCTCGGGCAGGCCACAGGCGCGGCCGACCATCTTCTGCGCCAGGGTGAAGCCCTTGCCGCTGTCGGTCGGCTCGGCCGGCAGGCGGAACAGGGTCGAAGGCGGCAGGCCGAGGCTCTCACGCGCCTTGGCGGTGAGGCCGCGGCCGATGATCAGCGGGATGCGGCCGCCGGCGCGCACCTCGTCGAAGATCACCTCGGACTTGACCTTGAACTCGGAGATCACCGCGCCGTTGAGAAGCGCCTTGCCCTCGTAGGGACGCAGTTCGACGACGTCGCCCATCTCCATCTTGGAGACGTCGAGTTCGATCGGCAGCGCGCCGGCGTCTTCCATGGTGTTGTAGAAGATCGGGGCGATCTTGGAGCCGAGGCAGACGCCGCCGAAGCGCTTGTTGGGGACGTAAGGAATGTCCTCGCCGGTGAACCACAGCACCGAGTTGGTCGCCGACTTGCGCGACGAGCCGGTGCCGACGACGTCGCCGACATAGGCGACGGGGTGGCCCTGGGCGATCAGTGCCTCGAGCTGCTTCACCGGACCACGGGCGCCCGGCTCGTCCGGAGTGATGCCCGGACGCGGGTTCTTCAGCATGGCGAGGGCATGCAGCGGGATGTCGGGCCGGGTCGAGGCGTCGGGAGCCGGCGACAGGTCGTCGGTGTTGGTCTCGCCCGACACCTTGAAGACCGTGACGTTCATCGACTGCGGCACCTCGGGACGCGAGGTGAACCACTCGGCCTCGGCCCAGGAGCGGATGACGGCGGCGGCGTTGGCGTTGCCCGTGTCGGCGAGTTCCTTCACGTCGTGGAAGTAGTCGAACATCAGCAGGGTCTTCTTCAGACCCTCGGCCGCGACGGCGCCGACCTCGGTGTCGGCGAGCAGGTCGATCAGCGGCTTGATGTTGAAGCCGCCGAGCATGGTGGCGAGCAGCTCGGTGGCGAGCTTGCGGGAGACGAGACCGTTCGCCTCCTTGCCCTTGGCGACGGCCTCGAGGAAGCCGGCCTTGAGGCGGGCGGCATCGTCGACGCCGGCGGGCACGCGATGGGTCAGGAGGTCGACGAGGAAGGCCTCCTCGCCCGCCGGCGGCTCGCGCAGCAGCGCGATCAACGCCTCGGTCTCCTTGGCGGAGAGCGGCAGCGGCGGAATGCCGAGAGCGCCGCGTTCGGCGACGTGGGCACGGTAGGTAGCGAGCATCGACATGACTGACCCTTCTGATGGATCGCGTGTGGCGCACGGGTGCGACAGAATGACCGCGCTCTGATAGCAGGGACGCACCCGCGAGAGAAGCGATCGAAAAGACGTAGGCGCCATGTGCGGAAGGTGGCGCGGAAGCCGCCGTCGGACAAGGGACGGGCCGACGATTTCGCACGCCCTCCGATGCGACACGAGGCACGGCCTCGCCGCCGGGATGGTGGTTCGCCATCGGGCGGGGGGGGGCGATCACGACCGGAGGCCGGACGGCCGCCGCGATCACCGCCATGTGAGGGTGCACGCCGGACGTCGGCCCGGCCGGACACCGGGTGGACATGTGACCTCGACGAGCCGTCGTCGTCGACAGGCGCCCCTCGTGGCGACGGTCGTGCGGCGGCGGTCGCGTTCGACGGAGCTGGATGGGGCGGCAGGATTCGAACCTGCGAATGGCGGAATCAAAATCCCCATTTACCCATTAACCATCAGACACTTAAGTCAAATGAAGTGTCAAACCGGCCTCTGAAGATCAACGGGTTACAGGTAGTATGTCAAACTCGGAGATCGACCAATGAAGCACCGTAGCCCCACTTTCGAACACCTCTCTCCCGAGGCTCGCGCCCTTCTCGGGGACGACGGTCCACCCCTTGAAAGGAGAAACGCCGTCCCGGCTGGTAACCGGGACGGCGCCTATGAAGAGTATGCGAAGGGTGAGAAGATCTATAGCGGAAAGCGCAAAGAGATTCAAGCCATTATCGCGGAACTCGTTGGCTTTCCCGCCCTCGACGCCGCTATTCCGATGACACTCTTCCCCGATCAGCGGGCGAGATCGAAGACTGAGAAACGGTGGAACCTTCGCCGTCTCAAGCGCGAGATCGAGTCGGCCTCGGCTGAAGACAAGGCGCATCTCCCATGGGTGAAGCTCGCGACCTTCGGCAACACGAAGAGCGAGCGCGGATGTCTTCGGAACAACGACAACGTCCTCTCGATCACCGGAGTCGAGATCGATTACGACGGCGGCTCGATCGCCGTCGTCGAAGCGGTGCACCGGCTGAAGACGGCCGGCACCGCCGCGCTGGTCTACTCGACGCCGACGAGCACGCCCGAGCACCCGAAGTGGCGCGTACTGGCGCCGCTCTCCAAAGAGCACGCGCCCGAAGAGCGGACCCGCTTCGTCGAGATGCTGAACGCGGTCTTCGACGGCGAGATCGACCAGCAAGCGAGCTTCACCCTGAGTCAGTCCTTTCTCTATGGGAGCGTCGAGGGGCAACCGCCCGTCGAGGTCCATCTCGTCGACGGTGAACCGATCGACCTCGTGAAGGGGCTCCCCCGGCTCGCGAAGGGCAAGAGGAAGTCTGAGGACGGCGAGGCGGTGAAGGCGCACGACGACTCCGGGTCGGCTGCTCTCTTCCGCCTCGCCGTCACCATGAAGACGGAAGGCGGCGACCTCGACGGGTTCCGCGACCGGATCGACGAGACCCCCGCCGCTCGCCGTCACGTCGAGCGCGTCGAGAAGGAACAGCGCGGGCACGGCGAACGGGCAATCCTTCGCGCTTGGGAGAAGGCCGAACCCCACGAGTGGGACTCGACCGACGAGTTCGACGACGAAGCCATTTCGACCGGCGGCGGGTCGGCGGTGCCCTATTCGGAGGACGCCATCGCCCTTGCCTTCGCGCGGAAGTTCGCGGGCAAGCTCTTGTTCGACGTGACCTCGGGAACGTGGAACCGCTTCGACGAAGAGGCGGGACTCTGGCGCCCCGAACGGGGCGGGCTCGCTCACCATTGGGCGCGCCTCACCTGCCGTCGCATCGCCGCGTGCGACCCGAGGAAGACGGCGCTCGGATCGGCGAAGACGGCGGAAGCGGTCGAACGTCTAGCCCGCCGTGACCCTGTCTTCGCGGTCGACGGCGACGTGTGGAACCGCGACCCGATGCTGATCGGAACGCCCATGGGTGTCGTCGATCTTCGCACGGGCGAGCTTCGACCGGGTCGGCCGGAAGATCGGATCAACCGGTCGACGGCCGTCGCTCCGATCCCCCTCGACGAGTTCGACGCCGCCGAGCATTGCCCGACGTGGATGCGCTACCTGCGCGACGCGACGGGCGGCGACTGCGACCTGATGGACTTCCTTCGCCGCTTCGCCGGCTACTGCCTCACGGGATCGGTGCGGGAGCACGCGCTTCTGTTCCTTCACGGCCCCGGCGGATCGGGCAAGTCCAAGTTCGTCGAGACGGTGCAAGGCTTCATGGGCGAGTGGGCGGAAACCATGTCGATCGCGACCCTCTCGGCGACCAAGTACGACCGGCACCCGGAAGAGATCGCCCGCCTTCGCGGCGTCCGCATGGCGTGGTCGTCCGAGACCGAACGCGGGTCGGGATGGGCGGAGTCGAAGCTGAAGCTCTTGACCGGCGGCGATCGTCTCGTCGCGCGGTTCATGCGGCAGGACTCTTTCGAGTTCGACCCGACGCACAAGCTGATCGTGATCGGCAACCACGCGCCGAGCCTCGAAAGCATCGGCTCGGACATGCGGCGGCGCTTCGCCATCGTGTCGTTCGACCACGTCCCGGCGAAGCCCGACGTCCACCTTCCCGAGAAGCTGCAACGCGAATGGGCAGGCATCCTGTCGTGGGGGATCCGGGGGTGCCTCGACTGGCAGCGTCGTGGACTCGAACGACCCGAGGCCGTGACCAAGGCGACGGAGGACTACTTCCGCTCGCAGGATCACTTCGCCCGGTGGATCGAACAAGATGCCGACCTCGATCGCACGGCAAAGGAGAAGACTGCCGACTTGTGGGAATCGTGGAATCGCTTCTGCCGAGCGAACAGCATCGAACCCGGAACCCGAGATCGGTCGTTCATCGACGACTTGAAGCGCCCCGAGTTCAATCTGAAGCGAGCCGACATCGGGCGGAACAAGGATCGCGGATGGGCGGGAATCCGGTTGAAAGACCCCTACGAATTCTGATCGAGACCACCATCCGGGCATGAAGGGCGGCGTCACTGTTGACATGGTGACGCCGTCTTTCTTTTAACCAACGTTGACAGTTCGACGGTGTAACTTCCCCATGGTAGGGGACACCTCACCGTGTTGACATCAGCTAAGCCATTGAATTCACTATATGTGGGGACACGTGGGGACACCTCGTCCCTATTATCGCCCTACACGCGCGGATGGAGGAGGTATATGGAACAGGTGTCCCCACGTGTCCCCTGTCAAATATACCTACCACACTATCCCGGTTTGGAATCTCATCACCGCATTGCGTCGCTCGCCCGCTCTTCCTCGTCGACGATCCTCTTGACATTGCCCATGTCCATCTCTGCCAGCGGCGAGAGACGCGCCACTTCCGCCGCCACCGCTGCCCAATGCCAGAAGCCCACGCCGTCACCTCGGAAGCGGGAGCGAGCGGCGAGGCGCTGCGCATCGTAGTAGGCGTTCACCTCGTCACGTCGGATGAGGTCGCGTGCATCCTCGTCGATCAGTCGCCGCTTCGCGCGTCGTCGCTCGATCCACCGCTTCAGTGTTCGGAGCATGTCACCCCTCGGATAGATCCCCCGATGCCGGAGCATCGGGGTAGTGGGTACGTGGTGTGAACACCGGTCGACGCTCATGGTCGGATGAGTCCGACGTCTGGTCGACATGCGATCGAAGCATCGCACCATGCTCGTGTCGACCCGGCGAATGTGACGGGGCACACAGTGCGACACCGTCACACCGAGCACCCGAGCACAACCGGCATGTCAACACGAGCGGGTCCTTCCCCGTGGGTGCCGTCTGCGGGGTCGCGGAGCCCCCCTCTATCGCTTTCATCAGGATTCTGGTATCAAGGAAATTGATCAGTTGACGGGTATTCATCATGAAAACGGATCTTTCATCGCAAAAATGCACGCCTTCCGGGAGCGAAGAGGCTATTTCGCTCGTCGGTACGCTCGACGACCTTCCTGCCGGGCTCAGCGTGACCGTGGACGGGTTTTCTCGGCTGGTCGGTACTTCGCCTTCCACCGTCTACGGGCGCCTGCGTGCGGGCTCCCTACGGGCCTCTGGAAGAAATCGCCTTCCGGTTGCGGAAAATATCCGGTTGTACTGCGACCTCATCGGCACCAAGGGGAGCGAACGGCAGCGCGCCGGGTCGAAGGATCGGCTCGCCAGCGCCCAAGCCGAGTGGCACGAGCTTCGGGTCCAGAAGGCGCGCGGCGAACTCCTCGACGCAACTGCCGTCGAGCGCGAGTGGCAGTCGATCTTGCGAGGCGTCCGCGCCGAACTGCTGGCGTTGCCGTCTCGGATCGGTTCCCGCGTTGGGCTGACTCCCACGGACGTCGCGGCGATCGACCGTGAGGTTCGCGACCTGCTCGAGTCCCTCGCCGAGGGTCGCGGCTTCGACGCGCCGACCGTCGACGACGATCCCGCCGAGCGCCGCCGCCGGATGATCGAGGAGTTGGTCTAATGTCAGCACTCGCCACCGTTCGCGCGAATGCGCTCGTCTCCCTTCGCCCCCCGCCGCGCCTATCGCTCCCCGAGTGGGTCGAAGCGAACATCGTTCTTCCGAGCGAAGTGAGCGCGACCCCCGGTAAGTTGCGACTGAATCCGGTTCAACGCGGCATCGCCGAGGCTATTTCCGACCCGAACATCGAACGAGTCACGCTCGTCAAGCCGGTTCGTCTCGGTTTGACCACGCTGATTACGTCGACCGTCGCGAGTTACGTCCAGAATGAGCCGTCGCCGATCTTGTGCGTCTTGCCGACAGAGCAAGATTGCCGCGATTTCGTCGTGAGCGATTTGGAGCCTGTATTCGAGAACTCGCCGTCTCTTCATGGTCTCATCTCGGGTGAGAAGGATGAATCCGGGCGAAATACGTTGCTCAGTCGCCGATTCCCCGGCGGATCGTTGAAAGTCGTCGCCGCGAAGTCGCCGAGAAATTTGAGAAAGCACAACGCGAGGATTCTTCTGATCGACGAGGCCGATGCGATGGAAGTCGGCCCGGAGGGTTCGCCGATTCTACTTGCGGAACGGCGCACGTTGTCGTTCAGTAACCGCAAGATCATCATGGGAAGCACCCCGATTCACGAGGAAACGAGCCACGTTCTTCGTGCATATCGGGAGTCCGATCAGCGAGTATTCGAGATCAAGTGCGTCGAATGCGGCGAATACTCCGAACCGGAATGGTCTCACATTCGATGGGACGAAGGTCGACCCGAAACGGCGAAGTGGTGTTGTCCGAAATGCGGCTCATTTGTAGATGAGCGCATGAAAAGCCAAATGGTGAGCGACGGTCTCTGGCGAATCACTCGACCGGAGATCTTGAGTCATGCCGGGTTCCGCACGTCCGCGCTCGTCTCGACGCTCGCGAATGCTTCATGGGGCAACCTCGCGCGCGAGTTTATCGCTGCGAAGTCGAACCCTGATCAGTTGCAAACCTTCGCGAATACTTTGTTGGGACAAGGCTGGCGCGGCGACGCGGGTGAAGAGTTGGACCCGTCCGACCTCAGCACGAAAGTCGAGCCATTCGGCTTGAACGCCATTCCCGCCGAAGTCCTCGTAATAACCTGCGGTATCGATGTTCAGGCTGATCGCCTGGAAGTCGTGTTCGTCGGCTTCGGCAAGGAAAATCAAGTCTACGTGCTCGGAAACACCGTGATTTGGGGTCGACCTGAAGACAATGAAACGTGGATCGAATGCGATGAGCTGCTGAAATCGACTTGGACGCACCCGAACGGCGGCGTGTTGAAGGTCGACGCGGCGGCGATTGACAGTGGCGACGGCAACAGGTCGGATCTCGTCCATGGGTTTACCAAGCCGAGGTTCAATCGAAAGATTATCTCAGTAAAAGGCGCGAGCGGATTCAGTCGACCGATAATCGAAAAAAGTCATTCGAAGGGTAGTCTGTTGTTCATCGTCGGCGCCGACTCGGTCAAGATGCGCATTCAGGCCGGTCTATCCCATGGGACGATCAAGTTGAGCGCCGATCTAGAGGCGCGCTCATTCGAGGAATTGTGCAGTGAGCGACTTCAGACGAAGTATACGCGCGGTCAACCGACGCGCCAATGGGTGCGGATACCGGGTCGTCGGGCGGAAATTCTCGACAGCTTGGGTTATGCACTCGCGGTGCGCGGCATTCTGACGGTCGACCTCAGCCGACGAGAGAGCGAATTAGCCTCGCTCGCCGCGCCGAAGGCCGTGATGCCTTCGGTCGTTCGGAGCGCTTGGCTCGCTCGGTGAGCATCTTCGGCACCCGGAACTCGTCGTAGGCCCCGAAGAGGGTTTCGACGTCCACGTACCACCCGGCACTGTCCCAATAGAGCTGGTCGACTGTTCGACCACCCATGTCGCGGTGAAGGTGAACAGCGAAGAGGCTTCGCCATCCGCGCACGGCGCGTCCCTCGATCCCCGGCGGCACGGGAAAGGCGTCTGCAATCCGGTTGCAGTCAGCCTTCGTCAGCGATCGGCGGATCGACGTAGACATCTCACTTCGCCCTGTAGTCGTCATCGTGCATTCGACCGCCGGTCACGAACCCCAGCACGTCGAAGTCCCGGTGAACCGGAACGCCGGCATTGATCATGGCGCCGCGCCCTGCCGTCAGGATCATCTCGATCGGCCACCGCCGCTCGAACGCGGATTCGATGGTGCGTTCGGCCGCCGCGCGTGCGGCCTCGACCCTTTCGAGGACGTCGTCGAACATCTGATTGTACCTCGTTGAGCCGGCCGTCCCGCCGGCGAACTAACTCATAGAATCATATTGACTCAATGAATCCTTTCTGGCAAGGTCCCTCCATCAACAAGGAGCCGACCCATGCCCAACCCCTTCACCTCGTCTCGCCTCGCGAACCGCATCGCCCGCGTTCTCGATCTCGACGAGGACGCCAAGACCCGGCTTCACCGCGTCATGCGCAACATGGTCATGAAGGCCGTCGTGCCCGTCGTGGTCGACGAGGACAACGGCCGCGCGCCGCTCACCTTCGACGATCGCGCTGCGGCGGTGCTTCTCGCCCTGCACCCGCTCGCCGAACTCGGTGTGGAGATCTCGGTTCTTCGCGAGATCGGTGAGGCGCTTCAACGTCGCACTTCGCCCGCTGGCGCCTTCGTCGCGCCGATCGATCGTGCCCTCGCCGCCGTTCGCGAGGGGAAGAAGGCCGAATTGAGCGTCGCGCTCACTCGGCGCGGCACCGACCCGGTTCGGATCGAGACGCGAGTCCGCGTCGAGGGCGAAGAGGCGAACCAGATCAAGGCCGACTATGACGCGATGTCGCTCGACGTCCTTCTGACGGCGACGGTGGCGCTCAATCCTCGCTTCACTCCGCTGATGATCGAGGACTGACCATGTTCGAGCGCGCCCGTGCCACCATCGCCCGAATGATCGCCCCCGCGCCCATGAAGCGCGGGATCGAAGCGGCGGGTTTGGGGAACCGCTTCGGCGGCAACCCGACCGTCCCTCGCGTCGGTGCGGCCACCCTCGGTGCGGGCGGTACGGTTCGCGATCGAGCCCGCCATGTGACCTTGAACGATCCGCTCGCCGCGAATGCCCTCTCGATCTACCAGACGGCGCTCTCCGGCTCGGGCGTCAGCCTCGCCTCCGGTCACCCCGACGCGGGTGTTCGCCGGGAGATCGACGACGCCTTCCGTTCGTGGTCCGAGCGAAATGATTTCGCCGCCCATCAGTCCGGCGCGGTGCAGGCACTCGTGCGAGACGGGGAGCACGTCGAGATCATGGGCATCGGCGACGACGGCAACCTGTCGCTTCAGCCGGTGCCCGCTGAACTTCTCGACGCCAGTCTGACGCGTGAACTCGGCAACGGCCGGTACATCGCAGGTGGCGTCGAGTTCGACGGCCGCAACCGCCCGATAGGCTACCACATCAGCCCGCAGCGACCGACCGACCTCTTCGCCGGTTACGCGCCCCCGGTGCGCTTCGATCGCGCGGACACGCTGCACGTCTTCCGCCCGCTCGGACCGGACCAGCCGCGCGGCTTGAGTTGGTTCGCGCCGGTCCTCCTCCCTCTCCACGAGTTGGGGCAGACGCTCGACGCACTCGGTGTGACCGCGAAGATTCAGGCGATGCTGACGGCGTTCCTCGTCGACCAGAACGGCACCGCCATGGGTAATCCCTTCGGTGACGGGCAACAGGCGGGAGACCTTCTGAACGTCAGCCTCGAGCCCGGCACGGTTCGCGTGTTGCCGAGCGGATGGGACGTGCGGTTCTCGACGCCTGCGCAGATGCAGCAGTCGATCGAGTTCGCCGCCCTCAGCATCCGCACGCTCGCGGCGGGACTTCAGATTCCCGAGTTCCTGTTCAGCGGCGACATGCGCGGTGCGAACTACAGTTCGATGCGCTCGGCGCTCGTTCAGTTCCGCACGCACGTCGAGACGATTCAGTACATCACCCTCATTCCCAACTACCACGCGCGGATCTTCCGTCGTTGGCTGACGCTCGCGGTGTTGAGCGGGACCCTCGATTTCGCCGATTTCGAAGCCAATCGCGACGACTACTTCCGGTGCGAGTGGTATCCGCCGGCCTTCCCTTGGGTCGATCCCGAGAAGGACATTCGGGCGGAAGCGCTCGCCGTGGAGAACGGCTTCAAGTCTCGCCGGCAGGTGGTCGCCGAGCGCGGTTACGACATCGAACGGCTCGACGCAGAGATCGCCGCCGATCGCGCCCGCGAACAGTCCATGGGCATCGCCTTCGGTGCCACGAAGCCCACCAAGCCGGAAACCCCGCCGACGGAGGACAAGTCCAATGGCTGAGACCATGCGCCGGTCGGGAGCCATCAGCCCGACCACCTTCGACGACGCGACGATGACCGTCGACGCGGTTCTTTCGAGCTTCGCCGACGTGCGCCGAAACGGTTTCGTCGAACGGCTCGACCCGGTCGGGCTCGACTCGTCCCGGCTCGTCGGTGCGCCGCTCCTCGACAGTCATCGCTCGGGAAGTGCCCGCGACGTGATCGGCGTCGTGACCGCCGTCCGCATCGAAGACGGGAAGCTCGTCGGGACGATCCGCCTGTCGCAGGCCGACGACGTCGCCGCGACGGTTCAGAAGATCCGGGAGGGCGCCCTTCGCGGCGTCTCCCTCGGCTATCGCGTCTCCCGTTGGGTGGAGACGAACGAGAACGGGACGCGCGTCCGGACGGCGGCGGCGTGGACTCCCATCGAAGTTTCCGCCGTGGCGGTGCCGGCCGATCCGGCTTCCCTCTTCAGGAGTCAGAACATGACCACCGAGAACGAGCAGCAGACCGGCATCGAAACCCCGATGCCGCCCGTGAGCACCGACGCGCCGCGCATCCACGCGCTCGCCGAGGTGGCGGGACTCACCCCCGAATGGGCCGACAACATCGTTCGTAGCGGCCTCGGACTCGAAGACGCGCGTCTCTCCGCTCAGGCGGAACTGATGCGTCGCTCGCAGGCCGCGCCTTCCATCCGCACTCAGGTCGGCGCGAGCAACGACGATCCGGCCGTGATCGTGCGTCGCCAGACGGATGCGCTCGTCTATCGAGCCGTGGGCGGCAAGCTTCCCGACGATGCCCGCCAGTACGTCGGATCGTCGTTCAAGGACATCGCCACGTCTGCTCTTAAGCGGGCCGGCATCTCGACGCGGGGCCTCGGCACCGACGAGACTTTCCAGCGCGCCGCGATGGGCACCAGCGATTTCCCGCTCGTCGTCTCCAACACGGCGGGCAAGATCGCTCTCGACCGGTATCGGGCGGCGGCTTCCGAGTTGATGCCGCTCGTCCGTCAGCGGACGCTGCCCGACTTCAAGACGGCGACCGCGATCCGCATGGGCGAAATTGGAGAAATGCCGCCCCTCACCGAGCACGGCGAGTTTCGCGCCAAGTCCTTCGCCGAGAACGGCGAGAAGATGTCGGTCTCGACCTACGGTGGCACGTTGGACGTGAGTCGGGTGCTCATGACCAATGACGACGCGAACCTTCTCGGCGACCTCGCCTCGGCCTTGGCCGACGGTGCCGCTGCGACCGTGTCGGGGAAGCTCGCGGCACAACTCACTGCTCCGGGCAAGATGAGCGACGGCAAGGTTCCATTCCATGCGGATCGGGGCAATCTCGCCGCCACGGGCTCCGACATCGGCGTCGATGGGCTCGACGCCGCGCGCAAGGCGATGCGCGTGGTGAAGGGTATCGACGGGAAGACGATCGTCGGCGCCGCGCCGAAGTACATCGTGTGCGGGCCGGATGCCGAGACGGACGCCGAAAAGGTGCTCGCCGCGATCTATGCGGCGACTCCGGCCGACGCGAACGTCTTCAGCGGGCGCCTTCAGCTTCTCGTCGAGCCTCGCCTCGCCGGAACCGGCTGGTTCACCTTCGCCGACCCGGCGCGCCTGCCGTGCCTGTGGCTGGCCTACCTCGCCGGAGCGCAGGGGCCGCAGATTCAGCGGACCGAGGCGTGGGATACGCTCGGGATGCGCTTCCGCGTCTTCCTCGACTTCGGTGTAGGCTGGTCCGACTGGCGCGGCGCCTACAAGAATCCGGGGGCGTGATCATGACCACGCTCTTCGATCTCCGCGCCGCTCGTGATCGCCTCCTCTTGGCCCGCTCCAACGGGTTCAAGGAGGTGCGCGACAGCAACGGCGAGATGATCGTCTACAAGAGCGACGCCGAGATGAAGGCGGCGCTCGCCGCCCTCGACGTCGAAATCGCTCGGTGGGGCGCGGGAAAGCCCGTCACCACCATCAAGTTCAGCACCAGTAAGGGAGTCTGATCCCATGCGTAACTACATTCAGAAGGGTGACAACGTCACCTTCCCCGCGCCGAGCGCCTATCTGAGCGGCGACGTGGTCGTCATCGGCGACATCGTCGGCATCGCGGCCGGTGACGCCCCCGAAGACGAACCGCTCGACGTCGTGACGCGCGGCGTGTTCCGCCTCGACAAGGTCGGCGCGAACTCGTTCTCGATCGGTGACAAGATCTATTGGGACGCCACGAGCAAGTTGGCGACCTCGGTGGAGAGCGGCAACGTCCACATCGGAACGTGCACCAAGATCGCGGTCTCCGGCTCGGCTTCCGTCGAGACGAAGCTCGTCTGATCAGAGTTTCCGGCGGCGGAATCGGGAGCTTCTGCCGGAAAACGCCGATGGGCCTGTGGTGGTGTCCATCGTGCAAACGGGGTGCGGCTCCTCACCCGCAAGTCGTCGTCCCCGTCGCGGGTAGTTCATGGCCCCGCGCTTCACGCGAACGACAAACACGAGTCACCCCGGCGCCGGTTCACACGTGCGCACGGCGCCGGGGGTGAGCCCCTTCAGTTCCTGAGTTCTCAACATGGGAGGGTATCCCCATGAGTGGTACGGCTGTCCTCAATGTCCGGGTCGCGCCTCGCCGGATGCTCAACGAGAAGGAGGCGTCCGAGTACGTCGGCATCCCGCGTCGGTACTTCCGCACCGATTGCACCGTCATGCCGATCGAACTCCCGCGCGGGCTGAAGGCGTACGACATGCGCGACCTCGACGAGTGGCTTGACTCCTTGAAGGGCGGCGCGTCCGATTCGGACGACGACATTCTCGGGAAGCTGTAGATGACACACGTCCGCGTGAAGGGGTTTCAGATCTTCAAGGACCGGCATGGGAAGTGGCGCTGCTACCACCGTGCCAGCCGGATCGCCGTCGACCTGGGAAAGAACCCTATCGGTAGCGCGGGCTTCATCGCCGAGTGCGCCCGGATCACGGCCATGACCGACAGGACGGAGGCGACGAAGGCCGGCACGCTCGGGATGCTGATCGACCGCTATCGCGCGCACCCTCAGTTCACGGACCTGTCGCCGCGCACGAAGGCGGACTATCAGCGCATCTTCAACTACCTTCAGCCGATCAAGGAGTCCCCACTCAACCGCTTCAACCCGCCGCTCGTGGTCAAGATCCGCGACAAGGCGGCGGCGACCAAAGGTCGCAAGTGGGGCAACTACACGAAGGTGGTCCTCTCGATCCTCTTCAACTTCGCCGTCGAGCGCGGGTACATGACCTCGAATCCGGCCTTCAAGCTGAAGAGCATCAAACGGCCGAAGGACGCCCCCGACGCGAACCGGCCGTGGACCGACGCCGAGCGCGAGGCGGTACTCGCCGCTCTGCCGGCATACATGAAGTCGCCGATCGCCCTCATGATGTTCGCCGGGATCGACCCGCAAGACGCGGTCGCTCTCCCGCGCTCGGCGATTCGAGACGGCATGATCGACACGAAGCGCGGCAAGACGAAGGTTCCGGTTTGGATGCCCATGGTAGGGCGACTCCGTGAGATCTTGGACGCTGCCCCGCCGCACGACGCGATCACGGTTTGCGCGACTTCCTTTGGTACCCCTTGGACCGTCACCGGTCTCCGCTCGTCGTGGCGCCCGATCCGAATGCGCTTGGAGGAGGCCGAAGCCGTCGCGCCGGGGCTCACCTTCAAGGGGCTTCGGCATACCGTCGCGAACATCCTCGCAGAGATGGGCAAGGACGGCCGAACCGTCGCCGACGTGCTCGGACAGAAGACGACTCAGATGGGGGACCACTATTCCCGGCGCGCCGATCGGACTCAGAAGGTCGCCGGAGTCGTCGCCGAATTCGAGGCGGAAGTGAACAGAAGGCGGACAAAAATTGTCAAACCGCCCTCGGAAAACTGTCAAACCTCGGAGGAAGGCGAGTAGGTAAAGTCGAAATACCGTTGAAATTCAGTAGGTTGATTGGATGGGGCGGCAGGATTCGAACCTGCGAATGGCGGAATCAAAATCCGCTGCCT